>Ga0126306_10000097_pt1 | contig 28199 bp, 28 predicted proteins | sample Plot27_FD_92592 | JGI IMG/M metagenome (GOLD analysis project Ga0126306, IMG submission 92592) | Serpentine soil microbial communities from UC McLaughlin Reserve, CA, USA - Plot27 | ecosystem: Environmental > Terrestrial > Soil > Grasslands | place: USA: UC McLaughlin Reserve, Lake County... | reverse complement strand
GGTCGCCATCGCTAGAACCCCATGAGATTCGGTGTCACTTTCGTCAGCCCCTGGTCCGTGGCGTAGAGGTCGAGGGGAAGCGCGGCCAGCTCGTCCACCTCGGGCACCGCCCGAGCGTCGCGTTGCATGTCGACCTCGATCAGGTAGCGGCTGCAGGTGGTGCAGGCCGCCACCCGAAGGTGCGGGAAGACCGGGCGCGCATCGGCATGGCCGTCGCCGTGACCGTTCCCGGACACCGGTCCCTGCCACTGCTCGCCGTGCACCTCGAGCCGCGCCTCGTCGGTCTCGCCGCAGGCGGGACAGACGCTTCGCGACCAGCTCCAGCTCGACCCGCAGCGGACGCAGAGCAGGCTGCGCTTCCCGCTCACGAGCTCCTCGCCGGACGAGGCGATGCAGGACAGCTGGGGAAGCCCGCCGCAGCACGGGCAGAGCAGGCCGTCCTCCCCACCCCGCTCAGCGTCGCACTCGGCGCCCGCTCCCTCGCCGAGCGCCTCGAGCGGCGCGGCGAGCGAGGCGCGAGCGAGGTAGCGGTCGACGGGATCGAGCTCGGCGCCCGCGAGCCAGCCCTCCAGGGCGCCGCGGGCTGTGCCGGCGGCGAGGCGATCGCCGGCGGCCTCGCCGAGAGTGGCCGGGCCCGCGGCCCTTGTGGCCTCGACCACCGCGGGCAGCACGCGGGCCTCGGCCCAGCGTGGGAGGTCCCCGGGAGGCGGCGGGCTCTCACGGAAGTCGCTCCAGGCCTCCTCCTGAACGTCGAGCAGCGCGACGTAGAGCGTGAGCAGCTCGGCGGCGAAGGGATGCCGAGCCCGCAGCTGCTCGGCCCGGAGCCGGCGCTCCGGCCAGGGGCTCGTGGCGGACTCGATGCGGGCGGGCTCCGCGCTCATATCTTCTCCACGTCCACGAGGAAGCTCTTGAACTCCGGGGTGCGCACGGTGGCATCACCGACGAACGGCGTCAGGGCGTTCGCGAGCCAGTGCTGGCCGGTCTTGATCCCGACGTAGCCCCAGTGGATGGGGATCCCGATCTGGAAGACCTTCTGCCCGTCGATCATCGAGGCTCCGAGGCGCTTCGTCACGAGCGCGCGCACCTCCAGCTTGCCCCGCTTCGACCGCACCCGCACCATGTCGCCGGTCTCGATGCCCTTCTCGCGGGCGAGCTCCGCGGGGATCTCCACGAAGGCCTCCGGCTGGAGCTTGACCAGCCGCTCGACGTGCTGGGTGACGTAATGCTCGTGCTCGGTCAGCCGGTAGCTGGTGGCGACGTAGGGGAACTCGTCGACGGTCCCGAAGCGATTGGGACGGCCGGCCGCCTCGTCGTACAGGAACGTCCCGGGCGAGGCCGACACCTCGGGGTGCAGCGGGTTCTCGATCGGCGACTCGATCGGCTCGTAGTGCTCGGGGAACGGCCCGTCCGCGAGCCCGTTCGAGAACAGGCGCCCGGTGCCCTCGCCGGTCATGATGAACGGCAGCGGCGACGCCGGGTCGCGGGGGTCGGCGTCAGGCGGATAGTCGGGCACGTCGCCGACCCACAGCTTCTGCCCGGCGTCCCAGCGGATGCCGGCCCGCTTCGGGTCCCAGGGCTTGCCGGCGGGGTCGGCCGAGGCGCGGTTGTAGAGCACGCGGCGGTTCAGCGGCCAGGACCACGCCCACTCCGGGTAGTAGCCCATGCCCGTGGGATCGTTGCGCTTCGGATCCTGGACGCCCTTGCGGCGCTGCATCATGTTGCCGCTCTCGGGATACGAGCCCGTGTAGATCCAGTTGCCGGAGGCTGTGCTGCCATCGTCAGCGAGGTCCGCGAAGGTCTCGAGTCGCTTGCCGGACTTCAGATCCTGGCCGTTGACCTCCTTGGCGATCTCGTCGAACTCGGGCTTGGCCGGATCGCGGTAGGGGAAGGTGAGGTCCATCACCGGGTCGGGGAACTTCCCGCCTTCTGAGCGGTAGAGGTCGCGCACCCGCAGGAAGAGGTCGGCCAGGATCCAGTGGTCGTGCCGGGACTCGTGCTCGGGCGGCAGCACCTGGTCCTTCCACTGCAGCCAGCGACCGCTGTTGGTGAACGACCCGGACTTCTCGATCCAGTGCGTGCACGGCAGGACGAAGACCTCGGTCTTGATCTTCGCCGGATCGACGCCCGGGGCGTGCCAGAACTCCGAGCTGGTGGTCGGCAGGGAGTCCATGACGCACAGCCACTTCAGCTTGCCGAGCGCCTCCTGCACCTGGTTCGTGTCCGGCCCGATGCTGGACGCGGTCATCCCGCTCAGTATCACGCCCTCCATCTTGCCCTGGAGCGCCTGGTCGAAGATCGTGATCCAGGACGCGTTCCCGGCGGGCTTGGGGAGGTGGTTGAAGACGTACTCGTTCTTCTTGGTGGCCTTGTCCCCGTACCACGCCTTGAGCAGGCTGACCATGAACTTCCCGTAGTTCGTGCCGAAGAAGTTCAGGGCGTTGGGATGGGCCTTCTTCGACGCGCTCTCCTCGAAGTAGTCCTTCACGGTGTGCTGGCCCGGCGCGGGCACCTTGAGGTAACCGGGCAGCACCTCCCATGAGATCGCGTTGTCGGTGTTGCCCTGGATGTTTGCGTGCCCGCGCTCGGCGTTCATCCCTCCGCCGGGTCGCCCGATGTTGCCGAGCAGCAGCTGGAGCACGGCCCCGGCGCGGATCATCTGCGACCCGGTGGTGTGGTGGGTGAGGCCGACGGCGTAGACCTGCGTCATCACCTTGTCCGGCCGGCCCATCTCGCCGACGAGCTTGGCGACCTCGAGGAACTGGGCCCGCGGGATGCCGGTGATGCGCTCGACCATCTCGGGGGTGTAGCGGGCGTAGTGCTTGCGCATCAGGTTCAGGACCGAGCGCGGGTGGTCGATGTCGAGCTTGGCCAAGCTCTCGTTCGGGCCGGAGCTCCAGGTCAGTCCCGTGGCGGCCTTCGCACCGCCGCCGAGGCCCTTAGGGGATTGCCCGCTCTTCTCCTCTGCGGCTTCGTACTTCCATGTGGTGGCGTCGTACTGACGCGTCTCGTCGTCGAAGCCGTTGAACATCCCGTCCTTGAACGAGTAGCCCTTGTCCACGACGAAGGCGGCGTTCGTGTACTCGCGCACGTACTCCTCGTGGTAGAGCTTGTTGTCGAGGACGTACTTGATGAGGCCGCCGAAGAAGGCGGCGTCAGTGCCCGTCCGGATGCGCAGGTGGACGTCGGAGACCGCGGTCGTGCGCGTGAAGCGCGGGTCGACGTGGATGATCTTGGCCCCGCGCTCGACCTTCGCCTTCATGAACCAGCGGAAGCCGACCGGATGCGCCTCGGCGGGGTTCCCGCCGTTGATCAGGATCAGGTCGGCGTGGCGGATGTCCCGCCAGTGGTTCGTCATCGCTCCCCGTCCGAACGTGGCGGCCAAACTGGCCACCGTGGGGCCGTGTCATACCCTGGCTTGTTGCTCCAGGTGGACGAGGCCGAGCCCGCGCATCAGCTTGGCGGCGAGGTAGCCCTCCTCGTTGCTGAAGGCGGCGCCGCCGGCGAAGGCGAGGCCCTCGGTGCGATTGACGACGTTTCCGTCTTCGTCCTTGGCCACGAAGGTGCGATCGCGAGCGTCCTTGATCTTGCGCGCGAGCTTGTCGAGCACGAACTCCCAGGAGACGCGCTTCCACTCACTCGCGCCTGGCGCCCGGTAGAGCGGGTGCTGGAGCCGGCGTCGCGAAACCGCGAGCTCCATAGCGCTCGCGCCTTTCGGGCAGAGCGTCCCCTCGTTGACCGGGCTGTCCGGGTCGCCCTCGATCTGGAGCAGCTCGGTGGAGCCGTTGCCGTTCTTGCGGGTGTAGGCGACGAGGGCGCAGCCCACCGCGCAGTAGGGGCAAACCGAGTGCGACACCTTGGCACCCTCGATGCGCAGGTCCTGCTTGACGGTGGTGGCCTCGGCGACCGCCACGTCGAAACCGAGGGTGGAAACGCCGACCGTCGCCGCGCCTGCAGCGCTGACCTTGAGGAACCCACGCCGGGTGAAGTCAGTCACCCTTCCCTCCTTCGGATTGCCCCGAATGCGCTGGCGCAGCCGGGACGGTGGCCCGGGACGCAAACGATTGTAACTTGGCCGTCAAGCCTCCCGATCGGCGGTCACCTCGCGCGCGAGCACCAGCGATTCCTCCAGCGAACGGCCGGCCCTTGCACTGAGCCAGCAGGCCACCGGAGCGGCGATGCGCTCGGACGCATGGGCGGCCTCGGCGGCGAGGTCGAGGACCTTCTTGAGCTCCTCGGTGGTCGGCGGCTCGATGCCGAGCCGCTCGGCGTAGGCCGCGGTCCATTCCTTCGCGTTCATCAACCCCTCCTCGGCAGGTCTTACGAGGTCACGAGCATGCCATCTCGCAACGAGCCGTCGTGGTCTTGCCCACGCCCGGAGCCCCGGTCAGGATGAGCACGGAGGCGTTGTCGGATGCGGTCACAGCGCGATGCTAGGGCGACTCGCGCCGACGGCCTCGAAGAGGGAGGATGGGGGTCATCGACTCAGAAGAGCCGAGGACCGTCGATGAGCTACTCGCCGCTGCACGGAGCGGGCTGCACCGGTTGACCGCCCGCGAGGCGCATGCGCAGATGGCGCATGGGCTGCGACTCGTGGACATTCGCTCCGACGCGCAGCGCAACGCCGACGGTGTGATCCCCGGCGCCGTCCACGTGCCGCGCAACGTGCTCGAGTGGCGCCTCGACCCCGCCAGCCGGCACCGGGATCCAGACCTCGGCCGTCGCGACGTGCGGGTCGCCCTGATCTGCCACGAGGGCTACCAGTCGAGCCTGGCGGCCGCGACGATTGCGCGCTTCGCGCTGGCCGAGGCGACCGACGTGATCGGCGGCTTCCGCGCCTGGCGCTCGGCGGGTCTGCCGGTGTCCACCCGGGCCCCTCGCTCCTGACGTTCTAGGAGGCCTGAGCGATCGTGCTCGTGGCGATCCGCCGGGTAGCGCTCCTCACCCCTTGGAGCGTGTGCTGCTCCTGGTCGCAGTTCTCCTGGAGCAGCTGCGCGACGTCCTCGTGTCCCACTTGCGCTGGTAGAGCTCCGGGCGTGTTGATGCGTTCGAGCATCGGCAATCCTTCGTGGTCGGTGACTCCGGTCCTACCTGGCGGATCAGGCCGCGAGCGGCGCTTGAAAAGCGGCGCGCGTCGCAGCGGTGGTCAACCCTCGGGGAGCCAGATGCGCACGGTCGCTCCCGCGCCCGGCACGATCTCGGCCCGGCCACCGTGCGCCTCGGCGATCGCGCGAACGATGGAGAGCCCGAGCCCGATGCCGTCCCCGCTCCGAGAGAGGTCCCCGCGAGCGAAACGCTCGAAGGCGCGGGCAGTGAAATCTGGGGCAAAGCCATCGCCCCGATCGGATACCTCGAGCTCCAGGCCCGGCCCTGCGCGTCGCGAACGCAGGACGATCTCGCCCTCGCCGTAGCGCAGTGCGTTGTCCACCAGGTTGCCGAGCGCCTGGCGCAGACGGAGCTCGTCGGCGTACACGACGTGTCCCGCCTCGGCATCCACCCGCACCGTCCGGCCGCGCTCCTGCGCGCGGTCGGAGAAGCGCCTCCGGACCCCGTCGAGCAGCTCGTCGAGGTCGAGCCGCCCGGGTTGGGTGGGCAGCTCCCCCTCGCCCGCGCGCGCCACTACCAGGAGATCCTCCGCCAGCTGAGCGAGGTGATCGCACTCCTCCAGGGAGGCCACCAGCGCCGCGCGCACCTCCGGGTCGTGTCCTCCCGCGCGCAGCGCCCCCTCGAGCTCCGTCTTGATGACCGTCACCGGGGTGCGGAGCTCGTGACTCGCATCCGCCACGAAGCGCCGCTCGCGCTCGAACGAGCGGCGCAGGCGGTCCAGCATCTCGTTGAGCGTCTCGCCCAGGCGGTGGATCTCGTCGTGCGCCGCCGGCACGGGGAGCCGCTCGTCTCCACTGCCGAGCGACACCTCCTGTGCGCGCCGGCGCATGGCCTCGACCGGTCGCAGGCCCGTGGCGGCGAGGGCATAGCCGAGCAGGGAGGCGAGGACGACGGCGATCGGACCACCGATGGCGAAGGAGGCCACGAGATTGGCAAGCGTCTCGTCGCGGTCGTCCAGCGACTGGCCGACCGTCACCACGTCCGGACCGCCGTCGCCGCGCGCGAGCACCCGCGCCGTTCCCTCGATGCCGGGCACCCTCCGCTCGAACAGGATCTCCTCGCCGGCCGCCGCTCGCCGGAGCTGGGGCGGGCTGAGTGCCGTGCCCCGGATGCCGCCCGAGCTGTCGAGCATGGCGCCGCCGGCGCTCAGGAGCTGCGCAAAGCCCTCCTCACCGTCGCCCGCGGCGCCCGCCGACGCGGAGCCCGCGGCCAGGACCGCTGTGGCCCGAGCATCGAGCCCGGCGGTCGCGCTCTCGTCGAGATCGCTCTTCAGCCGCTGGTACACGAACAGGCCGGCTCCCCCGAGCAGGAGCACCATCGCGACGGCGAAGGCGGCCGTCAGCCGGAGGCGGACCGGTAGGCGGCTCACGCGCCGCCATCCCGGCGGAGCCGGTAGCCCGCGCCGCGCACCGTCTCGATCGAGCTCACGCCGAACGGCCGGTCGAGCTTCTCCCGCAGATAGCGCACGTAGACCTCGACGACATTCGAGCGCTGCTCGTAGCCGAGGTCCCACACCGCCTCGAGGAGCTGCAGCTGGGTGAACACCTGGCCCGGTCGCCGCATGAAGGTCTCGAGCAGCGCGAACTCGCGGGGGGAGAGCTCGATCTCCACCTCGCCGCGGAGGACCTCCCGGGTGGCGGGATCGAGGCGCAGGTCGCCGACCTCGAGGACGGCAGGGCGCTCTATGGGGCCGCGCCGCACGAGCGCGCGCAGGCGCGCCGTCAGCTCGGCCAGCGAGAAGGGCTTGGTCAGGTAGTCGTCCGCCCCGCCGTCGAGCCCGCGGACCCGATCCTCCACCGCGTCACGCGCGGTGAGCATGATCACGGGCGTCCAGACACCGTCGGCGCGCAGGCGGCGGCAGGTCTCGAACCCGTCGACGCCCGGCATCATCACGTCGAGGACGATGGCGTCGTAGTCCGTCGCCGCGGCCCTCCGAAGCGCCTCCTCGCCGTCCCTCGCGACGTCGGCGACCAGTCCCTCGAAGCGCAGGCCGCGGTGGATCGCGGCGGCCATGCGCACGTCATCCTCCACGACGAGAACCCTCACGCTCCAATGATGGCGCTCCCCAGCTGAGAGCGGCCTGAGAGATCGCGGGCCTGATCCTACGACGACGTTGACGCTCGCTCGCCGGGACCTACTAACGGAGGAGTCATGCCGACGGGCGTCGTCAAGTGGTTCAACGACGACAAGGGCTTCGGGTTCATCACCCCGGACGGGGGAGGCCAGGATCTCTTCGTTCATCAATCGGATATCGCCGGGGGCGGGTTCCGGTCGCTGAGCGAGGGGGCGCGCTTGTCGTTCGACGTCGAGTCGTGCGACAAGGGGCCCAAGGCTGTGAAGGTCCAGAAGCTCTAGGGCTAGGGCACGAGCCGCCCGGCCAGGTGGCGCGCGTACGCCTGACGCACGCGGTCTTCGGGCGCGAACGCGCGGCCGAGGTACGACGTGTAGGCGAGCAGCGCCTCGTGCTCGGCCCGAGCGCGCGGCATCCCGGTCTCGCGGTAGGCGCGAGCGAGGACCGCCAGCCGGCGTTCGGCCACCCGCGCGAGCACCGGGGCGACGAGCGGGTCGTCGCTCGCGCGAAGCAGCTGGACGAGGATCGACGGCGGCTTCGAGGTCGCGCGCGCGAACAGCGCCCGCAGGGGGTTGCGCGGGTCGCGGATCTCCTCGGCTGCGGCCAGCACTTCGTCGCTGTGCTCACCCTCCCACAGCTCGAGCGCGGCCACGACCAGCTCGTCGCGGCTGTCGAAATGCCAGTAGAAGCTGCCGCGCGTGACGCCGAGGGCTCGCGCGAGCGGTACGACGGCCACGGCCTCCACGCCGCCGTCCTCCAGCGCGTCGAGCGCCGCCCGGGCCCAGTCCTCCCGCTCCAGCCGTTTCGTCATGGGCGGCGTGCTGGTTGACGCGGCCACGCGGCACGCGACGCGCCGCATCCTCCGCCAACTCGACGGACTCGAGGTGCAGGCCCACGCGCTCACACACGCTCATGCCGACCACCAGGGGTCGTCGCACGCCGTCTGCGAGGCGCTCGGCTTGCCCCTCTGGGCGCCCGCGGTGGAAGCCGACGCGGGTCGGGTCGGGCGACCTGCGCTCGACCATGCCGCTCAACGTGGTCACGCGGCTCCAGATGCGGGGCTGGGCGGGGCCGGCGCATCCGGTGGCGCGACGCCTCGGTGATGGTGATGAGGTAGGCGGATTCGTCGCGCTGGAGACGCCCGGCCACTCGCCGGGCCACCTCGCGTACTGGCGCGAGTCCGACCGCACGGTCGTGGCCGGCGACGTCATGTTCGGCCGCCATCCGCTCACCGGCAAGCCCGGGCTGCACGAGCCGCCGCAGATGTTCACGCCCGAGCCGGGCCGCAACCGCGAGTCAATCCGGCGCGTTGTGGCGCTCGAGCCGGCGGTCGTGTGCTTCGGGCGCGGACCGCCGTGGCGCGACCCGGCGGCGCTCCAGCGCTTCGCGGCGGCGCTGCCCGCCTAGGCGTCCTCGAAGCTGAAGCCGGGCGGCAGGTTGTGCGCGTAGTAGTCCTGCTCCGCCCGCTTCGCGATGCGCCAGCCGTCCGTGGTTCGAACCAGTTCGCGTTGGTCGACGGCTTAGCAGTAGCGGACGAGGAGCTGCTCGATCTCGACGCGATCGGAGATCTCCTGGATTGCAGCGCCACTCCGAATATCTCGCCCGCGCGGAGCGCGGCGAGCTCGTCCGCGTGACAAGCCGGGGGCGTCCCAAGGCGCTGCTCGGACCCGTACCGGGCGGGCGCACGTCGACCGGGTGCATCGCAGGGCATGGATCACGCCCGGCTCTGGGGGCGCGCTTCCACCCATCAGGCGGATGAAGGCGCGCGGCCGCGTCCTGGATGCGCTGAGCGAGGACCGCGGCGAGTGAGCCTGCCGCTTCCAATCGTGGAGCTCGACGAAGTCAGCGAAGGTCCGGCGTAGCAGCCCCATTCCCGCGCGAGTCGGCATCCAACCTGGAAGGATCCGATTCATGGCCCTCACGTTCGGAGTCACGGTTCTACCCGACCCGCCCTACCAGCGGCTGATCGAGCTGATCCGGCTCGCCGAGCAACACGGGTTCGAGTACGGCTGGACCTACGACTCACACGTGCTGTGGCAGGAGTCCACCCCCACGCTCGCGCTGGCCGCGCAGGCCACCGAGCGAATCAAGCTGGGCCACATGGTCACGAACCCGGGCACCCGCGAGCCGACAGTAGTGGCAAGCGCCTACGCCACCCTGCACGACATCTCCGACGGTCGCATGGTGATGGGCATCGGCCGCGGTGACTCTGCGCGGCGCTACATCAATCAGCAGCCGGTGCGGGTCGCGGAGTTCGAGAACGCCCTGACGATGATCCGGCCGTTCATGAACGGCGAGAAGGTGCACTGGAACGACACCGAGATCGAGCTCTCGTGGGTCCGGCCGGAGCTGCCGCCGATCGAGATGCACGTGGCTGGGTACGGACCGAGGGTGCTCGCGGTCGCGGGCCGCCACGGCGACGGTGTGATCATCCAGCTCGCCGATCCGGACATCATCCACTGGATGATGGCCACGGCTCGCTCGGCCGCCGAGGAGGCCGGCCGCGACCCGGCCAGGCTCAAGTGCATCGTGTGCGCGCCGAGCCATATCTCCGACGATCTCGCCGCGGCGCGCGAGCAGGTGCGCTGGTTCCCGGCGATGGTCTCGAATCACGTCAGGGACCTGATCAAGCACCACGGCGACGACGGCTCGGTGGTGCCGAAGGCGCTGACCGACTACGTGCCCGAGCGCACCGGTTACGACTACGACGAGCACTCACGCGTGGGCGCGAAGCACGGCTCGTTCGTGAGCGACGAGATCTGCGACCGCTTCTGCGTGCTGGGCACGCCGGAGCAGGCGACCGAGAAGCTGCGCGAGCTCGAGTCGATCGGGGTCGACCAGTTCAACATCTACCTCATGACCGAGGGGCAGGAGGAGACGCTCGAGAGCTACGGCCGCGAGATCATCCCGCGCTTCGCGGGCGTGACAGGAGGTGCAGCATGAGGAAGGTCATCCGTGGCGGCACGGTGGTGACCGCCAGCCACTCGTCGCCAAGCGACGTCCTGATCGACGGCGAGGAGATCGTCGCGGTGGGCTCGCTCGGCGACGTGGATGCCGAGGTCGTGGACGCGAGCGGCTGCTACGTGCTGCCCGGCCTGATCGACAACCACACGCACATGGCGATGCCATTCGGGGGCACTCGCTCGATCGATGACTACGACACTGGCACGCGCGCCGCGGCCGCCGGCGGCACCACCTGCATCGTCGACTTCGTGATCCAGCAGCATCCCGGCGGGCTGCGCTCCTCGCTGGAGGAGTGGCAGGACCGGGCGGCCGGCGCGGCGCATGTGGACTACGGCTTCCACGTGGCCATCACCGAGGCCGACGACGGCACCTTCGCCGACATGGAGGCGATGGTCGACGAGGGGGTCTGCACCTTCAAGGTCTTCCTCGCGTACCGCGGCGTGCTGATGGTCACCGACGACCTCTTCCTTCGCGTGCTCGAGACCACGCGCGACCTCGGCGCGCTGACGATGGTCCATGCGGAGAACGGCTGGGCGATCGACGTGCTCGTCGAGCGCGCGCTCGCCGCAGGGCAGACGGAGCCGATCCATCACGCGCACACACGCCCGGAGACGCTCGAGGCCGAGGCCACGCACCGCTCGGTGCGCCTGGCGGAGCTGGCCGGCGCTCCGGTGTACATCGTGCACGTCACCTGCGGCCCCGCCGCCGACGAGATCGCCGCCGGACAGGCTCGCGGCGTCGCCGTGTCGGGGGAGACGTGCCTGCAGTACCTGACCAACACGGTGGAGGACCTCGCGCGCCCCAACTTCGAGGGGGCCCGCTATGTCTGCTCGCCGCCGCTGCGCGAGGCGCATAACCAGGAGCTCCTCTGGGCGGCGCTGGACCGCGGAGTCCTGGAGAGCGTCTCGACCGACCACTGCCCGTTCAACAGCGAGCAGAAGGCGCTCGGCCGGGACGACTTCTCGAAGATCCCCAACGGGCTCGCGATGATCCAGCACCGCCTGGTGAAGCTATGGGACCTCGGCGTCGAGACCGGGCGGATCACTCCCAGCGAGCTCGTCGACATGACGTCCACGGCGATCGCCCGGCGCTTCGGGCTGGCGCGCAAGGGATCGATCGCACTCGGCCACGACGCCGACCTCGTGGTCTTCGATCCCTCCACGCCGTTCGAGTTCTCCACGCGCACCTCGCACATGAACGTCGACTACGACCTGTTCGAGGGCGATACATCCACGGGCAGCGTGCGCCAGACGTTCTGCCGGGGCGAGCTGGTGTATGACCGCGGCGAGATCCGCACGCAGCCGGGCCACGGGCGCTACGTGCCGCGCTCGCTCGGCGCCCGCGCCGCTGTCGCTTCGTGATGGACGCAGACCGCGTGCTCGCCGATTTGCGCGAGCTGGCGCGCCTGACCGGAGGCCCCGAGGGCGCCCGGCGCGTCTGCTGGACCGACGAGTGGACGCAGGCGCGTGAGTTCCTGCGCTCGCGACTGGACGAGCTGCCGGTGGAGATCCAGGTCGACGAGGCGGGCAACCTGTGGGCCGAGCTCCCCGGCGAGCAGGAGGGCTTCGTGATCGTCGGCTCGCACGTGGACTCGGTGCCGGCCGGCGGCTGGCTCGACGGCGCGCTCGGCGTGTTCGTGGCGGTGGAGGCGCTGCGCGCGCACGCCGGTGACGCGCTCCCGCCGGTGGGACTGCGGCTCGTGGACTGGGCCGACGAGGAGGGCGCCAGGTTCGGACGCAGCCTGTTCGGTTCCTCGGCCTGCGCGGGCACGCTCGACCCGAGCGAGGTGCGCGACCTCCGCGACCGCGACGGCGAGCGCCTCGAAGACGTGGTGGCGCGCTACGACGTGGACCTGGACCGCGCCCGCGCGTCGGGCGCCCAGCTCCGTGGCGCCCGCGCCTACCTCGAGCTGCACATCGAGCAGGGACCGGTGCTGGAGGACAGCGGCGAGCCCGCGGCGGCGGTGCTCGGCACCTGCGGCGTGGAGCGCCACGTGGCGGTGTTCACCGGCCAGACCGCGCACGCCGGCGCGACCCCGATGGCGCTGCGGCGGGACAGCTTCGCCGCGACGGCCCAGGCCGCGCTGGAGATCCGCGAGGTCGGCTTCAAGCACAACGGCGTGTGCACCGTGGGCGGCGCCACGAGCGAGCCGGGCGTTGTGACCGCCGTGGCCGGTCGCACCGAGATGCTGCTCGACCAGCGCCACCTGGATCCGGACGCGCTCGCGGCGATGCTCACCGAGGCTCGCGCCGCCTGCGAGCGGGCGGCCGCGGCGCACGGCTGCGAGGTGGAGCTGAAGCACATCTGGTCGATCCCCCCGATTCCGTTCGACGAGCGCCTGATCGAACGCGCCCGCGCGGCGGTGGTGGAGGCCGGCGGCAAGGACACCACCCTCCCGAGCGGACCGCTTCACGACGCCGCCGAGATGGCGCGGCTGATTCCGACGGTGATGCTGTTCTCGTCCTCCTCGCCTCCCGTGTCGCACACCAAGGAGGAGGACACCCCGGAGGCCGATCTACGCGTGGCGATCGCGGCCTACGGCCTGACGGTGGATGCCGCGCTCGACCTGGCCGCCGCCGGGGAGCTCCCGCCGCGCGAGTGAAGGCCCTGCGGGATCAGCTGGCGTACCTGGAGGCCGCGAGCCCCTTCTACCGCGCACGCCTGCGCGGCGTACGCGAGCAGGTGCGGAGCGTCTCCGATCTGCCGCTGCTGCCGTTCATCACGAAGGAGGATCTGCGCGACGGCCAGCGCCGCGATCCTCCCTTCGGTCCGCACCTGTGTGCGCCGCCCGAACGCCTCGTCCGGATGCACGTGACGTCGGGCACGACCGGCGACCCCGTCGCCGTGGGCCTCACGCGCCGCGATCACGACGCCAACAGCGCCGTTGGCGGAGAGGCCTTCAGGATCGCCGGACTGCGGCCTGACGACACCGTGGCGCACTGCCTCAACTACGCCCTCTACGCGGGCGGCATCGCCGACCACATGGCGCTGGAGGGCAGCGGCGCCACGGTCATTCCGGTCGGCACGGGGCAGTCGCGCCGCCTGCTCGACCTGATCCCGCGCCTGAGGATCACCGCGATCTTCGGCACGCTGTCGTTTCCCGCCTACCTCGCCGACCGCGCCCGCGACGCCGGCGTCGACCCGCGCCAGCTCGGCCTCCGCCACATCGTGACCGCCGGCGAGCCGGGCGCCGGCCTGGCCGCCGTGCGACGCGATATCGAGGAGACCTGGGGCGTCACGGTGGCGGACACGTTCGGCATGAGCGACATCTGGTCCACGATGGGCGGCGCCTGCGGCGAGGGCGAGGGCCTCCACCTCACCGTGGGGGACCACGCCGTGCTCGAGCTGGTCGACCCCGACAGCGGCGAGACGATCGAGCTGGAGGACGGCACGAGCGGCGAGCTGGTGTGGACCCACCTTCGTCGCGAGGCATCGCCACTCCTGCGGTACCGCTCGAGTGACCTCGGGCGCGTGTGGACCGCGCCGTGCGCCTGCGGGCGCACCTCGCCGCGCATCCAGATCGAAGGCCGCCTCGACGACATGTTGCGTGTGCAGGCCGTGAACGTCTACCCGCAGGCCATCGGGGCGCTCATCGCCGAGGACGAGCGGCTCGGGCGCCACTGCGTGGTCGCCGACGGCGACCCGATCGTGCCGCCGCTCGAGCTGTACGTGGAGGCGCCTCCGGAGGCGGACCTCGCCGGCCTGACCGACCGCCTGCACGCGGCGCTGCGCGCTCGCTTCGAGGTCAGGCGGCTGGACCCGGGCGCGCTCCCCGTCGCAGAGCACAAGACACGTACCGTCCACCGGACCGCCCGCGGGGACGAGCTGCCGCGCGCGGTTGAGACCCTGAGGAAGGACCCCGCCCGATGACCGTGACCACCGCCGACCTCGGCGTCGCCCGCGTGATCACATGGGACCGCCACGCGCGCCGCAACGCCTGGGACCTCGCGACCATGAGCGCGATCGCCGACGAGATCGAGGCCGCGGCCGCCGATCGGGAGGTCCGCTGCGTCGTGCTCCGCGGAGCGGGCGAGCACTTCTCGGCCGGCGACGACCTCCACGCGGCGATCGAGGCGGACACGGCCACTTGGACGGCGACGATCGAAGGCTTCCAGCGCCTCACCCACGTCGTGCTCGCCGCGCCGGTGCCGGCGATCGCGGCCGTGGACGGCGTGTGCGTGGGCGGAGCGCTCGAGTTCGCGGCGAGCTGCGACCTGCGCCTGTGCACCGACCGCGTGCGCCTGATCACTCCGGAGGTGGGGATCGGCCTTACGGCGAGCAACGCCGGCACGTTGCTGCTGCCGGAGGTGCTCGGCGAGACCGCTGCCCGTGAGCTGCTGCTCGGCGGGGAGCCCCGCGACGCGGCCTGGGCAGGCGAGCACGGCTTCGCCACCGAGCTGGTCGCGCCGGAGCGGCTCGATGCACGCGTCGAACATTGGGCGGACGTGTTCTCTCGGACCTCGCGGGGCGCCGTTGCGGCGACGAAGGCGATGCTCAACGAGCGCTTCGGCGACCTGCTCGCCGCGGCGATGGAACGCGAGACACATCACTGCGTGCGTCTGTTCGACGAGCCCGACGCCCGGGCGGCGCTGGGCGCGTTCGCCGAGCCAGGGCGCGGCTAGCCCAGGACGGCGCGGGGCCCCGCCGCGCGCTTCGCCTTGTACATCTGGGCGTCGGCGTGGCGCATGAGCGCCTCGATCTCGATGGCGTTCTCGGGCCAGATCGCGCGTCCCACGCTTGCCCCGAGCATCAGCGGCTCGCCCGCCACGTCGAAGGGCTCCTCGAAGGCCTCCGCCACGCGCCGGGCAGCCGCCTCGACCTCGGCGTCGTTGCCCGCGCGGGAGAGAACGACCGCGAACTCGTCGCCGCCGAGGCGGGCGACGGTGTCGTCGGAGCGGACCGTCGCCAGGAGCCGCTCTGCGACCTGACGGAGCAGCTCGTCGCCGGCGTGGTGCCCGCACTCGTCGTTCACGGCCTTGAAGCGGTCCAGATCGACGAAGAACAGGCCGACGGGCTCGCCGTTCTCGCGCGCGGCCGTCAGGGCCTCGTCCATCCGCTCGGTGAAGGTGGCCCGGTTCGCGAGCCCCGTGAGGCCGTCGTGGCGTGCCTGGTGGGTGACCGTGTCCACGAGGCGGGCGGTCTGAAGGGCGCTGGCCGCCTGCGCCACCACGCCGGAAAGGCGATCGAGCAGGTCGCGCCGCGGCTGCAGCCGGGCCGGATCCGAGGTGACCGTGACGTTGAGGGCGCCGAGGTAGTCCCCGCGCGAGATGATCGGCGCGATGATCAGGGCGAGTCCACCGAAGCGGCCGAGGAGCTCCCGGACGAGTGGATCCTGCGAGCTGCGGTCGTGGAACTGCGGCGCCGGTGAGCGGTCGGCGAGGCTACCCGCCAGGGACGGGGACGCCTGAGGACTGAGACGCAGGTCGAACATCTCGGGGCTCGTCTCGCCGGAGCTGGCCCGGCAGCTGAGCTCCCGCGCCTCCTCGTCCCAGATCCAGACCGTGGCACGGTCGCAATCGACCACCGTAGGCACTGCCTCGGCCAGGGCCACGATCACCTCCTCGCTCGTGCTCGCCGCCGCGAGCGAGCGCGCCAGCTCGAGCAGGGCCTCCGCCTCCTCGTGTCCGCGCTTGGCCTCGACCAGCGCCGTGGCCCCGTCGAGCGCGGTGGCGGCGTAGCGGGCGTACAGCTCGAGCAGGTAGCGCTCCTGCGGGAAGAAGCTGGTGTCCGACATCGCCACCAGGCGGCCATAGGAGCGGCGGTGCGAACTCACGTCCGCCGCGAGCCACGAGTCCGGCAGGTCCTCGACCTTCGAGTCGAGCAGCCGCTGCGCAAGCTCGCGCGCCTCGCGATCCCCGAACCCACTGTGATGACAGCGCGGAGCCGACTCGTCCTCCCCGCGCACGGCGAGCAGGTAGCGCGGGGCTCGAACGGCCGTGGCGGCACGTTCCGTGATCCGAGCCAGCACCGAGTCCAGATCGGAGTCGGCGATCAGGTCGGTGGCCGTGGCGTAGACGCTGTCGAGCCGCTCCGTCATCGCCGCGAGCCGAGACTCGAGCACGGTCACGTGCTCGGCCGGGTCGGCGGTCTGGGCGGCGAGGCCGGCGTCCCAGGTCACCTCGTAGAGGCACGCCTCTTCACCGCGGGCCTGGCAGGAGGACTCGGTCACGGTTGCCGGTGGCAACCCGAACAGCACGGTGGGCTGACTCATGAGTCCCTTGGCCCAATCGCAATGCTCGATGGTGCGCACGAAGCCGGGAGCCTGGTGCTCACGGATCACGGCACGGCCCGGCGCCACCTCGACCGCTTCGAGGATGGACACGGTGCTGAACTTGCTGCCGGCCTGCGTGATCTGCCGGTAGATCTCCTCGGGTGAGCCCAGCGAACGCATCAGCGTCGCCACGGGCGTGCCGGCGTGCTGGGCGATGGTCTCCTCGCCAGCGCGCCGGGCGATCTGGGGGTCCCCCGTCAACTCGGCTGCCGCCCTGAACAGCGCCATGGCCTCGTCGAAGGAGATCCAATTGGTGAGGTCGTCGAGGTAGGCGACGGTGCGCTGCGAACCGGCCCGCTCGAGGAGCTCAGCCAGTCCTTCCTCCCCGCAGGTGCGCCGCACTCTGCGCACCAGAACGCTCGACAGCGTGCAGGCCAAGTGACGCTCCTCTGCCATCCCTCCGCTTTATCGGCAGGTCGATCGGTGTGCTCAACTACCGACCCCATGAACGATCCCCCACTGGTCGAGCTGCTCACGGCGTGCACCGAGGCATTCGGCCCGTCCGGATTCGAGGACCCGGCGCGCCAGGTGGTGCAGCGCTACGCCGAGCAGATCGCCGACGAGGTTGGCGTCGACGGCGCCGGGAACCTCACGGCGCGGCTGCGTGGCGATGGCCCGGCCGTGGTGCTCACCGCGCATCTCGACGAGGTGGGACTGATGCTCTCGCACGTGGAGGACGACGGCTTTGTCCGCGTGGCTCCCATCGGCGGCTGGGAGCCGATCGTGCTCCCCGCACATCGCCTCAGCTTCGCCACCGGCACGGGCGAGCTCGTGACCGGCGTGGTGTCGACGCTGCCTCCACACGTGACGGAGGGGAAGGCCGAGGCGCCCCCGAAGCTGTCCGACCTCGCCGTTGACGTCGGAGCGGCGGATCGCGAGGAGGTGGCCGCACGGGGCCTCGAGGTGGGCGCGCCGGCCGTGCCCGCCACCCGGCTCGAGCGGATGGGTGAGGACGCCGTCACGGCAAAGGCGCTCGACGACCGCGCCGGCTGCGTGGCCGTGCTCGAGGCGCTGCGGGCGCTCGCCACGGATCGTCCGGGGCGCGAGGTGGTGGCGGCGTTCACGACGGGTGAGGAGCGTGACGGCTCGGGCGCCGCCCACCTGGCACGCGGCATCGATCCGGAGCTCGTGCTGGTGGTGGAGACCACGGTGGCGGCCGACCTGCCCGGCATCCCCGGGCACCGGCGCGTCACGAGCCTCGGCCGCGGGCCGGCCCTGACCGTGATGGACCGGTCCTGGACGGCCCGCCCCCAGCTCGTCGACGGCCTCAGGCGGACCGCCGCGGAGATCGGCATGGCGGTCCAGACGAAACAGCCGATGGTGAGCGGCACGGATGCCACCACCTGGCGCGAGGAGCGGCCCGACCTCCCCTGCGCGGTGGTGTCCACGCCCTGCCGCGGGATCCACAGCGCATCCGGGGTGCTGCGCCTGAGCGACCTGCGCGCCACCGCGTCGTTGATCGAAGCCGCGGCGCGCGGCCTCCCGTAGCGGGAGAGATACCGCCGTCGCCGGCGGGGTGGGGCGCTTTATGGGTTGAGATGAACCCAAAACGCGCCCCACCCCCGCCCGCGCGGTCTGCTGTAGCGGGATAGAGGTCGGCCGGGTGGCGGAGGGCCGCCCGATGCCCTCACGCGCACCCGGCCTCCCCTGCCCTACGTCATGCCCGCCCGCGATGGCGCTGGCGGCCGGACCGCGAGCCCGGCACACAGCAACAGCACGCCCAGGCCGACCGTCGCGAGCAGCGCCAGTCCGGTCAGCGGGAGGGTGCCCGCCTGGGCGGCAAGCGTCTGGATCCCCGTCGTGCCTGCCACCTCCTCACCGGGCTGTCCGCCCCCGGCATCGGCCCTGTCGCCGCGCTCGACGCCGCCCGGCTCGTCCGGCTCGCCCTGCTCGTTCGGCTCGAGCACCTGGACCGGCGTGGCGCCCTCGCCGCCGTCGGGCGACGCGGCCGGCGGCTGCGCGGACTCGGTCGCCGGCGGCACCGCGTTCCCGGCGGGCGATCCGTCGTCGCCGTCGCTCGCCACCCGCACCGGGGCGTCCGCAGCCATTGAGCCGACCTGGGCGGACCCGAGCGAGTCGTCGGTCGACTGCGGACCACCGCCGCCGGCTCCAGCCGGGGCGGAACCAGCGTTCTCACCGTCACTTGCCACCCGCGCCGTGGCGTTCACCCCGACCGAGCCCACCTGGGCTGTCCCCACCGAATCGGTCACCGTCTGGGTGCCGCCCGAAGGAGCGGCCGGCGCGGCGTTGTCGCCGTCGCTGGCCACACGCACGGGGGCGTCCGCAGCCATTGAGCCGACCTGGGCGGACCCGAGCGAGTCGTCGGTCGACTGCGGACCACCGCCGCCGGCTCCAGCCGGGGCGGAACCGGCGTCCTCACCGTCGCTTGCTACCCGCACCGGGGCGTTCACTTCGACGGAGCCCACCTGGGCTGTCCCCACCGAATCGGTCACCGTCTGGGTGCCGCCCGAAGGAGCGGCCGGGGCGCCGTTGTCACCGTCGCTCGCCACCCGCACCGGGGCGTTCACACCCACCGAACCCCCCTGACCGGACCCGAGCGAGTCGTCGGTCGACTGGGCACCACCACCGCTCCCCTCGGCCGCGTGCGAACCGGCGTTCCGGCCGTCGCTCGCCACCCGCACCGGGGCGTTCGCACGCACAGAGCCGACCTGACCGGACCCGACCGAGTCGTCGGTCGCCTGAGCACCACCACCGCTCCCTCCGGCCGCGTGCGAACCCGCGTTCTCACCGTCGCTCGCCACCCGCACCGGGGCGCTCACCCCGACCGAGCCCACCTGGGCGGTGCCCGCCGAATCGGTCACCGTCTGGTTGCCATCCGACGGCCCGGCCGGCGCGGCGTTGTCACCGTGGCTGCCCACACGGACCGGGGCATCCACCGCCACCGAGCCCACCTGGGCGGACAGGGCCGCGTCGTCAACTGCCTGGATCGGGTTCGGCGCTGCACGCGCCGGGCCCGCTGTAAGCGCGAAGGCGCACGCGATCGCACCCAGCGCAAGAGCACTGCGTCTCATGTCGAAATCTCCTTCGTCGAGTTGCGAGAGGACCCGGAAGCGCTAGCCGGGCCGCTCGAGCGGTGAGACGAAGCCCGCCGACCGACAGAAAGCCGGGCGGATCACCAGCCGGCGCGACAGCGCCGGACCGGCGAGGGAAAGAGCGATTGCCAGCAACGCCACGCCGCCGGCGAACAGCGGGCCGGCCGGCGCTCCGGATGCGAACGTTCCACCCGCGGCGGGTCCGCGACGGTCCGGCGCGGCTGGATCGTCCGAGGGCGCGCGCGTACCTTCGACAGCCACGGGCACGGCCCCACGGTCACGGGCCGGCGCGACGGTCCGCGGCCCAGCGTCGCGAGCCGTCCCCGTGGACCGCGCGGGCCCACCGGGCGCTGGGCGCCGAGCCGTACCGTCGGGCTTGCCCAGCGCCCCGCTGGAGGAGCCCTGCCGTGGGTGGGCCGGCCGCGCAGCCGTGGTTTCCGTGCGCGGCGCCATGGGGGTCGGTGTCGCCGACGCCGGCGGCGCTGGCGGACGTTCCTTGGATGCCGGGGCCTCGGGCGGCGGGGATGGCGCGACGGCGTCGACCACGGGCTTAACCGCCTCGGCCGTGGTGGCCGGGACCGGGGCGGTTGCCTCGGTGGCCTGGCGCACCGTCGCGTCGACCGTCGCCGAGGCTGCCGTGACGGTCGTGCCCACCGCGGTCGGAAGCTGCTGGACGGTTGCCGTCGCGCCCGACGTCACCGCACCTGGATCGAGCGGAAGCTCGGCGGCGCTCGCCGGAACGGCGAGGAACACCGCGGGCAGCAGGCCCGCCAGCACGGCGAGTTTGCGCAGCATTGCGCCCATCAACTGCGCGTTGCCCAGGAACGGGATGCGTTTGACGCCCCGCACAAGTACGAGTCACCTTCTGCGGAGGAGGCCGTGCGGAGCCTGACGGGGTATCGTCGCGGGCCGTGAGCCGCACGGCCCCTCTGCCCAGCGCGCGCAAGGTGCTCGTGCTCGCCGCCGGCGGCACGATCTCAATGCGGGGCGAGGCGGGGGCCGTGCCGGAGATCGACGGGAAGGGGCTCGTGGCCGACGTGCCGGGCCTCGCGGCGTTCGACGGGCTCGAGAGCCGTACGGTCTTCAACAAGCCAAGCGCCCATCTCAGCCTGGACGATCAGCTCCAGGTCTGCCGCCAGGCACGCGACGCCGCACGCAAGGGCACGGGCGTGGTCGTGACCCATGGCACCGACTCGCTCGAGGAGACCGCGATGCTGTGCGACATCCTCCACGACGCCGACGCCCCGATCGTGTTCACGGGCGCGATCCGACCGGCATCGGCGCCAGGGGCGGATGGCCCGGCGAACCTGGTCGACGCCGTGAGCGTGGCGGCAAGCGCCGAGGCGGCCGCCCACGGCGTGCTCGTCTGCTTCGGCGGTGAGATCCACCACGCGCGCGGCGTGCGCAAGACCGACACCGTCTCGCTCGTGGCGTTCTCATCCCCTCAGACGGGGCCGCTCGGGCGCGTGACTGAGGGCCACCCCATCATCTGGTCGAGGATCCCGCGCAACCCGCCCCTCGACCCACCCGGCCTCGACTGCAACGTGCTGGTGGTGCCCACAGCCGCCGGGGACGACGGCACGCTGGCGCGGGCCGCGCTCTCGACCGACCCGGACGGCATGGTGGTCGGCACGCTCGGCGCCGGCCACCTCGCGCCGCCGGTGCTCGAGCTGTGGGCCGAGGCGGCGCAGCGCATACCGGTCGTGGCCTACTGCCGGCCCGAGCGCGGGGTGATCCTGTCCGCCACGTACGGCTACCGCGGATCCGAGCAGGACCTGCGCGACACGGCCATCATCCCCGCCGGCTTCCTCTCGCCCCAGGCGGCGCGGATGAAGCTGCTCGCCTGCCTCGCGGCGGACCTCTCGATCGACGAGGTGCGCTGGGCGTTCCGCCAGGACGACGGCTGAGCCATGGAGCGGCAGCGGGTGGGGGTGGGCGTGCTCGCCGCGCCCGGTGTCGCTCTCGACCTCGCCGAGCGGCTGGCGGAGGATCTGCCCCGCGAGCTCGCCGAGCGCTTCCCCGAAATCGAGAAGCGGGCCGAGGCGACCGAGGTGGAGCCCGCCGAGCCGTCCTCGAGCAGCCGCGAGCTGATCGACACGGTTCGCCGGCGCCTGCTCACCGAGGGCTGGGACCTGCCGATGGCCTGACTGAGCTTCCCCTGCGGGACGATGGGCGCCCCGTGCGCGCGTACGCCAGCGCCACGCACTCGGTGGCCCTCATCTCAGTGCCTGCGCTCGGAGCGCTCCACGTCGAGCGCCGCCTCGTCGGTCCTGCCCTGCGGGGCCACCTGAGCCTGCTGATCGGGATGGTCCGCGCCAGCCAGCCGACGCAAGTGGTCGCACGGCTCTCGCGTGCCCTGGTCGGCGCCCTCGGCACGGGCGCGTTCGCACTGACCTCGTCGAACGTCTGGCAGCTGGCGACGGCCCAGACGTGAGCGCGGCTGCTCGCGCTCCTGCTCGTGTCGGCGGCGGGCACGTGCGCGGCGCTCGTACTGGCGCACGGCCTGTGGGAGCGAGCGGAAGGCCCGGAGACCCGCGAGCGGGTGGTCCTGTTCAACCTCACCACGTGCGTCACGCTCGCGCTCGGCGTGCTCACGCTCTACGTGGCGCACCACCTCGAGCAGCAGATCGGTGAACCCGCGCGCGTGGGGACTACCTGCAGCTCCTCGAGGCGGTTCGAGAGGCCGCATACCGGGCCCACTGCTAGTGTCAATGGGGCAGGCGGCGCCGCTGCCTGCGAGGTTCTTGTCTCGTGCGCTCCGGCGATCCGGGTCAGTCGAATCTCCCGAATCGTTGAGGCAGCCGGCTTTGGCTGCCGACAAAGGAGCCCAAATGTCTTCCCCTACCTTCGCGGGTCTCGGCGCATCGCGCGCGGTGGCCGACGCGTTGGCCGCGCGTTCGATACGCAGGCCATTTCCCATCCAGGAACTCGTGCTGCCTGACGCGCTCGCCGGCCGCGACGTGCTCGTCAAGGCCCCCACCGGATCCGGCAAGACGCTCGCCTTCGGCGTGCCGCTCGCCGACCTCATCGAGGCCACCGATCCACGACCGAGCGCCCTCGTGCTCGTGCCCACGCGCGAGCTCGCCGGCCAGATCGTGGAGGAGCTGCGCCCCCTCGCCCACGCCCGGGCGCTCTCGGTGGCGGCCGCCTACGGCGGCGCCGGCATCGAGAAGCAGGCGAAGCTGGCCCGCCGGGCCCACCTTCTCGTGGCCACCCCAGGGCGCCTCGAGGACCTGATCGGTCGCCGCGCTGTGGACCTCAGCCGCGTGCGCATCCTGGTGCTCGACGAGGCCGACCGCATGCTCGACATGGGCTTTCGGCCCGCCGTCGACCGGATCGTCGGCGACGTCTCCCGTAGGCGTCAGACGCTCTTCTTCTCGGCCACGCTGGACCGAAGCGTCCGGGCGCTGGCGGATGCCTACACGCGCGATCCGATCAGCCATGAGCATGCGCACGAGGAGGAGCAGCAGGCCGCGGTGGACCACCGCTTCCTTGCGGTCGACCACCACGCGAAGATCGACGTCCTCGTCAGCCAGCTCTCCCGCGAGGGCGCGCGCACGCTCGTGTTCGTGCGGACTAAGCACGGCGCCGACCGGCTCGTGAAGCGACTGCGCGCGCGCGGCGTCGAGGCGCTGGCCATGCACGGCAACAAGACCCAGTCCCAGCGCGAGCGCGCCCTGACCCGCTTCGACTCCGGCCGGGTGGACACGCTCGTGGCGACCGACGTCGCCGCGCGCGGCCTCCACGTGGACGACATCACCGACGTGATCAACTTCGATGCGCCGGCCGACCGGGACGCGTACGTGCATCGCGTCGGGAGGACCGGCAGGGCCGGGCGATCCGGCACCGGAACGACCTTCGTGGGCGCGGAGAACGCGGCCGACGTGGAGCGGATCGCGACCGGTCTCGGGCTCCACCAGGAGTTCCACCGGACCGGCCTGGGGCGCCCCCGCCGCAGGGCGGGGTAGTCTTGACTTACGAGGTCCCACCGTCGGGTGTGTCTGCTCCCTACACCCACCTGTGGTCCATACACGCCTGGGAGCGGCAAAGGTGGATCGTATGACCGACCAGCCGAACGACGAGGGCAGGACGACCTCCGCCCGTGGCGAGGCCGCGTGGAAGGAGACCCGCGAGCGGCTCTCGGCTCGGAACCTGCAGGCACGCAAGGAGGGGAGAGCGCGACGCGAGGTGTTCGAACGCGAGCGCGATGGTCTCCTTCGGGCAGCGAAGGGACGCCGGCACCAGTACGCCGGCGGCCGTCGCACTCCATAGAGGGGGCCCGCGGTGGCCACTCCGAAGGAGCGGGCGGAGCAGAAGCGCAAGGAGAAGCTCGAGCTGATCCGCGAGCAGGTCGACAGCGGCGAGCTGACGATCCGTAAGATGACGCCGGCGGAGCGCAAGAAGAACCAGCCTCGCCCCCGTCCCGAGAAGCGCAAACGATGACACCTCGCCCGTGCGATCAGCTGTACGTCTGCCCGGCCTGAGCGGGTCGGCAACCAGCGCGGCGCCGCTCAGAACCGAACTGGAGAAGGCGCTCCCGGACCGGCCGTTCGGGGTCGAGTTCTGGGATGGCAGTCGCCTAGCCTCCACCACCGGGGACGGGCCGACCTTCGTCGTCCGCTCGCCGGATGCGCCGGCGCACGCCCTGCGCGCCCCCGGACAGCTCGGCCTCGGGCGGGCCTACGTATCGGGAGCGCTCGACGTGGACGATCTCGACGCGGTGCTCGAGCTGCTTGACGGCTGGCAGCCGCCGCCACTCGACCGTCCCACGTTCGCGCGCCTCGCGCTCGCCGCGGCGCGCAGCTCCGGGCTGCGGCTCCCGCCGCCGGTGCCGCAGGCCGAGCTGCGCCCGCGCGGTAAGCGCCACAGCCGCGAGCGCGACGCCCGGGCGGTGCGCCACCACTACGACCAGCCGAGCGAGTTCTTCGGGCTCTTCCTCGGCCCGTCGATGACCTACAGCTGCGCGCTCTTCTCCAGGGGTGCCACCACCCTCGAGGAGGCCCAATCGGAGAAGCTCGAACTGGTCTGCAAGAAGCTCGACCTGAAGGCCGGACAGCGCGTACTCGACGTGGGCTGCGGCTGGGGCAGCTTCGCGGTGCACGCCGCCCGCGAGCACGGCGTGAACGTGCTCGGCGTGACCATCTCGCGTCCCCAGGCCGAGTTCGCCGCCCGGCGCGTGGCCGAGCTCGGCCTCGACGACCGGGTGGAGATCCGCGTCGCGGACTACCGCGAGCTGGACGGCGAGCCGTTCGACGCGATCTCCAGCATCGGCATGTCCGAGCACGTTGGCGCCAACCAGATCGACGTCTACGCCGACCGGCTCGCCAGCCTGCTCCGCCCCGGCGGGCGGCTGCTGAATCACGCGATCGCGCGCACGCGGCACGGCGATCCCGAGGCGGGGCCCTTCTCCGAGCGCTACGTGTTCCCGGACGCCGCCCCACTGCACGTGTCGCGCGTGATGCTCGCGATCGAGCGCTCCGGCCTCCAGGTCGATCACGTGGAGGGTCTTCGCAAGGACTACGCCGTCACGCTCGAGCACTGGGCGCGCAACCTCGACGAGAACCTCGACGAGGCCGAGCGCCTCGCCGGACCGGAGCGGCTCCGGGTCTGGCGGCTCTACCTGCGAGCGGCGCGGCGGGGCTTCGAGAGCGGCTTCACGTCCGTGTACCAGGTGCGGGCCGAGCGACCGTAACGGCCGCGTCGCCCCGGGCCGGGTCGTCGAGGCTCCTCCACAGCTGCATCACGGCGTAGGAGCGCCAGGGCCGCCAGCCCTCCGCCAGCCCGACCGCATCCTCCGCGGAGCGGCCGAGACGGTCGAGCGCGTGGCGAATGCCCACGTCGCCGGGGAGGAAGGCATCGGGGTCGCCCAGCGCGCGCATGGCCACGTACGACGCGGTCCACGGACCCACGCCGCGGATATCGAGGAGCGCCACGAGGGCGGCGGCCGCGTCGGCACCCGCATCGAATGCGATTCCCTGCTCGGCCACGAGGATGGCCAGGGAACGGAGGGCCTCCGCGCGGCCGCGCGGAAACGGCAGCTCGGCGGGGTCGATCTCCGCCACCACCTCGGCCGATGGAAAGCGATGCGTAATGGCGCCGGAGGGCTCTTCCAGCGCCGTGCCGTAGCGCTCCGCAATGCGGGACAGGACCGTCCTCGCAGCGGGCACGGACACCTGCTGGCCCACGATCGCCCGCACGGCAAGCTCGAACCCGTCCACGCAGCCAGGCACGCGCATCCCCGGACGCCGGCGCACGAGCTCGCCGATCACGGGATCCGGCTCGAGCTGCGCGGCCACCGACTGCGGGTCGGCGTCGAGGTCCAGCAGCCGCCGGCAGCGGGCGACGGCGGCGGTCAGGTCGCGCAGGTCGTCGAGGCGGAGCACGCAGCGGACGCCGCCGCGCTCCGGCGTGAGCTCCACAAGCCCGGCCCCGCGTTCGAGCGCGAGCGAGCGCCGGTAGGTCCCGCCCTCGACCTGCTCGACTCCGGGAATGGCGCGGGCGGCCAGGAAGCGCAGGAGCGACTCACCGTCGAACGGCTCGCGCGCCGGCAGACGCAGCTCGATCGCCCCGGCAGTCGTCGTCCCCTGGCGGCCGCGTGCCCGTCGCCGCAGCTCGCGCGGGGTGCGGGCGTAGATCAGGCGGATTGTGTCGTTGAACTGGCGTACGCTCCCGAACCCGGCGGCCAGGGCGACCTCGGCGAAGGACAGCTCGGTGGACTCGATCAGCGTGCGGGCCGCCTGCGCGCGCTGCGCGCGAGCCAGCGCGACGGGCCCGGCGCCAACCTCCGCCACGAGGATGCGGTGCAGCTGCCGCTCGCTGAACCCGAGCCGCGCGGCCAGCCCCGGCACGCCTTCCCGGTCGACCATCCCGTCCGCGATCAGGCGAACCGCCCGGCCGGCCACATCCGCTCGCCGGTTCCATGCGGGGGATCCCGGCGCGGCATCGGGCTCGCAGCGCTTGCACGCCCGGAAGCCGGCGGCCTGGGCGGCCGCGGCGCTGGGGAAGAGCTGGATGTTGCGCCGCTTGGGCAGCCGCGCGGGACAGCTCGGCCGGCAGTAGATGCCGGTTGAGCGCACCCCGACGAAGAAGAAGCCGTCATAGCGCGGATCGCGGCTGCGCATGAACCGGTAGCAGCGCTCGAAGTCATCGATCATGTGCTCATCCTGGCACGCCGTCGGTGGCGGATCTGGCGGTTTTCGGACACGTCCGATTTCCGCCAGAACGTGCGAGCTCAGCGGCGTAGGCTTTGATGCCGTGTCGACGTTCATCCCTCCTCTCGAAGACGCAGCTCCCCGTCACCACACCGTGGACACGTCGATCGGCGAGCTGCTCCTGGTGGGCGACGGCCGGGCGCTCACCGCCCTGCATCTCGATCCCGCCAGCGTGACCCCGCCCGGGCGCCGCGATCCCACCAGCTTCCGCGACGCGGAGGAGCAGCTGGGCGCCTACTTCGCCGGGGAGCTCACCGACTTCGACCTGCCGCTCGCGCCAAGCGGCTCGGCATTTCAGCTGCGCGTGTGGGCGGCCCTGACGCAGATTCCCTACGGGGAGACCAGGAGCTACGGCGAGATTGCCTCCACCGTGGGGCGACCTGACGCGTTCCGTGCCGTCGGCGCGACCAACGGCCGCAACCCGATCGCGGTCGTCGTGCCCTGCCACCGCGTGATCGGCTCCGATGGCTCGCTGATCGGATACGGCGGCGGGCTCGACCGCAAGCGCATGCTGCTGGAGCTCGAGGCGGAGCACGCCGCGCCTCGGCTCTGGTAGCCATCTCGGCCAGTCGCGGACCGATCCTGCCCAGCTGACAGCCGCGCCGAGCGGCGATACAGAGGTATGCACGAAGTGGCCGAGACGGTGGCTCAGATCATCGACGACGTACGCGAGCGGGGCGACGCCGCCGTACGCGATCACTCGAACCGCCTCGACGGCTGGGACCCGCCGAGCTTCCGACTGGACGACGCCGAGGTGGAGCGCTACGTCGGGCGGGTCGACCGCCAGACGCTCGACGACATGCGCTTCGCACAGGGGCAGGTGAGGCGCTTCGCCGAGGCGCAGCGCGGCTCGCTGCTGGACATCGAGCTGGAGACCCTGCCGGGGGTGGTGCTCGGCCACCGCCACGTGCCGGTGACCGCCGCTGGCGCGTACGTGCCGGGCGGGAGCTACCCGATGGTGGCGTCGGCGCACATGAGCGTCGTGACGGCCAGGGCGGCCGGTGTGCGCCGAATCGCGGCGTGTACGCCGCCCTACCGGGGCGGCCCAGCCGCGGCCACCGTCGCCGCGATGCACCTGGCGGGCGCCGACGAGATCTACGTGCTCGGCGGCGTGCAGGCGCTGGCCGCGCTGGCGCTCGGCACCGAGTCGATCCCTCGGGTGGACCTGCTCGTGGGCCCCGGCAACGCCTACGTGGCCGAGGCCAAGCGCCAGCTGTTCGGGGAGGTGGGGATCGACCTGCTGGCCGGTCCTACGGAGATCCTGGTCGTGGCGGACGAGCGTGCCGACCCGGCGATCGTGGCGGGCGACCTCGTCGGCCAGGCCGAGCACGGGCCGGACTCGCCGGCGGTGCTGATCACAACCTCGGCCCGGCTGGCCGAGCGGGTCGGAGCCGAGGTCGAGCGTCAGCTGGCCGAGCTCCCCGCCGGCGAGACGGCTGCAGCCGCCTGGGCCGAGCACGGGGCGATCCACGTGGTGGCGACGCGCGAGGAGGCGGCGGCCCTCGCCGACGACCTCGCCTTCGAGC
>Ga0126306_10000096_pt1 | contig 28339 bp, 31 predicted proteins | sample Plot27_FD_92592 | JGI IMG/M metagenome (GOLD analysis project Ga0126306, IMG submission 92592) | Serpentine soil microbial communities from UC McLaughlin Reserve, CA, USA - Plot27 | ecosystem: Environmental > Terrestrial > Soil > Grasslands | place: USA: UC McLaughlin Reserve, Lake County... | reverse complement strand
TCGGCCGTCGCCATCTCGCTGCTCCCTTCAGTCCTGGTGGAGGTTGACGAGGTTGCCGCAGGTGTCGTCGAAGACCGCGTCCATGCCGCCGTAGGGCATCCGGGCCGGCTCCCTGACAAACACCACGCCCTTGGCCTTGAGCCGGTCGGCGTCGCGCTGGCAGTCGTCGGTGCGCAGGGAGAACACCGGGCGGCCCTGCTCGCGGCTGGCCTGCCGGAACGCCCGGGCCGGCTCGTCGGTCAGGTGCAGCACCAGCTCGACCCCGTCTGGCTCCTCCGGTGACACCACCGTGAGCCAGCGCTCGCCGGGACCGTAGGCGGCGCTGGTCTTGACCTGGAGGCCGAGCACCTCGGTGTAGAACCGCTCGGCCCGGTCCTGGTCGTCCACGAAGATCCCGGTCAACCCGATCCGCATCTCATCCTCCATTCAGTGACGGATCTGCTCGGCGATGAAGCCTTGGACGGCGGCCCGGACCCTGGGGGCGTCCTCGCCGAACTCCAGCATGCTGGTGCCGTGGCCCCCGCCCGGGATGACCAGCAGGCGCTTGTCGCGGACCCTGGCCGCGTCGCGCAGCTCCCGGGCATGCTCCAGGAACGGGTGGTCGTCGGCGGCGGCGACCAGGAGCAGCGGCACCCGCAGGCGCCGCATGGCCGCCACGGCATCCACCCCGCCGAAGGTCGAGGGGCCCGAAAGGCTCACCACCCCGGCGACCGGCGGGCGGATCCGGGTCGCCGCTGACAGCACCGCCGTCCCGCCCATCGACGAGCCGACCAGCACGATCCGGTCGGTCCCGCGGCGGCGCAGCTCGGCGGCGGCGGCGACCACGTCGGTGTCGACCCGGCTGTCGGCCGGCCCGTGCTGGGAGTCCCCGAAGCCGGCGAAGTCGAAGGCCAGCACCCGGTAGCCGCGCTTGGCGAGCGCCCGGGCCTGGGGCAGCCACTCGCACAGGTCGCTGCCGAGCTGGTGGCCGAGCACGAGGCCGCGGCGGCCCGTCCCCAGGACCACCCCGACCAGGGTCGCCCCGTCGCTGGTGGTGAAGCGGACCACCTTGTCCCGCTCGGCCGCGCCCAGGCACGACTTGGCGACCGCGGCCACGGTGATCGTCGGCGCCGCGGTGGTGGCCGGCCCCTGGCCCGCCCGGCCCGCATCCCGGCCGTCGCCGCAGCCCGCCGCCAGCACGAGCGCGACCAGGATCGTCCAGACGCGTCGACGGCGCCGGCGGGCGGGTCCGGAGGTCACGCCGTCTCGCCGCTGGCGCGGTACCGGAGCAGCACGATTCCGGAGCGGAACGGCCGCGCCTCGGCCAGGTGAAGCCTCGGCACGCTGGTGGCGTCGGCGAACAGCCGCCGGCCGCGCCCCAGGACGACCGGGTAGACGAACAGCCGGTACTCGTCGACCACGCCGCCCGCGACCAGCTCCGGCATCAGCGACATGCTTCCGGTCACGACGACGCCCTTGCCCGGCTGCGCCTTCAGCTCGCGGACCTCCTCCAGCAGCGGTCCGCGCAGCACCGTGGAGCGCTCCCACGCCGGGTCCTGCAGCGTTCCCGAGAGGACGTACTTGTCCACCTCGTTGAGGTGGTCGCGGACGCCGGTGACGTCGTCGAGCTGCAGCGGCCAGTACCCGCGGAGCTGCTCGAACGTCACCCGCCCGACGAGCAGGGCGTCGGTGGTCGCCATCTCCTCGCCGATCGCCTTGATGACGTCCGACTGGTCGACCCCCTCCTCGCCCGCGGGGTCGAACCAGCCCTCGGTGGCGTCGATCACGCCGTCGAGGGTGATGTTCTGAGTGATGATCAGCTCCCGCATCGGTTGCTCCTCTCATCGGTCGCCGACGACCAGCTCGGACAGCACCCTGAGCAGCTCCAGCCATCCCTGGAAGGCGAGCGGCTCGGCACCCTCGACCGCCGCCGTCCCGGCCAGGGGCTCGGCGCGCTCGATCCAGACGCGGATCAGCACAGGGTCACTCACGTCCCGGGAGGCGTTCACTGCCGGCGCACGATTGTTCAGGGGGGATGCGGGAGCGTCCGGGGTCAGCGCTCCCAGGTGATCGGGGCGCGTGGGTCGGGGGTGTAGGAGCAGTAGCGGCCCGTGCGGACGGTGCGGGACAGGTGCTCGCCGAGGGTCGGGTTGGCGCGGGCCAGGTTGGCCATGGCCGACCGGATCGCCCTGGTGACGTTCAGCCGGGCCCGCTCGGCGTGCGAGGCCGCCCGCCGGTCCCGGCCGCCCAGCCCGACCGCCCGGGCCAGCTCGGCCACCAGGAAGTCCCGCTCCTCCCGGGCCTTGGCCGCCCGGACCGGGTCGTTGCCGCGCTCGGCCTCCTCGACCTCGGCCCGGAGCTCGTCCAGCCGGGCCCTGTAGGCGGCCTTGGCGGTGTCGTCGAGCATCGCCCCCGCGTCCCCGAGGTCGGGACGCGCTTCCAGCTCGCCAACACCGGCCGGCGCCGGCTCGGCCGGGCGGCTGTCGGAGGCCTCCAGGTCGATCACGTGGAACTCCCGCCCCGGCTGGCCCAGCAGCCGGGCCAGGTGGCGCAGGCCCTTGGTGTCCTTGAGCCGCACCACCGAGCCCTCGTAGCGGACCGTCCAGTACTCGCCCTCCCGGCGGAACAGGTTGCGGGTCACCGCTGGCATGGCGGCGTCCGCGGCCGGCCCCTCGGACGGCGCCTCGCCCGACCGCAGCGCCTGGATCCCCTCGACCACGGCGGCCACCCCCAGGTCGCTGGCGGCGGCCACCGCCTGGTCCAGCAGCCTGCCCGCCCGGCGGCGGTCGCCGGCCTGGCCGCGGACCAGCAGCATGCGGGCGTGCTCGTAGCGGGTCCGGGCCAGCAGCGGTCTGGCGTCCAGCCGCTGGTGGGCGGCGGCGGCCGCCTCGAAGTGGTCGTCGGCCTCGGCCCACCGGCGCGTCGCCGTGCCCAGCAGGCCGAGGTAGAGCGACGCCGACCCGAAGCACACCACCGGATGGGGCATGGCGACGACGATGACCTGGGCCCAGTACGGCGCCAGCGCCTGGTAGAGGCGGTCGGCGGCAACCGGCTCCTGGAGCCGCGCGGTCGCCAGCGCGGCCACGGCCACCGCCGGCGGCCAGAGGCCGTCACGGGGTCGTCTGGCCAGCTCGTCGGCCACGTACCCGATCGACCTGCGGGCCGTGGCATCGCTGCCGAGGTCGGCGTCGGTCATGGCGGTCCAGAGCCTGGCCCAGAGGAACCAGGGGGACTTCGCCATCTGCTCCTGCCAGACCGGGCGCAGCTCGCGCAGGCGACCCTGGTCCCAGCGGAGCACCTCCAGCAGGTCGTGGTAGGCGAACAAGGCGTTCGGTCCGTCAGGCTCGGCGGCGCGGGCTTGTTCGGCCAGCGCCTCCGCCTCGTCCAGGGAGCCCTGGAGCAGCGCCCACATCGCCCGCATGGTGGTCGCCACCCACTGGTGGGAGGGCATGCGCAGCTCGTCGGCCAGCCGGGCGCAGGCCGCGATGTCGGCCTCCACCACCCGGCCCTCCCCCGACTGGAGCGAGCTGGTCGCCCGCCGGACGCGGCCGGCCATCTCCAGCTCCCGGTCAGCGGTCGCCCGGGCCAGGCGCAGCGTCTCCTCGGCCAGGGCCGAGCGCTCCTCCAGCCCGTCCGGTCCCCACACGGCCATCCATCGCGCCCGCAGCGCGCTGCCCAGCGAGGCGACATCGCCCAGACGCCGGCTCAGCTCGACCGCCTCCCGGCTGATCGGCTCGGCCAGCTCCGACTCGTCCGAGAAGGTCAGCTCCAGCGACAGGCGGGCCAGCAGCCGAGCCCGCAGCGGACTGTCCGACGCCGGCAACGCGTCCAGGGCCTCTCGCAACAGCGCGACCAGCCGCCGGTTGACGGTTCCTCCCCTGATCTCCCGCGCCCCCAGCACCAGGGCGGCATGTGCCAGCCGCTCGGTCGACCCCAGCCGCCGGGCCAGCTCCGCCGCCTCCAGGCAGCGCTCCTCCGCCTCGCCGTACCGGCCCGCCCGGGCCAGGGCGGCGCCCTGGCGCAGCAGCAGCTCGCAGCGGACCGCCTCGTCGGGGTCGAAGCGCAGGGCCTGCAGCGCCCGCCGGTACTGGGCGGCCGCCTCCTCGTAGGCGTGCAGGCCCATGGCCCGCTCGCCGGCCCGGCGGGCGTAGGCCAGCGCCTTGGCGGCCTCGCCGGCCGCCGCGACCTCGGCGAAGTGGTGGGCGAGCTCGGCGACATGGGGACCCAGGCCAGCGCCGTACTGGCGCTCGATCGCCTCCCCGACCCGCCGGTGCAGGTCGGTCCGGACCGGGATCGGCAGCCGCTCGTAGAGCACCTCCCGGATCAGGGAGTGGGAGAAGCGGTAGCGGCCGGTGGCGCCTTCCTCCTCGACCACCACCTCCAGCTCGACGGCTTCCGAGAGCCCACCCAGGACGCTGTCGATCGGGACCTCGCAGGCGGGCCCCAGCAGCGCCAGGTCGAACGCCTGGCCCACGACCGCGGCCGCCGACAGCACCAGGACGGCGTCGGCGGTCAGCGGGGCCAGCCGCCGCCCGATCACCGTCCGGACGCTCCCGGACAGGGGCACGCGCAGCCGGCCAGGGTCCTGAAGGGTGACGTCGGTGGCCAGGAGGCGGACGGTCTCGCGGACGAACAGCGGGTTGCCCTCGGTCGCCTCGTGGACGGCGGCCACCATCGCCGCGGAGGGCTCCACCCCGGAGAGGGCCCCGATGAGCTCCCCCACCTCCCGCCGGTCCAGGCCCCGGAGGGTGAGCAGGTGGCCCTCGCGGACCAGCTGGCCGATGGCGTCGCCGATCCCGTGGACGCGGTCGGCGGTGACGTTGCGGTAGGTTCCCACCACCAGCAGCCGGGCGCTGCGATGGTCCTTGGCCAGGAACTCCAGCAGCAGCAGGGAGGCGTCGTCGGCCGCCTGCAGGTCCTCCATGACCAGCACCAGCGGCCGCTCGACGGCCGCCTGCCGCAGGCACCCGGTGATGGCCTCGAACATGGCGAAGCGCGCCGCCTCGGACGGGCGCGAGGGAGCCGGCGGGGGCGCGGTCGTCCCCAGCCGCTCGGCCAGGTCGGGCGCCAGCTGGGCGAGCGGCTCCGCCCCCGCCCCCAGCCAGGCGGCCAGGGCCCGGTCGTCGAGGTCCTCGGCGAGGGCCCGGATCGCCTGGGCCCATGGCCAGAACGGCGGCGCGCCCCCCGCCTCCCAGCAGCGGACCCAGAGCACCCGGGCCCCTCGCTGGTTGGCCGCGTGGTCGGCCAGGTGCTCCGCCAGCCAGGTCTTGCCGATCCCGGGCTCGCCCGCGACCAGCAGCAGCCGGACCCTTCCGCCGAGCGCGTCCTCAAGGCCGGCCGCCAGCTCGGCCAGCTCCCGGTCGCGGCCCACGAACGCCCGCCCCGCTCCCCGACGGGTCGGAGCCTGCTTCTCGAGCATCGCGCCAACCAGCCTAACCCGAGGCCCCCCACAGCCGGAACGCCCACCCGCATGCGCCACCGTTACCCGGAAGTGGGCCCGGCAACGCCGGACGTCGGGTAACCACGCCGAGCGCCTCGTGTCATCATCAGGGCGTGCGCTCCAGCCTGACCGAAGAGGGCAAGGCGGCCCTGCGTGGGGGCGATATCGCTGCCGCCCGCCGCGCCTTTGAGCTTGCCCTGGCGGAGGGTGTGTCGGGTGCGGCGCTGGAGGGCCTGGCCGAGGCGCGGTATCTCCAGCGCGAGTACTCGGCCTCGGCCGCCGGCTACGAGCGCGCCTACTCGGCCTACCGCAGGGAAAGGCAGATCATGGCCGCGGGCCGGGCGGCGCGCACGGCCGCCTGGATCACCGGCAACGTGCTGGGCGACTGGGCCGTCCGCAGCGGCTGGCTGGCTCGGGCCCGCAGCCTCCTCGAGGAAGCCGGCGAGGACGGGCCCGAGCACGGCTGGGTGCTGATCATCAAGGCCTTCTCGGAGCAGGACGCCCAGCTGCGCGAGTCCTTCCTGCGGGAGGCGATCGCGGTCGGGCGTCGGTTCCGCGACCCCGACATCGAGTTCCTCGGGCTGGCCTACCTCGGTGGCCTGTTCGTGCTGACCGATCGCGTCGAGGAGGGGCTCATCCTGTCCGACGAGGCCCTGGCCGCCCTGTGCGCCGGCGAGCTGACCGAGCTGGCCACGGTGGACGAGGTCTTCTGCGGGCTCCTCTGGGCCTGCGAGCTCGTCAACGACGTGGCCCGGGCCGACCAGTGGATGCGCGCCGCCGCCGAGCGCATGCGGCGCAGCAACGTCGTGGCCGCCTTCTGCCGCGCCCACTACGGCGGCATCCTGACGGCCGCCGGGCGCTGGGGCGAGGCCGAGACCGAGCTGGTCGAGGCCACCCGCCACTTCGACCGCGGGATGTCGCCCCGCCGCGACGCCGCCATCATCCGCCTCGCCAACCTGCGCGTCCGGCAGGGCCGGCTGGAGGAGGCCGCCCGGCTGCTCGAGGGACTGGAGCAGCATCCGGACGTCGTTCCCTGCCTGGCCGCCCTCCAGCTGGCCCGCGGCGAGCTGGCGCGGGCGCGGGACCTGCTGGAGCGGACCACCGGCGGCTCGGACGAGGAGGTCCCGACGGTCGGGGCGTCGACCACGGTGGGCCCGCTGCTCGCCCTCCTGGTCGAGGTCTACCTCGAGGAGGGGAGCCTCGACGGCGCCGGGCGGGTCGCCCGGCGACTGGACCAGCTCGCCCAGGCGCAGCGGGGGCCGTACCTCCGGGCGGTCGCCGCGCTCGCCGAGGGCCAGCTCCGGGTGGCCAGCGGCCAGGGGGACGCCCGGGCCTGCCTGCACGAGGCGCTGGAGGGGTTCGGGCGGGCGCAGCTGCCGATGGAGGTGGCCAGGACGCGCCTGGAGCTGGCCCGGGCGCTCGCCGAGCGGGCGCCCGAGGTCGCCATCGCCGAGGCCAAGGCGGCCCTGGAGGAGTTCGAGCGGCTGGAGGCGGCGCGGCACGCCGACGCCGCCGGGGCCCTGCTGCGGTCGCTCGGCGCCCCCATCCGGATCGGTCCCAAGGGCGTCGGCGCGTTGACCAGGCGGGAGGCCGAGGTCCTCCAGCTCATCGGCGCTGGGCTGTCCAACCCGGAGATCGCCGAGCGTCTCTACATCTCCCGCAAGACGGTCGAGCACCACGTCGGCAACGTGCTGGCCAAGCTCGGCCTGCGGAACCGGGCCGAGGCGGCCGCCTACGCGACCCGGCAGGACATCGGTCTGTAGATAGGGGACCTCCCCCATGCTTTCTCGCCGGCCGGCCGTCATCCTGCGCGCATCCACACCGAGCGGGAGGATGACATGTCAGGAGAGAACAAGGCCCTCACGCGCAGCTTCTTCGACCAGGCGGACCGGGGTCGGACACCGGTGGAGTTGTGCGCCGCCGACTTCACCGCGCAGTTCCCCGGGCTTCCACCCATGGACCTGGAGGGCTTCGACCAGTTCGAAGCGATGTTCCGCTCCGCCTTCTCGAGTATCGAACATGTTCTTGAGGAGCTGGTCGAGGAGGGCGACGACGTTGCTGTCCGACTGCGGTTCGAGGGAATCCACATGGGCGACTTCATGGGTGTCCCCCCCAGCGACAAGCAGTTCTCTGTCGAGGGCGCGGCGTTCCTGCGCATTGCCGAGGGCAAGGTCGCCCGGCTCTGGGGCTTTCTTGACCAGACGGGCCTACTGCAGCAGATCGGGGGGCTGCCCGCGCCGGCCCACGCCGGGTGAGCCTGCTGCCGCTGTGGGGAACTGAGCCGGACCGAAAGGATGGCCACGATGCGGTACAAGCTGCTGGGCCCGAGCGGCCTGCGGGTCTCCGAGGTCTGCCTGGGCACCATGAGCTTCGGCGACGCCTGGGGCTTCGGCGCCGACGAGAAGGAGGCCCACCGCATCCTGAGCGCCTTCGCCGATGCGGGCGGCAACTTCATCGATACGGCCAACAAGTACCACGAGGGCCAGTCCGAGGAGTTCGTGGGCAGCTTCCTGGGCCCCGGTCGCGACCGCTTCGTGGTCGCGACCAAGTACACCCTGGCCATGGACCCGGGCGACCCCAACGCCGCCGGCAACTCACGCAAGAACCTACGGCGCTCGGTCGAGGCCAGCCTGCGACGCCTGCGCACCGACTACCTGGACCTGCTGTGGGTGCATGCCTGGGACTTCACCACCCCGGTCGAGGAGGTCCTGCGCGGCCTGGACGACCTGGTCGGCGCGGGAAAGGTCAACCACGTCGGCCTGTCGGACGCTCCCGCCTGGGTCGCGTCGCAGGCCAACACTCTGGCGGCGTTGCGCGGCTGGAGCCCCTTCGTCGCCCTCCAGATGGAGTACAGCCTGCTCGAGCGCACCGCAGACCGCGAGCTGCTGCCGGTGGCCGAGGCCTTCGGGCTGTCGGTCTGCGCCTGGGCACCCATGGGCGCCGGCATCCTCACCGGCAAGTACACCCGCGGCGGCGCCGTCCCCGAGGACAGCCGGCGCGCCGCCGCCAACCAGGCGCGCCTCACCGAGCGGAACCGCCGGATCGCCCGGGCCGTTGACGGCGTCGCCGACCAGCTCGGCGCCAGCTCGGCCCAGGTGGCGCTGGCCTGGGTCCGCCAGCGCGACCGGCGGACCATCCCGATCGCCGGCGTCCGCACCCTGGAGCAGCTCGAGGACGTCCTCGGCTGCCTGGAGCTGCAGCTGCCGGCCGAGCACCTGGCGGAGCTGGACGAGGTCAGCCGGATCGAGCTGGGGTTCCCGTACGAGCTCCTGATGGGCCCCCAGGGCCAGCTGGTCTACGGCGACCTCGAGCCCCAGATCGAGCTGCCGGCGGCGGCGCCGATCCGCTGGCGATAGCCGCGCTCGCTCACCGTCTCTATCTACACTGGCACGTCGCGCGAGCGAAGGAGCTGCCAGATGTTGAGGGACGCGAACGCCTTCTCGGGCTTTGCCGTGGACGACGCGCCACGGCCAAGGAGTTCTACGGGACGACCCTGGGGCTGGAGGTGGCCGATGCGCCCCTCGGGGTGGAGGGCGCGGACGTGCCGGCCGGGCTGGAGCTCCGCCTCGGGTCGGGGGCCAGGGTCCTGGCCTACCCGAAGCCCGACCACCAGCCGGCGAGCTTCACGATCCTGAACTTCCTGGTCGAGGACATCGAGCGGGCGGTCGACGAGCTGACCGCCCGCGGGGTGCGGTTCGAGCGCTACGACACCGGCCCCAGGACCGACGCCAAGGGCATCCACCGCACCCCGGAGGTGCGCCCGGTCGCCTGGTTCCGGGATCCCGCCGGCAACATCCTCTCCATCATCGAGGAGTGAGCCGCGCATGGGGGAGCGTCTCCGCCCGGGCGACCCCGGCTACGACGACGCCCGGCGGGGCTACAACCTCCTCCACGATCTCCGCCCGGCGGTGATCGTCCGGCCGGTCGACGGCGGGGACGTCGCCCGGGCGCTGGAGCTCGCCGCCGGCGCCGGCCTCGAGGTCGCGGTCCGCAGCGGCGGGCACAGCCTGGCCGGCTACGGCGGCACCGAGGGCGGGCTGCTGATCGACCTGTCCGCCATGCGGGCCATCGAGATCGACCCGGCCGCGCGGGTCGCCTGGGTGGAGGCGGGGGTCACCGCCGGCCAACTGACCGAAGCCGCCGCGGCCCACGGCCTGGTCGTGCCGTTCGGCGACAGCCCGGACGTCGGCGTGGGCGGCATCACCCTGGGCGGCGGGGTCGGCTGGCTGAGCCGGAAGCTCGGGCTCACCGTCGACTCGGTCGAGGGCGTGGAGCTGGTGACCGCCGACGGCCAGGACCTCCAGGTCGACGACGAGCATCACCCGGACCTGTTCTGGGCGGTGCGCGGCGGCGGCGGCAACTTCGGCGTCGTCACCCGCTTCCGGTACCGGCTCCACCCGATGGGCGAGGTCCTGGGGGGCGCGCTGGTGCTGCCGGCGACCGGTGAGGTCATCCGCGGCGCGGTCGAGCTGGCCGACGCCGCCCCGGACGAGCTGACCACGATCATGCTGGTCACCCGGCTGCCGCCGCTGGCGATGGTGCCGCCCGAGGCGCAGGGACGGCTGGGCGTGCTCATCACCCTGGTCTGGTGCGGCGACCTCGCCGCCGGCGGGCGGGTCCTCGACGCCTTCCGCGGTCTGGCGCCGCCGGTCGCGGACCTGGTCGGCCCGCGACCCTACCCGAGCATGTACGAGCTCCTCGGAGAGGCGCCCCCGTCGGTCACCAACATCACCTACAGCTTCGCCGCCGACGAGCTGGACGGGGCGGCGATCGGGTCGATCCTGGAGGCGCTGGACGAGCCCGGCCTGCGATCGACCGGGGCGCTGGCCGCGGTGGAGCTCCGGGTGCTCGGCGGCGCGGTCGCCCGGGTCCCGGTGGAGGCCACCGCCTTCGCCCATCGCCGGCGCAAGCTGCTCTGCTCGGTGGTCGCGGCCGGGTTCGCCGGGGACGACCGCGACCGCGACCGCCGCTGGGTGCGGTCCCTGGCCGGCGCGCTCGGGTACCTGGTCAAGGGGGCCTACCTCAGCTTCCTCGACGCCGCCGACGGAGGCCGCCTCCAGGAGACCTACCCGGACCGCACCTACCAGCGGCTCGCCGAGGTCAAGCGGCGTTACGACCCGAGCAACCGCTTTCGCCGTAATCTCAACATCCGCCCCGCGGAGACGAGCGCCCCGCCGTAGCAGGAGGAACGATGACGAGCGAGCCCCAGACCGTGACCTCGGCCGACGGCACGCTGATCGCCCTGGACGAGATCGGCGACGGTCCGCCGGTCGTCCTCATCGGCGGCGCCTTCAACGACCTGTCGACCGTGGCCGGGCTGGCGAAGACCCTGGCTCCCTACGTCACCGCGATCACCTACGACCGGCGCGGCCGCGGCCGCAGCGGCGACAACAGCAGGGACTACGACCAGGCCCGTGAGCTCGACGACCTGGCGGCCGTGCTCGACCACGCGGGCGGGTCGGCCAGCGTGTTCGGCCACTCCTCGGGCGCGACCCTGGCCCTGGCGGCCGCCCAGCAGGGCCTGGCCATCGACCGGCTGGCCCTCTACGAGCCGCCGTACGTGGTCGATCCCAGCCGGCCCCGGCCCGCCGACGATGTCGGCGCCCGCATCCAGGCGCTGGTCTCCCAGGGCCACCGGGACGGGGCGGTGACGCTGTTCCTGACCGAGCAGGTCGCCGTGCCGGTGGAGATGGTCCAGGTGATGCGGGCCAACCAGCCGATGTGGGACTGGCTCATCGGCCTGGCCCACACGCTCCCCTACGACGTGGCCATCTGCGGTCCCGGGCTCGCCCTGCCCGCCGACCGGCTGGCCACCATCGCGGCGCCCACCCTGGTCATCCACGGCAGCGACAGCCCGCCCTGGCTGGCCGCGGCCGCCGCCGCGGTCGCCGAGGCCATCCCCGGCGCCCGCCACCTCACCCTGACCGGCCAGGACCACGGCGTGCTGCAACAACCCGACGCGCTGCGGCCCGCGCTCGTCGACTTCCTCGCCTGGTGACCGTGATCACCCGGATGTGGCGAGGCTGGACCCGCGCTGCCGACGCGGACCGGGAGGTGCTGATCCGGTTCGACGTGCGCGTCGGCCACTACGAGACCGAGGTGGACGCCTGAGGGTCCAGGGCGGCCGCGAGGGCGGACCAGGTGTGGGGGCGGGCGCCGAGGCCGTGGCCGGTCTCGGGGTTCCAGTGCTCGGACCAGCCGGCGGCCGGGATGGCCCGGCTGGCCTGGGCGCCGACGGTGGCGGCGAGGTCGTCGAGGCCCCAGCGGCGGCAGGCCTGGACGGCGAGGTAGGTGAGCTGGGGCCAGGCCGAGCCGCGCCAGTACTGGTCGGGGCGGTAGGTGGGATGGCCGGCGGGCAGGTAGCGGAGGCCGTGGGGGGCGGCGAACCGGTCGGGGTCCCGGAGCTGCTCGAGGCAGGCGAGGGCATGGTCGCGGCGGACGCTGCCCAGGGCCGAGAGGGCCCCGTCGATGGTCGGGACGCGGGCGCTGTCGCCGCCGCCGACGAGCGGGCGGTCCACGAACAGGCCCTGGGCCTCGTCCCACAGCAGCTCGTCCATCGCCTCCCCCAGCTCCCAGCTGGCGGCCCGCAGCCGCTCGTCCTCCAGCAGCCGGCCGGCGACCAGCAGGGCGTGGGAGAGGATGCCGTTGAACAGGCTGGGCGCGCAGGCGAACTCGGCGCTGCTGGTGGCGTCGCCCTCGGGCGAGAACCTGGCCGCCTCGACCAGCCGCAGGTCGACGGCGAGCCAGGTCTCCTGGACCCAGTCGGAGGCGCCCACCCAGGCGTCCCAGCGTGGGGAGTCGTCGCAGCCGGTCTCCCACGGGTGGACGACGAAGCAGAGCCCGTCCCGCATCCGCTGCCGCAGGAGATAGCCCAGGCCGCGTCGCGTCGAGTCGAGCAGGTCACTGTCCACGCCCAGGCCCGCCGAGCGGACCGCGTCCAGAGCCAGCGCGTACACGGGCGGCTGGGTGAAGCCGGACACGTCGCGGCGCGGCCCCCGGCCCACGGTCTCCCCCCGGTAGCTCATGTGCGGGACGAACCCGTTCCGGAACTGCCTGGCGAAGGTCGACCGCAGCTCCACCACGGCCCGGGGGTCGCCCAGGGCCGCCCAGGCGATGCTGTGGAAGCAGGAGTCCCACAGCCACTGGTGCGGGTAGATCCGGGCGTTGGGGACGCAGTAGCCCTCCTCGGGCCGCCAGGCGTCCTCCAGCACCCGGCGGGCGCCGGCCCTCAGGCCGCCCGGCGGGTCCTGCGCCACCACGGGTCGCGGTCGAGGCGGGCGTTGGCCCGGTAGGTGATGGCCGGCGCCGCCAGCGCGATGAGCGCGGCGATGAGACTCACCTGGGTCGTCGTCAACTGCACGGGCCCTCCCCTGTCGGTTCGCCAGCTCGGCGCTCCGCGCCGTGAAGGCGAATCCAACCAAGCATGTCGGGATCCGCACAACTCGGTCGACCCGGATCTACCGGGTGGCGGTGGGCGCGGGCTCGTCGCGCCAGCGGTGCCAGAGGCTGGCGTAGGAGCCGCCGGCCGCGACCAGCTCGGCGTGGGTGCCGAGCTCGGTGATGCGGCCGTCAGAGACCACCGCGACCCGGTCGGCGGCGGAGGCGGTGTGCAGCCGGTGGGCGATGGCGACCACGGTGCGGCCGGCCAGGACGGCCGACAGGGACCGCTCCAGGTGGCGGGCCGCCCGGGGGTCGAGCAGCGAGGTGGCCTCGTCGAGCACCAGGGTGTGCGGGTCGGCCAGGACCAGGCGGGCCAGGGCGACCTGCTGGGCCTGGGCGGCCGAGAGGGCGTGGCCGCCCGCCCCGACCCGGGTGTCCAGGCCCTGGGGCAGCGCCTCCACCCAGGCCAGGGCGTCGACGGCGTCCAGGGCGGCACCCACGGCGGCGTCGTCGGCGGCGGGGCGGGCCAGGGTCAGGTTGTCGCGGAGGGTGCCCGCGAACACGTGCTGCTCCTGGGTGACCAGCACGACGTGGCCGCGCAGCTCGTCCAGGGGCAGCTCGTCGAGGCCGACCCCGCCGACGGTGACCGAGCCGGCCCGGGGCGGGTTGACGCCGGCCAGCAGACGGCCCAGGGTCGACTTGCCGGCGCCGCTGGGCCCGACCATGGCCAGCCGCTCCCCCGGACGCAGGTCGAGGTCGACCCCGTGGAGGACGTCGCGGCCGGCGGTGTAGGCGAAGCGGACGTCGCTGGCGACCAGCCGCTCGCCGGCCGGCCGGCGGCCGCTGGCCCGCCGGTCGGCGGGGACGTGGGCGACCCCGAGCAGCCGGGCGAAGGCCGTGGCCCCGATCTGCAGGTGATCGAGCCAGGACAGGATCAGGTCGAGCGGGTCGACCAGCTGGCGCATGTAGAGGGCGACGGCGGTGACCTCGCCCACGGTGGCCAGCCCGCGGGCGCGCAGCAGGCCGCCGGCCAGCACCGCGGTCGCCACCGGGATCAGGTAGGCGCCCTCGATCACCGGGTACCACACCGTCCGCAGGTACAGGGTGTAGCGCTCGGCCCGGTACTGCTCGCGGATGTCGTCGTCGGTGCGGCGGATGCGGCGCTCCTGGAGCCGCAGCGCCTCCATGGTCCGGCCGCCCTCGGCCGTCTCGGTGACGCCGCTGGTCAGCCGCGACCAGGCGGCCATCTCGCGCAGGTAGCCGGCCGGGGCGCGGCGCAGGTACCAGCGGGTCGACAGCCACAGCAGCGGCACCACGACCAGGACCGACGGCAGCGTGATCCAGGGCGAGACGGCCACCGCCGCGGCCACCGTCAGCGCCGCCGTCACCGACGCGATCAGGGTCTCGGGCAGGGCGAAGCGGACCACCTCGGCGACGTCCTCGACGTCGTGGGTGGAGCGGGCCAGCAGGTCGCCGGTGCCGGCCTGCTCGACCGTGCCCAGCGGCAGAGCCAGCACGCCGTCCAGGAACTCCTCGCGCAGCTCGGCCAGGACCCGCTCGCCGAGGGTGTAGGAGGCCAGCCGGGCCACCCGCACCAGCGCCACCTGGGCGACCAGGGCGGCCAGCACGGCCAGGGCGATGCGGTCGACCCGCCCGGCGGTGGCGTCGCCGGTGACCTCGTCGACCAGCAGGCCGAGCAGGGCCGGGCCGGCCAGCCCGGCCAGGGCGGCCGCGGCGTGCAGGCCGACGGTGACGGCCAGGCGGCCGCGGTGGCGGCGGGCCAGCGCCCGGGCCCGCTCGCGGACCTGGGGGCTGGTCGCCACCGGCAAGCCGCTCATTGGTCCTCCTCCTCTCTGGTGACCACCGCGCGGTAGCGCGGCTCGTCCTCGAGCAGCTGGCGGTGGCTGCCCTGGGCCACGACCCGGCCGTCCACCACCAGGGCGACGTTGTCGGCTCGGTCCAGCAGCAGCGGGCTGGTGGTGCAGACGACGGTGGCCCGGCCTTGGCGGGCCGCCACCAGGCGGTCGGCGATGCGGGCCTCGGTGTGGGCGTCCACGGCCCCGGTCGGCTCGACCAGGACCAGGACCTCGGGGTCGGCGACCAGGGCCCGGGCCAGGACCAGGCGCTGGCGCTGCCCGCCCGAGAACGACCGCCCCCGCTCCTCCACCTCGGTGGCCAGCCCGGCGGGCAGCGCCTCCAGCACGTCGCCGGCCGAGGCGGTGCGGACCGCGGCCAGCACCCGCTCGGCCGGGGCCGAGCCGGTCGGGTCGAGCTCGGCGGCCAGGGGCCCGGTGAACAGGCGCGGGTCGTGCTCGCTGACCAGCACCCGCCGGCGGGTGACGTCCAGCGGCAGGTCGCGGAGGGCGACCCCGCCCAGCCAGACGTCCTCGTCGCCGTCGGCGAACCGGCCCAGCCGGTCGGCGATGGCGCTGGCCTGCTCGGGCACGCCGGCCACGACCGCGGTCAGCTCGCCCGGCGCCACCACCAGGCCGCTCTGGCCGTCGACCAGGGGGACGCCGGGCGGCGGCTCGGGCGCCGACGACCCCGGGGCCAGCTCCGGCTCCAGGGCCAGGACCTCGACGGCCCGGCGGGCCGCGACCACGGCCCGGGTGAACTTGTCGGCCGCCTCGGTGACGGTGCGCACCGGCAGCAGCAGGAAGACGGCGTAGCCGTAGAAGGCGATCAGCTCGCCCACGCTGATCTGGCCGGCCACGGCCAGGCGGGCGCCCAGCCACATGACCGCGACCACGAACACGCCCGGCAGGGCGACCTCGGCCGCGTCCAGCAGCGACTGCACCCTGGCCGCGGCCACCCCGGCCTGGCGGACCTCCTGGGAGGCGGTGGCGTAGCGGCGCGAGAACGCCTCCTCGCCGCCGATGCCGCGCAGCACCCGCAGCCCGCTGACCGTGTCGGCCCCGACCGTGGTCAGATCGCCGACCAGCTCCCGGTGGCGGGCCCGGCGGCGGTGCAGGGGGCGCAGCAGGGGCGCGACCGCCGCCGACAGCAGCGGCACCCCGACCACCACCAGCAGCCCCAGGGTGGTCGAGCTGCGCAGCATCAGCGCGGCCACCACCACGAAGGAGACCAGCGCCCCGGCCAGCCGGGCGACGATGTCCATGGCCGCGCCGACCCGCTCGGCGTCGGTCGAGCCGACGGCCGCGACCTCGCCGGTGGGGACCCGGCGGGGCAGCGAGCCGCCAAGCCGCGCCGCCTGGCGGACCAGCAGCTGCTGGACCCGGTAGGTGGCGGTCAGCCAGTTCACCACCGCGGTCCGGTGGCGCAGGACCCCGGCGACGGCGCTGACCAGCCCGGCGGCCAGGATCAGGCCGGTCCAGCGCAGCAGCCCGGCCCGGTCGCCCTCGGCCACGCCCAGGTCGATGGCCCGCCCGACCAGCGCCGGCACCACCGCCAGGGCGCCCATCCAGGCCACCCCGTACACGACTCCGAGCGCGAGCATGCCAAGCTGCCCGCGGGCGACCCACAGCAGGAAGCGGGTCGGCGAGCGCAGATCCGGGGTGCCGGGATGAGCCAGCGGCAGGTCGCGCATGCTCCGACCGTACCGGCGGCGCCCGCCGGTGAGTACCCAATTACGGGCGTGGCGACGGGCGTGCCGGAACCGCACCGTCCGTTGGTGGGCCCCTGACGGGAGGGTAACCGAGCTCGGCAAGGATTGTGCGCGGTTTCCCACAGCCTCGGCGGCCCGGAGCCTAGGCGGCCCGGGTGGCGGTGAAGCAGAACTGGATGCAGGCGAAGGAGAACGCGCCCCGCTCCCCCAGCTCGGCCTGCTCGGCGGCCCAGGTGGCGGCCTCGTCGGCGCTGACGCCGTCGCGGCCGGCCACGTACTCCTGGACCAGGGGCACGATGGCCGCCCCGTAGGCGTCGGGGGTGAACTCGATGCTGGCGAAGCTGTGGCCGTCGGCGCGGACGGTCGGCGAACCCGGCCGCCCGCAGCCGCGGCGCCAGGGTCCGGGGCAGACAGGGGTCGGCCAGGTGGCCGTCCCAGGCGCGCAGCACCCGCCGCATGCGAGCGGGATCGGCCGAGTGCCAGGACACCGTCGACCAGTCGACGTCCCAGATGACCAGGCGGCCGCCCGGGCGCAGGGCCCGGCGCAGCTCGGCCAGGGCGGCGTCCACCTCGCCCACGTACTCCAGCACCTGCACCGACAGGGCGGCGTCGAAGCTGGCGTCGGGGACAGGCAGGTCGGTGGCGTCCGCCTGGTAGAGCTGGACGTTGTCGGCGCCATTGGTGCGCCGCCGGGCCAGGGCCAGGGTCTGGGGGCTGGCGTCGACGCCGACCACCCACCCGGTCGGCCCCACCTCCACCAGCAGCTCGGCCACGTAGAAGCCGGGGCCGCAGCCGACGTCCAGGATCCGCTTGCCGGCCGAGCCGGCGACGGCCTCGCGGACCAGCCGCCGCCGGCGCAGCACGTCGCGGGTGCGGTACAGGGTCTCGAGCTGGCTGGCCAGGCGGTCGTCGAACACCAGCTGGGTCATGGGGTCCTCCGGCTCCGGACGGGCGCCCCCGCGGGCGCGTGGTCGCTGCTGCCCTGTTGGCGCCAGAGCGATGCCAGATCCCGCCAGAGGTGGCGGCGGCCGGTCAGGTCAGCCAGGTGACGGGCTCGGCGGGCACATACGCGCAGGACGAGCCGGTGGTGACGCTGGCCTGCAGGTGCCCGGCCAGCTCCGGGTCGGCCCGGGCGATCCGGGCCATGCTGTAGCGGATGCGCTCGGTGACGGCCTTGCGGGCCCGCTCGGCCGGGTCGCCCAGACCCCGGTCGCGGCCGCCGAGGCCGAGGGCGGCGGCCAGCTCGTGGGCGATGGCGTCGCGCTCCTGGCGGGCCTTCTCGACCCGCTCGGGGTCGCCCTCGCCCTCGGCCTCGGCGACCTCCCGGTCCAGGTCCTGGAGGCGCCGCCGGTAGGCCTGCTTGGCCTGGTCGTCGAGGACAGCGTCGGCCCCCAGGGCCAGGCCGGCCCTGGCCAGCCGGCCCCCGCCCGACAGGGCGACCAGCTCGGCCGCCGGGACCGGCTGGCCGGGCCGGGACAGCAGCACGGCCAGGTCGCGCATGCCCTTGGCGTCGGGCAGCCGCACCGTCCGGCCGGCATAGCCGAGGGTCCAGGAGGCGCCGGCGCGGCGGAACTCGGCCGGCCCGGCCGCGTCGGTGGCCAGCTCCTCCAGACCCAGGCGGTCGGCCTCACTCTGGACGGCGGCCAGCAGCTCGGCCGCCCGGACGCGCTGGGCCGGGTCGCCGCGGAGCAGCCGGGCCAGCTCCAGCCGGCTGCGCAGCAGCCACGGCCGGGCGCCGAGCCGCTCGTGGATGGCGGCCGCGTCCTCCAGGTGCCGGCGGGCCAGCTCGGGGCGGCCGGTGGCCGCGGCCAGCAGGCCGAGGTAGTGGGCGACGGCGCCGCAGAACAGCACCGCCCCGCCGGCCACCGCCGTGCGGGCCTGGTAGGGGGCCAGGGCGTCGTACCAGCGGGCGCGGGCCTGCTCGCGACCGCGTTCGGCGTTGAGCTCGGCCAGGATGACCGCGCTGCGGGTCCACATCCAGTCGCGGGGCACGTCGTCGGGGGCGACCTCCAGCGCCGCCCGGGCGTAGGCGTCGATCCAGGCCGGCCGCTCCCGGCCCCGCAGCAGCATCGTCATCCACGCCCGCGGGCTGGTCGCCGGGATACCGACCCGGGCGACCAGGCGCTCGACCGCCGCCAGCAGCTCCGGGGAGGGCCGCCCGCGCAGGCTGTCGACCCCGGCCCGCAGCCCCGCGGTCACATGCCCGGCGTCGGGGATCTGGAGCTCGTCGCCGAGCCGCTCGGCCTCGGCGGCCAGCCGCTCGGCCTGGGGGAGGTCGCCGGCCAGCACGGCCAGCGTGGCCTCCCGGGAGCGGCCCAGCCAGCGCACCCGGGCCAGGGTGGAGCCGCGGGCCCGGCGGGTGAACTCGCCCAGCAGGGCCGTGGCCCGGGCCTCGCCCAGCTCGAGCAGGGCCGTCGCCCGCAGCAGCTGGGCCTCGGCGGCCAGCTCCTCGTCGCCGCCGGCCAGCCGCTCCAGCTCGGCCAGCGCGGCCAGCCGCTCTTCCTGGTTGTCCGGCCCCCAGAGGACGTCGTGCTTGGCCAGCAGCGCCGCCGCCAGCACCCGGTCGTCGCCGGTGGCCCTGGCCGTGGCCACCGCCCGGTCGGCCATGGCCGCGGCCCGGCCGGCCAGCGCCGCCGCCTGCGCCGGGTCGGGCGCCGGGGTGCGGGCCAGGGTCTGGGCCAGCGCCGACTCCAGCTGGGCGGCCACGGCTGGGGTGGTCCCGGCCCCGGTCAGCGCCTCCCGCAGCAGGCCGGCCACGTCGGTGGGGTCGGCGCCCGACTCCACCCCGATGGCGTGCAGGCCGAGGGCGGCCCGGGCCAGGGCCGGGCCGGCCGGGTCGCGCCGGGCCAGGTCGACGGCCTGCCCGAAGGCCTGGCGGGCGCCAGCGGTGTCGCCCGAGCGGCGCAGCGCCTCGCCCAGCCCGGCCAGCAGCCGGGCCCGCCGCTCGGGCGGCAGCGGCTGCCCGGTCCGCTCGGCCAGGGACAGCGCCTGCCGGTAGTGGCGGGCCGCGTCCTCGTCGGCCAGGACGGCCGCGGCGGCCAGGGCGGCCTGCTCGCAGCGGTCCAGGGCCCTGGCCGCGGCCGGCGGCGGGAGCTGCCCGCCTGGTCGGCGGCCCGCAGGTAGTGCCCGGCCAGCTCGGCCGGGCGGACGTCGGCCCCGCCGTCGCGCAGCCCCTCCAGGGCCTCGGCGGCGGCCAGGTGGAGGCGGGCCCGGCCGGCCGGGTCGAGCTGGCCGTAGAGGACCTCCCGGAACAGGTCGTGGGCGAACCGCCAGGGGCCGAGCTCGCCGGCCGGCCCGACCAGGACCCGGGCCGCGGCCGCCTCGCCGAGCAGGGCAAGGGTCGCGCCAGCGGGCTGGCCGGTCATCCGGGCCAGGACCGCGGGCCGCAGGTCGGGGCCGAGCACCGAGGCCGCCTCCAGCAGCCGGACGCACGGGTCGCCGAGGGCGGCCAGCCGGCGCCGGATGGCTTCGCGGGCCCCGCCCGGGACCGTGGCCGCGTCCGGGTGGGCGGCCAGCAGCCGGGCGACCTGGTGGACGAGGAACGGGTTGCCGCCGGTCCGCCGGCGCACCCCGGCGCCGAGCTCGGGGTCGGGATCGCCGCCGGTGATCCCGGCCAGCACCACCGCGACCTGGCCGGCGTCGAGGCCGCCGAGGGGCAGGGTCGCGCCCTCGGCGGCCAGCCGGGACAGCGGCCCGGCGAGCGGGTCGCCCGGTGCCACCTCGACGTCGCGGTAGGTCGCGACCAGCAGCTGGCGGCTGCGCCGGACCCGCCGGGCATGGAAGGCGGCCAGCTCGACCGACGCCGGGTCGGCCCAGTGCAGGTCGTCGAGCACGACCACCAACGCGCCGGTCGCGGCCAGCAGGGCGCCGCTGATGGCGGCGAAGCGCTCGAAGCGGGCGGCCGCGGCCGACGGGGGGCGCAGCCGGTCGCCGCCCTGGCCGTCGGCCTGCAGGTCGACCTCGGCCCCCAGAGCGGCCAGGACCTCGAGCCACGGCCAGAACGGCGGGGCGCCCTCCCAGCAGGCGCCCCAGACGACGGTGGCGCCGAGCGCCTCGGCGTGGTCGGCGGCGGCCGCGGCCAGGGTGGTCTTGCCGATCCCGGCCTCGCCGGTGAGGGTGACCAGCCCGCCCCTGGAGGCCAGCGCGGCCGCGACCAGCGCCTGCAGCTCGGCAATCGGCTGGTCCCGGCCGACGAGCCCCGGTTGGGTTGCCGTCATAGGACCAGACGGTGCCTCCCGGCGCGGCCGGGCGCAAGGGCCCGGCGGGACCGGTCAGCAGGCGTTGACGGCCAGCCGCTCCTGGATCCGGTCGACCGCCCCGTCGCGGACGGTGAGGGTGTAGTAGTAGGTGCCGTCGAGGCTGGCGTTGGCGGCCAGCTTGGTGAGCAGCGCCTCCCGGCCGGGGTCGGGCTCGCCGCAGGCGTCGCGCAGCTTGACCCGCAGGTCGCCGGCCAGCGGCAGGGTGCGCAGCCGCGGGTTCTCGTTGCGGACCCAGGTGGTCAGGTACCTGGCGTCCGAGGCCGACTTGCCGTCGGCGATGGCCGCCCGCACGGCCGCGCCGTCGTGGAAGACCTGGACCACGTCGACCACGATGCGGTCGTTGGCCGAGTCGACCTTGGCGATGTAGGCGTCGTGGTCGCCGTCCTCCAGGGCCGCGGCGGCGGCGGCCGGGGCGGCGCTCGACTCGGGCGCGGGCTTGGCGGCCGGCTCGGCGGCGGACGGCTCGGCGGCGACCGTCGGTGGGACGGCGTCGGCGGCCGCGGGGGCCGGGCGGGCGATCGGGCGGGTGGCGACGGCCAGGCTGGCGCCGACGGCGATGGCCACGACCACCAGCCCACACGCGGCCAGCACGAGGGGCGCGCGACGGCGGTGGTGCTCAGCGGACGTCCCGGTGGTGGTCCCGGGGGGCATGTCCGAGGTTGGTGCCGACATGGGAGCTCCTCTCTGGGCGCCGCTGCGCGCGGCGCGAGCAGCTCCCAGCCTGCGCCGGGTGGGTCACGATGCAGCGGCTTGCTCGGTACGCTTCGCTCTCGGTCGTGTCACCGTTCGGCCACATCGACCGGCCCGGACCTGACCTCAGCCGAGCGACCGGGCGGCGGCGTCGATCAGCCGCTGCAGCCGCAGGCCCCGGTGCACGTCCAGCTCCGGGGAGATCCCGCTGGTAACGGCGGCCGCGAACTCCCGCCGGAGGGTCGCTCCGGCCGCGTGGAGCTCGGCCATGGCCGAGGGTGGGTCGGGCGGCCGGCGGTAGGCCAGCGACCCGCCCGGGCCGTACAGCGAGCACTCGAACACGGTCTCGGCCAGCGGCAGCGTCAGCGACATGGAGACGTCGCTGACCTGCCCGCCGGCGTGCCGGCAGACCAGCGAGATCCAGCGCAGCGGGTCGCCCCGCCCCGACAGCTCCTCGATCGGCCCGACGGTCGCCTCCAGCAGGTCGAACAGGTGCGGGCCGACGTCCAGCAGCGCCCCGTGCCGGCGCCGCCACGGGGTCGCGAACGGGCTGTCGCCGAGCAGCGCCCCCGACAGCGACGCGCACCGCGCCCCCACCACCTCGAACCCCTCGGCCGCGGCCAGGAACTCCCGGCCCCGCGGCCCATACCGGTTGGTCAGCACCATCTGGCTGACCACCCCGGCCTCGTCGACCGCGGCGGCCAGGCGCTCGGCCGCGCCCACGGTCAGCGCGACCGGCTTGTCGAGCAGCAGATGCTTCCCGGCCCGGGCGGCCACGATGGCCAGCTCCGCCTGCACGTCCGGCGGCACCGCGAACGCGACCGCCTCGCACAACTCCCACAGCTCCGCCAGGCTCGCCACCGCCCGGCTCCCGTGCGCCTCCGCCAGCGCCCGCGCCGCCTCCGGCCGCCGCGCCCACACCCCCGCCAGCCTCGTCTCCGGCCCCCCGGCCAGCATCGGCGCATGCAGCATCTCCGCCCACGGCCCCGCTCCCACCAACCCCACCGCAACCGCCCGCACGCCACTCACCTCCCGCCCCAATCTCTCACGGACGCTCGCCTGCTACCCTCACCACGCAACCACGCGGGTGTAGCTCAATGGCAGAGCTCGAGCCTTCCAAGCTCGTGACGCGGGTTCGATTCCCGTCACCCGCTCCACGTCAAGGCCGGACTGACCCACCTCGCGCGATCCCGGCGCTAGGATCATCACGGGAGGTCGGCGTGGAGCACCAAACGGGCAGGGAGCGGGTACGAGAGGCTGTTCGGACCGGGCCCTGGCTCCAAGTCTATGAAGACCTCGGCGGCCGTGACCCGGTCAGGCTTGCGCCGGTCGAACTGGAGGCGCTGGCCGAGGCGGCCTGGTGGCTGTGCAAGACCGACGAGTCGATCGCCGCCCGCCAGCGGGCCTACGCCGGGTTCCGGGACGCGGGAGACGACCGGGGGGCGGCTCGGACCGCGGCACGGCTGTTCCACGACCACTTCTACCGAGGTGAGGGGGCGGTCGCGGTCGGCTGGCTGCGCCGCGGGTTCCGGCACCTTGAGCGGGACCCCGACTGCGTCGAGGGTGGCTGGCTGCAGATGGCCGAAGCCGAGCTGCATCTGCACCAGGGGCCGCTGGAGCAGGCCATGGACGGTGCCGCGCACGCCGTCCAGAGGGCTCAACACCACGGCGACGCCGACCTGGCGGCGGTAGCCATGCAGATCCAGGGTCGCGCCCTCATCGCCCAAGGCAGGATCGATGAGGGCCTGGAGTTGCTCGACGACGCCATGACCTGTGTCCTGGCCGGCGAGCTGGCGCCCTTGTACACCGGCTGGGTCTATTGCTCGGTGATCCTGGCCTGCAAGGACCTGGCGGATCTGCGGCGTGCCGGTGAGTGGACCGAGGCCGCCAGGGCGTGGTGCGAGGCGCTGCCCGCGACCACCCCGTACAGCCAGGGCCTGTGCCGCATCTACCGCGGCGAGGTGCTCGCTTTGCGCGGCGCCTGGGCCGAAGCCGAAGCGGAGATGCGCCGCGCGCACCAGGAGTTGCTGCCCCACAAGCCGCAGGGCGCAGCCGAGGCGTCCTACGGCGTGGGTGAGGTCCTGCGGCGTCGCGGCGATCTGGCCGGGGCGGAGCGGGCGTTCGTGCGGGCCCAGCAGCTGGGGTGGGATCCGCAGCCCGGCATGGCGCTGCTGCGGCTGGCGCAGGGACGCGTGGAGGTGGCAGCGGCGGCGCTGCAGTCCGCGCTGGCCTCCCACACGGTGGACCGCTTCGGACGGGCGCGCCTGCTGGCCGCCCAGGTCGAGGTCGGGATCGCGGCCGGCGCGCTCGACCAGGCGCGCGACGCCGCGCGCGAGCTGGTGACGATCGCGGATGGCCTCAGCAGCGCGGTCGTACGCGCGACCGCGTCCATGGCCCAGGGCGCGCTGCAGCTCGCCGCGGGGAGTCCAGCAGCCGCGCTGGAGCAGCTCCGCCGTGCGCTGAACGGCTGGCGGGAGCTCCAGCTGCCGTATGAGGAGGCCACAGCACGACGGTTGATCGGCACGACGCTCGGGATGCTCGGCGACGAGGAGGGCGGGCGGATCGAGATCGACGCCGCTCGGGCTGGGTTCGACCGCCTCGGCGCCGCCGCCGACGCGCGCCACGCGGCGGCCCTGCTCCGGCGTGGGCACGCGGCGCGGCGCGTGCTGACCGACCGCGAGGTCCAGGTGCTGCGGTTGGTCGCGGCCGGCAAGCACAACCGGGACATCGCTGGTGCGCTGCACCTGAGCGAGCACACCGTCGCTCGGCACATGCAGAACATCCTCGCCAAGCTGGGCGTGTCCTCCCGGGCCGCGGCCACCTCCTCGGCCCTCAGGCAAGGCCTCCTCTGACCAGATGGTGAGAACCCACCACAGGCGCGCCGCCGGCGAACTTGGTTGATCCAGGCGATGCCCGGGCCCATCCCAGCGCCGTACGGTCCTCCCGACAAGCGCCCACGCGCGAGGGGAAGCGCGATGACGAAGACCACCACCTTCGACCCGGCCCAGTACAAGGCCGATCTCCGAACCGAGTGGCGGGGTGCCGCGCCAGGCTGGCGGGCCTGGCTGGAGGTGCTGGAGGCCGCCGACGGCGGGCAAGCGGTGAGCCGAGCCTTGGTCCAGCTGGCCGGGATCGGCCCGGGGGATGTGGTGCTGGACGTGGCCGCCGGCTACGGCGAGCCCGGCCTGACCGCCGCCCGCGCGGTCGGCCCCGGCGGACATGTCGTCTGCACCGACATCTCGGGGGAGATGCTGGCGGTCGGCCGCGAGCGCGCGGCTGCGGCGGGACTGGACAACGTCGAGCTTCTGGAGGGTGACGCCGAGGAGCTGGCGTTCGAGGAGGCGAGCTTCGACGCGGTGCTGAGCCGCCAAGGGCTGCAGTTCCTGCCCGACGTCGCCGGGGTGCTGGCCCGGTTGCGGTCCTTTCTCAAGCCGCACGGGCGACTGGCGGCGGCCGTGTGGGGCCCACCCCAGGCGGTGCAGTTCGCCGCGCCTGTTCCGGTCATCAGGGCCGAGCTCCAGCTGCCGCCGCCTCCCGCCGGCATCCCGGGCCCCTTCGCGCTCGCCGACGCCGACCAGCTGGTCGGGCTGGTCGAGGCCGCCGGCTTCACCGACGTGGCGACAGGGACCGTGACCGCGATCTACCAGCCCGGCTCGCCCGAGTTGGCCACCCGGTGGCTGCGCGAGGTCGCCCCACCGATCAGCGCGCTGGTCGACTCCCAGCCACCCGAGGTGCAGGAGCGCGTGTGGGCCAAGGTCACCGAGGCGTGGGCGCCCTTCACCACCGCCGACGGCCGTGTCCGCTTGGAGAACCAGGCGGTCTGGGTGACCGGGACGAGATAAGACGTCGGTTGCCTCTTGCAACTGTTTCGCCGCGATCGTCTAGGAACTACGACAGACCCGCTGCAAAGGAGCGAAACGCCGTCAAAGCTCATGGCTACGGGGGGGTCACATCACTGTGGCTGGCGACAGTTGGAGTGCTCCTGATGGCTGGGCCGGAACGCTGGCAGGTCTCAACGGATGCTGCCGAAGTCTACGAGTCCTGCTTCGTGCCGGCGATCTTCGGCGCTTGGGCCAGCCCGTTGCTGACGCCGCTGGAATCAGGGCAGGTGACACGGTCCTGGACGTCGGCTGCGGGACCGGCGTGCTCGCACGCGAGGCCCTTGGGCGGGTCGGGCAAGAGGGTCAGGTTGTTGGCGTTGATCTCAATGAGGGGATGCTGGCGGTCGCGGCGCGAAGTGAGTCGAAAATAATATGGCGACGGGGCGATGCGGCCTCTCTTCCTTTCGAGGATATGAGTTTTGACGTCGTGGTCAGCCAGTTCGCGCTCATGTATTTTCCGGACCGCGTGGCCTCCCTACGCGAGATGTGGCGCGCGCTCGCGCCAAGGGGACGCCTTGCGATCGCCGCTTGGGCGCCGATCGATCACGCCCGCGGTTACCAGATACTGGTGGATATCGCCGCCCGACAATGCGGACGTGAGGCAGCAGACGTGCTGGCAGCGCCGTTCGTCCTCGGCGATCATGCCGAGCTCGCCAAGCTCTTCGTCGACAGCGGGATCTCGGGGGCCAACGTCAGCCTTCATGAGGGTTCGATCCGGTTCCCGTCGGTGAAGGAGTTCATACGCATCGAGGTCAAAGGCTCGCCCCTGGCTGATATGGTGAGCGACGATGTGATGCAAGCTCTCGCCGCGGAATCTGAGAATGCGCTGGTGGAGTTCGTCGTCCCCTCAGGCGAGATTGTTATGCCGATGGACGCGCACATCGTAACCGCAGGCAAAGGCTAGATCTCGATCGAGACGGATGAAGGGGTCCTGGGAGTTCCTCGACTCCTACCTGCTGGTCACCGGGGAAGGCCGGTTGCGCATCCTGGGCGACGTGGTGCACCAGTGACGACTGCCGGTTCGGCGATCCGCTGGCACCGCCTGGGAGGGTTGCTCGTCAGTGTGGCGCTGCTTGCCGGCGCCTGCGGCCACCGGGCCGAGACGAACGAGACGCCCGGGCAGGCCCCGCGACCGCCGCCCCGCTGGACAAACCCTGCTTGGACGACGTCAGGTCGGCGAGGCCGTTCCGGTTCCCGACCTCCGCGGGCGCGATGCTGGTCGGGGTCGTGCTGGGCCGTGGCCGAACCGGGCTGGTGCTCGCCCATGGGCGTGGCGGGGACCCGGATCCGCCCGCCGGTGGCCGGGGTGGTGAGCCTGTCCGGGCCGGGCGCCTTCGGGGCGGTGAGCGCCTGGACGGCGATGCCACGCCTCCGGGTGCCCGTGCTGTTCGTGGCCGCAGCCGACGACCAGCCGTTCGTCGGCGCGGCTCGGGCCATGTACCGCAGGGCTCGGGCATCCGACAAGCGGCTGCTGATCGTGCGCCGCGGCCACGGCTCCACCATGCTGTCGTTCCAGGAGGAGGGGCCGAGGGTGCTCGCGGCGATGCGGAGGTTCATCGCCGACCAGACCCAGCGCTGAACCCACGTGTGCCCGTAGCGGCGGGCTAGACTGGCACCGGAGCAGCACCGACCGAGGAGCGCCGACCGTGAGAGCACACTGGCCTTCACGCGGCTCGCTACTCACCGCGCTCGTAGAGGTCCAGCTGGGAGCTCCCGCCCCGTGGAGGAACGTGGTCGGACTCACGACCAGCTACACCGTCGCCCTGCTGGTTGGCGCGCTGATCGCCGGCTTGGTCCTGTCGATCGCCTTGATCTCAACGGCCCGCCATCGCCACCGCTAGGTCCTGCCGCAAGCTGTCAGGACCCGCCGCCGAAGTCGACGTTCTTGGTCTCGACCGTGCCTGCCGCGCGGCCCGGGGCGGCGTGGTAGGTCCAGTAGAGGTTGGTGTGGGCGATCACCTGGTCCGGCGGGGGCGCGCCCCAGGCGGTCTGGTCCTCGGTGGTGTGGGCGTCGCTGACCAGGGTGGCGTCGTAGCCCCTGACGATCGCGCCGTGGAGGGTGGAGCGGATGCACTCGTCGGTCTGGGCGCCGACCACGACCAGGCGCCCGACGCCGAGCTCCGACAGGACGGTCTCCAGGGTGGTGTCGTCGAAGGAGTCGCCGTAGTGCTTCTCGACCAGCGGCTCGGCGTCGTCCGGGGCCAGCTCGGGGACGATCCGCCAGTCGTCGCTGTCCCTGACGAGCTCGTCGTCGGAGTGCTGGACCCAGACGACCGGGACCTGCTCCCGCCGCGCCCTCTCGACGAGGCTGCCGACGTTGGCGACGACCGCGTCGCGCCCGTGCGCCCCCCCCCGACGACGCCGTTCTGCACGTCGACGACCAGCAGGGCGGTGTTGGGCCGGTTCTCGAGCGTGGTCATGAGCTCCCTCACGCGCGCTGGGCTCCTGTGCCGACCCACGGTAGACCGGCCCACCGACGCCGGGCCAGAACTAGACTGTCCGCGCGTCGAGGCCGTTCGGACCAGCCCGGGTCTGGTGGCGACCCGTGACGACCTGGTGGTCGGCTTCGTCCCGGCTCGCGAGCTGCCGAACCTGTGGCCGAACCACCCCGCCCTGCTGCTCGCGATGCGACTGGAGGTGCTCCATGACGAAGTTCGTCGTTGACACCGGCGCCGTCCTGCACCTGGTGAGCGAGGAGGTCGAGGTCTCGGGCGAGCATGAGCTCCTGGCGCCGACGCTGCTCCGCTCCCAGACGCTGTCGGCGCTGCACGAGGCCGTGCAGCGCGGTGAGATCCCGGCCGAGGTCGGGCGCGACCGCCTCGCCCGCGTCGGGCGGATGCCGATCAGGCTGCTCGGCGACGCCGTGCTCCGGCGCCAGGCCTGGAAGGTGGCGGACCAGCTGGGATGGGCCTCGACCTACGACGCCGAGTACATCGCCCTCACGCTGCTGCAGGCGGACGCGTTCGTCACCCTGGACGCGGAGCTGGCCCGCAGCGTCGAGGGGATCGTGGCCACGGCGTCGATCGACGAGCTGCGCTAGATGTAGTTCCCAGCAGCGTTGTTGACAGTTGAGGGTCCCCTCGGTCGGCTTGGGTTGTCGAAGCCTCGAGCCGGGAGGGGACCCTCATGGCCCATGCTAATGCTC
>Ga0126306_10000095_pt1 | contig 28359 bp, 29 predicted proteins | sample Plot27_FD_92592 | JGI IMG/M metagenome (GOLD analysis project Ga0126306, IMG submission 92592) | Serpentine soil microbial communities from UC McLaughlin Reserve, CA, USA - Plot27 | ecosystem: Environmental > Terrestrial > Soil > Grasslands | place: USA: UC McLaughlin Reserve, Lake County... | reverse complement strand
CCAAGTGCTGAAGATGGCGCTCGAGCGTCAGCGACAGACGATCCGCGAGTTGCGCGACCTCTCGTTCGCGCTGGAGCCGGTCGTCCTTCGCGACCAGGGCTTCGCGCCGGCCGTGCAGGCGCTCGCCGACCAGATTGCACTCTCGCACCGGATCCAGGTGGATCTCGACGTTGCGGCGGGCGAGGCGCTCGCGGAGCGCGCGCAGGTTGCGCTCTACCAGATCATCCGCGAAGCGGTCGACCAGGCTGTTCGCCGCGGGCCACCAACTCGAATCAGCGTCCGAGTCGGCGCGGTCGACGGCGGCGCGGTCGAGACCGTGATCGTGGACGATAGTCCCGGCGAGCGCCGTCGCCGGAGCTTCGACGCGATCGACGAGCGGGCACGCACGCTGCAGGGAACCGTGACGGTCGAGACGAGCCCGGACGGCGAGGGCACCGCAGTTCGCGTCACTCTTCCGCCCTATACAGCGCACCGTTAAGGTGCCGCCGGAAATGAAGTACCTCCTCTTCATCTGGAAGCCGACGGGCTACGAGCTCCGCGAGCGCGACGGCGAGCTTCCCGCCGTCGGGTCGGTGCTCGACGAAGAGGGCGGGCGCATGCTCGTGACCCGGGTCGGACCCTCGCCGCTCCCGGGCGACGACAGGCGCTGCGCCTACCTTCAGGCGGCCTGATCCAGCGCGGATTCCGCCGCGATCCTTCCGAACACCAGCGCCGCGCCCAGACCGCTCGCCCAGCCGCCTGTCGCCCAGCCGCCGGCGTCGACGCCGGCCGCATGGAGGCCGTCGACGGGCGCGCCACGCTCGTCGAGCACTCTCGCCCGCTCGTCGATTCGCAACCCGCCGATCGTGGAGGTCACCGCGGCCCGAACCGGCACGCCGAGCACGATGCTGTGAGGCACCGGGAACGGAAGCTGCTTGGCAGGCACGGGCTTCGCGGCAGCGGCCATGTCCGACACCGTCCGCTCGCGGATCTTCTGCCTTAGCGCCTTCTCGGTGAGCAGGTACCAGGCGCGCCTCGTCGGCTGCCGCGCCGTTGCCTGAGCGACGTCGCTCTCATGCCACGAGACGGGGGCCTGGAGGAATTCCCTCCCTTCCTCGTCGACGACGAGCGCGTACTGGGCATATAGCTGGGACGCGGTGACGAAGTCCTCCTCGGCCAGCACGTCGACGTCCGGCATGTTGCGCCCGTAGAACTCCTCCATGTCGCCGACCGTCGCCGCACCGCGGCCGACGGCGAGGTCGAGGCCGTCGCCGTCGCTCCACGGATTGGCGCGGAGAAGGACCTCGCGCCCGCTTGCGAGGCGCGCCGCGAAGCCCCCGGTTGCCAGGATCGCCGGGTTACTCGTCGTCTCGCCTAGGCGGATGTCGCGCGCCAGCGCCGCCACCAGCCGCTTCGGGTCGAAGCGAGCGCCAGTCGTCAGCGGGTTCCCGGTCTTGCGCGTGAGCAGCTCGACCCCCGTCGACTCGAGCCAGTCGAGCGCGTCGTCGAATTGCTCGACGATCGTGCGGACAAGCGACTCGTCGGCGCTCGGACATTGGTCCAGATGGATGTCGACCGACCGGTACCGCCAGACGAAGCCGCTCGAGAGGAGCATCGAGCCGCCCGCACGCGTTCCCTTCTCGTAGACAGCCGGCGCGGCCCCCAGCTCCCGGGCCCTGGCGGCGGCGACGAGCCCCGCCATTCCGGCCCCGGCGATCTTTATCTGAGCGCGAAGGTCGGCTTGTGCTCGACGTACTCGAGCCGGACGTACTCGGGAAGCCACACGAACACGGCGAGCGTGTTCGGCGCGTCGACGAAATCCTGGACCTCGATCTCTCGCTGCTCGGCCGCAGTGCGGTGGTCTTCCGCGGAGTCGACGAGGACGGCGAGATGGTTGAGGAGAGGGCGCTCGGGCTCGCCCGGGTCTCCCTCGTGGAACTCCACATAGGCGCCCGACACCTCGGCTCTCGGCGTGCCCGAAGGGCCGGGGTCCGCGGAGCCGAATCCGTAGTCGCGGTACCTCGTTGCGGTCCCGGCGGGATCGAGGGAGAAGAGCGCGACGTGGTCGAGGTCGTAGTTCGTCTCCGTTTTCGCCTCGACGAGGCCGAGCGTGACCTCGCCGACGTCGAAAAGCGCAGTTCCGTTTTGGTGATTGACCACCGCGTCGTCCGGCAGCTCCCCGAGCGCCGCCTCGAGATCGTTCACGCGCAGCGCGACATGGCTGAGCGCGCCGCGCTCCCGCGGCCCCTCGGCCTCGAACAGCGTCAGCTTCCCCTTGCGCGCGTCAGAGCCGACGAGCGTGAAGCGATCGGTCCGCTCGATCACGTGCATGCCGAGATGCTCCGCGGCGAAGTCGGCTACGCGGTCGCGGTCTTCGAGCCAGTACGCGACGTGATCGAGCGTCTTGGGGCGCACGGACGCCGAGGATACCGACGACCGTGCACGCTGCAGAGAACTATTTGCGGCGGTCGACCGCGCGTTGGAGCTGCTGCTTGTTCATCTTCGAGCGCCCGGAGATGTTCATCCGCTTGGCCTCGTTGTAGAGCTGCTCCTTCGTGCGGCCCTTCGGCCTGCTCGACCCGGACCGCAAACCGCCGCGACGGCCCGAGGAGATGTCGCGTGTCGAGGTGCGCGAAGATTCGCGCGCCTCACCTGAGCGGGCCCGCTCCTTGTTCACGGTCCGCGCGGCGATCTCCTTCGCGCGTCTCGTCGAAGCCCCCTGCTCCTTCGCGCTCTCCTTGATGTGCTCGTACTGGCGTTCGCGTTTGTTACTCCACGCTTCCTGGGGCATATCAACCCTCCTTCATCGTGGTACAGAGGGGATACCCGGTCGGCGGGAACCTATTCCAGCGGTGGATTCTGGACGTTGTGCTCGGTGGCGTATTCCTCGGTCAGCTTGTCGACGACCTCGGCGCCGTCGCCGTACGCGTAGTTGATCTTGATGAATGGCTCCCACTTATCCGGAAGGGCATCTTCGGGGAATATCGCCTCAACTGGACATTCGGGTTCGCATGCACCGCAATCAATACATTCCTCAGGATCAATCACTAAAATCCGCTCGAACTCGTGAATGCAGTCGACCGGGCAAACGTCGATGCACGACTTGTCTTTGATGTCGATGCAGGGCTCGGCGATGATGTACGTCACGGCGGACCCACCCTAGCTACGTGATCAGCTCTTCGACGAGCTTTGGCGCCCGCTCCACGAGCGCAGATTTCGCCACCACCTGATCGAAACCGGCTTCGTGCGCGCGGCGCAGGCCCGCCGCGTCGGCGTGATTCGTGTACCCGAGGATCGGCGTGTCCGGAAAAGCGTCGGCGACCTCGTCTGGATCGACTCGGGCGATGTCTGCAATCACCAGGTCGGGCGGGTCGACGTTGTCCACCGTGATGAAGTGATGTGCGGGCAGCGAAGCCTCTAGCTTGCCGCGGAAGAAAAGATCGACCCCCGTCAGAAGGATCGTCGCCACGCCGCTCCGAGGGTAACACTCCCGCTCGTGCACGATGGACTCGCGACGGGACTGGCGCAGATCGAGCGGGGCGAGTACTTCGAGGCACATGAGACGCTGGAGGACGTCTGGCGCGCGGCCGACCCGGCGGAGAAGGACTTCTTCCAGGGGCTCGTCCACGTCGCGGTCGCGTGGTATCAGGCCGGCCGGGGTAATCGGGTCGGCTGCGAACGACAGCTCGAGAAGGCGGCGCGGCGTCTCACGCCGTTCGCGCCCGAGCATCGCGGTGTCGGCGTCGAACTCTTGCTCCTCTCGCTCGACCAGGCTCGTCGAACAGTCGCAGAGGGATCCCTCGATCTGTCCCCACCGTTCGTCGTCGCAGGCGAGAAGCCTTACGGCTGCTCGGTGGTCGTCTGGCGGAACAGCGAGCGCGGTCGCGAATACCTGATCCTCCACCGCCGCACGCCACGTGGGCCCGGCTACGAAGGCGACTGGGCCTGGACGCCGCCGTCCGGCGGTCGCGGCCCCGGCGAGGATCCCCACGCGTCGGCAGCGCGAGAGCTGCGAGAGGAAACTGGACTCGAACTCGCGATCGCTCCGGCCACCGTCGGCGACGACCAGTGGGCGGTCTATGTCGGCGAGGCGCCGCCGAACGCCAAGATCGTCCTAAACGAGGAGCACGACCGGTTTCGCTGGGTCTCGGCCGAGGAGGCTGAGCGACTGTGCCTGCCAGCGATGGTCGGCGAGAGCATCAGCGCGGTGGAGGCGCGACTTGCCTCAAGCCTTCTCGATCCCGAGAGCTCGTGATGTCCGGCCCGCATTGGAACGCGTACATCCGCCGCCGGAGCCGGGCTTCGCCCGGCGGGAGGCTCTCTGCGGCTGACGGAGTTGCTGCGGCCGAAGGAGGGGGGCCCGCGGGGGAACCATGGGTTCCCCCGCGTCTACTAGAACGTCCCTAGTCCGACGACCTCGAGCAAGCGGTTGAGCCCGACGCGAAGCCAGGCGTCCCGGTGGAAGAAAAGCAGCAGCCCCAGCACGACGAGCGCCGCACCGCTCACCGCGCGAATGACCTGGTACTGGTCACGGAGCCAGCGGAAGGCGCTCATCGCGCGGACGAACGCGACGGCGGCGAGCACGAACGCGATCCCGAGCCCCGCCGAGTAGGCGGCGAGCAAGACGGATCCCCTGAGCGCCGTCTCGGTGTTCCCGGCGAGCACGAGCACCGAGGCGAGAACAGTGCCAATGCACGGCGCTGCGCAAACCGCGAAGGCGGCGCCGAGGAGGGCGCCCGAGCCGCGCCGTTGCGCGCCGGTCAAGAGGCTTGGCGCGACGAGTCGCTCCGGCCACGGGAGAAGGCCGAGAAAGGCGAGCCCGAGCACGACCAAGACAAAGCCCGCCAGCTCGGAGCGGCGATTGAGGTCGAGAAGCCCGCCCAGGGCGGCAGCACCCGCTCCGAGGGCAACGAAGACAGCCGTGAAGCCGAGCACGAACGGGACGCTCGCGCGCGCCACGCGGCGCCCGACTCCGGCCTCTCCCAGCCGGTCAGCCTCGACCGCCGAAACCGCCGACAGATACCCCGGGACGAGGGGCAGAACACAAGGCGTGATGATCGAGAAGAGCCCGGCCAGAAACGCGACGGGCAGCTCAGTCGTCATAGCGCGCGAGCTCACGGTCGAGCCGGCGCTCGAGCTCCGGATCGAGCGGCGGGCGCCCGTTCGAGTCCGCCGCAGCCTCGACCGAGCGCGAGCGACTCCAGCGCCAGACGAGGACCGAGACTACGCCCGCAGCGACCAGCAGCCCCGCCAGAGGCAGGATCCAGGCGAGCCAATGGAACCCCTCACGCGGTGGCGCCGCCAGCACAGACGGTCCGAAGTCCGCGACGAGCTCGTCCTTGATCTGCTCCTTGGAGGCACAGTCCTCGACCCGCCTCGCCACGTAGGCCTTGATCTGCCGCGCCACCGGCGCGTTCGACTGGTCGAGCGTGGTCTTGCAGGTGGGGCAGATCAACTCGTCCTCGAGATCGGACGCTGACGGGCAGGCCGCGCCCGCGGCCGGAACCAGGATGAGCGCCAGGGCGATTGCCGGCAGCAGCCTCATGTGCCCAGCACCTCCTGGACGCACTCGTCGAACCGCTCCTTGTTTGCCTCTTGGTGGACGCCGGCTTGCAGGCGTTCGCACACGAGTCTCCCGCTGCGCGCGACGAAGAACGTCTCGGGCACGCCCGTCAGGCCGTAGTCGGTCGTCGTCTCCCCCGGTCCGTCGTAGACCAGCGGATAGCTCATCCGGTTCTCGCGTGCGAAGCGTCGCGCCTCGCCCCGGACGTCGTTGATGTCGACGCCTAGGACCACCAGGCCGCGGCCTCGATACTGCTTCCACACCGACTCGAGCAGAGGCGCCTCCTCCTTGCACGGTATGCACCACGAGGCCCAGAAGTTGATGATCACGGGCCGGCCGCGGTACGACGCGAGCGAGAGCTTGCCCGGCCGATCGAGGCGATCGAGCCTGAAGCCGGGCGCAGGCGGCGTCTCGCCGCGACCGAGTTTCGGCGCAGCCCCCTCGTCCTGTGTCGCCAGCTTCCAGACGAGCAAGGCGAACAGGCCGGTGACGAGCGCCAAGGCCAGCACCTGGGCCGCGAGCTTAAGCCGCCCTGTCATGAGCTAAACGTTACGCCCGGACGACGAAGACCGGCGTCCCGACGCGGACCCGGTTGAAGAGCCATTCCGCCTCGGAGATGCGCATGCGGATGCAGCCGTGCGAAGCGGAGTAGCCGATCGAGGCGGCGTCCGGCGTCCCGTGCATGCCCACGCCGCTGGCACTCAGGCCCATCCAGCGCGTTCCCAGCGGGTTGCCGGGCCCGGGCGGAATCGGCTCCTCGCCCTCCGCCCAGTCGGAATCGGGCGGGTACCACCACGGGTGCCGCTGCATCGTCACGATTGAGAAGCGGCCGATCGGGGTCGGATACTCCGACTGCCCCGTCGCCACTCCAAACCGCTTCCAGAGCCGCATCCCGCGGTAGAGGTGGAGCCGCTTCGAGTCGCGGCGAATCACGACGATCGGCCCGAAGCGTGCACGGGTGACGCTCGGCTCGACGCGAACCGCGCGGATCCGCACGGTCCGCTGGTGCGTGCGCAGAGCGGCGACGATCCTTCGAACCGCGGTGCGCTGCTTGAGCTCCCTGCCGGCGCGCTCCTTCGTGATCCACGGCCGCAGACGGCGCAGACCGACGAGTTCGGCAGCTCGCGCCGGCCGATCGAACCGGCGGGCCAGCGCCTTGACGTAGCGGCTGACTCCGCCGGCGCGGAGAGTGACGAAGAGTGGGACGCGCGCATGCGGCGCAGCACGTCGCGCCTGGTCGATCGCGAGGCGGACGCGGGCAGTCGCGCCGAGCCGTCCCGGCGGAACCGAGACTGCGGTGCGGCCGAGGCGGATCGCGAGCGCCTCGTTGAACTTCGACTGGACGATCGCCTTAGCCTCGGCGGGCGTCATGCCGCCGACCTCGGTCTTCCCGACCGACACGCCCTCGGCGATGTATTCCGACTTCGGTTCGCGCGTGGTCGTGCCGGTCGTGGTCGTCGGCGTGGTCGTCGTGAGCGTCGTCGTCGGCAGGGTGATCGTCGTCAGCGCGCCCAGGGGGCCGCTCGCGGCCAGAACGGCGGCGCTGAAGAGGCCGGCCAGCAGGCAGGCGAGCGCCGCAACCACGATCAGGACCCCGCGCCTCATCGGCAGCAGTGTAGGGAACTTGCCTGCTAGTGCTAAGGCCTGGTCGGGAGCGGCTCTTCCTCGAAGCGGCCTCCCTCGGCAGCGAACTCGACGATCATCCGGTCGGTTATCCACTCGACCGGGGCGCGGTCGTCCGTCCAGGGATCGTCCGCAGGCTCGACCGCGCGAGCGTTTCGCCTCAGGTCCTCCACGAGCGGCTTGACTTCGCCCGGAGCCGGACGAACCGAGCCGGTCGGCGCGCCGTTCTGACCGATCACGATCTGGTTGAAGCGGAGTGGCTGCCACGCCAGGACCCGCGGCAACACCGTCGCCAGAGTCCCTCCGACATGCTCTGCCAGGCTGTGGTCGTCGGGCGTGGTCGCGACGTTCAGCGCCACGATCCCGCCGGGAGACAAGCGGTCGCGCACAAGCTCGAAGAACTCCTTCGTCGTCAAGTAGAACGGGACGTAGGGCGGCCGGTAGGCGTCGACGATGATCACGTCGTAGCGACGATCCGTTTGCCGGAGGTAGGAACGGGCGTCCAGGTCATGGACCTGGAGGTTCCTGATCTCGCCCATTTCGAAGAACCGCCGCCCGGCTTCACTGACCGCCGGATCGAGCTCGACGCCGTCGATCTCCGTGAACGAGTAGTACTTCGCGAACGCCCTCGCGGCCGTTCCCGCGGCGTTCCCGAGCATCGCTGCTCGCTCCGGCGACCGGCCGAGTAAATCCGGAACGGCGAGGTACGTGTCCCAGACGCCGCCGGTGAGAACTTCGTCCCTCCGCCAGACCGAGTGGGTCGCCAGCCCTTCGTCCAGGTACAGGCGGCGAGCGCCGTCGCGCTCGACGACCTGGATGAACTGGTAGCGAGACTCGTCCTCGAACAGCAAACCCGCCTGGGCCTTGACCGCTCCCGGCGGGATCAGGAGCAGTGCCGCGAGCGCGGCCGCGACCACCAGCCACCGTCGACCGAGGAGGACAGTACCGCCGAGCCCGATCAGCACTGCACTCGCGAGCAGCGTCCGTTGCGTCCCGATTGCGGGGATCAGGACAAGCGCGGAGAGAAAGGTGCCGAGCAGGCTCCCAACGGTCGACACCGCGTAGAGCCGGCCAGCCACCGTTCCCGCGCTCGCGACGTCGGTGAGCGCCAGTCGAATCGCAAACGGCGCGACCATCCCGAGCAGGACGACGGGCGGGACGAAGAGGACGAGGACGCCGAAGAACGATCCGATCGCCGCTCCCGCCGAGACTCGGTCCAGACCCTCGACGGACAGATCGAGCAGCGGCCTCGCGACGAACGGAATCACCGCCACCAGGCAGGCGGCCGCGACGACGATGGCGCCGAGAGCCCTCGGGGTCGGCCGCCGGTCGGCCAGCCGGCCGCCGAGCCAGTACCCAAGCGACAGCGAGGCGAGGATCAAGCCGATGACGTTCGCCCAGACGATTGTCGAGTTGCCGAAGTAGGGCGCCAGCAACCTGGAGGCCGCAATCTCGGTCGCCAGCGATCCGGCTCCCGCGGCGAATACGACCCCCGTGAGCGCTGCCTGGAAGCGATCCGCCAAGGCGCTCGCTCGCGACGCCGTTAAGAGGCCGTGCCGGCTTTGCCGGCGCGGCCGGACTCGAAGCGCTTGACGACCACGACCGCCGAGTCGTCCACGAGGTCGCCGCCCGAGAAGGCCTTCGCGTCGTCGACGAGCGCCCGCGCGAGCTCCGCCGCGGACAGCTCCCGGTGCTCGGACAGGCAGCGATCGAGACGCTCGTGACCGTAGAGCTCGCCGTCCCGGCGGGCCTCGGTCACCCCGTCGGTGAAGAGGATGACGGCGCTTCCCTCCTCCAGACGGCCGCGGGCCTCCGAGTAGTCCTGCTCCGCTGCGATACCCAGCGCGAGTCCGCTCGCCGCCAGCTCGACGACAGTGCCGTCCGCACGCACGAGCCTCGGGTTGGGGTGGCCGGCGCTGGCCGAGGCAAGGTCTCCCGTTTCCGGGTCGAGGGTCACGTAGACCAGTGTCACGAACTTCGCCTCCTGAACCTCTTCGACGACCACCTCGTTCGCCGCGCGCAGGAAATCACCCGGCTCGGGATGCTCGCGTGCCAGGGAACGGAACACGAATTTGGTCATTGCCATGTCGGCCGCGGCGTCGATCCCCTTGCCCGTCACATCGCCGATCACGACCCCGAGTCGGCCGTCGGGCAGTGTCGTGTAGTCGAAGACGTCACCTCCGACATCGAGACGCGCCGACGACTCGTACACGCTGCCGATCTCGATCCCCGGCAGAAGGGGAGGCGTCGCTGGCAGCAACGACCGCTGCATGGCATCGGCGAAGCCGGCTTGTTGTTGGTAGAGCCGGGCGTTGTCGATCGCCAGCGCGGCCTGCGACGCGAGCGCGCGCAAAGTCTCGACCGTCTCGGCGTCCATCGTGTGCGCCGGATCGAGCGCGACGAGTGTGAGCGACGCGATCACTTCCCCGGACGCCACGATCGGCACGACGGCGGCGCTCGAACCGCGCTTGAGGAACGGCACCAGCAGCTCATGGCCGCCTCCGAGGCGCTCCGCCGTGGCCTGGTCGAGGACGAGAGCACGGCGAGCGCGGCCCAGGCCGAGTCCCGCCAGGCGCGCAACCGGCAGCGGGCGATTGAGGATCGGTCCCAGGGCCGAGGCGAGCCGTGCGTCCGGAATGTGCACGGAGCGCGGAACGAGCTCGTCGCCGCGTCCGTCGGGCATCCTCAAAACGGCCGCGTCGACTTCGAGCAGCTCGACGGCCGTGCGGGTCACCGCGGCGACCGTCTCTTCGAGCCTCAGGCTCTCGGAGAACGAGCGCGAGATCTCGAAGAACGCCTCGAGGCGCCTTGCCGCAAGCCGCTCCGATTGGAGCGCCTGCTCGCGGTCCCTGGCGAGCCGCATCGTCTCTTCGTGCAGGCCCGCGTTCTGCGCGGCGACCGCAAGCTGTCCGGCCAGCGCGGCGAGGAGCGCCGATTCGTTCGGGTGCAGCCGCCGGCCGGCGGGCAGGTACACGGCGAGGAGACCGATCAGCTCGTTCCCCGCGCGGAGCGGCACGGAGACAACAGCCTCGATTCCCGCCTCCGAGACCGCGTCGCGAACCGCGGCGAACGCCGGATCGCCGGTCGCGTCCGGGATCTCGAAGACAGGCCGTGGGCGCAAGTGTCCGAGCGTAAGGCCGAGCAGGGCTTGAGCAACCCGAGCGTGCGGGCCGACAAGGCCGCGCTCCGCCGCCGTCTCCACCTCCCGACCGGTGCGGAGATAAACGGCGGCGCGCTGAGTACCGAGAAGCTCTGCAACCCGGTTGACGGCAGTCGCGAGGGTGTGGGAGAGCGAGAGTTCGGCGATCGCCTGGCCGACTACGGCGAGCAGCGCTCGGCTCCGCTCGAGCTCCTGGGAAAGCATCGCCGTGCGTTCGCCCGCACGGAGGGCATGCGCCGCCCGGGCACCGAATGCCGCGAGGCGCTCCAACTCATCCTCGCTCGGCTGCGAGCCCCCGAACACGAGCCGCAGGCCGCCGAGCGGAGGATCGCCGAGCCGAACGAGTGCGACGGGCCCGCCCTCACCCGCTCCGAGAACGACGCTACGCCCCGCGAGCTCTCGTTCCGCCGCACGGGCAAGCCGGTCGATTCCGCCGACGACCCCCACGGCTGCGATCGGCTTCGCCGTTCCGTCTTCCGTTCGCCAGACGACGCACGAGTCGGCATGGGTGACTTCGGCGGCGAGCCGCGCGATCCGCTGCGCGCTGCGCGCCTCCTCCGTTCCGGCCGTGAGCGCACGGCCGGCGAGCTCGAGCGCGGCGGACAGACCCGTCTCGCCGTTGACGGAGCCGTCCGGCAGCTCGAAGGCACGGACAAGGAGCCCAGCCTGGTGGACGGCGATGTGCGCGAGCATGCGCTCCGCAGCCGAGAAGGGGTCGCCAGGGCGCATGAGCTCCAGCGACGCGAGGACGCGGTTGTCGGCCAGTGCCGGCACCACGAGGACGCCGCCAGCGCCGCTGCGCTCAGCGAGTCGCCGGGTGGGCGCGGCCAATCCATCGCGCTCGGTCTGTTCCTCGGGAGCGAGGTCCTCGAGAGGGAGGCGCGACCCCTCCAGCTCTGCACTGAGCGCCGCCGATGCCGACCACACGCCTCGTGCGGGCAGGCCGCCGGCCCGGTCGGGGACGCGGACGACCGCCAGCGTTGCTCCGGTCGCCGCGGCAACGGCACGGGCGAGCACCACGAGCGCTTCGTCGAGGCTCTCCGCGTCGTTCAGCTCATGCGCGGCCGCGGCGAGACTCGCCAGTTGCGTTGTCGTCGCCGTCATGTACAGCCATTTATAGTCCCCGCATGGCCGAGCCGGCCCGGCGCCGTGATGCCGTCGAGGACCCGCCGTCAATCGATCCCAGTGCGATCGATCGTGCGTACCGGTTCCATCGAGCCCGTCGCCGTGCCCGCGAGGAGCGCGTGCGGGAACGCGGGCTCGCCCGGCTGCGCTTCTGGGCCGTCCTGTTGACGCTACTGGTTTTGACCGGCTACCTGTCGCTGGTCGCCTGGCACCAGATCGAGCGCTTGTTCGGCCTCTAGCTTTCGAATCCCGGATACTTCCGCTCGTGCAAACCCCCGAGCCGTTTCCGCCCGAAGAGCCCTATGTCGAGGTTGGCGACCGGTTCACGCCCGACGTCGCCTGGATCTGGGGTGCAGGCGAGCGCCTCACCTGGCTCGCCGGGCTCGTACTGGCGCTCTCAACGTTGATGGGCTGGTACGTCGGCGTCGGGGAGGAACCGACGATCGCCGTCATCGGCTGGCACACGGGCACTCTCGCCAAGGTCGTGCTCGTCCTCGCTCTCGCCGTGATCGCGCTGCACCTGCTGCACCAGGCGGGCATCGAGCTGCCTGCGACGGTGCCGGAGAGTCTCGTAGTGATCGTGCTCGGCTCGCTGGCGACGATCCTTGTCCTCATCCGCGTGATCTCGATCCCGGAGGAGTTCCAGCCGGCGAGCCGCGGGATCGGCCTCTGGATCAGCCTGCTCGCCGCGATCGCGGTGATCGTCGCCGGCTTGTTGCGTGCTTCGGAAGAGCTGTAGCTCCTCCAGCCTGCACTAGAGCGGGCGCCTCACGGCGGTAGCTACCTGCCGAGCAGGTCTTTCGCCCGCGTGACGAGCTCTTGCGGGTTGAACGGCTTCCCGACGAAGGCCTGGGCACCGCCCGCCTCGGCTTGCTCCGAGGCAGCCTCGTCAACCTGACCGCTGAACATGATCACCTGAATCGAGTCGACGCCGTGGCGCTCGCGGACGCGCTGCAGCATCTCCCAGCCGTCCACCTGCGGCATCATCACGTCGAGCAGGATCAGATCCGGGGGCTCGGCCTCGAGGGCTTCGAGCCCCTCCTCGGCGCTGCCTGCCTCGCGCACGGCGAAGCCGTCCATCTCGAGATTGACCCGGACGAACTCACGGATCCGGGGATCGTCGTCGACGATCAGCACGAGCGGCGCCGGGCGAGTCCGCGTTGCGGTCGCCCCGCCCGCGGAGCCCGCGACGAAGGCGTCCAGATCACGCAGCCGGTAGCGGCGATGCCCGCCGGGCGTGTAGAACGCCGGCAGCCGGCCCTGATCCGACCACTTTCGGATCGTGCTCTGGGCCACGCCGAGATAGCGCGCCGCCTGGCCGAGAGTCAGCCAGTCGCTACTACCGTTTCCAGGCGGTTGACGCCGCACTCTGCCGCCGCTGTCGGCCACTATATATCGAATCTAAGCAAACCTTCACATTCTTCGCGGCTTGTGTGAGCGCTTTTTGATCAGGGTTGGGTTTGCGTCCAGGGGCGAATTGTCGAAATGTTCGTGACCGGCTTGCTTTTCGGCGGCCTATCCTCGAGTGCCTGACCGACGGCTACGCCGATTCCGAAGACCACCGCGAGAATCGCCGCCCGAATCAACCACCGCGCGGCAAAGCTGCCAGGCCGCGGCCGGCGACTCCTCGACGCCAGGCGTGACGGCGCAATCGTCACGGCGAGTAGTCCGTCGCTCCCCGCGCGTATTGATGGAAGGCGGTGTCCTGCACGACCGTGAGGTGACGGACCCACCCGGGAGAGTCGATCCGCTCCTCAACCGCTTCACGCAGCCAATTGTCGGACCCGGCGTAGGCATCGACCAGCTGCGCCAGCGTGAACGTCTGCCCCACTCGCTTACGCAGTTCATCGGTAGCCACCTCAAGCTGTTCGAGCAGCTCCGGATACACCGCGTCGGCGGCCTGGGACTCGAAGCGGCGATTGCCTTCTTCCCACTGCTGGCGCACAGCGTCGAGTGACAATGGCATGGCGCCTTCCCTACCCGGAACCGTGGAGAGTGCAGCACCGCTGCGGCCAGAGAGGCTCGATCTCGGCCAGGACCCGCTCGCCGAGCGCGTAGCCGGGACGTGCGAGGGCGAAGGCGACATGCGCGTGGAGGCACTTCAGCTTCTCCGGGCGAGCGGCGCCGCCGATTCCGAGCTCGAGGGAAGCGCCGGCTTCCTGTCCTACCCGTCCGCCTGCCAGCTCCCGTCTCACGACCCGCTGTTCCTCCGTCGCGGCCGCGAGGCTGGCAGCGAGGTCGGGCTCCCGCTCGAGCGCCGCGCTCCACCGTTCGATCCCGCCCGCCGCTTCAACGCGAGAAAAGGCTGCGACCAGATGGCGACAGGTCAGGTAGTACGTCGTCGGGAAGGGTTCGCCAGCTGAATCGTACGGCGCCTGCTCCGTGACGGCGGGCGCGCCGAATGGGCAGCGGCGGGCGACGCGCAGGAAAGCGCGCGGCGTCCGGCCCAGCTGGCGCTCGACGACGGCACGGTCATCCATCGCCTCCTACCCTAGTGGCCGCCTTACGTCGCCACTCTTCGATCCCCTTGACGATGAAGAGCTGCTCGCCGGGCTTGACGAGGCCGAGCTTCCGCGCCCGGCGAGCAAGGGCCGCGGGCGTGTCGGCCTCCTGGAGTCGGCGGGCGAGCTCGTCCCGTTTTGCCCGCAGCTCGCGAACCTCCGCCTGCCGCTCGACGAGAGAGCTCCGCGTCTCGACATAGCTCTTGAGGGGGCGGTAGTAGAGGAGCGCCACGATCACCAAAGTGGCCACGGCTGCCCAACGCAGGACGGGAATCCGTCGCCGGGAACGCACGCGGCGCCGCTGGGACTTCGGCATACGCGTCCCTTCGGGACGCCGCGAAACGCTCCTGCAAAATCCTGCTAGGCGTAGGCCAGCTTGATCATGTCGGTCGTGCCCGGGATGTTGACCGCGGTTCCGGCTGTAAGCACGACCAGGTCGTCCTCCTCGAGCAATCCGGTCTGCCGTCCCGCCGCCAGGGAGCTGCTCCAGAGCTCCTCGACATCCGCGGCCTCGGGCATTCGAACCGGCGTCACGCCCCACTCGAGCGCCATGTGTTGCAGCGCGTAGTCGTGATGCGAGAGACCGATGACCGGCCGGCGCGGCTTGAGCCTGGCGACCACCGATGCAGTGCGACCCGTGAACGTCGGCACGAGGATTGCTTTGGCCCCGAGCGTCTCCGACAGGTCGCAGGCGGCATTCGACATCGCCTGGTTGACCGTCGGCTCGTCGCCCGGCTGCGGAAACTGGTGGCGGTACTCGATGTTCGGCTCGATCGCCAAGGCGATCCGAGCCATCGTCCGCACCGCCTCGAGCGGATACTCGCCGATGGCGGTCTCCTCGGAGAGCATCAACGCCGAGGTGCCGTCGAGGATGGCGTTGGCGATGTCGCTGGCTTCGGCGCGCGTCGGTTCTGGCAGGTGGACCATCGACTCGAGCATCTGCGTCGCGGTGATCACGGGCTTGCCTCGGTCGAGCGCCGCTTTGATGATCCGCTTCTGGAGCAGGGGCACGACCTCCGCGCCGATCTCGACGCCGAGATCGCCGCGGGCGACCATCACCGCGTCCGACTCGTCGAGGATCGCCACCAAGGTGTCGACGGCTTCCGCCTTCTCGATCTTCGCGATGACGTGGGCATGAGAGCCGGCCTGCTCGATCAGGCCCTTGAGGTCACGGACGTCCGCCGCCGAGCGGACGAAGGAGAGCGCGACGAAGTCGACGCCTAGGTCGAGTGCGAACTCCAGGTCGTCGGCGTCCTTCCGCGTGATCGCGGGGATTGGCACCGGCACGCCCGGGACGTTCACACCCTTGTTGGCGGCGACGATGCCGCCGACGACGACGGCGCAGCGGGCCTTCCCCTGCTCGACCGCCTCCACGCGCAGCCGCACGAGGCCGTCGTCGATCAAGACGTCGTGGCCAGGCTGGAGCACCTGCCCGACGACCGCCGGCCGCACCGGCAGCTCTCCGTCGAGCGCTCCGTCCCCGGTGACGACGATCTCGTCGCCGCTGTCGAGCGTGATTGGTTGACCGAGCTCACCGATCCGCAGCTTCGGTCCCTGCAGATCGGCGATCAGGGCGATCGGCCGCCCCACCTCCTCCTGGGCGGCCCGAACGAGCCTGGCGTACTCGGCATGCTGCTCGTGGGTGCCGTGCGAGAAGTTCAGCCGCGCACCGTCCATTCCGGCCGCGGCTAGGCCGGACACGAATTCCGGGGTCGCCGAGGACGGCCCCAGCGTCGCGACGATCTTGGTGCGGCGGGGCAGCATCAGCGCCACGATCTCAGACTACCCGCGACCCCTGTCGCTACTCGAGATACAGCGGGATCTCAGACTCATGAATGCGTGATCCGTTCTCCGCCGAAAGCTCGAAGACGAGGAGCATGCCCTGCTGTGGCTTCTCGACCTCGTAGGGAACTCTGAACTTGAACGTGCCGCGCGTCCCGCTGCCGGACGTCGCGGTGACGAAGTTCTTGCTCATTACCTTGCCTGATGCGTCTTTGAGCTCGAAGTTGAACGTCGCTTCGAACGTGTTTGCAGTCCCGGTGACCTCGAATCCGGGCTCCACCGACTCGTCCGGGAGCGGCGACTCGACCAGGATCGCCGGCGTCTGCGCCTCGAACGCCCCGCGGCCGAGTGGAGCGTCCGCGCCGAAATCGACGCGTTTGACGCTCGGGAACTGCGTCAGCGTGTACACGAGCTGGGCCAGGCCGGCATCGTCGGCCGGCTGTCGCGAGAGCCGGACGCTTGCGATCCCGTTCGCAATCACCAGGGACTCGAGTGTGATGCCTGCGGGGATCGCGCTCCGGACGCCCGACTCCTTAGAGGTCGGGCCGTCGAGCAGCTCACGCAACGCGGCAGTACCGACCATTGGCCCAATCACGCCGCGCGAGACCGGCGCCACCTTGCCGTTTCGCAGGAAGTAGATGGTGACGACCGCGGGCGACTCACTCGGAACCGTCCCCGACGTGGTCTCGGTCACGGTCCTCGTCACGGTCTTCGTCTCACCGCCGCTACAAGCGGCAAAGACGATCAGGGCGGCCAGGAGGCTAGGCGCGACGAGGAAACGCATCCCAGCCGGGGTATTCCGCGTCGGACCCCAACTCCTCCTCGATGCGCAGCAGCTGGTTGTACTTGGCCACGCGGTCGCTGCGGCTGGGCGCGCCGGTCTTGATCTGGCCCGCGTTGGTCGCAACGGCCAGGTCCGCGATCGTCGTGTCCTCCGTCTCGCCCGACCTGTGAGAAATCACCGACGCATACCCCGCGGAGCGGGCGAGCGCGACTGCCTCGAGCGTCTCGGTCAGCGTCCCGATCTGGTTGACCTTGAGCAGGATCGCGTTGGCGACGCCGGCCTCGATCCCACGACGCAGCCGCTCGACGTTCGTGACGAAGAGGTCGTCGCCGACCAGTTGAACGCGCTCGCCGAGCCTCGTAGTCAACGCCTTCCAGGCCGTCCAGTCCTCCTCCGCGGCACCGTCCTCGATCGAGACGATCGGATAGCGCTCGACGAGTTCGGCCCAGTAGCCGGGAAGCTCCTCGGGCGTCGCCGTGCGCCCCTCGAAGGAGTAGATGCCGTCCTCGCCGACCAGCTCCGTCATCGCCGGATCGAGCGAGATCGCGATCCGCTCGCGATGCCCTGCCCGCTCGGCTGCCTCGAGGATCACGTCGATCGCCTCCTCGCTCGAGCCGAGGTCGGGGGCGAAGCCTCCCTCGTCGCCGACCGCGGTTGCGAGGCCACGCTCGTCGAGCAGCTTCTTCAGCGTGTGGAAGACCTCGATCGCGATCCTCAGACCGTCCGAGAAGGTCTCGGCACCGCCGGGGACGATCATGAATTCCTGGAGATCGAGCGAGTTGCGGGCGTGCGCGCCGCCGTTGATCACGTTCAGCATCGGAACCGGCAGCACGTGCGCGGCGGTGCCGCCGATCCAGTGGTAGAGCGGGACTCCCGCATCCGCGGCCGCGGCCTTGGCGGTGGCGAGCGAGACGCCGAGGACTGCGTTGGCGCCGAGGCGGCCCTTGTTGTCGGTGCCGTCGAGCATGACGAGCGCCGAATCGATCCCGGCCTGATCCTCGGGGTTCTTCCCCTTGAGCGCCGGAGCGATCTCGTGCGTCACGTTCTTGACCGCCTGGAGCACGCCCTTGCCGAGGTAGGCGGTGCCGTCGCCGTCGCGAAGCTCGACCGCCTCGAATTGCCCGGTTGAGGCGCCGGAAGGAACTGCCGCCCGCCCGACGGCGCCCGACTCGAGTACGACGTCGACCTCCACCGTCGGGTTTCCCCGCGAGTCGAGGATCTGACGGGACTGGATGTCGGCGATCGGACTGCTCAGCGGAAGTCCTTCTTGGCGGCGTCGAAGTATCGGTCCTTCTCCTCGAGCGTGAGCTTGGTGAAAGCCCGGCCGTCGGCAGCGGACAGTTCCTCGGCGCGCTTGACACGGTCGGCGAATCGAGTCGCCATCGTCCGCAGCGCGAGCTCCGGGTCGACGTTCAAGCGCCGAGCGACGTTGACCGTGGCGAAGAGGACGTCGCCGACTTCCTCAAAGACGTGAGGGTCGGGCTCTCTCTCCGCCCGATTCTCGCCAGCGTCGGCGAGCGCCTCGCGCAGCTCCCTCAGCTCATCGTCGAGATCGGTGAGCGCTCCCGCCGCGTCGGGGTAGTCGAAATCGATCGCGGCTGCGCGCCGCTGCAGCTTCCGCGCGTAGAGCAAGGCGGGAAGGTTCTCGGGAACGTGATGAAAGATGCCCTCCCGCCCCTCCTGCTCGGTCTTGATCCGCTCCCAGTTTTCTCGGACCCGGCCCGCAGTCCGAGCCTCGACCTCGCCGAACACATGCGGATGGCGGACGACGAGCTTGTCGCGAATCCGCCGGGCGACCGAGGCGAGGTCGCCGTTTCCCTCCTCCTCGAGCAGCAGCGCGAGGAAGTACGTCTGAAAGAGGAGGTCGCCGAGCTCGTCTTCCAGCTTGGCCGGATCACGGGCGAGTGCGGCATCCGCGACCTCGTACGCCTCTTCGATCGTGTGTGGAACGATCGTGCGCGGCGTCTGCTCGCGGTCCCAGGGGCAGTCGCGGCGTAGCCGCTCGGTCAGCTCTTGAAGTTCGAGAAGGGCCGCGCCGAGCTGTTGCCGCTCAGCCAGTGGTGGCGTTGTCGGTGCTGGTCGGCTTGTAGCCGACCTGGTATGCCGTCTCGTCTTCCAGGTCCTTCTGCATGCCCTCGACCCAGGATTGCATCTCCTTGTTCTTCTTGTCCTGGACGAGCTGCTGCCGGATCGCTTCCTTGACCTGGTTGTAAGGGGTCGTCGAGCCCTTCTTGATCGGCGCGAGCGCCTGGATGATGTGCCAGCCGTACTGCGTCTTCACCGGCTTCGTGACGGCGTTGGTCTTCATCGAGAAGACCGCTTTCTCGAACTCGGGCACGAGCTGGCCCTTGGTCGCCGTGTAGTGGCCGCCCTTGTTCTTCGAGCCCGGATCCTGCGAGTAGCGCTTCGCGATCCCGGCCCAGTCGGCGCCTTTGTTCTTGAGCTGGCTGTAGAGCCGATCGGCGAGCGCCTTCTGTTTCACGAGGACGTGGCGAACGAGCCGTGATTCGGGCGTCCCGTACTGCGTCTTGTTCTTGCTGTAGTAGTCGCGGGTCTGCTTGTCCGTGACCTTCACGCCGGAGGTGACCTTGTTGTAGATCGCCTCCTGGATCAGGTTGGCGCGGATGATGTCGCGTGCCTGATCCTCGGAGAGCCCCTGCTGCTTGAGCTCGTCCTGGAACTTCTTCTTGTTCCCCTTGTGGCGCTCTTTGATGTACTCCTCGATCCGCTTGTCGACGGCAGCGTCGCTGACGTCGACGCCGAGGTCGTCGGCCTTGACCTCGAACTGCGCGCGCTGCACAAGGAAGCGAACGGCCTGGTCGCGAATCTGCGCGTACTCCTGCGTTCCGACCTTCGGGAACGGCTTCTTCTGCGCGTCGTAGGTCCGCTTCGCGTACTTGACGAGGTCGTCGAACTCCGACTTCGTGATCGTGCGGTCGCCGACCACCGCGACGGAGTTGGTAGGCACGTCACCGGAGCCGCTCGAAGTGCCGCAACCGACCGCTAGAGCAGCGAGGGCGATCGCAAAAAATCCTGCAAATGTGGCTCGTCTCATAGAAAAGCGCCGCTCATGCAGCCTGGCGCGTTTCCAGGATAGCATCGACTAATCGAAGTGCCCCCGGCAGGCCGTCCTCGCGTAGTGAGACCTCTTTGCGGGCCGTCGTGTACACCGCTGTATCGACCTTTCGACGCAGTTCTCTGAGCTCGCCGGAGCCCAAGACGAGCGGTCCCACAGTCGCCTTCCCCTGGCGAAAGACGAGGTAGTCGGCGCCCAGCCGGGAGAGCTTGATTCGGGCCTCCTGGATCCCGAACAGGTTCTCGACCGGATCGGGCAACGGCCCGAAGCGGTCGAGGGTGGCCGCTTCCAGCTCGCGCAGCTCGTCCTCGGTCTCGACGAGCGCCAAGCGCCGGTGGAGATCGATTCGCAGGGCTTCGGAGTCGATGTAGGTGTTGGGAACGTACGCGTCCACGCGCGCGTCCACGCGGACGGGTCGCGCCGTCACGCGGCGCTCGCCGGAGAGCTCGGCCACCGCCTCGGCCAAGAGCTCGACGTAGAGCTCGAACCCGAGGGCAGCGACGTGGCCGGACTGCTCCGCGCCGAGAAGGTCGCCGGCGCCGCGGATCTCTAAGTCGCGCATCGCGATCGCGAAGCCCGCGCCAAGCTCGGTGTGGTCGGCGAGCGTCGCCAGACGGGCCCGTGCCTCAGCAGTGAGCTCTGTTGCGTCCGGATAGAAGAGATACGCGTGGGCGAGCACGTCGGATCGGCCGACCCGGCCACGGATCTGGTAGAGCTGAGCCAGCCCGAGTGCGTCTGCGCGCTCGACGATGAGCGTGTTCGCCTGCGGGATGTCGAGGCCCGACTCGATGATCGTCGTCGAGACGAGCACGTCCGCGTCGCCGCGGAGAAACGAGATCATCTGATCCTCCAGGCCTTTCTCGCGCATCTGGCCGTGTGCGACCAGGAAGCGCAAGTTGGGGCAGAGCGCTTCGAGCCAGGCGGCCCGCTCTTCGATCGTCTCCACCCTGTTGTGGAGAAAGAACGCCTGCCCATCGCGCGAGACCTCGCGCTCGAGCGCCTGTTTGATGAGCTCCTCGTCGAACTCGCCGACATGGGTCCGGATCGGGCGGCGGCCCTCGGGCGGCGTCTCGATCACCGAGATGTCGCGCAGGCCCGAGAGGGACATGTGCAGGGTGCGCGGGATCGGCGTCGCCGTCAGCGCGAGCACGTCGACCTCGAGTCGGAGCTGGCGGAGCAGCTCCTTCTGGGCCACACCGAACCGCTGTTCCTCGTCGACGATCACGAGGCCGAGATTCTTGGGAATCACGTCGCGGGAGAGCACCCGGTGGGTGCCGATCAGGACGTCCACCTTGCCTTCCGCGAAGTCGGAGAGCACCTGCTTCGTTTCCTTCGCGCTGCGGAACCGGGAGATCATCTCGACCCGGATCGGGAAGTCCCGGTAGCGCTCGCGGAAGGTGTTCCAGTGCTGCTGGGCGAGCACCGTTGTCGGGACGAGCATCAGCGTCTGCTTGCCGTTCAGCGCGGCTGCAAACGCAGCGCGGACGGCGACCTCGGTCTTCCCGAAGCCGACGTCGCCGCAGACGAGGCGGTCCATCGGCCGCGGCGCCTCGAGGTCCTCCTTGACTGCTTCGATCGCCGCCTGCTGGTCGTCGGTCTCGCGGTACGGGAAGCTCGTCTCCAGCTGCTCCAGGTATTCGTGGCGCAGGTCGTAGGCGACGCCTGGTGCCTGCTGGCGCTGGGCGTAGAGGCGGAGGAGCTCGCTCGCCAGCTCGTGGATGCCCTCGCGTGCCCGGCTCTTGAGCAGCTGCCACGCTTTGCCCCCGAGCTTCGAGAGCGCCGGCGCGCCGTCCATGCCGACGTAGCGAGAGACCTTCCCCAGCTGCTCGTGAGGGACGTAGAGCCGGTCGTCGCCGCGGAATGCGACGAGGAGATAGTCGCGCGTGACTCCGGCGACCTCCTTCGTCTCGAAGCCGAGCAACTTGCCGACGCCGTGGTCCTCGTGAACGACGTGGTCGCCAGTGCGGAGGTCGGCGAACGACTGGAGCGAGCGGCCGACCCGCGCCGCCGCCCGCGGCTTGCGCCGGAAGACCTGGGTGTCCGGAAGGAGCGCGATGCCGAGGTCGCGCCAGACGAAGCCGCGGCGCGCCGGGGAGACGGCGTAGAGGAGCTCGGCCTCTCGCGGCAGCTCCTCGCCCTCGTCATGGAGGCGCGCCTCGACTCGCCGGAGGAGGTTCTGGCTGCGAAGCGCCTCGCCCTGGTGCGCGAACGCGACGACCACCCGGAGGCCAGCGCGGATAAGCGCACCGAGGTCGTTCTCCGCCTCGGCGATGCCGCGCGCAGCAATCGCGGGCCGTTGCGCCTCGAATGCGAAGGGCTGGCCGCTCGGGAAGGGATCGAGCTCCGCAGCGCCCTCGAGCGGCTGCGGCTCGAGCTCCTCATCCGACCAGAACTCGCGCACCGCGTCCGGCTGCCAGACGAAGTCGGGGACACGCTCGAGCGGCGGGACGAGATCGTCGGGAACCGGGATTGGCTCGTCCTCGGCGACGAGTGTCGGCTCGGCGAGATCGGCGCGCCGCTCGGCGGCTGGGTAGATCACCGCCGCCTCGACCGGATGGAGCGTCCGCTGGGTGAACGGCGAGAAGGCGCGGATCGACTCGATCTCGTCGCCGAAGAGCTCGATCCGGAGCGGCTCGCGCCCCGTGGTCGGGAAGACGTCGACGATGCCGCCTCTGACCGTGAACTGGCCGCGGTCCTCCGCCCGCTCGACGCGCTCGTAGCCGGCGAGCGCGAGGCGCTCGGTCAAGTCGTCGGCGTCCTGCGGGAGGCGAATCGGCTCCGGGCGTTCGGCGGCCGGCGGCATGCCTTCCGCCACGGCGGCGGCCGAAGCGGCGACGAGTCCGCCGGCGGCGAGGACGTCGAGCGCGCGGGCCCGCTCGCCGACGAGGTGCGGCGCCGGCTCGAGGCCGGAGACCCAGCTGACGCCGCGGCTCGGGAGGAGCGCGACCTCGTCCGGCCCGAGGAACCAGCCGGCGGCCTCGGCGGCGTCACGTGCGTCGGCGTCCTCTGGGAGCAAGACGACGAGCCCGCGCTCGAGCTCCGTATGGAGAGCGGCGAGGACGAGCGGGAGCGCAGGCTCCGACACGCGCGCACGCGGGCCGCGGCGGTCGGCGACCTCGACGGCGAGGCCTTGCCGCGTCCGGGCGAGCTCCTCCAGGAACGCCTGAAACCGCTCGCTCCCCGCGAGCTCCTGGGCGAGGACGTGCAGTACCGGCCGGTCCATGACGAGAGCCGGAACCGTCAAGTTCCGGGGGGACGCATGGTACGCGCCGCTCCGTCCCTAACCCCCACCCACCCACGGGGCGACTCGACGGTAGTCGCGCAAATCACGCGAGCCCGTGCCGATTCTGTGCCGAAAAGGAGTGGTTCTCTCAGTTGTAGCGCCGTTGCGCGTCCTCGAGGCCTTCCGCTGCGATCGCCTCGACCGCGTCAGCCGCACGGGTCACGAGCGCGTCCACGTTTGTCTCGGCGTCGAACCGCGAGAGCACGTAGTCGGAAACGCTTCGCCGGTCGCCTCGGCCGGGACGGCCGACGCCGATCCGGAGCCGCAGGAAGTCGTTTGTCCCTAGGGACTGCGCGATCGAGCGGAGACCGTTGTGGCCGGCCAGCCCACCGCCGAGCCGCACCTGAAAGCGATCGGGCTCCAGATCGACGTCGTCATGGACCACCAGCAGCCCGCCGGGGTCGACCCTGAAGAAACGGGCCGCCGCCGCAATCGAGCGCCCCGACTCGTTCATATACGTCTCGGGCTTGAGCAACGCGAGCTTCTGGCCGCCGAGTCGAACCTCACCAAGCTGGCCCGAGAACTTCGACCGGAACGACCCGCCGTGCCGGCGCGCAAGCTCGTCCACGACGAGCCAGCCGACGTTGTGCCGTGTCTGCTCGTACTCGCGACCGGGGTTGCCGAGGCCCGCGACGAGCAAGTCGAGCGTCGAGGCCTGCTCGCCCCGGCGCAGGAAATGCATGGGTTAGTGCTCCGCCCGGTGGCGTTGCCGGGTCGATGGCGAGCGAAAAGCCCGGCAGGCTGCGGACTCGGGGCGCGTCCATATCAAGCCGATATGGGCGCGACTCGAGGCTCCAGCGTGGCGACGCGTTGCAGCCGCCAGCGACCCGGAGGACGCTGCCGGGCGGAGCACTTAGCCCTCGGTTGTGCCGGGCTCGCCGGAGCCCGCTTCCTCGCCTTCGGCCGGCCCTTCCTCGCCCTCGGCCGCACCCTCAGGTTCTTCCTCGCCCTCGGCCAGCTCCACGCCTTCCTCGAGCGCCTCTTCCTCCTCAGGCTCGGGCTCGACGATCTGCGTGGGCACCGTCACGGTCGCAATGACGGTCTCGTCGGGGTCGTCCAGGAACTTGACGCCCTCCTGGACGGCCACCTCGGCCAGGCGAAGCGTGTCGCCCATCTGCATCGCGGTGATGTCGACCTCGATTCGCTCGGGGATCTCGAGCGGCAGCGCCTCGACGTTGATCTCGCGCGTGACCTGTGAGAGCACGCCCCCCTCGATCGAGCCTTGGGCCTCGCCGACAAGCTCGACCACGACCTGCGCGTGGATCGGCTGGTCGAGCCTGACCTCCTGGAGATCGATGTGGGCAAGCCGGCCCGTGAGAACGTCCTGCTGGTAGTCCTTGAGAATCGAAGAGTGGGTCGTCTTCTGTCCGTCGAGGACGACGTCGAGAATCGCGTGCAATCCGGCCGGCCCCGTCAGCGCCTTCCGGAGCTCGCGCTCGGACACACAGAAGGGGTGCGGGTTGTGGCCGCGCCCGTAGAGGACGCCGGGGATCAGACCCTCGCGGCGAAGCCGGCGTGCAGCAGCCGAGCCGCGCGCCTCGCGCTGCTCAACCTCGAGCTTGACTCGTTCGCCTGCCACGGCGCGGCAGTGTAGCGAGGAGGGCTCGGCGAAACGCAGTCTGTACCGTCGGAGCAGACGAGCGACGTTCCGCCAAGCCCTCCTAGGGACAGGCTAGGTTGAGCTCGCGCAACGCCTCGCAGAGCCCGGGCTGAACCCAGTCGAACCACTTGTCGAGGGACCGGGGGTGCGGGAATGCCTCGAGTCGGGTGGCGACAGCTGCCAGGGCTTTCCCCTTGTTGAACGGCCCTTCGAGCCGGAGGACGGTCCAGGGCCGGGTCGGAATCGCCAAATGGACGGCGCCAACCGGCTCATCCGCGTGCTCTAGGACGCGGATGATCTCGTTCCCGGGCCCGTGAGGCAAGGCGAGCGCGCCCCGAACATCCGGCAGCGACGCCAGGAACACCGCCGAGTACGGCATCAAGAGGTCGTTCTCGCGCGCCCGAATGACCGGCACGTCGCCCGTTGAGGCCGAGGCGAGCTCGAATTCGCGCGGATCGCGCAGCGCACTGGCCGGCGAGGTGACCGCGATCAAGGCAACGAGAGCGGCGGCGAGCAGAGGCAGCCTCGACGCAGCCACGCCGATCGATGCCGCCCACAGCGGAAGCCCGTAGAAGAGGTGTCTCGGCGAAAGATCCGGCGTAGCGTCCGTGCGGACGAGCACGAAGAGCAACGGTGGCAGCACGATCGAGAGAGCCAGAGCCGCGAAGGCCGGCTCCTGCCGCAGCAGAACGGCAAGCCCGGCGAGCGCCAGGGCAGTGAAGAAGAGGAGTGGTAACCCGTCTCCGCCGGCAAACGCAGAAACGGACGCAACGAGCTGGCCCCAGGCCTCACCCGGCGAGGCAAGCGTGCGACCGCCGCTGCCGACTGCGGCGCGGTCGGCGAGACGGAGATCAGCAACCAGGAACGGCACCGCGGCGAAGGTCGCGAGCCCGACCGGAACAGCCGAGCGACGCCCTCGACCCCTCCAGATCGCCACCGCAACCACGAGCGCGACGAAAGCCGGGATCGCGCCGTACGGATGGACGGCGACCAGGAGCCAGCCTGCGGCAGCCGCAGCGGCTACCGCCGCCGACGTCCGCGCACGCAGTGCCCGGACGAGCAGGTCGAAGAAGAGCGCCGCCACGAGGACGAAGAGGGCGTACATCCGCCCGAAACTCCCGTACACGGCCAGCGCGGTCGAGGCGGCAACGACCGCGGCAGCCACGACGCCGGCGGTGACACCGCCGAGCCGCCTGGCAAGGTCGAAGCACAGGGGCACCGCACCCAGCGCGGCGAGCACGGACAACCAGCGGAGTGCGTCCGCACTCGGATCGACCCAGAAGGCAGCATGCGTGAGCACGAAATGGAGCGGCGCGCCGCCGCGATCGACCAGCACGGTCTCGAGCACCTCCGGCAGGGGGCGCATAGCGATCAGGCCCGAGATCGCCTCGTCCTCGTAGTAAGGCTTGCCTTTCACATCCGGTTGGAGGCGATAGAGAAGGAACCCGCACGACGCGACGACCCCGGCTACTCCGCTGAAAGTCCGGAGGACTTTCAGCGGGCTAAAAGAGTTGATTCTCGCCCTGGAAGATCGCCGAGACCGACTCGTCGGCGAAGACATTCATGATCGTTTCCGCCAGCACGCCCGAGACGGTCAGTACTGTCAGGTTCGCCGGCCTCTGAATCGGATCTATCGGAACTGTGTCGGTGACGACGAGCCCGTCGATTTCCTCGGCGTCGCGGAAACGCTCAAGCGAATCCTTGGCGAAGATCGCGTGCGTCGCGAACACGTAGACGCTCTCCGCTCCGGCCTCGCGAAGCGCGCGGGCGCCTGCGAGGAGCGTGCCGCCGGTCATGATCACATCGTCCCCGACGACCGCGATCTTGCCGCGAACGTTGCCGGTCACCTCGGTTACTGACGCCTCATCGTGGCTCGGCCGGGTCTTGTGCATGATCGCGAAGTCGGCCCCGAGGATTTCCGCGAACTTGACGGCCATTTTCGCGCGGCCGGCGTCCGGAGCGACAGAGACGACGCCCTCACCCGTTAGGCCCTGGTCGCGGAAGTACTGGACGAAGAGCGGCAGCGCGATCATGTGGTCGACGGGGACCGAGAAGAAGCCCTGGATCTGGCCGGCGTGCAAGTCCATCGTCAGGACGCGATCCACGCCTGCAGTTTGGAGCAGATCGGCGACGAGCTTGGCAGTGATCGGCTCGCGCGGCCGAGCCTTGCGGTCCTGGCGGGCGTACGGGTACCAGGGGACAACCGCCGTAATCCGCTTGGCGGAAGCGAGCTTGGCGGCCTGGACCATGATCAGGAGCTCCATCAGGTTTCGATCGACGGGCTCGCAGCCGGTCTGAACCAGGAAGACGTCCGCGCCGCGGATCGATTCCTCGAACCGGCAATAGGTCTCGCCATTGGCGAACGTGCCGATCGCGACTTCCCCGAGCTCGACGCCGAGTCGCTCCCCGATCCTCTCGGCGAGCTCGGCGTGCGAGCGACCGGAGAAGAGCATCAGGCGCTTCTGTGGCCCGCGCTCGATCCAGTGCTCTGGCTTGATCTCCTTGTCCGCCATCGTCGCCGGCACCGTCTCCAGTCCGGGGAGTGTTGCGAGCTCAGTCATCGGCACCGCCGTCGGTTCGGCTGTCTCCACGAGCGGCGTAGCCCTCCTTGTTCTCTTGTCGCGCCCGGGCGACGGCGAGCGCGCCCGCCGGGACGTCCTTCGTGATGACGGATCCCGCCGCAGTCCAAGCGCCTTCGCCAATCTCGACCGGAGCAATGAACGCATTCTGGACGCCGGTCCTGACGTTGGGGCCGATCGTCGTCCGCGTCTTCGGCTTGCCCTCCTCGTGGGGATAGTTCGCCGTGATGTTTCCGGCTCCGACGTTCGTTCCAGCGCCGATCTCCGCGTCGCCGATGTAGGACAGGTGCGGAACCTTGGTCCGCGCGCCCACACGCGAGTTCTTGATCTCCACGAACGTGCCCGCCTTTGCGTTCGCCTCGAGAACCGTGCCGGGGCGAAGGTAACAGAAGGGACCAACGAGCACGCCGCGGCCGATCTCCGCGTCGACGGCGACCACGTGGGGCCCGACCTCGGCGCCGGCGGCCACCCGCGTCTGTCCGCGCAGGACGGTGAACGGATGAATGGTCGCGTCTGCTTCGAGCTCGACCGAGGGCTCGATCCAGGTCGTCGCGGGATCGACGATCGTCACCCCGGCGAGCATGTGCTCCTCGTTGATCCGGTCGCGAAGCGTCGCGCCGGCGTTGGCTAGTTCGATACGCGTGTTCACGCCCTCTACCTCCTCGCTGTCGCCCTCGTGTGCCGTGACCAGCTCTCCGTCCTCGACCAGGAGACGCACGGCGTCGGTCAGATAGATCTCGCCCTGCGCGTTTGCCGGATCGATGCGTTCAAGGGCGGGCCAGAGTTTCGCGCTGTTGAAAACGTAGATCGCCGAGTTGACCTCGTCGATCGCGCGCTCTTCGTCGGTGGCGTCCGCGGCCTCGACGATCGCCCGAATCGTGCCGTCCGCGTCCCGGACGATGCGCCCGTAGGTTGCGGGGTCCTCGCGCGTGAACGTGAGGACCGTCGCTGCGGCCTCGGCGCGGCGATACGTCTCGAGCAGATCCCGGAGCGTCTCCTCTCGAAGTAGCGGCGCATCGCCGGCGAGGACGAGCAGGTCGTCTGCCTTCCCGTCGATCGCAGTGCGCGCCGCCGCGAGCGCATCGCCAGTTCCACGAGGCTCCTCCTGCACGGCAACCTCGACCCCGTTGTAGGCGGCTGCGTACGCCGGTCCCGTGACCACGACCAGCTGGTCAGGATCGAGAGCGCGCGCAGCTTCGACGACCCAGTCGACGAGCCGGCGGCCGAGGAGCGGATGGATGTGCTTCGGAGTCTCGGAGCGCATGCGCGTACCGAGGCCGCCTGCGAGAACGACGGCTGCAACT
>Ga0126306_10000094_pt1 | contig 28368 bp, 26 predicted proteins | sample Plot27_FD_92592 | JGI IMG/M metagenome (GOLD analysis project Ga0126306, IMG submission 92592) | Serpentine soil microbial communities from UC McLaughlin Reserve, CA, USA - Plot27 | ecosystem: Environmental > Terrestrial > Soil > Grasslands | place: USA: UC McLaughlin Reserve, Lake County... | reverse complement strand
TCATCCTACTCCTTGAGGGTCGGGACGCTCAGGTACTGCTGCAGGTACTCTTCCTCGAGGTCCCGCAGCGTCCCGTCCTCCTTCATCTCGCCCAGGACCTGGTTCACGCAGCCCACAAGTGGGTTGCCCTGCTCGAAGAGCATCCCGAACTGCTCGTTCCTGGGGTACTTGCCGACAACCTCCGTGTTCTTTATCTCGAAATCGCGCAGGTACACCGTCGTCACCAGATCGGTCACGAAGGCGTCGATCTGGCCACTCTCCAGGGCGCTCTTGGCGTCGTTTGTGGTGTCGTAGACCTTGGGCTCCGCGTTTGGCTGGAGCGTCTCGTTGATGAAGTCGAGGCTCGTGGTCCCCACCTGCGCCCCGAGCTGCACGTCCTTGAGGTCGGAGAGGGTCTGCGCGTCGGCGGCCGGAGAGTCTTTGAGCACCAACACGCCCTGGGCGTTGTCGAAGTAGCCGTCCGAGAAGTCAACGGCCCGCTCGCGCTCGGGGGTAATGGTGATCTGGTTTATGTCGAAGTCGTAGTCCTTCGCCCCCGGCGCATACGACCTGTTGAACGGCTCGACGACCCACTCTATGGGCAGGTCCATCCGCTCGGCGACCTCGTTGGCGACCTCGCCCTCGAAGCCGGAGTAGTTCTCCTCGTTCCCCTCGAACCACGGTGGGTAGGCGGGCTTGTCGGTGGCGACCGTCAAGACCCCTTCCTCGAAGAGCGGCGGGTTCTGGAGCTCGCACGCCTGCTCGGCCCCCGAGCCTCCCTGCTCGGATCCCCCCGAACCCTGCTGCGCGCCGCAGCCGGCCAGAAGTAAGCTCGCTACCAGAAAACCGATCAAAACCGTTCGCTTCATGACGCCCCTAACTATCGTTTTCCAGCTCGCGGAGGGAACCCGGATCCCCACGGGTAAGCCCGGAACCTCTCATACGGCGCCAAGTATAGGGACGGTCAAAAAGGGTTGCAATTTCTCAGAGCTCTCGCTGGAGGCAGCACCCGAGAGAAGGGCTACTCGAAGTCGTAATCGAGCGTGAAGGAGTGTCCGCCGTCCGGCTCGTTGATGATCCGGGCCTCCCCACGCAATCCCCGCAGCTCGCCGGTCGCGGAGTCCGGCACCACGGACCAGGCGGCCGACCGCTCGCCGCTCGGCCCGGCGGAGCTGGCGGTGTGGTGGAGGACGAAGCTGCCGGAGCGGCCGTGGACGTGGCCGACCACGCGCTCGAAACCCACGTAGGCGGCCGAGCCCTCCTCGGCAGCGTATGCCATGAGCAGCTCGGCGGTGCTCTCACCCTCGACATCGCCGTGGAAGGTCTTGGTCAGGCGCGTGCGGGTCAGCCTCGCTCCTTCCCGCTCGTCGTAAGGCTCCTCTTCCCAACTCTCGATCTCGAACGTGCCCATCGCGTGGGTGCTCATATCCGTCGTCTCCTCCTGATCGCGCCTTTGCGTGACGCAAGTCTACGAGGCCCGCCGCTCGTTCCCAACCTAGAAGAAGGGCCCACGGTGGATCCTCCTCGGTGGTAACCTGAACCTTGCCCGGTGGAGCCGACTTGCCGGGGTAACCGGCGTTGGAGGAGGCACCATGGAGCAGGAGGCAAGCTCTCCGAGGGTAACCCACCTCTCTTGGGGACGTCTGGAGGTCGAGGGCGAGGAAGGACCCTTCAAGGACGCCAAGCTCTTCCCCGGTGGCGCCAGGGCGTGGGACTGGAACGCGACCGGCACGCGCCACGAGCCGGGCACACAGCCAGCCGACGTCGAGGAGCTGCTCGAGCACGGCGCGACCGTGGTAGTGCTCTCGAAGGGCTTCCACGGGCGGCTCGGCGTGACCCCGGAGGCGCTGCGGCAGCTGGAAGACAACGGCGTCACCGCGCACGTTCGGCAGACCAGTGATGCGATCCTGCTCTACAACCAGCTGAGGGAGACCGAGAGGGTGGGCGCGCTCATCCACTCCACCTGCTAGCGCCTACTGGCCAGCTAGTTCTACCCACACAGGATGTAGGTCAACCGCCACAGGTTGGCGTCGAGGTTGCGCCGGAAACTTTTGGGTAATTATTGGGGGAGGCGGAACCCTTTTGTCAGCGGAGGAGGAGAAGAGATGAGTGAGCACGACGAGCGTCAGGCCGACAGCCCGCTCGTGGGCGAGCGCGGCAGGACTACAATCAGCGATTCGGTCGTCTCCCAGATAGCGGGCATGGCAGCGCAGGAGGTCGACGGCGTATACATGGGCGGCAGCGCTTCCCGGGCAGCCGGCGGCATCCTGGGCTCCATAACCGGCTCCGAGGGTCAGGGGCGCGGCGTCTCCGTGGAGGTCGGCACGACGGAGGCGGCCATAGACCTCACGATGGCCGTCGAGTACGGCAGGAACATCATGGAGGTCGTCGAGGAGGTGCGGCGCAGGATCTCCGAGCGCGTCCAGAGCCTCACCGGGCTCCGGGTCACGGAACTGAACGCGACCGTAAGCGACATCGTCTTCCCCGAGAACAGGGGACAACGCCGCCAGGCCCTGGGGAGTGGGACGGGGAGCGCCGGACAGCGACAGCGACCCGAGCCGCGGACTATGCCCAGGCAGGAGCTCAGGCCCGGCGCCGGAGAGCGCGAGACGACCGAGGTGAGCCCGCGCAGCCGGACGCGCACCGAGAGCGAGAGCGGGCCGGTTCCCGAAGAGGAGGTCCGCGTTGAGGGCAGGCCGCTCCCGGGGGACGAGACCGCGGAACTCGAACCCGACGACGTGTCGGGGACGCGCCGGCCGTCCGGAGACGACGAGACGACCCGGCGCATCGAGCGCCCCGAAGAGGGGTAGGTTCCACGTCGGGGACCGGCGCGCGGGTAGACTAGAAGCCCTTGACCTCGGACCTCCTGAAGCCGGATCTCGATCTCGTCTTCTGCGGGTACAACCCGTCGCTCGCGTCGGGGCGCAGCGGCTACCACTACGCCCACCCTGGCAATCGCTTCTGGCGCGTCCTCTTCGCCGCCGGCATCACGGACCGGCTGTACAGACCCGAGAAGGACGCGCAGCTGCTCGACCTCGGGATCGGCTTCACCAACCTCTGTCCCCGGCCCACGCGCAGTGCAGAGGAGCTTACCAGGGAGGAGATCCGGGCCGGAGCAGAAGAACTGCGCACCAAACTCGAGCGCCTGCATCCCCGCGCCGTCGCCTACACCGGCATCGGCGTCTACAGGTGGTTCCGTGCGACCTCAAAGGTAGGGTGGGGTATACAGGAAGCCTCCGCCGTACCGGGCGTCACCGACGTCGTCGTGCCGTCGCCCTCGGGCCTAAACCGGATGATCTTCGAGGAGCTGGTCGAACACTACTGCGTCCTCGCGCCTTTTCTGGCGTAGGAGCAGGGCCGGAGATCCCGGCCGGGTCAGGCTCCTCTCGCACAAAGAGGCCGGGGCGCGAGAGCCCCGGCCTCCGACAAGACTATCTTCTCGAAGTGCTTCTTCTTCCGCCCACGAGAGCCCGGTAGATGGCGAGCAGTATGAACGCGCCTATGGTAGCCACGATGATGGTCCAGATCAATTCGCCTTCGCCCAGGCCGATCAGGCTGGCTAGGAACCCGCCCACAAAGGCGCCGGCGAGTCGCCCGGCATGATCAACTTCGCCAGCGCTCCAGCCACGAGGCCGATTAGGATCCAGGCTATGATCGAGCCAATCATTCATCAGTCCTGTCTTGAAGGTTGTCTACGCCAGACCTGTACCCACAACGCAAGCCGCTTGAAGCATTCTGTTGCGATTTTTACAAGGGTTTAAGGGAACGGGCGCGGTTTACGGTCAGGTTCCTCATTCGCCGTTACCCTTGTATCACGCGCAGGACCAGCTCGAAGGCATCCGGCTGTACACTCACCCCGCTGTTGAAGGGGTAGTCGAGGATGGCGATGACGTAGAGGATCAGGCAGACGGCCGCCGTTAGCCCCGCGACCGCAACGGCGTGCAGCCAGGCTCTCTCCATCCCGAAGAGGTAGGTAAAGGCAATGGTGAGCGTCCCCCCGACCACGAGCACGACCCACAGGATGGACGGTATGCCCTCGCGCGCGGCGAGCAGGCGTAGCGCCCTGTTCTCCTCCAGCTCGTCCAGCTCCTGCAACGACGCGGCGTACAGCGCGTCCTGGGCATTCGAGTGGGGCTCGAGGTCTACCACGCTTCGCCTTAACTCGCCGAGGAGCGTCTGCGCGCGCTCGGTAGGGCGGCCCTGCTGCAGCGAGGCCCACTCCTCCTCCACCACGACCCTGGCGTAAGAGACGGCCAGCTCCTTGATCCGGTCCTGCTCGGACTCGGGGAACCTCGCGGCGAGGTTGTAGATCTGTTGCAGGCTGGTGGCTTCGTTCTCCACTGTCTGGCGCGCCGCGTTGAACTGTTGCCAGACGAGAAAGAGCGAGAAACCGAGGGACACGCCGAAAACCACGTAGAGGGCAGCGTAGATCGTGCCGGTGGCCGTGTTGCTCTGCTCGCGGATGGACAAGGGGATCAGGCGCTGTGCCAGCATCAGGCCCACGACGGCGGCCACGACCGCGACCACAACGACCAAAATGCCGTACAAAATCGTGGTCACCAAATGGCCGCCTCCCCTCACCGCTCGCACTGCGTGAAGGTGTCAGGCTACGTCCCGGTCGCCCATAAAGCAACTCCGCATGCGCGTGCGACCACCCCACACCCACCTCCGCGCCCTTCTAAGGTGCCGATCCCGCGAAGACGTTGGCTCCGGACGCAGCCCCGAATTTCAGCCTCTTCTACTTCCCTGTTGACTCTCCTCGCGGCGAAAAGTAGTCTGCGAACCGTGGGCCGTTGACGGCAGGCCGGAGGCGCCTCCGGCGGTGCTTCCGGGCGAACTAGCGGGACCAAAAGACGTCGGTTGGGGAGGCGTCGCTTTTGGGCAGAAGGGAGGTCCGCGCGTGTACCAGCTAATCTTGCGCGGAGCGTGTCTCGGGGATGAGGTCCTAGACGTCGGCATCGAGGGCGGCAGGATAGCTCGCGTAGCCCCGAGGATCGAAGGGCGGGCGGAGCGCGAGATCGAGGCTCGTGGACGGCTCGTCTCGCCGCCCTTTATAGAGTCCCACGTGCACCTGGACACGACGCTGACCGCCGGGGAGCCCCGGTGGAACGAGTCGGGGACACTCTTCGAGGGGATCCAGATCTGGTCCGAGCGCAAAAAGATCCTCACGCACGAGGACGTCGTCGCGCGGGCGACGCGGCTCCTTCGCTGGCAGGCGGCCCAGGGCGTGCTGCACGTGCGCACCCACGCGGACGTAACCGACCACGAGTTCAAGGGTTTGAGAGCCCTGCTCGAGGTCAAGGAGAAGGTGCGCGGGTGGGTGGACGTCCAGATCGTCGCCTTCCCGCAAGAGGGGATGCTCTCCTTCCCTAGGGGCGTGGAGCTCATGGAGGAGGCGCTTTGGCTCGGCGCGGACGCGGTAGGGGGCATACCCCACTACGAGCACACCAGGGAGATGGGCGTCGAGTCCGTAAAAGAGAGCTTCCGCCTCGCCGAGAAGCACGACAGGCCCATAGACATCCACTGCGACGAGACCGACGACCCGCACTCCAGGTTCCTCGAGGTCATGGCCGCGGAGGCGATCCGGACCGGGATGGGGGAGCGCGTCACAGCGAGCCACACCACCGCCTTCGGAAGCTACGATAACGCCTACGCCTTTAAGCTCATGGGCTTTCTCTCGAAGGCGGACATCAACTTCGTGGCGAACCCCCTCATCAACATCACCCTCCAGGGACGCTACGACACCTACCCGAAGCGGCGCGGGATCACGCGCGTCAAGGAGCTCTGGCAGAACGGGCTGAACGTCTCCCTCGGCTACGACGACATAATGGACCCGTGGTATCCCCTCGGCACCGGCGGCATGCTGCAGCCAGCCCACATGGCCGTCCACGCCTGCCACATGACGAGCCGCAAGGAGGTTACGGCCAGCTTCGACATGGTGACCAGGAACGCCGCCCGCACCCTGGGACTAAAAGACTATGACGTAGCCGAGGGGAACCCGGCCAACCTGGTGCTGGTGGACGCACCGGACCGGTGGGATGCGATTCGGCGCCTGGCCACGACGACGCTGGTCGTAAAGGACGGGGAGGTGATCTCCGAGACGACCCCGGCGGAGACGCGGCTCATAGGCGAGGTCGTGGATTTCCAGAGAGGAGAGGCGACGGGCTGATAGACGAACCGCCGTGGGAGACCCGGAACGCTGAAGAGGAGGAACCGTGAGCAGGCAACCCAACGTCGAGGAACGGCCAGGGGGCGAGCGGGCCGAGCTCGAAGAGGCCATACACATCGAGAGGCACAACAGCATCGCGCCCGTTCCGGAGGCGTACAAGGACGCGACGCCGCTGGACCAGTTCTGGATCTGGGCCGGCGCCAACATAGCCCCGATAAACTGGGTCCTGGGTGCGCTGGGTATCGTGCTCGGCTTGGGGTTCTGGGACACCGTGCTCGTCCTTGCTATCGGCAACACCATCGGGGTGGTGATCTTCGGCGCGTTCGTGCTCATGGGCCAGAGGACCGGGGTGACGCAGATGGTTCTCACGCGCAGCGCGTTCGGAAGGAGGGGCGCGTACTTCCCCGCCTTCTTCCAGATCGTGATCGCAACGGGCTGGATCGCGATTAACACCTGGATCATCCTCGACCTCAGCGTCGCCCTGCTCGAGAAGCTGGGCGTCCCCGGCACGCCAGCCACCAAGGTCGTCGTAGTGCTCGTCCTCATGGCAATACAGGTCGGGCTCGCGACGCTGGGCTTCTACGCCATCCGCACCTTCGAGAAGTGGACCGTGCCGATCACGCTGGTCATCCTCGTCGCCATGTCCGCCGTCGCGTGGACCGGCGGCGACGTCCAGTGGGGCTACGCCGGTGAGGTCGAGGGCGCCGCGCGCTGGACCGCGATGAGCCAGGTCATGACCGCCATCGGCATAGGCTGGGGGATCACCTGGCTCGCCTACGCCTCGGACTACTCCCGCTTCGTCCCGCGCACCGTCCCCCGGTCGCGCCTCTTCTGGGCCGGCGCTTTAGGCCAGTTCATCCCGGTCCTCTGGCTCGGGGTCCTCGGGGCGTCAATCGCCACGACGGGCACGGGCGCGGACCCGGCCGTGATCATCGTCAACACCTTCGGCGCGCTCGCGGTGCCGGTGCTGTTCCTGGTGCTGCACGGGCCGATAGCCACCAACATCCTGAACGTCTACTCCACGTCGGTCTCGGCGCTAGCGGTGGACATCAACGTGCGTCGGCACGTGCTGACGATCATCGTCGGCGTCTTCGCCACCGCCTTCACGATCTACCTCGTCTTCGCTGGCAGCCTCGCCGAGCAGCTCGACGCGTGGCTCGCGACCGTCGTTGCCTGGGCGAGCCCGTGGGCGGCGATCATGCTAGTCCACTACTACATCATCCGGCGCGAGAACATAGACGTCGAGGCGCTCTACCAATCCCCTGGCGAGTCGCGGGTGGGCGACGTGAACTGGGCGGCAATCATCTCCCTCCTCGTCGGCCTCGTCATGACGTGGCTGTTTCTCTACGGCCTCGTCGCCCCGCTCCAGGGACCCATCGCCCGAGCCCTCAACGGCCTCGACCTCTCGTGGCTGGCCGGGATGCTCACGGGAGGGCTGCTCTACTACACCCTCTACAAGCTCGGCATGGCGACCCCGCGGACCAGCGCCAGGGAAGAAGAGGTCGGTGAACCAGCCCGGGTCAACAGGGGCACAGAGACGTAGAGGAACCGGCGCTCAGTCCACCAGGTAGCGCCGGACGCTCTCCTCGTCCCACTCCACACCGGTTCCTGGTGAGGTGGCGATCACGGCGTGCCCATCCTCGATCCTGACCGGCTCCTTCAAGACAGGGCCTGCCAGGTCGAGGTACTCCAGCCGGTCGCGGGTCGGGGTGACGGCCAGGAGGTGCGCGCTGATCTCGGGGTAGAGGTGACTCGAGGCGGGCATCCCTTCGGCTTCGGCAAGGGCTACCGCGCGCAGCCAGCCGCTTATACCCCCGATCTTGACGACGTCCGGCATCGCGAGGTCCGAGGCTCCGGCCGCGAGGCTCTTCGCCATGTCGTGCGGTCCCCACCAGTTCTCGCCGATCTGGATGCGGGTCCTAGCCTCGCGGGAGATGCGGGCGTGTCCGGCAAAGTCGTCGGCGCGGGTAGGCTCCTCGATCCAGTAGAGCCCTTCGTCGTCGAGAGCGTGGGCGCGCCAAACCGCATCGGGGACGGAGAGGACCTGGTTGTAGTCCACCATGAGATCCACGCTCTCCCCGATGGCGCTCCGGACAGCCCGCACCACCTCTACGTCCCTCCCCACGTCGGGGTGCCCGATCCTCACCTTCACCGCCCCGAAGCCCGACGCGACCGCCCCCCGCGCCTCTCGGGCCACGCTCTCGAGGCCCATCGCCCTCAGGCTCGCGTAGGCGGGAATAGGACGCCTCTCGCCGCCGAGGAGCTCCACCAGCGGGAGATCATGGGCCTTCGCCAGCGCGTCCCAGGCTGCCACGTCTACGGCCGCCACCGCCATGCCCGTAAGTCCCTGCGGCCCGAGCAGCCGGAACCTGCCCTGCAGCTTCTCCTCGATCGCCAGCGGGGCCACGGCGTCGCCCTCGATCAGGGGTCCCAGGTTCGAGACCAGCCGCGCCATCGGCGCCAGCGCGAGCGGCGTGACGCAGAAGACGTAGCTCCGGCCCGTGACCCCTTTCTCCGTCAGGAGATCCACGAGCACCAGCGGGGCCGAGCGGATCTCCGCGCTTGCGGTTTCGAGCGGTGGTTGCACCGGCACGTCTACCGCCCGCGTACGCAAACAGCTGACGGTTAGTCGGCTGATGGAGTTCATCACTACCTCCTTCCGCAGGACGGCCTCGAACAAGCGCCGCGACCAGCCTACCACGGCACCCGGTTTAGCCCGTCCCACGACGTAGCGAGGTAAGGTAATTCTAGGCGTGCTTTACCTTTCGAAGAAGGCTTGCCAAGCATAGCGACGCGGGAGCCGTACCTTGTGGAACGAAGACCCGCAGCGTGAGATATTGAGCCCAATCTCGAGGGAAAGGGTTTGGCCGAATGTTAGAGGGTGAGATGCGAGCCGAGCGCGAGACGCGGGAGAACGCGCCGCGGCTGTTGCCGCTGGACACCTTGTGGGTGCGCTTCGTCTTCGTGGATCACGCGGGCATCCCCAAGACGAAAGCCGTCCACCGGGATGGCTTCGAGAGGAGGGCGAAGGCTGGGGTGGGGCTCGCGAAGGGGGTGCTGGCGCTCGACCCAAGCGGGGCACTGCACCCGGAGTCGGGCTTGAGCCCGGTGGGGGAGTGCCGCCTCGTGCCAGACCTCTCGACCCTCACCCCGCTCCCGTTCGCCCGCGGGCAGGCGATGGTCGCTTGCGACATGACCGAGACCGACGCGAGCACGCCCTGGGACGGGTGCCCGCGCAACGCCCTCAAGCGGGTGCTCGGGCGGCTCGCGGAGAGGGGGTACAGGTCGGTCGCCTCCTACGAGGCGGAGTTCTACGTGTGGAGGCCGGACGGCCCGCTGGACAGGACGCCTTACGCTGGCAGCTTCGCCCTGACCGCGGCGGCGGAGTTCGTCGCGGAGCTGGCGGAGACGCTGGAGGAGATGGGCATCCGGCCCGAGCAGTGCCACGCCGAGGTGGGGCACGGGAACTTGGAGATCTCGGTGGGGGAGGCAGAGGCGCTCGCCGCCGCAGACCAACGCGTGATGGTGCTGGAGGCGATCCGGGGCGTAGCGCACCGCATGGGCCTCGAAACCACGATGGCCCCGAAGCCGTACCTGGAAGGAGCCGGCAACGGCCACCACCTGCACGTGAGCGTCTACGAGGGTGATGTTCCGTCGCTTTTCGACGCCTCGGGCGCTTTGAGCGAGATCGGCTCGGCGTTCGTCGGCGGCGTCATCGAACACCTGCCCGCCGTCATGGCGTTAACCGCCGCGAGCCCCAACTCCTACCAGCGCCTCGCCCCCGGCATGTGGTCCTCCGCCTACGCTTGCTACGGCCCGGATAACCGGGAGGCCGCCGTCCGGCTCGCCTCGCCCGTAGCCGGCGCGGAGTCCGCAACCGCCAACGTCGAGATCAAGCCGGTTGACGTCACGGCGAACCCGTACCTGGCGCTGACGGCGGTCCTCGCTGCCGGGATTGACGGGATGGATCGGGACGTGGACCCTGGCGAGTCGACCACGGTGGATCCGGCCACGTTGAACGACGAGCAGCGCATGGAGCGGAACATCCGGCCACTCCCGGCTTCGCTAGATCAGTCCCTGGACGCGCTGGAGAGGGACGAGGTTCTCATCCAGGCGCTGGGCGCGCCGCTAGTGCGCACCCACCTCGCCGTGGGTCGCGCCCAGGCTGCGACGGCGAAGGAGCTCTCGCCGCACGAGGTAGCGGCAGCGGCGGCCGTGAACTACTGATGCTCCGCCAGCGGGGAAGGATCTCGTGGAGGCCGTAGACCTCCGGGACGTGCCCGTGGTGGACAACCACTGCCACAGTATCCTCCGCTCCCAGCGCTTCGACGACCTTGAAAGCTGGCGCCGGGCCTTCACCGAGTCCGCGGACCCCGCTATACCGCGCGATCACGTCGCCACCACCGCTTTCTACCGGCGCTTGATCCGGAGGCTCGCCGATTTCTTCGAGTGTGATCCCGGCGAAGAAGCCGTCCTCGCCGCCCGCGCGCAGAGGAACGCGGCGGATCTCACCGGCGAGCTGCTCCTCTCCGCGAACGTCGAGGCCCTGCTTATAGACACCGGCTACCCGCCGCCCGAAGAGGTGCTTGTGGGGGACGAGCTGGGAAAGCTGGCTGACTGCCTCACCGAGCCGATGCTACGACTCGAGATCTTGATGGAGCGAGTGCTCGGCGAGCACGATTCCCTGCAAGAGGTGGAAGTGGCGCTCGCGGCGGCGCTGGACGACGTGCGGGGTCGGGGCTACGTGGCGCTCAAGAGCATCGCCGCCTACCGCACCGGGCTGGCGGTCCGGGAGTGGACGGACGAGGAGGCGGAGGCCTCGCTGCGCGAGTACCGGCGTGCCAGCGCAGAAGGCCGGACGCGGCTAGCCCACAAGCCCCTGCTGGATACGCTGTTGCACGTGGCCTTCGCGGAGGCGGCGCGGCAGGAGGTGCCGGTCCAGTTTCACACCGGCTACGGCGACGCCGACACGAACCTCTTGCTCGGAAACCCGCTGCACCTGCGCGCCGTGCTCGAGAAGCCGGAGTACCGCGGCATGCTGGTGGTGCTGCTGCACGAGTGCTACCCGTACACTCGGGAGGGCGGATACCTTGCCGCCGTCTACGACAACGTCTACCTGGACCTCTCGTACGGCATCCCGCTCCTCGGCTACGGCGCGATGCTCTCGTTTACGCGGGAGGCGCTCGGCGTGGCCCCGACCTCCAAGCTCATGTACAGCTCCGACGGCATAGGGGTGCCGGAGCTACACTGGATGAGCGCCCTTGACGGGCGGCGCGTGATCGGACAGGCGCTCGAGGAGATGGTGGCGCACGGGGAGATGAGCATCTCCGGGACCAAGGCCGCTGGCGAGGGCGTGCTGCGCGGGAACGCGATCCGACTGTATCGGCTCTCTTAGGCGTGCTGCAAGTATTTGAGCGGTCGCCAAACGGCCCCGCCCGGAACTCGCCGGGTGATGGGCTCGTCGAGTGAGGGGGAGATCGGGGATAGGGAGCTGTATTCGGTCGCCTCCCTGCCCATCGGAGGCGAGGTGCTGGGCGCCGGCTAACCGGCCTGGGAGAAGCTGATCAGCTCCTCGCGGCCGCTGCCGCCGGAGGTCTTTACGGTCAGCACGGGGCCGACGTCCCGAGCATAGAGCTTGTACTCGGAGACCTTTGGCTCAAGCGGGACCAGGTCCTTGGTCATCAGCACCCCCTGGAAGTAGCCGAAGGGGACCTCGACCTGCTCGTCGGTGCTCAAGACCTCGGCCTTGTCCTCGGCCTCACCCTTGTAGTACTCCTGGCGGTAGGCCATGCCGTCCTGGGGACCGGCGGGCATGATGACTCCGGCCTGTGCCCCGTCTACGCCAGCCTCGAAGGAGCCAGACCTCGTCGTCACCTTGCCGTTCTCGTACTCGGCGGTGTCCTCACCCAGGTACCAGACGTTGCCGGCCTTGTCCTGGGCGTACCAGTCGTCGGTGACCTCGACGAGCTGACCGTCCTCGGTGACGACGTCGTGGACGACCCTGGCCTCGATCCCGTTGGCGATCTGCTTGGTCTGGTTGGTGACGGTAACCTCGACGCGCTGCTCCGTCCCCGAGTCGGTCTCCCGGTACACCCACTTGTCGCCGGGAGCCATCGGCCAGTAGGGGTTGTCGATCCGGGTGGTGAAGTCCGCCGGGTCAAGCTTTACGGGCTCGCTTCCCTGGGGCAGGGCTGCCTGGCTGCCGGATCCCGTGCCGCTCTGCGCCCGATCGGCATCAGCGTTCGCGTTGCTGTTCGCGTTGGTGTTCGAGTTGCAGCCAGCGGTGAGGAGGACGAGCGCAATAGCGATGGCCTGGATATGCCGCATGATGTGGACCCCCTTACTCACCCGGCGATCAATCGCCGGGTGCCTGGTCGATGATGTTGAATTTGCGGTCGAGCATCACCTCAACGATGCTGCCGTCGGTCTTGCGGACCTCGGCCTCATAGGCCGCGTTTGGGTCGTCGCCCTGCTCGACCTCGAGCACGGTGCCGCCGCCCGTGGCGCGGAGCGCTGCGTCGCCAGCCCGTCGGGCGGGTGAGCCGGTCAGCGACCCCTCGGAAGCTATCTCCTCGCCGGCTTCGCTCTCCGAACCATCGGCCTCGTTCTCCTGGGGAGCCATCACGGTGCCGGTGATGGCTGGTTCGTCCTGGCCCGGCAGGCTACCTTGCTGGGCAGCGACGGCCGTGCCGACGCCCAAGATCAGGACGGCCGCGGCGGTCGCGCCGGCGACGAGTTTCTTCCTGTCCACCATCTTTGCCTCCTCTTCAACGTTTGCTTACGCGGTGGAGTATCTCGGCGAAACCTTAGAGGCGGCTGAGAGTGTTATTAGAGTTTGCCCAGAGGGAAGGAGGTCCGAGGACCCCCCGCTTCGGCAGCCGGTCAGGAGCGAGGCTGCGGACGCGTCGGGAGGAGGAGCGTGAACGTCGAGCCCTCGCCGGGTGTGCTCCGCGCCCGGATCTCACCTCCGTGGGACTCGGCGATCTGGCGCGCTATGGAGAGCCCGAGGCCGGCGCCGCCGTCGGCGCGGGAGGGGTCCGTCCGGTGGAAGCGCTCGAAGATGAGGGGCAGCTCGTCCTCTGGGATGCCGACCCCCGTGTCAGAGACTTCGAGCGCGGCCTGGCCGTCCTCCTCGCGCAAGCTCACTGCGACGCTACCACCCCCCAGCGTGTACCTCACGGCGTTGTCCAGCAGGATGGAAGCGGCCTGCAGAACGCGGTCCCGATCGAAGGTGGCTTCGATCTTGCGCCCCGGGCGGACGTACTCGACGGTCACCTTTCCGCCTGCGGCGGCCAGGGCCGCCTGCGCCGCCTCCTCTGCGACGGCGGCGAGGTCGTGGCGTCCGACCGCGAGGCCGGCGCCTTCGTCGCCGCGGGTGAGAGCAAGGAGGGACTCGACGAGGCTCCGCATCCTCCCGGCCTCCCGGCGGATGGCGCCGACGCTCCGCCGAGCCCTCTCCGGGTCCTCTTCGAGCGCCCACTCGTCGAGCATCCTGGCGTGGCCGCTTATGGCGGTGAGCGGCGTGCGCAGCTCGTGGCTGGCGTCGGCGGCGAAGCGCCGCTGGCGCTCCAAAACCTCCTCCCTGCGCGTGAAGGCGGCCTCGAGGCGTGAGAGGAGGCCGTTTATCGTGGCGGCGAGACGCCCGACTTCGTCTCTGGGGTTCGCCACGGGGAGCCGCTTCGAGAGGTTGCCCTCGCCCATCTCCCTGGCGGCGCTCGTCACGGCGTCCACGGGCCTCAGGGCGGCCCGCGCCAGGAGGTAGGCGCCGCCGATGGAAAAGAGGAAGGCCGCGCCGATGCCGGCGGCCAGAACGGTCCCGAAGACCGCGAGCGTCTCTTTGGCGGGCTCGTAGGACTTGCCGGCCTCGACCACGCGAGCCGGTCCTTTCGAAGGGTTCACCGGCACGGCGTAGACGTAATCCGAGCCCTCCGGTGAGAGCTCCGCCGCGCCGCCCTCCGGTCGCCCGGACTCCAGCGTCCGTCTCCAGACGGCATCCTCCGTCTCTTTGGTGCTCCTCAGGTTCACCGTCTGGTCGATAATGCGGCCCCCCTCGTCCCGGACGACGATGAAGACCCCGTCCAGGGCAAACTCGTCGGCGTCCTCCTCGTCCAGGGCCTCGCCGGTTTCCGCGTCGCGGGCAGCCGTAACGGCCCGGTTCTGGACTGTGTCCTCCACCCCCGAGAGCAAGGCGCCGCGCAGAAGAAAAAAGAGCGTGAGACCCAGGACGAGCAGTATCGCGCCGATCACCAGCGCGATAAAGAGCGTCAGGCGCCACCGGATCGGCAAGGGCGTTCTATCCTCCCTTCAAGGCGTATCCCGCGCCCCGGATGGTCCGGATCAAGCCTTGCTCCCCGGGCGCGTCCACCTTCTTCCTGAGGTAGGCAACGTAGACCTCGACGACGTTGGTGGTTACGCCGAACCCCTGGTCCCACACCCTGCTCAGGAGGAGCTCCCGCGAGAGGACCCGCCTGGGGTTGCGGGCCATGAACTCCAGGAGATCGTACTCTCTGGCCGTGAGCTCTATCTCCCGCTCACCTCGCCGCACCTCGCGGGTGGCGGTGTTCACCTCCAGGTCGGCGACCCTCAGTATCTCCTCGCCCTCCGCGCGCCTCAGGAGGGCCCGGATGCGGGCCAGGAGCTCCTCCATCTCGAACGGCTTGGTCACGTAGTCGTCGGCGCCGAGGTCGAGGCTGTGGACCTTGTCCATCGTGGCGTCACGGGCCGTGAGCATAACCACCGGTACCCTGCTGCCCTCACGCCTGAGCTCCTTCAAAAGGCCCACCCCGTCCAGCTTTGGCAGCATGATGTCGAGGACTACGAGCTCGGGTCTGAACCGCCGAGCCTCCTCCAGGCCAGAGCGACCATCGTAAGCGCACCGCACGCAGAAACCGAGGCGCTCGAGCTCGGGCTCGACGAAGCCCGCGATCGAGCGGTCGTCCTCCACCAGCAGCACGCGCGTTCCCGCTCTCATCCTCTCCTCACCAACCCTCGGGCGGATATTCTAATCCCAGCGCCCTTCCTGGCGCGTTCTCACAGGTGTTCCTGCGACCGTCAACGCAGATCGTAGGAAACTTTCCTGAGAGACGGCTTAGAGCCTTCGGCCGAGCTCCGGCGCCTAACCTCAGGCGTCGAGCGTGACGTCGGAGAGCGGGCTGCCGATGCAGATAAGGCGGTAGCCTTGCTCGAGCTCCTCATCCGAGATGGCGAAGGCGAGATCCTGGTCGATCTCTCCTTCGAGGCACTTCTGCCTGCAGGTGGTACACGTGCCGCTGCGGCAGTCGTAGGGGAGGCGGAGGCCCGCGTCCTCGGCCTCCTCGAGGATGTACTCGTCCTCGGCGACGTCCACGGTGACGCCGCTCTTTTGGAACACTACTTTGTGGGTTTTGGCCATTCTCTCTCCTAAGAGAGAAGCCCCGACCTCGCATTCTCGCGAGACCGGGGCCTTAAGCTTCCTGGCTCTACAGCTCTTTCGCCTCGAAATCCTCGGGCGGGGCGCCGCAGACGGGGCACTCCTCGGGGGGCTGGACCCCCTGGAGTTCCTCGCCGCAGACGGTGCAGACCATCGTGACGGTCATCGGCGGGTGCGGGGCCTCGCCGTCGTCGGCCTCTATCTTCTCACCCGTGTCGCGGGCGAGGTCGGCGATGGAGACCTTGCCCGTTATGACGTCCTCCATCGTGGTACGTGCCCCGCCGAGGGAGTCCTCGACGAGCGCGAGGTCTATGCGCGTCGTGCCCCGCTCTCGCGCGAGCTTCTCGGTCATGTTGCGCGAGATGTTCCGCATAAAGCCCTTAGGCGCTCGCCCCAGCCGATCTATGGCCTCCTGGGTCCAGGTGAACTCTTTGGAACCGCCTTCGGGGACGAGGTTGCCGGCCTTCTGGAAGGCGGAGTGGTCTACCGGGCACTTGGCCCCCGACGCCTCCTCGACCTTCTCTTTGGCGTGGGAGACGGGGCAGCCGCCGGCGTTCGCTTCTTTCACCTCAAGGGCCTCGCGGCCGGTCTCCTCGCGGTACTGCTGCTCGACGTACTCGCGCGTGATCGTGGTGTAGCCCTTCTTGAGCGCGCTCTTCTCGACGCGTGCCCTCACGCGCCGCTTCTCCTGCCACTCTTCGAGGGAGTCGAGGAACGCCTTGGCGTCGTCGGTCCAGTGCAGCTCGCGGCCGTCGTAGACCTCCGAGAGGTTCAGGTCGCCCTCGGAGACGTCGGCCTGCGTGATCTGCGCGTCCACCGCGTGGAAGTGGGTGGGGCCGGAGCCGCAGACGGGACATTGGGCGGGCTTGCCCTTGGCTACGTAGCGGCACACGTCGCACTCGAAGCGGTCGAGGCCCTGGGCGGAGCGACGGATCTCCTCCTGCACCTCGGCGGAGACGCCCTCAATATCCCCCTGGTCCTCGGATTGGCCGAAGCCGCCGCGGCCGGACTCGAAGATCTCCTGCTTCGCCGCCGCGTCGTCGCCGTTTGAAGAACCGTTCTTGTGGCCGTTGCCGTTGGCGGCGCCGTTGCTCTCTTGCGTGCGCTCGTCGAAGTCCTTGAAGAGGGAGTCTATCGGGTGATCCTCGCCCATCGCTTCGGCGGCGCGCATCTGGTCCCCGATGGCGCGCATGGATTCCATCGCGCCGGGCGGGAGGATGCTCTTTATGACCTCGTCTATGACGCCGGTGGTTATGACCGTGTAGCCCTTCTCGATGGCGTACCGGATGATCGCGCCGGTCGCCATGCCGACGACGAAGCCGGGAATGCGGTCGAGCCTCTCGAGGGCTTCCTTGGTCCACGTCATGTGCTGCTCGGCGGTGTAGAGGTCGGGCGCCTGGTACTCGAAGTTGGTTATTAGGACGTTCGTCGGTAGGAAGCGCATCATGTTCTCGGTGTTCCCGCCGATGTCCATCTCGTCGTCGGAGTGGTACCCGATACGGCCCATCACGACCATCGTCGGATTCACCTCCTTGACGTACTTGAACGTCTGCTCGAACGGTTTGCCGGCGAGCAGGGTGGTCTTGAGTTCCACGCCCTCGTCCTCGGCGATCTTCTTGGCGACCTCTAGGTGCGCCGTGTAGATCTTGGCCAACCCCGAGTCGATGATCTCCTCGTGTAGCTTCTCCTGCTCCTTGAAGCGGAAGACTTTTTGGGCTTTGGTTGAGAGAACGCCCGCGATCGAGTGGAACATCGCGTAGTGGAAGTAGGGGTCGAAGACGCTTATGGCCTCGACCGTCCCCCCGAACTCCCGGGCGAGCTCTATGGCCCGCTTGAGGCCGCCGAGCGACTTGGCAGAGCCGTCCACCGCGACGACGATGTGCTCGAACGGTGAGCGGTCGAGGTCCTTGACGATGAGGGTGTCGGCCTTCGTCAGGCGTCGGACGACGCGCTCGGTGACGGTCCCGAGCACCGTGTCCTTGACGGCGGCCATGCCCATGGCGCCTATTATCACGAGGTCGTAGTCCCCCGAGTTCACGTCCTCGACGATGACCTTGAAGTTCTTGCCCTCGAGCGAGCGGCGCACCAGCTCTACGTCGTATTTCTCGCAGAGGGGTTCGAGGACGTCGATGTAGGAGTCGGTGATAATCTCGAGGCCCTTGGTGATGAGCTGGTCGTGGATCTTGCGCTGCCGCTTCATCTCGTCCTCGTCGCGGAACTCCTCTGGGAGCCCGCTCTCCATCTGCCTAAAGCGCACGTCGTGCATCTTGGCGGCGTAGGCGTGGCAACCCGCGACTTTCCCCCCGAACTGGCGCGCCACGTCCACCCCTATGACGCACGCCTGGTTGGAGTAGTCCGAGTTGTCTACCGGGACGTAAACCTCTTTATACATTTGACCCCGTTCTCCTAGCCCGTCGGACGCCGAGAGATGCGCTGATTCGTCACGCGCGGAGACGCTGCTCCGCAGCACGGACAGATTACCTTTTAAAGCCACAAGCCGCAAATAAAAGCGTTCACAGCGACGGAGCGTTCGCCGGTGTCCGTGAGGTCGGACGAAGATTGAGCCCGGGACGGCTGGATCACATCGCGCGGCTCAAGAGTCGCTCTGCGACTGGGTAGCGACCGTTCCGGCGGAGCCGTCCACCGTGATCGGCTCTCCCGTAACGATGCGGTCGGTGGCGTCCGGCACACCGACGACGGCCGGGATGCCGTACTCGCGGGCGACCACGGCCCCGTGCGACATCGCTCCCCCCATCTCCATCACGAGCCCGCCGGCGGTGAGGAACAGGGGCGTCCAGCCCGGGTCGGTGGAGGGTGCCACCAGGATCTCACCCGGCTCGAGGCGGGCGCCGGTCGGGTCGAGGATCACACGGGCCTCGGCGGTAACCGTACCCGGCGACGCCGGGGTTCCGCGCAGCGCGCCGTCGGCGGCCCTGGCCGCCCCGGCCGCGTCGAGTGCCTCCTCGGCGGTCGGCTCCGTACCGTCCGAGAGGAGTACACGTGGCACACGACGACGATCCAGCTCGCGGTCGTAGTCGGCGCGACGCTCGCAGACAGTAGAACGGAGGTCTTTGCCCGCCAGGGCCGACCGCGCCTCGGGCAGGGTGACGAAGAAGACGTCCCCGGCGCTCTCCAGCCGACCGGATCTCGCCAGATCCTCCCCAACCTCCCACAGCAGCGCCCTGGCCCGCGCGAGGATCAGGACGACGAAAAACTTCGGCACCTCCCGCAGGCCCGCTAGGGCGCGGGCCCGGTTTAGGAGGAACCCAACCAGTGCTCCCCGGAGGCGGCCCTTGCGGGAGGTGCGACGGGTGAGGTCGGCGACCATCTCCTGGGCCTCCCGCGCCGCCCGGCGGAACTGGATGTCGGGTGCCAGCTCAGGGTCGTCGAGCCGGAGGTAGTTCGCCAGCACCCCTAGGATGTACGTGGGGTCTTCTGACCAGCGCGGCAGGCCGAGGTCGATCTCCGCCACCCCGCGATGGCCGTAGAGGCGCAGGAAGTCCGCCAGATCTGCCTGAAGCCTCGCTGGAAGAGTGCCGTCGTGATATTCGCCCGCGAGCCGCTCCGGCGGCGTCTCGCGCACCGCTCTCGCGGCGACCGGGTCCCCGCGCACCTCCTGGGCGAGCGCCCAGAGCGCCAGGTCCATCTCGGTTGTCGGGTTGTGCGCAAGCCCCCGCAGCACCACTTGTCGCTCGTGGTCGGCGGCGAGGTCGCCCAGCAGCTTTCCGGCGAGAGCATAGGCCCCCAAGCCAGCGACGAAGACCGCGGGAACGCCGGGAAACACACGCGGTGGGAAGCCGAGCACCAGGCGCTCGACCGCGCTCAGGCGTTGGGCGGCGCCAGCGTCTCGCGGCACGGAGCCTAGCGTCCGTATCTCCGCCTCCAGCCGAGCTATCCGGGCCCGGGCCGCTGAGGGATGCACCAGCGCCCTCACGACCCGGGGTGGCACGCGTTCCCGGATCAGGAGCGGAAGCACGGTGCGCAAGACCGGCCATCGGGACGTCGTCACAAGCGCGAGGCGTGGTTCGGCGGCGAGGCTCCGGACGATGGGGCCGGTGCGTGCCTCCCCGACCTGCGCAGCCCTGTCGAGGATCCTGCGCCCGAACGTGCTGCGTAGCGCCGACGTTATGTCGAAGAAGATGCGCCCGCCCGCCTCGGTAAAGAAGGCCGGACCGGCGCAAGCGTCGCGCGGCGGCCGTCCGGCGAGCGTGGCTATACCCGAGGCCAACAGCCGAAACGCCTGGATACCCATCGGCGTCAGCGGGCGGTACACGCCCTGGGCGACGCTGAACGAGAAGTACACTCGGAGGTCGTCGTCCGCCTCCGGAGCGTCAGCTGGGAGCGGGAACAGGGTCGTGATCGGGCGGGCCTGCAGCAGCCAGAGTTTACCCTCATCGTCGATCGCCCACTCCGTGTCCTGCGGCTCCCCGTAGTGCGCCTCGACCCGCGCCCCCAGCCTCGCCAGCGCCTGGATCTGGGCGTCCGTGAGAGAAGCACCTTCGCCCCCGGCCAGCTCGACGCGCCGCGTCCCGCCGCCTTTTTCGGCCTGGATCGCCACCCGTTTGTCTCCCAGGCGGCGCTCGAGGACCTCGCCGGTCGCGGTGTCCACGACGAAGTGGTCGGGGTTGACCGCGCCGGAGACCACAGCCTCGCCGAGACCCGGGCTCGCGTCGATGACGGCCTGGCGGCGCCTCCCAGTGAGCGGGTTGGCTGTGAAGAGGACGCCGGCGATCTCGGACTCAACCATCCGCTGCACGGCGACGGCAAGTCGCAAGCCGCGGGGGTCGATCCCGTTCGATGCTCGGTAGCTGACCGCGCGATCAGTCCAGAGCGAGGCCCAACAGCGCCGCACCGAGTCCATTAGGGCCTCGGCGCCGACGACGTTAAGGTAGGTGTCCTGCTGGCCGGCGAAACTTGCGGTGGGCAGGTCCTCCGCGGTGGCCGAGGAGCGCACCGCCACCGGCGGGCTGTTCCCCAAAGCCCGGTACGCTTCGCCGACGGCTGCGACGATGTCTGCCGGGACGGGCGCGGCTAGCAGAGCGGTCCGCGCTTCCGCGGCGAGCTCGGCCAGGCGCGCCGTGTCCTCGGGGCGCGTCTCTGTCAAGTGGTCCAAGACCCGACGCAGGTCGGCGCCCTCGGCCACGAGCTCGTAGGCGTCGGTGGCCACGCAGAAGCCCGGGGGCACGGGCAGCCCGGCACGGGTCAGCTCACCCAGGTTCGCCGCCTTGCCGCCTGCGACGGGGAGCGCGGCGCGATCTATGGCGTCGAAAGGGAGTGTCAGCGTCGGGTTGCCGTTACGAACCGTGTTCATGTAGTCGCCTCTGCTCCTTCACACGAACCGGCCAAAAGCCGAAGCCGACGATGCGGGAGGGGATGGTGCGCACCAAGGGGATGCGGAGCAGCAGGCGCAACAGGGGGGGTGGGGCGAAAAGCTCTTTCGAGCTGAGCGCGCGGGCGAGGACCTGCTGCTGGATCAGGGCCTGGGCCCTCTGGATGAGGCGCGTCGGTAGCTCGCGGCGGCGTTGGACCGCTGCGAGGTGTCTCACCTCGAGGTCAACGAGCCGCGCCTGGCTCTCCCCTAGCGGCCCCGAGAGCACGTTCGCCGCGACCACGGCGTCCTGGATAGCGTAGTTGATGCCCACGCCGCCGACCGGGCTCATGACGTGCGCGGCGTCCCCGATGAGCAAGAGCCCCGGCCTGTACCACCGCGGGCAGCGGCTCGACTCGACCGAGAGCAGCGACGCCTGCTGCCAATCCTTGAGATGCTCGATGCGGTCGGCGAACTCCGGTATGAGCTCCGCGAAACCCCGGTGGAGCGCCTCGATGCCCTCGCGGCGCAGCTCGGGATACGTACCCTTGGGGATGACGTAGCCGGCCTGCCAGTAATCCTCGCGGTCGAGCATGATCGCGATGTGGCCTCGGCCGATGCGGCCCACTATACCCTCGGGGTCATCTTTCTCCCGGGGCAGCTTGAACCAGAGCACGTCCATCGGCGGCGAGGTCTTCACGAGCTCGAAACCCGCCAGGCGCCGCACCCGGCTCCCGCGCCCGTCCGCCCCGATCGTGAGGACCGCACGCACCTCGTGCAGCCCATCCTCGGCCTCGTAGCGAACGCCGCGGACCACGCCGTCCTCCTCGACCAGATCCCGGACCCGCGCCCCCATCACGAGCCGGAAGTTCGGGTATCGCTGCGCCTCTCCTGTAACGAACTCAAGGAAGCTCGTCTGGGGCATCATGGTTATGTACGGGTACTTCGTGTCCAGGCGACCGAGGTCCACGGGCGTGAAGGGGCCGGAGGCAGCCTGGAGGGTGAAGGTCCTAAGCTCGGTGTGGCGCAGCTCGAGCAGCCTCCCAGAGAGGCCGAGCTGGTCCATGATCTCCATGACCGAAGGGTGCAACGTGTCCCCCCGGAACTCGCGGTCGAAGTCCGGATGCGCCTCGAGCAGCGTGACGTCCACGCCGGCCCTGGCCAGCAGCAGCGACATAACGGCCCCTCCAGGCCCACCGCCGACGACGCAGCACGTGGTGCGCTTTACGTCGCGGATCTCCGGCGCCGCCTCGTAGTACTTCTCTACGGGTCTCTCGGTCTGCATGCGTCCTCCTATCCTTCGGGCCGAAGCCCTTCGAGGAAAAGGTCTACCGCCATCTCGAGGTGCTCCTCGTCGGTTAGCCCGTCCTCCACGAGTGCCGGCAGGAACAGCCGGCCCGCGAGCTGCGGCATCAGCATCCCGATAAAGGACCGCGCGCCGGAGCGGACGTCGTGGGGGCGGAGCCTGCCGAGCTCGATCTGGTGCTCCAGGTAAGCCTTGAGGAAGCCCAACACCCTCGCCGGTCCGCTTCTGATGAACGTGTCGGCCACCTCCGGGCGGCGGATGGCCTCCCCGATCACGAGCTTCAGCGCCCGCTTGTCTATCCTCTCGAAGGCGAAGTAGGCCCTCCCGAGCCTGGGTAGCACCTCCTCGGGCGGCAGATCCATAAGGTCGTCGGGCCCGGTTACGGCCTGTATGATGGGGATCTTGGACCCTAACACCTCCCGGAAAAGAGCCTCCTTGTCCGGGAAATACCAGTAGATCAGGGCCGGAGACTGCAACCCTGCGGTCCGTGCGATGGTCTTGATCGTAGCCCCCTTGAACCCTTTCGACGAGAACTCCTCGAAGGCTGCGTCGAGGATCTGCGCTCGCCGGTCAAGCTCCTCCGCCAAGGTACCTCCTTGATCAAACGTTCAATGACTGCAGCATACGCTTGATTGAACGTTCTGTCAAGTACGATAAGGTGGTTTGAGAGGCGGGACGGCGTGTATCATTCGGTGTCAGTAGGAGTCACGGGGGTAGGTATTTGCGGGACGGGTTCGTGAGCGTTGTGTCGCCTGGTGCGTATTGCGTCTCGGACGAGGTGGGCGACTTCGACGGTTCGGCCGGGTGGGGTCTCTTCTACCGGGACGTGCGCCACCTCTCCGAACTCCGCCTCCGGGTCGGGGGGGCTAGCTTGATCTCGCTGGGAGCCTGGGTGCGAGGCACGGAGGCCGAGTTCGCCCTTGCCGCCGGCGTGGGGCCGGAGGGCGTGGGCGTGGTGCGGCGGCGCTCTCTCAGCGGGGGCATGGAAGAGGAGATCGTGCTTACCAACGAGGCTAGCGTGGCGGTCGAGGTGCGGGTCGAGCTCGGTTGCGCGGTGGATTTCAGGGACGTCTTCGAGGTAAGGGGATACCGTCGGGCGGCTGAGCGAGGTGAGATCTCTGAGGAGGCCGGAGACGATCGCCTGCGGTTCACCTACCGGCGCGGTGGGTTTCGGCGGGTGACCGTGGTGCGGGTCGAGGGGGAGGGGATCGTGCCGCTCGCGGAGCCGGGCCGTCTCTCGCTCGACGTCCATCTGGGGCCGGAGGAGTCGCGTACCGTGCGTGCGTCGGTTGTTATCGAGGAGGATGGCAGAGAAGCCCGTCTTCGGAGATCCGAGCCGCTCTACGGGGAGGTGCCGGCGCTTCGGTCGGGGTGGAAGGCGTTGCGGGGGAGCTGGGAGCGGAGCGTGGAGGATCTGGGGGCGCTCTCCTTCGATGTGGGCGACGGGTTGCTCGTGCCGGCGGCTGGGGCTCCGTGGTACATGGCGCTCTTCGGGCGTGACGCGCTCATCGCGGGGTACCAGACTATGATCCTCGGCTCCGAGCCGGCGAAGAACGCTCTAAGGGCTTTGGCCCGATACCAGGCGACCGAGAGGGACGACTTCCGCGACGCTGAGCCAGGCAAGATACCGCACGAGCTCAGGCAGGGGGAGCTCGCCTTTTTCGGTGAGATTCCGCAGACCCCCTACTACGGCACCGCGGACGCGACCCCGCTCTTCCTCGTCCTCCTCAGCGAGGTATGGCGCTGGAGTGGCGACGCTTCCTTCGTGCTGGAGCTCGAGGGAACGGCGCGGCGGGCGCTGGGTTGGATCCTGCGGCACGCCGAGCGAACGAACGGCTACCTGGCCTACGCCACCCGCTCCCCGGCGGGCCTCAAGAACCACGGCTGGAAAGATTCGGCTGAGTCTATGCTCTTCCGCAACGGAACCCTCGCCGAGGGCCGGATCGCGCCCTGCGAGGTCCAGGGCTACGTCTACGACGCCTTTCTGCGAACCGCCGAGCTCGCCGAATTGGTGTGGCGCGATGCCCGCCTCGCCGCGGAACTCCGGGAGGAGGCCGGAGTCCTCAGGGAGCGCTTCGACCTGGACTTCTGGATGGAAGACCGCGCCTACTACGCACTCGCCCTCGACGGCGCCGGGAGAAAGGTAGACTCCGTGACCTCCAACGCCGGGCACCTCCTCTGGAGCGGCATCGTCCCCGAGGGCAAGGCGTGGACCGTCACCGACCGGCTCATGGGTGAGCAACTGTTTAGCGGCTGGGGGATCAGGACCATGGCCTCGGGCGAGGGGGGATACGAGCCCGACTCCTACCACGACGGCTCCGTCTGGCCACACGACAACTCACTCATCGTGCAGGGCCTCCGGCGTTACGGCTTTCGGCAAGAGGCGAAGCGTGTCGCCGCCGCGCTCCTCGCCGCAGCACCACGCTTCGACTACCGTTTGCCCGAGGTCTTCGCGGGTTACTCGCGGGCCGAGGTCCGCGAGCCAGTGGAGCTGCCGCGCTCGTGCAGCCCGCAGGCGTGGGCGGCGGGGACGGTGCCGCTCCTCGTGCGCGCGATGCTCGGCGTCGAGCCGGATCCCGAAAACCGGAAGTTGCTAGGCGAACCAGTCTTGCCCGAGGGCGTCGAGGGCATCCGGCTAGAGGGCGTGCCGGCCTTCGGGGAGCGGCATGCTATCGGCGCTTAGGTTAGCCGAGCGACGGCTAGACTAGAAGGGTGATCGCTGGGCGCGACATCAAGTTCCCCGAACTGCTTATTCTCTGGCAGAACTGCGACTTGGTGGACCACGCACCGGCGTTTGGCGATTACCGCCCCGAGTTCTACACAAGGTGCTTTTTGGCACGGATGCTCAGAGTGCGTTCGATCCTGAGGGCGCCTGTCCCGAGATGTCTGCCAGCACCACGGCTAGCGGCACGGCCAGCGGCACGGCCAGCGCAACCCCCAGCGCTAGTGCGACAGCTACTTCTACCGCGACGGCCAGTCCTACCGCTAGCGCCACGCCGACGGCGCTTACGGCCACCGACGGGATGGCGCCCACAACCGGGATGGCGGCCGGCGCTCTGGCGCTGTTAGTTGTCGGCGGGCTCATGGCGGCCGCCCTGGTACGTCGGATCTAGCAGACCTCATAGCCATCGGAGGGGAGGTAGCCTGCACACCCTCCCCTCCCACGGCCCTATTCACCGAAGCTCGTAGAAGCAGCGGTCTCCTAAGTTTGCCCTACGAGGGATGCGCCGGACAGCGGTAGCTGGCATCATGCTCGCAGGGGAAAGGGCCGGCACGCCGAGGGAAAGCGGGTCGGGAAGGAGATCGCATGCAGACGATCATAGACCGCTCGGTGCTCGAAGAGCTGCAAGCCAGGTTGCGAGGCATCGCCTACGCGCCGGGCGATCATGGTTACGACGAGGGCCGGCAGGCGTTCAACCTCAACGCCCACCAGCACCCGGCGCTCGTGGTCATGGCCGACGGCACAGCCGACGTAGTAGCTGCGGTGCGCCTGGCATAATCGGTGCCTACCTGGCCGCGAAGCGCAACAACGCGCGGTACGAGCTCCGGTAGTAGTATCCGCTCATGGACGAGCGGGATCTCTTGCTCCTGGAGAGCGCCATAAGCGCCATAGAGGAGGCGGCCTCGGCGGTGGCCCGCGAGGTCGAGCGCGACTGGCTGGGCGAGCCCGTCCTGGCGCGGCTCTCGACGGTCGAGGCCGAACTGAACCGGAGCCGGCTCGCGCTCGAGAAGATCATCCGCGAGGAGACCGGTTAGAGCCGGCCAGCACTTCAGCTTGTCAGCTTTTGTCGTTCGGCTCTTACCCCCAGGTGCTTTGCGGAAGGGCTTTCCGGCCGAAGCTTTGGTGCTGCGCGGCGACGAAACTGAGTCCTTCCTGACTAGCTGAAAAGCTAATTCGCGCAACCCCCGGTGCTCACGGGCTCGATGCGCCCTGCGGCTGCGGCGAGCCGGCGCTGGACCAGTTGGGAGGGTATGCCGTAGCCCGAGTCGTTCGAGTCGGCGCGGCTGGCGAAGACGGTGGCGACGACCTCGCCGTCCCCGTTGACGACGGGGCCGCCCGAGTTGCCGGGCCGAACGTAGACCCGGAAGCTCGTTACCGTGCGCTGCACCGGGCCCCGGCTATAGGCGTCGCCGGATATCACACGCCGTGTCGTACCGGTGCGCGCGGGCCGGACGTCGAGCGGGCCGTTTTGGGGGAAGCCGAGCACGGCGGTCGCCTCGCCCACCTTAGGCCCGGCGAGCGGCATCGGATCGAGGCCGAGGCCGGCCACGCGCAGGATGGCTACGTCGTTCTTGTCGTCGAAGAAGACTACCTCAGCCCGCCAGCGCGGCCCCATACCCCCGGGCTGGACCCTGGTAACGGTCCCGCCCGCGACCACGTGGGCGTTGGTGACGACAAGGTTCGGGGCGGCGACCCAGCCCGATCCCTCGACGCCGTAGCCGCAAGCTATGCTGCTCACGCGTACCGTCCGCGAGCCCGCCGCGAGCACCTCCGGGTCGCGCGCGAGGCGGCCATCCGGGGCGGCCACGTCGGCCTCGGGCCCCCGAATCTGGGGCAGCGGGTTCAGCTCCGCGACGGCCCTCGTCAGGAGCTCGGAGGGCATCCGCTCGTCCAGGAGCCGCAGGACCCTGGACTCCTCCAAGGCCGGGTGCACGCCGGCGAGTGGCGGGGATTGGAAGGCGAAGACCCCGATCGCCCACACCAAGACGAGCGAGAGCACGAGCCCGAGTGCCGCGCCCCCAAGGCCGTCCAGCGTCTCGGAGGCCGGGCTCGAGAGCCGATTCCTCAGGGCGCCGCCGGCGGCGCGTGCCGCGACCTCCCCGAGCGCCGCGAAGGCGAGGATGCTAACAAGCGTGATCCCCGCGCCGAAGAGTGGGTTCTCTTCCTCCGGCAACAGATACGGTGCCACCCGCGAGCCCAGGGAGGCCCCGAGCACCACGCCCACCAGCGAGAAGACGCCGGCCAGCAGACCGGTGCGCGCGCCGCGCAACACGCCCAGGAAGACGAACAACGCTATGAGGAGGTCGATAGCCGTCATCCGCCAGATTCTACCGCCGGGGTCCACCCGTTACCCGGAGCGACGCCATGGCCACGTTTACAATCTACTAACGCGGTCGAGCACAGGGCCGTCTGCCTCAGGTTTTGTGTCCGGCTGGGCGACAAAGCCCCCGAATTAGAGCTAACGCTTGGTTAGCCGCCGTGCCCTGGAAGCTTCAAGCCCATCCCGGCCTTACCCGGAATCTGATGTTTCTCACCCAAGAGCGCAGGCCAGGAGCAAGTACTGCTCCGATCAAGGGGCCTTAGACAACTCTAGGATTGGATCAACTATCTGATTCTGGACCGGGTCGTCGCCGCCTGCCCCCACTGGTACTTCCGAGCCACCGCCGTCCCGAGCGGGAGGATTTCTGGTGCCTCCGGAGGGCGCGGCGGCGGGCTGTGCGCTCGCGGGGGAGCTCGACGGAGGAGCCGCGCCGCTCTGACCGCTCTGAGGGGCGGAGGCAGGGGCCTGGACGCTGGCGGGGCTTCCCTCGTCCGGCTCCTCCGCAGCCCCCAAGGACGAAGCGGCGCCCGCAGAAGCCGAGACCGTCTCAGCAGCCGAGGCCGTCCCGGCGGCCGCAGAAGCCGAGGCCGTCGCGCCGCCGGCGGGAACCTCCTGCGCCTGGCTGGAGTCGCCCTGACCCTGCTCGGGCTGCGACCCTTGATCTGCCTCTTCGTCCTGGTTGCCCTCGGTGTCCGCTGGCTGCTGGTCGTCCTCGCCCTGCGCACGCTGCTGGTCGTCCTGCGCACGCTGCTCTTCTTCCGGTCCGGGTTGTTGGGGTCGGGCTTCCTCCTCGGCGGTATCGGGGGGAGGGGTCTCGGGCGCTTGGGAGATCAGGGGTTGGCGCACCTGGGAGACCGCCGGCCTGCCGTCTTTGGCGCCGGCGAGCGCGAGGGCAGCCGCGGCCACGGCCACGACCAGCACGAGCACCGAGCCCAGGTAGAGGTAGCCGCCGAAGCCGGCGGGGATCGAGGCCGGTCCGGCGTCGGCCTCGTCCTGACGCTCTGCCCCCGCCGCACTGCCGACGTGTGCCTTGTTGCCGAAGGTGCTTTTGCGACCGCCGGGCCACCAGTTCCAGTCGCCGAGGATGCGCATGGTGGCGGGGACTAGGAGCACCCGGATGATCGTTGCGTCCACCAAGACGGCGACGGCGAGGCC
>Ga0126306_10000093_pt1 | contig 28620 bp, 32 predicted proteins | sample Plot27_FD_92592 | JGI IMG/M metagenome (GOLD analysis project Ga0126306, IMG submission 92592) | Serpentine soil microbial communities from UC McLaughlin Reserve, CA, USA - Plot27 | ecosystem: Environmental > Terrestrial > Soil > Grasslands | place: USA: UC McLaughlin Reserve, Lake County... | reverse complement strand
TCCCACCCGCGAGCTCTTCCGCACGGGCTCGCCGGCGACAGTCAACGTCGTCGGCCCGCGCGCGCTCGTCAGTTTCTTCGGCAGCGGGCGTAGGGCCGCAATCATCGAGCTGCGCACAGGGCGCGTGGTCGGGCACACCGTGCCGGCGCATCTGGTCCTCGGCTCCGGCCAGCCAGTCACCGGCTGACGCACGCGCAAACCCAGGGATCGGCGACTACGGCGACCCACCGACCCGCGACACCGAGAACGGCGTCGCGAAGATCCGGCCGGGCTTTCCGTTCTTGCGCCGCTAGGCCGTCGAAGCTAGACGTGGAGGGCCGGCGCTTTGGTTGCACCGGCCCTCTTCACATTTCGCGTGCTAGGGCAGCGGAACGACGGTGACGGTTTCGCCCTCCGCCGCTGCGACTTGGGGAATCCACGCGAGCACGTCAGCCTGGTCGATGCGGAACGCGAAGTCGACACCGGTGCAGTACGGCGTGATTCCGAACGAGGTGATGGCGACGATCACGTTGGAGGCGCCGTAGAAGATCGGGCCACCGGAGTCGCCGAAGCATGTGCCGCCGCGCCCGCCCCCCGGGTTAGCCGTCGTCTGCAGATTGAAGCCCGCGGTCAGCGCGTTCCGAAGGTTCACGAGCTGCGTCGTCGCTTCGAGCCTCACCCGTACGGCGACGTCGCCTGTCGGACGCGTCTTCTGAAGTCCGTAGCCGACGACGGTGAACGTTGCGTTTTGGCGGCCGCGTTGAGTCGCGAAGACATCGAGCGCACCTTCCTCGGCGAGCGCCGCGAAGCCGCTTTCTGGGTAGATCGGCGTATCAAGGATGACGAGGCCAACGTCGCCCGTGTTCGGGAAGGAGGCCTCCTCATCCGGAACGATCCCGGGGAAGCCGAAACCGGGGTAGGTCAGCGGTTCACCGGTTGCGTCCTCACCGGTACACGGCCAACCCACGTAGCCCGCGCACGGCGGGCGGTCCTCCACCGGCGACAGCGGATATCCACCCGCGTCAACGGGCGTTTCCACGTAAGGGCCTTGATCGGCCCAGACCCGTGCCTCTGCCGCCCCGTAGGTGCAGTGGCCCGCGGTCAGCACAATCGTCGGCGCTATCAGCGTGCCACTGCAGCGCCACAGGTACGCACCTTCCTCGTCGTAAAAAGTGAGCAGGACAACGTTGTCGCGATCGCTCCGAACGGCGTTCGGGCCGGTGATCGCGTCAGCCGACGGTGAAAGCGTCGCCACGATGGCGGCAAGGGAAACAAGCGCAACCGCAAGTGTCTTCCTCATCTCTCCCCTCGCTTGGTCGTTTCCAATCGCTACAGCAGGACCGGCATCTCGTTGCCCAGTAGCGGACGGGTTAAACGGATTGAAAGCTGCGAAGCCGCGTTTTGGGACCCACTCGGTGACGGCTTCGATACGCGCGAGTCGGAGCCACGGCCGCTTTTCCGCTTGCTGCGTCGCGAGCGGACGCCAAGCCGCCTCACACCGGCGAGACACCCAGCCGCCTCGCACGTCGGCCGGCTGTTGCCCGATCGCACGCACGGTGCTCCGGACCCGAATAGAGCGACTCGCGCGGGTCGTTCGGGGGCGATCGTCAAAAAACGGGCCGTGCTGGCTGGCAGGTTGAGCGAATCCCTTACCGGCGGCACCCGCAATCATCACACTGGGCGGCTACGGTCAGGACGTGAGAACGATCGTCCTCGCTGCGCTGCTGCTGCTCGCAGCTGCCCATCCGGCCCTTGCCGCAAACGGCCCGATCGCGTTCGCCTCGGACGACGCCCTCTGGCGCCTCGACGAGGGTGTGGAGCAGCGGCTCCCGAACGGCGAAGGCGGCGGCTGGCCGGCGTGGTCGCCGGACGGGTCGCGCATCGCCTTCACGTCCGCGCGTAGATACGGCATCTTTGTGATGAACGCCGACGGCACGAGCCTTCGCCGCGTGACAACGAGCCCGACGATCGACCTCCAGGCAACGTGGTCGCCCGACGGGCGGCGGCTCGCGTTCGCCCGCACCGTTCCCGGGTACCACAACGAAATCTTCGTCGTCGGCGTTGACGGGAAAGGCCTCCGGCGCCTGACGTCCAATCGCGGAGACGACTTCGAGCCCGATTGGGCACCGATGGGAAGCGGATCGCCTGGTCATTCGCGGCCTCGCGCGCCAGCCATCCCTCTGGCATATTCACGATGAACCCGGACGCACGCTCGAAGCGCTTCCGCGGCCAGGGGATCGCACCCGACTGGTCGCCGGACGGCCGGCGCTTTGTGTTCGCGCTTCGCGGCGAACTCTGGACGGTGGCCGTCGGCGGCCGCGACCGGCGGCAGCTCCCGGTCGCGCCGGGGGCCGACGCGCGCCCCGAGTGGTCGCCCGACGGCACGCAGGTCGCGTTTCTATCGAGTCAGGGGAGCCCGACCGACCACTACCGCCTGTGGCGCGTCGATGCGCACGGCGAGAATCGGCGCCTGCTGACGCCCGACCGCGAGAGCATCGCCGCGCTTTCGTGGGCTCGGCGCTCTGGTGGTGTCTAGGTTGGCAACGACGAGCGTCAGCTAACGCGGAGAACTCTGCCCAGCGGGCCGTGTCGCAGCTTTCCGGGCGGGCGGCGCTCCCAGGCTGCGTCCTCGTTGCGCTGCATGACCTCGGCCGGATGTATGGCGCTGCGGTCTCGCCGGCGCCCTAGCAAAAAGCGCGCAGTCGAGTCTTCGCAATCGGCGAGCGCGACTGATCGAAGCCCCGAACTATTCGGACGTTTGGCGGGCGATCACAGCCAATCGTCATCGCTGCGGACGAGCGCGAACGTCGAGAGACGGCGAAGCCCAGTCCAGTCATAAGAGGCTCGCGGCCCTGCTGCTCACGCTTGTTCTCCCCGGCTGTGCCGAGACGGCCGGACGCGTGAGCACACGAGCTCGAGCGTCGTCGAGAGGTGGTCCGCGTCTCTAGGCTTTGGCGGGCGATGAAGCTTCGGTCGCTCGCTGTCCTTACGTTGGCGATCCTTGCTGGTGCCGTTGTCGTCGTCGTGGCCCTCGTCGCGGAGCGGACGAACGACAATCCTGCTGCCCCGCCGCCCCGACGAGAGCAGCACCCAAGACTGCCGGGGGCGGTTCACCTCCCAAACGCGACGGGGCCTAGCCGTATCGCGGAGGGCTACGCCACGCCCATGTAGCCCGACAATCCCGTTCGCTCGGTGGCTTGCGGGAAACCGTTTCATCAGTCCGTCGGATGCGAAGTCTTTGTTAGCCCCGAATCCCGGGATTCGTGCCTGAAGCATTTGAACGTTTCCGTGGAACGAGGCCGCGTCGTGCAGGGAACGCAGTACGCCGACTGCATTCACGACTAGGCAACGCCGGGATCTGGAGCGGGTCGGCCCACAACGGCTTAACCATGCGGGTTTTGCGGCGTTCCCGAAAGCCGCATTAGTACGGCCAGACGGGGTCCTTACCTCGCGATCTGTCGCGTTATCCTTCATGACCTGCGCGGAGGGAGTCACTTCGGAGGCGATTGGCAGGTCTCGGCGACGCTTACTTGCCCCTCGGCAGCCAGGCGGGCCCGAGCGGGGTGATCACAGTGCCGCCGCTTCCAAAGCTACGGTCGAGCGTGCCCTCGGTCGTGTAGCGGGCGACCGCGAAGTCGCCACCTGCGCTGCCGGCGGCGACAATTCTCCCGTCGCGCTGGCGGGCGACGCCGCGGGCCGCGCTGCCGGCGCGAAACTTCGTTCGTACCTTGCCGACTTCGCCGAAGGTCGGGTCGAGCGCTCCGTCGACGTCGTAGCGGCTGAGTCCGAACCGGCGCGGGCCGTTGAGTCCGCAGGCAACGACGATCCTGCCGTCAGGCTGGATCACGACGGCGGGTGGGCCCTGGACTGCGAAATCGGTCAGGACAGTGCCGTCGGTGCCGAAATCGAGGTCGCTTCGGCCGTCCTGCAGGTAGCGGACGAGGCCCAGCTGCGTGCCGGCTCCGACGACCTGGACCGAGCCGGCGACGACGATCTTGCCGTCCGCCTGGACCGCGACGGCGCCCGCCTCGCTCCAGTGGCCGAGCACCGTGGTCACTCGGCCCCCGTTCCCGAAGCCGCGGTCGACCGCACCGCGTTTCGTGAAGCGCGCAACGGTGAAGTGGTTCTGCTTCCCGGTGGAGCCGTAGCCGACCACCACGACCTTCCCGTCACGTTGCAGCGCCACCGCGCGGACACCAACGCCGCGCAGCGGGCCGGAATCGATCTCCACCTTGCCGCCTTTGCCGAAGCCGACGTCGAGCCTCCCGACTCGTGTGTATCGGGCGAGCGCGACCCGTGTGACCCTGACGACGTCGCTGGTCACTCCGGCCGTTACGATCCTCCCATCGCGCTGCAGCGCGACGCCGCTCACCGAGGCCACCGAGAACTTCCCCTGCTCGGGCTTCCTGAACGCTGTCAAGGCTTTGCCGTCGCGGCCGAAGGCGCGGTCGATGACCCCCTGCCGTGTGTACCGGGCAACCGCGAAGGCGCTCTGGTGATAGGACACGTACGCTCTGCCGGCAACGATCAGCTTGCCGTCCCGCTGCTCGGCGATCGCGTTTGCGCCCGAGGCTCCGCGCCCGACGCTCGCCAGCAGGAGCCCGCCCTTTGCGAAGCTCGGATCGAGCTTGCCGTTCGTCGTGTACCGAGCAAGCGCGAAGTCGTATCGCGAGCCCCTTCGGCTCGTCCCGGCCAGGACGATCTTACCGTCGCGTTGGACTACGACCGCCTGACCGATGTCGATGCTCGCCCGGCTCGGGTTGAACGAAGTCGCATTACGCGAGCTCGTGGCCGGTGCTGCGAGCAGAAGCAGCACGGCCAAGACATTCGCGAAGAACCGAACCGGGCTCGTTCGGCAACTATCGCCGACGCCCGCCGCGTCGTCAATGGACGTCGTATGACTGATTCTCAAGCACCGGTGGCCGATCAGGTCGGAAATGCGCTCTGAAAAAGTGCGCGATTCTCTCCACGAATCTCCGCGAGTTGCCTCACGAGTGGCTTAGGACTCGTTTACGCGCTCGCGCGGTCAGGATACGGATCTTTGGCGCTATCGCCACCGGGGATTGTGCGTCACCGTCCGTTATCGCACGTTGGGCCGGGCGGCGAGAGGCTCGGAGTTGGACTCCTGGGAAAAGTCCGCTTCAGCCGCTCTCCCTTCGTCCTTGCTTGCGCAGGGCGATCCGTTGCGCTGGCCAGCGCACGGATCCGCGACTATGGGTCTTTACACGAGCCGTTCACCCTCACCCTCAGCAATGGACGGCCAACATGAACGGGTGGTCGGCCCTTGCGCCGGCTCCGTTGTAGGTCGTGATCGAAACGCCATTCGCGGATGTCGAGAGCTGGCGAACGCCAATCTGTTCGTTCTGAACCGAACTTCCGCGGCTGCGGTTGGCTGATGACGCCTCCCTCCATAAGGCACCGTTTAGGCCACTTACGGGCCAGCACAGTCAGGAAGCCACTACGCGAAAAGGGCCTCGTAGCAGGCCCTTTTCCGTGTCGGGGCGCCGAGATTTGAACTCGGGACCTCTAGTCCCCCAGACTAGCGCGCTAACCAGGCTGCGCCACGCCCCGCGACGCGGGACACGATAACAAGCCCATTCCCGGGTCGGGCACCGCCCCCTTTGTTGCCCTTCCGAGAATTGGCGCTACAAGGCTTTCGACTCAGGGCGATGCACGCTACAACGTGAGTTGCCCCCGGCAGCTGGCAGGGGACTGGCGTCCGCTGGCGCCGGGGGCCTGAGAGATACGCGCAGTCCCGGCGACCAGGATCACTCCCGGCGCTCGGCGCCGGGTGAGAGGCACCCCCGGTGCGCCTCTCACCCGACTGAGGCCGGGCTCAGTGCTTCCGGCTTCCTCCGTGCTTGGACCGCGACTTGCCATGAAGTACGGGTTAGAACTTGGTACGACCAGCTTCGGAATCGTCTCGACACCGCGAGGCGACCGTCGTATTGTCGTCTGGATGCGTTTCGCCCTCGTCATCGCGGCGGCGGGCGTCCTTGCTCTCGGCGTAGCCGCCCTGCGCGGCGACGGAAGCGACGACGCTACGGCAGCTCAAGCACCGCTCGAGCTGCGTGTCTCGCAGCTCGAGGCCAAGGTCAGCGGCATCTGCACGGCGTTCCGCGTCTTCGACGGGCGACGCGCGTTCCACGACTACGACGCGCACTTCCAGACGTTGATCACGCACCTCCAGCAGGCGTGCGGCGCACCGCGCCCGCCGAAGCACGAGGACGGCGTCGCGCCGCCGAAGCGGAAGAAGCCGGCCGTCCGGCACGGGGACCGGCCGCCGCCTCCTCCGCCGCCCCACGAGGGTTAGTTCAAGCGCCGATAGAGCCGATCAACCAGCTCCGGCATCCGCTCGAGCCGCTCGGTGATCACACGAACGCGGTACTCGAGGAAGTGCTCGGGCTCGACGCCGAGCGCTTCGGCGAGCCGCTGCACCACCTCGTTCGACGGCACCGGGCGGTTGCCGTGGACGAGATGGTTGAGGTACCCGGCCGAGAGGCCGCACTTCGCGCCCAGGCCCCGGAACGTCACGCCCGTCTCCGTCATCAGCCGCTCGAGGGTGGGCCCGAACGGCTCCTCGCTGTATTTGCGCCGGCGCGCCACTACGAACCCACCCCGGCGAGCTCGTCGATCGGGACTCGTTTCTCGCCGCCGTTCGCGCGCACGTCCACGGCACCGTCCTCCAGCGTCTTCTTGCCCACGACGACGCGGAGCGGCGCTCCGATCAGGTCGGCGTCGGCGAACTTCTCGCCCGCCCGCAGATCGCGGTCGTCGAGGAGCACGGCGCGCCCGCCCACGTCCAGCGCCTCCGCCGTCCGCGCAGACTGCTCCTCGAGCCCGGGGAGCACGACGACGTGCACGTCGTACGGCGCGATAGCGGCCGGCCACGTCATGCCCTTCTCCTCGTCGTAGCGCTGCTCGACCACGGCTGCAAGCGTGCGCGCGGGCCCGATGCCGTAGCTGCCGCCGACGAGCGGCTTCTCCTTGCCGTCCTCGTCGAGGAACGTGGCTCCGAGCGGCTGCGAATACCTGCTGCCGAACTTGAAGATGTGCCCGACCTCGATCGCGGTCTGGAAGCGCAGCTTGCCGCCGCACTCGGGGCACGTGTCGCCCTCGCGCGGCTGCCTGAGGTCGTAGAAGCGTCCCGCGTAGTCGCGGCCGTGCTCGGCGCCGCGGAGGTGGAAGCCGGTGCGGTTCGCGCCCGCAACGAACTGGCCCTCGCGCAGCGCCTCGTCCACGACGACCTCGCCCTCGAAGCCGACCGGCCCGATCGAGCCCGGGTCAGCGCCGAAGGCGGCCTGGATCTCCTCCACCGTCGACGGCCGGAAGTCCGAGCCGAGCGCGGTGGCGAGCTTAGCCTCCTCGAGCCGGTCGTCTCCGCGCACGAGCGCAAGCACGACCGTGCCGTCCTGCTTGGTGACGGGCATGGCCTTGGAGGTCGCCGCCGCGTCGATCCCGAGAAAGTCGGCGAGGTCTTCGATCGTCGTCACGCCCGGGGTCTCGACCTTTTCCGGCGATGCGAGCCGCTCCGGGAACTCCGGCGGGCGCGGAATTCCACGCGCGATCTCGCGGTCGGCGGCGTAGTCGCCGCGCTCGCAGGTGACGAGCGTGTTCTCGCCCGACCCCGACGGCGCCAGGAAGTCGATCGACTCCGAGCCGCCCATCATCCCCGGCTCCGCCTGCACGGCGTAGAACTCGAGCCCGGCGCGCTCGAAGATGCGGTGATAGGCCCGCTTGTGCTTGCGGAACGAGACGTCGAGCCCCTCCTCGTCGCGGTCGAAGGAGTACGCGTCCTTCATGATGAACTCGCGCATCCGGAGCAGCCCGCCGCGCGGCCTGGGCTCGTCGCGCTCCTTGATCGAGAAGTGGTAGAGGATCTGCGGCAGCTGCCGGTAGCTCTGGATCTCCTTCGCGTGCCAGGTGACGGTCTCCTCGTGGGTCAGCGGGAGCACGTACTCGCGGCCGTTGCGGTCCTTCAGCCGGAAGATCTCCTGGATGTAGTCGCGTCCTGACTGCTGCCAGAGCTCGAACGGGGTCAGGACCGGCATCAGCATCTCCTGGCCGCCGATCGCGTCCATCTCCTCGCGGATGATCTGGACGACGCGCTGGTGGACGCGCCAACCGAGCGGCAGGAACGTCCAGACCCCCGCCGCGACCTGGCGGATGTAGCCGCCGCGTACGAGCAGCTTGTGCGAGACGGCCTCGGCGTCGGTCGGAGCTTCCCGAAGCGTGGGCAGAAACAGCTGCGAGGCGCGTGCGATCACGGGCCGCAGGCTAGCTATCCAGCGGGATGAGCGACGCCTCGGCCATTGCGAGCGCCGCCGGCTTCGCCATCTTCAGCCGCTTAGGCCGGTACATCCCGTCGGCGATCCACCTGTCGATCTCGCGGAAGAGCTCGTCGATCAACTCTTCGGAGGAAACTTTCTTCAGCACGCGGCCGTGGGCGTAGACGAAGCCAGACTCGCGCCCACCGGCGATCCCGAAGTCGGCATCGCCAGCCTCCCCCGGTCCGTTGACGGCGCAGCCCATCACGGCGACCTCGAACGCCTGGGGATACTCGCGCAGCCGCTCCTCGACGACGACCGCGAGGTTCTCCACGCCGACGTTGTCACGGCCACACGACGGGCAGGCGATCATGACCGGCCCGCGCTCGCGCAGGCCAAGCGCCTTCAGGATCTCCCAGGCGACCGCGACCTCCTTGACCGGGTCGGCGGTGAGCGAGACGCGGAGCGTGTCGCCGATGCCGTCGGCGAGCAGTGAACCGATCCCGACCGCGCTCTTGATCGAGCCGGCGAACGGCGTGCCCGCCTCGGTGACTCCCAGGTGCAGCGGGTAGGGCACCTTCGCGGCCAGCATCCGGTACGCGCGGATCATCGTCGGCACGTGCGTCGCCTTGACGGAGATCTTGAAGTCGCGGTAGTCGAGCTTCTCCAGCAGCTCGACCTCCTCGAGCGCGGCGGCGACGAGCGCCTCGGCCTGGTCCTCTTGGGCCAGGTGATCCAGGTGCCTTGGCAGCGAGCCGGAGTTCGCGCCGATCCGCATCGGGATCCCGGCCCTCTTCGCGGCGGTCACAACCTCCACGACTCTTTCTGGCCCGCCGATGTTCCCCGGGTTGATCCGCACCGCGGCGACGCCGGCGTCGATCGCGCGCAGGGCGAGGCTCGCGTTGAAGTGGATGTCCGCGATCACGGGGATCGGCGAGAGCCGGACGATCGACTTCAGCGCCTCGGCGTCCCTGATCTTGGGAACCGCGCAGCGCACGACCTCGCAGCCCGCCGAGGCCAGGGCGGCGATCTGCGCCGTCGTGGCCGCGACGTCATGGGTCGGCGTGAGCGTCATCGACTGGACGACGACGGGCGCACCGCCTCCGACCGGAACGTTTCCAACCGTGATCTGACGTTCGCTAGGCATCCCTTAGCCAGGTTAGCCGCGCGTCACGCCAAAAGTACGCACGACGATCAGGTTTCAGGCACGCCTCGCGGCGATGATCGCGGCCGTTTCGGGCGTCGTGAGGATCTCGCTCGCGAGTAGATCCGGGTGTCCGAAGAACCACTCGCGCACCGGATCGGGCTTCGGGAAATCGGGCGTCATGTCGTCCTTGAGGAGCAGCCCGCCCGGCTCGACCAGTTCGAGCGCCTGTTGCCGGTACGGCTCCTCCTTCCAGTCGCCGCTGTCGAGAAAGAGGAGCTCGAACGGGCCGCGCTGGGGAAGGAGGTCGCGCCAGTCGCCTGCGAGCAGCTCGACGTTGTCGAGGCCGGCCAGCCGCTCTCGCGCAAGGGCAATCCGGTCGGGGTCGCGCTCGACGGTGACGAGCGAGGCCGCGGTGGAGGCGATCGCGGCAGCGCCCTCGCCGTACGCGGTTCCCAGCTCGGCGCAGCGCTTCCCGGCTGCTAGCACGGCGAGCAGCCGCTGCACCTCCGGGATCGACGAGCCTCCGCCAGTCACCGTGCGGTTCGCCTTACGCTCCGGGCCTGCTCGGCATCGTCGGCGTATCTGGCCTTCGCGTAGCCCTCAGTCGACGCCGCCGCCGATGTCGTTCGAGAGCCCGACGAAGAACAGGATCAGCACAAGCGCGATCCCCACCGCCGAGACGCGTTCGTAGATCTCCCGGCCGACCGCCCGTCCCCGTAGGCCCTCGACGAGCGAGAACGCGATGTGCCCGCCGTCCAGCGGCAGCAGCGGCAGCAGGTTCAGGATCGCGAGCGACAGAGAGATGAAGGCGAGGATGCGCAGGTAGAGCCGGATTCCGCCCTCGTCGATGACCTGGCTCGACGCGTCGACGATCCCGACCGGGCTCGAGATCTCGTCGCGACCCTCGCCGGTGACGATGCGGCCCAGCGAGCCGCCGATGGCCTCGGTCACGCGCCAGCTCTCCCGGACGGAGAGCTCCATCGATTCCAGCGGCCCGTAGCGCTTGTAGACGACGTTGGGCCGGAAACCGAAGACCCAGCGTCCGTCGCTCGAGAGCTTTGTCGGCTCGGGCTCGAGCACCACGAGGCTGTTGCCCCGCTTCACCGTCACCCGGATCGGCTTGCCCTTGCTGCCGCGGATGAGCTCGGAGAGCTCGTCGAAGTCCTGCGCCCGCTCGCCGTTGACCGCGACGATCACGTCGTCGGGCCGGAGCCCGGCGGCCTGCGCGGGCGAGTTGGCGTCGACGCGATCGACTTGCCGCGACGCCTCGGACGGGACGCCCACCATGTACACCACCGCGATCAGCAGGATCGCGAAGACGAGGTTCGTGCCGGGCCCGGCGAAGATGACCGCGACCTTCCGCCAGGTCCGCTGGCGCCAGTACGCATCCGGCCCGAGCGCGTCACGCAGCTCGTTCAGCCCGCGCTCGGCGGCCTTCGCGGCCGCGGGCGAAAGCTCCGCGTCCCGGATCGCGCGCTCCAGCTCGGGTAGCTGCGCGCGCGCCTCGGCCATCTCACCCTCGGACACGAGCCGCTTGATCCGCTCGATCACGCCGCCGAGCTCCGGCGCCTCGTGCCTCGCCCGCGCGAAGTGCACGTCCAGGTCGGACGGCGCCGGGCGGTGCATCCCCGGGATCTTCACGTAGCCGCCCAGCGGGATTGCGCCGATCCCGTACTCGATCCCGCTCCGCTTCACCTTCACGAGCGCGGGCGGGAAACCGAGGTAGAAACGACGCGGGCTCATGCCGACCGCTCGGGCCGTGAAGAAGTGCCCCGCCTCGTGGACGAGGATCAGGAGCGCGAGGCCGAGGATGGCGATCGTGACGTTCATTCGCTGATGTTGAAGCGAGGCCTTGTCATGCGTGAGCGAGAGCTCCCTGCACGATGCGACGTGCCTCGGCATCCGCCTCGCCCAGCTCGGCGAGATCGCGTGCGGGCGCGCCGTCCACGGTAGCGAGCGCCTCCTGGACCACCGAGGCGATCTCGAGGAAGCCGAGGCGCCCTATCCGGAAGGCGGCCACGGCGACTTCGTTGGCCGCGTTGTACACGCAGGGGTACGTCCCACCCCGCTCCCCGGCTTCACGTGCCAGCCGAAGCAGCGGGAACGCGTCGAGGTCGGGCGACTCGAACTGCAGCGTGACTCCCGCGGCAAGGTCGAGCGGCGGAACCGGCGTCGAGGCCCGCTCGGGGTACGTCAGCGCGTACGAGATCGGCACCCGCATGTCGGGGTAGCCGAGGTGCGCGAGCGCCGCGCCGTCGCGGAAGCGCACGAGCGCGTGGACGATCGACTGGGGGTGCACGACCACCCCGATCCGGTCGTACGGCAACCCGAAGAGGAAGTGCGCCTCGATCAGCTCCAGGCCCTTGTTGGCGAGCGTGGCCGAGTCGATCGTGATCTTTGGGCCCATATTCCAGGTCGGGTGGTCGAGCGCCTGAGCGGGGGTCACGTCGGCGAGCTCCTCCCGCCGGCGCCCGCGAAACGGCCCGCCCGACGCCGTCAGGACCAGCGAGTCGACCGTCGCGAGCTCGCGGCCCTCGAGGCACTGGAGGGCGGCGGAGTGCTCGCTGTCGACGGGAATCAGCCGACCCCCGCCCCGCTCCCGCGCCGCCAGGCACAGCTGCCCGCCGGCGACGAGGCTCTCCTTGTTGGCGAGCGCCAGGTCGACCCCGCGCTCGAGCGCCCAGAGCGTGGCCGGCAGCCCGGCGAAGCCGACGACCGCGTTCAGGACGACGTCGACCTCGGCCCGCTCGAGCAGCTCGGTGAGGTCGCCGCCGACCTGGATGATCGGCGCGAGGCCGGCGATCGGCTCCGAGCCGGAAGCCGCCCCCACGAGCTCGAGCTCGGGGTCGTCCCTGATGATCTCGAGCGCCTGGCGCCCGATCGATCCCGTGGCGCCCAGGAGCGCGACCCTCCGCATCAGACCCAGTGTAGGTGCGCTGTCGCCTCGCTCGTGGAAGCTGCGAGGATCGCCGCGTGGCGGCGGAGGCCGTTGAGATTCGGCCCGCGGAGAATGCCGATCGGCGTCCTCTGGCGCTCCTCTTCGCGGCCGTGGCGGAGGAACGCGACGGGATCGCCGCCGAGCCGCCGATCGACGTCGAGAGGCGGGCGGCAAGCTGGGACCTCGACGCCACGCTGGTCGCGCAGGCAGCGGGCGAGGTCGTCGGCCTCCTCTTCGTCGTGGAGAGCAGCTTCGGCTTCGGCGAGCTCGGGATGATGGTCGCCCGCGAGTGGCGTGGGCGCGGCGTGGGAACCGCGCTGGTGGCCGCTACCATCGACCGGGCGCGGGCCCGAGGGCTGCACAAGCTGACGTTGAGCGTTTTCCCCCACAACGAGTCCGCCATCGCCCTGTACCGCAAGTTCGGGTTTGTGGAAGAGGGACGGCTCGCCAAGCATCTGCGGCGCGACAGCGGCGAGCTCTGGGACCTGATCGCGATGGGGCTCCTGCTCTAGCTCCGGCAGGGCGCGTAGCCGTCGAGCGCCACGCTCGCGTTTTCGAAGACGAACAGGCAGACCCGGCCGCGAACGGGACGCCCGAGCCGCGCTACGAGCTTCGGGCTCGGGCGCTCGAGCTCGCATTCCAGGCGGTTCGTCGGGAGCTCGTCGCACGCGCCGAGCCGCGCGCCGTACTCGCGTTCCACGAAGTCTCGCGCGCGCTCCTCGCGGCTCGGGTCGAAGACGCCGCCGGTGACGGCTAGGACGCCGAGCAGGATGATCACGACGCCGGCGGCGAGCGTCATTCGGATCAGCCGCAGGAGCCGATCGCGCTCCTGGGGCGGCCGCTTCACGCGAAGTCGAAGGCGGAAATCACGTAGTAGGCGGCGACGGCCGCGAACAGATGGGCGTCGAGACGGTCGAGCATGCCGCCGTGTGCGCCGAGCAGCCGGCCCGCGTCCTTGACCTCCGCGTCGCGTTTGAGCGCAGACTCGAACAGGTCACCCAGCGGAGCCGCGACGGCTATGACGGCCCCGAGCACGATCGAGCGGTAGCCGTCCACGAAGCCCGTCTCATAGAGCGCGATCCACGTGACGAAGACCGCGGCCGCCGAGCCCGCGACGAAGCCCTCCCACGTCTTGCCCGGCGAGATCGCGGGGGCGAGCTTGTGCCGACCGAACAGGCGGCCCGCGAAGTACGCGGCGGTGTCGTCGGCGAAGACGGCGAGCAGAACGGTGAAGACGGCGAGCTGCCCGTGCTCCGGAACCTCCCGCAGCAGCACGATGTGCGCGATCCCGAGCCCGATCCACGCCGACGCGAGGAGCGTCGAGCCGACCGACACGGCCGTCAGGGCGCGTGTGCCGCCGATGCCCTTGAGCAGGAAGGCGACCGGCAGAGTGAGCATGAAGCCGGCCAGGACCCACTCCGGGCCACCCAGGCGGGCGCCGACGATCGCCGCGATCGCGCCGGCGAAGCCTGCAAGCGCGACCGGCCGGAGCGGCCTGAACAGGCGGAAGACCTCGTGCAGCGCCACCGAAGCAGCGAGCGCGGCTAGGATCGCCAGCCACCACCCTCCCAGGTACACGAGTCCGAGCACCGGCGGCAGGAGCAGCACCGCGAACAGGACCCGCGAGATGAGTGGGTGCACCGGGGCTACCGGCCGCCGAACCGGCGACGCCGCCCGGCGTATGCGTCGAGCGCCTCCCGCAGCTGCTCCTCGCCGAAGTCCGGCCAGGGCGTCTCGACGAAGACGAGCTCGGCGTAGGCCAGCTGCCAGAGCAGGAAGTTCGAAATCCGGAGCTCACCCGAGGTGCGGATGATCAGGTCCGGGTCGGGCAGGTCGGGCGCATAGAGGCAGCGCGCGAACGCTTCCTCGTCGAGCTCCGCGGGATCGGTGCCGTTCGCGAGCAAGCGCTTCACGGCCTCGACGATCTCGGCGCGGCCGCCGTAATCGAACGCGATCCAAAGCTGCAGCCGCTCGTTGCCGGCGGTCTCCTCCTCGAGGTGCGCCATCGCAGACTGCAGCCAGGCCGGGGCGCGGTCACGCCGTCCGATGAAACGCGTCCGCACTCCCTGCGCCGCGAGATCCGGTAGCTCGCGCTCGATCGTCTCGCCGAAGATCTCCATGAGGTCCTCGACCTCGTCGGTGGGACGCATCCAGTTCTCGGTCGAGAACGCGTAGACCGTCAGCGACTCGATGCCGAGGTCGATCGCCGCCTCGACGGTGCGTCTCAGCGCGCGCGTGCCGGCCCGGTGGCCCTCGGAGGTGGAAAGGCCCCGCGCGGCGGCCCAGCGGCTGTTGCCGTCGAGGATGATCGCCACCGAGCGGGGAAGCTCGGCGGAAGGAAGGGGCACTAAACCTCCGTGATTTCCGCTTCTTTGCGCTTCAGCAGCTCGTCGATGCGATGGACGTGCTCGTCCGTCAGCTTCTGGACGCGCTCCTCGGCACGCCGCTCCTCGTCGTCACCGACCTCGCCGTCGCGCACGAGCTCCTTGAGGTGGTGCATGACGTCGCGACGCACGTTGCGAACGGCGACTCGGCCCTCCTCGGCCAGGTGCCGGACGACCTTCACGAGGTCCTTGCGGCGCTCCTCCGTCAGCTGCGGGATCGGCAGCCGGATCACCTTGCCGTCATTCGAGGGGGTAAGGCCGAGGTCCGACTCCTGGATCGAGCGCTCGATCGACTTGATCGAGCTCGGGTCGAACGGCTGGACGGTGAGCAGGCGCGGCTCGGGGACGTTGATCGTCGCGAGCTGCTTGAGGGGCGTCTGCTGCCCGTAGTAGTCGACGCTCACACGGTCGAGCAGCGCGGCTGACGCCCGCCCGGTCCGGACGGTGTTGAACTCGTTGTGCGTCGACTCGACGGACTTGTCCATCCGCCGGGTCGCATCGTTGATGAGGTCGTCGATCATTCGCTCCCTCCGCTCTCGCTCGGGGTCGAGATGATCGTCCCGACGCGCTCGCCGAGCACGACGCGCCGGATGTTGCCGTCCGTCAGTGCGAAGACGTAGATCGGCAGGCCGTTGTCCATGCAGAGCGACAGGGCCGTAGTGTCCATGACCTTGAGCCCGCGCTCGATCGCCTCGAGGTGGGTGAGCTCGGGCAAGAACTCCGCGTCGGGGTCGCGGCGCGGATCCTCCTCGTAGACGCCCTGAACCTCGTGCTTCGCCATCAGGATCGCCTCGGCGCCGATCTCGAGTGCCCGCAGGGCGGCAGCGGTGTCGGTCGTGAAGAACGGGTTGCCGGTTCCGGCCGCGAAGATCACGAGCCGGCCCTTCTCGAGGTGCCGAATCGCCCGGCGGCGGATGTAGGGCTCGGCCACCTCGGACACCTCCAGCGCGGACATGACACGCGTGTGCGCGCCCTTCTGCTCGAGGACGTCCTGAAGGGTTAGCGCGTTCAGCACCGTCGCGAGCATGCCCGCGTAGTCGGCGGTCGCACGGTCCATGCCCTCGGCCGCAGCCGCCATCCCGCGGTAGATGTTGCCCGCGCCGACGACAATCGCCATCTCAACCCCGCGCGACTGCACGTCGACCAGCTCATCCGCGGTCGACTCGACGGTGGCCAGGTCGATGCCGTACTGCTTGGGGCCCATCAGCGCCTCGCCGGACAGCTTCAGGAGGATCCGCCCGAACGCAGGGGCCGCTTCGGGCGCGGCGACGGCTCCTTCTGGCTCGGGAAGCGTCATCCGCTCAGCCCGCGAGCGAGAGCCGTTCGAACTCGAGCACCTCGGCGCCCGCCTCGGACAGCGCCTGTCCGACCGTCTTACCGGTGTCGTGGATCCAGGGCTGCTCCGTCAGCACCCGGGCGGCGAAGAAGCGCTTGTTCAGCATGCCGTCGACGATCTTCTCGCGCGCCTGCTCGGGCTTGGAGTTGACCTCGTCCGAGTTCGCGTAGATCTCGCGCTCTGCCGCGACGACGTCCTCCGGGACGTCCTCGCGGCTCACCCACTGCGGGGCGGACGCGGCGATGTGCATTGCGACGAACCGGCCCAGCTCGGCGTCCGCTCCGCGCACCTGGACGAGCGTCCCCAGCTTGTTCGCGGGCGGGTGGGCATAGCCGGCGATCAGGCCGCCGTCGACGGCCTCGAAGCGTGCGGCGCCCACCACCGTGATGTTCTCGCCCAGCGTCGCGACGAGGTCGACGCGCTCGTCCTCGAGCTGCGCGAGTGCGTCGACGCCTCCGGCGTCCACGAGCTTCAGCGCCTTCTCCGCAAATACCTGGAAGTCGTCGCTGTTCGCGACGAAGTCCGTCTCACAGCCCAGAGCCACGATGGTCCCCTGCTTCGCGTCGCCAGAGAGCGTGTAGCCGACCTTGCCCTCGGTCGTCTCACGGCCGGCGCGCTTGGCCGCCTGCCCGAGGCCCTTCTCGCGCAGGAGCTTCTGCGCCGCCTCGATGTCGCCACCGGTCTCGACGAGCGCGCGCTTGGCGTCCATCATCCCCGCGCCGGTCAGGTCACGAAGCTCCTTGACGAGTGTGGCGGCGATGGCGGTCACGACTGGGCCTCCTCGGTGACCTCAGCCGCCGCAGGCTCGACGGTCTCCTCGCCCTGCGAGAGCACCTCGTGCTCGGGCGCCTCAGCGACCTCGTCGGCCGCGGGCTCGGGCGCCTCGGCGACCTCGTCGGCCGCGGGCTCAGGGGCCGGCGCTGGTGCCGCTGCCTCCTCGGCCGGGGCGCCGTTGCCGTTGGCGCTCGGACGCGCGAACTCGCCGGCGGTGACGGCCGACTGGCCGGCGGCGATCCCGTCGGCGATCGCGCGGATGACGAGCGAGCACGAGCGGATCGCGTCGTCGTTGCCCGGGATCACGAAGTCGGCCTCGTCAGGGTCGCAGTTCGTGTCGACGAGGGCGACGACCGGAAGACCGAGCCTACGCGCCTCGCGCACGGCCAGCTGCTCCTTGCGCAGGTCGACGATGAAGACGGCGTCCGGCTGCTTGCGCATGTCGGCGACGCCGCCGAGGTTCGCCTCGAGCTTCTCCAGCTCGCCCAGCATCGTGATCCGCTCCTTCGCGGGGAGCAGCTCGATCTGACCCTCCTCCTTGAGCCGGCGCAGCTCGTGCAGCCGCTCGATTCGGCTCGAGATCGTGCGCCAGTTCGTCAGCAGCCCGCCCAGCCAGCGGTGGTTGACGTAGGGCATCTTCACGCGCGCCGCCTGTTCGGCGATCGAGTCCTGGCTCTGCTTCTTCGTGCCTACGAACAGGATCGATCCGCCGCGGCTGGCGACGTTGCGGGCGAACTCATGGGCGGCCTCGAGCAGCTCGAGCGTCTGCTGGAGATCGATGATGTAGATGCCGCCGCGCTCGGTGAAGATGAAGCGCTTCATCTTCGGGTTCCAGCGGCGGGTCTGGTGGCCGAAATGGACTCCGGCCTCCAGAAGCTCTCGCATGCTTACGACCGGCATTGCGGCCCCTTTCTCGGTTGACGGTGCTTCAGCCGGCGAGGACCGAGTGGAACCGACCGTCAACGGCCGGCACCGTCCACCCACGCGTTCGCCGGGGAGGGAACAGGAACGCCCAGTCTAGCGGCTCAATGTGCGCAGGAAGCCCGCGAGGTCGTCCGGAAGCGGCGACTCCGCGTCGATTCGCTCGCCGGTGATCGGATGCTGGAAGCGGAGTTCCGTCGCGTGCAGGAACTGGCGTGGCAGGCCGGCCTCGGGCACGCCGTAGAGCGGGTCGCCGACGACCGGGAGGTCGATCGCGGCCAGATGGACGCGGATCTGGTGCGTGCGGCCGGTCTCGAGCCGGACGCGGAGGAGCGCCTGGTGGTCGTAGAGCCGTTCGACCTCGAAGTGGGTGACGGCGTCGCGCGGCGTGTCCGTCTCGAGCGAGTGGCGCATCGGGTCGCCGCGGTCGCGGCCGATCGGCGCGTCGATGCGGCCGCGGCGCGACCGGGGCCGCCCGCGCACGAGCGCCAGGTAGGTGCGCTCGAGCTCGCGGTCAGCGACCTGCTGCTTCAGCCGCTCGTACGCCTCCTGGGAGCGGGCGACGACGAGGAGCCCCGAGGTGTCCCGGTCGAGCCGGTGGACGATCCCGGGGCGGTCCTCCTCCCCGCCCTCGGCGCCGAGCTTAAGCAGGCCGTGGACGAGCGTGCCGCCCTGGTGCCCGGGCGCGGGATGTACGACGAGCCCGGCCGGCTTGTCGACGACGAGGAGGTGATCGTCCTCGTACGCGATGCGGAGGTCCATCGCCTCTGGCTCGAGCGTCGGCTCCGTGCGCTCGGCGGCCTCCACCTCGACTTCCTCCCCGCCCTCGAGCCTGAAGCTCTTCGCGCGGCGCGCACCGTCGACGCTGACCGCCCCGGCGGCCAGCAGGCGTTCCGCCTCGGCACGCGACTCGACCTGCGGAAGGCCGGCGAGAAAGCGGTCGAGCCTCAGCCCGGCCGCGTCGTCAGGAACGCGCAGCCGGAGCGTCGGTGATCGGGTGTGGGCGCCCCGGCTTGCGCCGGTCCGACGCCAGCAGGGCCACGAGCAGGATCACGACGCCCGAGACGATGAAGGCGTCCGCCAGGTTGAAAGCGGGCCAGAATCCGAGGTCGATGAAGTCCGTCACGTGCCCGAGCCGCACGCGGTCGATCAGGTTCGACGCGCTGCCGCCGATCAGCAGGCCGAGCGCGACGGGAAGCACGGGGTGCCTCGCGCCGGAACGGGCGAAGAAGTAGAGCATCCAGCCCACCGCGATCGCGGTCAGCATCGTGACGATCGGCGTCGCGCTCGCGAAGAGCCCGAAGGCGATGCCCGAGTTCTGCACGTGGTGGATCGAGAGGGGTCCAGCGACGTGGACGTCGTCGTCGAGGGCGAGCTGGCTGGAGACGAGCTGCTTCGTCAGCTGGTCGGCGACGATCGCGGCGAGCGCCACCGAGAGGAGGCCGAGCCACTGGGACCCGCGCGCCCCGAGCGGCCGGTGCGCGGCCGAGATCGGCTCCAGCCCGTTCGTCGACGAGCCGACGCGGATCTCCGGTCTCACTGGAGACTCGTTCAACGCCTCTCCGCGAGGCGCTTGCAGTCGATGCAGAGCGTCACCCAGGGCATCGCCTCGAGGCGTTCGCGCTGGATCGGCTTGCCACAGTTCTCGCAAATGCCGAAGGTGCCGTCTTCGATCCGCCTGAGGGCGGCGTCGAGGTGCGCGAGGTGCTCGGCCTCGGCGCCCTCCAGCGTGGAGTCGAGCTCCCGGTCGTACGTGTACGTCGCGATGTCGGCCAGGTGGTTGTCCAGGCCGCCCGCGAGCTCGCGCTGCTCGTCCTCGGTCGTCCCGCGGTTCTCCTCGTGCAGGTACGAGATCGCTTTCAGCGTTCGTTCGCGCTCCTCGAGAAGACGGGTCTTCAAGGAGTCGACGTCGATTGTGCTCATGCGCGCGCTTCCTTTCTCCGGACCGCTTCTAGGCGATGCTCGATCTCGTCGGGCGCGATTCCCGCCAGCTCGACGAGCTTGTCGCGAGCGCCGTGTCCCGAGACCATCGAGATCGTACGCGCTGGCACGCCGAGGGCGTCCGCGAGCAACTGCACGACGGCGGCGTTCGCGCGCCCGTCCTCCGGCGGCGCCGAGACGCGGACCTTCCAGGCCTCGCCGTGCCGGCCGACCACCGCGCTCGATCGTGCACCCGGCGAGACGCGGAGAGCAAGACGAGTCTTCACGGCGGGAGTCTAGCCCCGGTTTACGCGGCTTCCGCAGCGGGATCGGCGTCGCCGAGGACATCCAGGGCGCCCTCGAGCTGGGCCCGGATGCGCGCGGAGCTCGCCGCCAGCCGCTCGCGCTCGGCGCGGGCGGCCCGGACGATCTCGCGCGCCGTCGCGTTCGCTTCCTCGACCACGACCGCCGCCTGCTTCTGTGCGGTGTCACGTAGCTCCGCGGACGTCCGCTCGGCGGAGACGAGCGTCTGGCGGAGCAGGGTTTCCAGCTCGCGGTAGCGGACGAGGTCCTCCTCGAGCTGCTCGACGCGGTCGATCAGGTCGGCGCGCTCGCGCCAAACCTCCTCGAAGCTGTCCGCGATCTCGAGCAGCAGCCGTTCGGTGGGATCACGCCTGTAACCGCCCAACGGGGCGCGCTTCAGCTTGACATGCCGGATCTCGACGGGGGTGATTCCCACTACCCGAGTCTTTCGAGGACCGAGTTGACAATCCTCGCCCCGAGGATGAGCGTGAAGACGGCCACGATCGGCGACAGGTCGAGCGGCCCCAACGGCGGCAGGAAGCGCCGGAAGACGCGCAGGTACGGCTCGCAGACGTCGTAGAGGAAGCGCTGAATCCTGTTCAGCGTTGGCGAGTAGGGCAGCCGGACCCAGCTCGTGAGGATGTAGGCGAAGATGATCAGGACGTAGACGCCCGTGAACACAGAGATGAAGCTTTGAATGCTCGAGATGGCGTCTGCGAGCACGAGGGAACCTCCGCTCATAACGCCCATCATCGCGTGTTCGCTGGTGGCAAGCCGGTTCCTTTACTCGGCAAACGGCAGGGACGTCCTGGGGCGAGAGCGATCGGGCGCCGGAGGCGAGCTTGCCTCGCCGGGAGGCTCACTGACGCGCGTCTTGCCTGATGCCGAAGAAGGGGGTCCACGGGGGAAACATGGTTTCCCCCGTGCTACTAGGCCTGGTTGAAGAAGCCGCCGCGCTCGAGCAGTCGGGCGCGCTCCTCGGCGGAGACCTCGACGTTCCTCGGGGTGAGCAGGAAAACCTTGTCGGCGACGCGCTGCATGCCGCCGTCGAGCGCGTAGCTGAGCCCGCTGGCGAAGTCGATCAGCCGCTTCGACAGGTCCTGGTCGGTGCCCTGGAGATTGAGGATCACCGGCGTGCCGTCCTTGAAGCGGTCGGCGATCTGCTGGGCGTCGTTGAAGCTCCGCGGGACGACGAGATGCACTCGCACCGAGGGGCTCGGGACGGTCGCGAGCTGCGGACGCGGGGCCGATGGCCGCTCGCGTCGCGTTATGCCGGTGGCGTCGCGGTCGTCGCTCTCCGGATCGGTCCAGTCGTCGAAGTCGCGCTGCGAGCGGCGGCGCGAGGACAGCCGCCGCACGTTCGGCCGCTCGCGATAGCTGCGCTCCAGCTCCTCCTCGGTGGCGTAGCCGTCCTCGTCCCAGTCCTCGTCCTCCTCGGCGATCCCGAAGTAGACGAGCGTGCGATTCCAGACGTCGGCAAAACCCATGGTTGCAGGATATTAATCGCGGAAGAGGCTGTTCCCCAGGCGGACGTACGTCGCTCCCTCTTCGACCGCCACGCGCCAATCCTGCGACGTGCCCATCGACAGCTCCTTCAGGCCGTGCTGCTCGGCTAGCTCGCGGAGGCGGCGGAAGTACGGGCGCGACGCTTCCGGATCGTCAGTCTCGGGCGGCATCGTCATCAAGCCGCGCACGTCGGGATAGAGCTCGAGGTAGCGCGGAAGCTCGTTCGGCGCGATCCCGGACTTCGACCCCTCTCCGGAGAGGTTGACCTCGATCAGGGCCGGGATCTCGAGCCGCTTCGCCGCCGACTCGGACGCGAGCGAGTGGCATAGCTCGCAGATCGCGTTCACGGTCTTCGTCTTGCGGCTCTGGAGGTGGCCGATGAAGTGCCAGCGGAAAGCGTCGCCGTAGCGGGCGTGCTTCGCCTCCAGGTCCTGGGCCCGGTTCTCGCCGACGACCTCGACGCCCGCCTCGGCCAGGACCGCCAGCTCGTCGAGCGAGAGGTACTTCGTCGCGGCGACCACGGTCACTCCGGTCGCGCGCGCCTCCTCGTAGCGCTCGCGGACGCCCTCAGGCGACAACGCCGATCACGCCCTGGCGGCCGGTGACGCCCTCGTCGCGGCGATGGGAGAAGAACAGCTCGGGATGGCAGGACGTGCAGACGTCCGTCCGCTCGACTTCCTCGACGCCGGCGGCTCGCAATGCCCGCTCGGCCGCCGTCCAGAGATCGAGCTTGCGATCGCCGACCAGATCGGCGTCGAAGAGCGCGGCCACCTCGGGGCCGATCTCGTAGCAGCACGGCCCGATCGCCGGCCCGATCGCGGCCGCCGGGCGGCCGCCGAGGGCCTCGACGCCGCTCGCGATCACGCCGTCCGCGAGACCGCGCCAGCCCACGTGCAGGATCGCGAGTCCCGGTTTGTCGCCGTTGCTCCGTGCGAGCGCGACCGGCACGCAATCCGCGGTCATCGCGAGCATGGGAACGCGAGGCTCGTCCGTCCAGAGGCCGTCCGCGCGCTCGGTGCGCTCGCCGGCCACGGCGCGGCGGACGGTCGTTCCGTGCACCTGCCTGTTCAGCGCGAGCCGAGCCGGGTCGGCGTCGACCTCGGCGCAGACGCGACGCCGGTTCTCCTCGACGTTCGCCGGCTCGTCCCTCGTCAGCAGGCCGAGGTTGAGCGACGCGTACGGGCCTTCGCTGACCCCGCCCTCCCGGGTGGAGAACGCCACGCGGTACGGGCCGGGCGCTTGCCACCGGAAGATCACGGGGCGGAGATCAGCTCCCGCGCCGCCTCGAGCTCCGACTCGCGGCCGTCGAGCTCGCCGTTCAGCTTCCGGCGCCGCACCTCGGCGAGGACCTCCCCCACGCGTGGGGACTCGGCGAGCCCGAGCTTGGCGACGTCGTTACCGGTGATCTCGAGGCGCACGTCTCGCAGCCGGCGGAAGTAGTCCTCGAGCGCCGGGAGGTCGGCCAGAGCGAGCGCGAACAGCGGCGCGTCGGGGGCGTACGGCTCCGCGAGCGCCACCACCTCGGCGGGGTCGAGCTCGCGATCGCGCAGACGCTCGACCAGGCGAGGCGCGACCGTGATGGCGGCCGCGACCCGCTCGGCGTCGCGGCGGCGGACCTTGAGCCGTTCCAGCCAGTCGTAGAGCTCGTCCGGCGGCAGCTTCCGTGCGAGCGCGAGCAGGCCGAGCCGCCACGCGGGGACCTCGACGCCGTGCTCCTCCGCGAGCGCGACCAGCCGGTCGAAGAGCGCGACAGCGTCTTCGTCGGCAGCCAGATGCGGGTGGATCGCGCGGTCGGCGCCGAGCTCGGCCAGGCGAAGGATCGAATGCCGCACGTCGCTCTCGGAGAGGAGCAAGACGAGCTCGTCGCGCAGGCGCGCGGACGAGAGGTCGCCGACGAGCCCCATCTCGATCGTGCTCCATGCGAGCCGGGCCGTGTGCTCGTCCATCCGGAAGCCGTAGCGGTTCTCGTACCGGATCGCCCGGAAGATCCGGGTCGGATCGTCGATGAACGAGAGGTTGTGAAGGACGCGGATGACGCCGGCCTCGAGGTCCGCCCGGCCGCCAAAGGGGTCGACGAGGCGCCCGAGGTCGTCACCCTTGAGCGAGACTGCCATCGCGTTGATCGTGAAGTCGCGGCGGAAGAGGTCCTCGCGGATCGTCGCGTGCTCGACGGTCGGGAGCGCGGCCGGCGCGTCGTAGAACTCGGTGCGCGTGGTGACGACGTCGATGCGGCCGCCGGCGCCGTAGAGCACGACGGCCGTGCCGAACTTGGCGTGTGGACGGACACGCCCGTCCAGCGCGTCGGCGAGCGCCTTCGCGAACTCGATCGCGTCGCCCTCGACGGCGATGTCGACGTCGAAGCCCTGTTCGCCGAGCAGAATGTCGCGGACCGTTCCGCCGACGAGGTACACGCCCTCGTAGCCCTCCCCGATCGCGGCGATCGCCTCGAACGCGGGCGAGAGCTCCTCGAGGCCCTCGAGCTCACCGAGGAGGTTCGGGCCGAGCTCCTCCTCGCGCTCCTCGCGGGCACCGAGCGCGGCGAGCACGTCGCTACGGGTGACGACGCCGACGACCCGCTCGCCCTCCAGCACCGCAACGCGGCCCTCGGTCTCGACCAGGCGCTGGATCTCGGCGAGCGGGGTCGCGGGGTTGCAACGGGCGACGCGCGAGCTCATGATCCCCTTCACCGGCGCGTGGGAGAGCCCGTGGCCGATCGCCTTGTCGAGATCCTCCCGCGCGACCGAGCCGACGAGAGCGCCCTCGTCGAGCACCAGGATCCCGCTCTGCCCGTAGCGCTGGCACATCACCATCGCGTGCGCCACCGTCTCGTCGGGGCCGACGCTCCGCACGGGCTTCGACATCACCTTGCCGGCCGTGACCGGAACCGCGGTGGCCCGAAGCCCTTCCTCGAGCCGGGCCCGCGCTTCGCGGAGGTCGCCGCGGTGGACCGCCGACGCCGCCTGTGCGTGGCCGCCTCCGCCCAGCGCGCGCGCCAGCGTCGCGGCGTCCAGCTCGGGGGTGCGGCTCCGGACGACCGCGAAGACGCGCTCGTCGGTCTCGACGAGAACGACGAGCGCGCGGCAATCGGTCAGGTCGACGATCTTGTGGGCGAGGTTGGAGATGCCGTCGACGTGCGTCGGCCACTCCAACGCCGCGACCAGGACTTCGATCCCCGCCGCGTCGACGCTCTCGAGCCGGTCGAGCAGGGCCGAGAGCAGCTCGCGCTCGGACTCGCCGAGCGGCGTGTGCAGGTAGCTCGCGATCAGGTCCTGGCGGGCGCCGTGCCGAAGGCACCAGCCGAGCGCCTCGGCGTCACGCTGGGTGGCGCTGAGGTAGGTCAGCGAGCCGGTGTCTTCGTGGATCCCGAGCGCGAAGGCGGTCGCCTCGACCTCGCTCACCGGGAGCTCGCGCTCGGCGAGGATGCCGACCAGCGTCGTAGTGAGCGCGCCGTCCTCGGAGACGACCGCGCTCGTCTGCGGGACCCAGTCCGGAAGCTCGCTGCCCCCGTGATGGTCGAACACGACCTTCTCGACTTCCGGGTCGAGCGCGACCGGCTCCAGCTCGTTGAGCCGCGACGCATGGATCGTCTCGACGACGATCAGCCGGCGGATCGCGTCGAGGTCGAGGCGCGAGGCCTCGACGAGCTCGAGCTCGTCTGCGTGCAGCCGCGAGAACTCGCGGACGTTGCGGTTCAGCGAGCCCGAGAGGCACACCACGGCGTCCGGATAGAGCCGGCGCGCGGCCAGCATCGACGCGAACGCGTCGAAGTCCGTGTTGCCGTGCGTCGCGATGACGGTCGCGGCTTTCATCCACGACTCATTGTGCCCCCGCCTACAGGACGGCTACGGCCTCGATCTCCACCTTGGCGCCCGACGGAAGGGCGGCGACCTCCACCGTCGAGCGGGCCGGCGGCGTGTCGCCCGCGTGCCGCGCGTAGACCTCGTTCATCGACGCGAAGTCGCCGAAGTCGGTCAGGAAGACGGTCGTCTTGACGAGGCGGTCGAGGCCGCTGCCGGCCTCGCTCAGGATCGCGTCGAGGTTCTGGAAGACCTGCTCGGTTTGCTCTGCGATACCCCCGACGAGCTCGCTCTCGCCCGGCCTCAGGCCCAGCTGGCCGGAGACGAAGACGAATCCGCCCGCCTTGATCGCCTGCGAGTACGGGGCGCCCTGGAACGGCGCGGGCGCGTTCTCCGTGCGAACCGCCGACTTGTCAGCCATCTACGCGTCCTTTCGTCGTGACGCCTGGGCGAGCGCCACGCCCAGCGCCTTGAAGATCGCCTCCAGCACGTGGCGCGCGTCGTCGCCGTGCAGGAGGCGAACGTGGAGCGTGAGCCCCGCTCCCTCGGCGAGCTCGTGCAGGAACCGCGCGAGCAGGTCGCTCCCGAGCCCGCCGACTCCGGCGTCGGAGAGGTCGACGTTCGATACGACGAGCGGGCGGCCGGAAGCTTCGATCGTGACGTGTGCGAGCGCCTCGTCGGCCGGAAGCGTCGCCGACCCGTGGCCGCGAACGTCCCCGTGCAAGAGCTCCGCGAGGGCCTCGCCGAGCGCCGCACCGGCCGCGGCGACCTCGGCGTCCGCGCCGGTGGGCGCCAGCTCCAGCTGAAGACCGAAGCCGGCGTGCTCGGCGAGGACGCCGATCAGGTGGTCGAGGACCGGAAGCCCGGTCAGGACTTCCGTCTCCCGGTCTCCGCCGGCCAACACCCGCACGCGGTGATTCGCCGCAGCATCCATAGCCCGAACGAGGGTATCGAAGCCGCTCGGCGTGGCCGACCACTGACTCGGGATGCGGCTCCAGTGCTCGTCGTGCCGTCGCTTCGCGCCGATCGTGGCGCTGCTCGCCGCGCTCGCGTTCGTGCCCGCGGGCCAGGCGGCGACGTCGGTGGTCGGCTACGACTCCGAGGCGCGGCTCCACGCAGCCGTACGCGCCTCCGGTGGCCGGGTCGTCCGTACGCTTCCGAGCCTGCGCGTGGCCGAGGTCGACACGCCTCCGTCCGCGCTGCTGTCGCGCGCCGGAATCGAGTACGTCGCGACCGTCACGCGCCGGGCGTCCGCCGCCGAGCCGGCTCTCGCCCCATGGACGTCCTCGAGCGCACCCTTCGCGAACGCGCCGTTCGAGTGGCAGTGGGCCGCAACCCGCGCGAACGCCGTCCCCGCGTCCGTCCTCCGTGCCGCTGGCGCGATCACGATCGCGGTCGTCGACACCGGCGCCGACCTGAGCGCTCCGGATCTTCGCTCCAAGGCGCCCGAGTCGTACAGCATCGTGAACGGGACGACGAACGTGCGCGACCGGAACGGTCACGGCACCTTCGTGTCCTCGATCGCCGCCGGGTCGGTCTCGAACGGCGAGGGCATCGCGGGCTTCGGCGGCGACGCTCGTCTCCTCGTCGTGCAGGCCGGCGGCCCCGATGGCTCCTTCACCGACGTCGACGAGGCGGCCGCCATCGTCTACGCCGTCGGCCACGGCGCGAGAATCGTCAACCTCAGCCTCGGGGGCGTCGAGACCTCCGCCACCGAGCGCCGCGCGGTCGAGTACGCCGCGGCGCACGGCGTCCTGCTCGTCGCCGCGGCGGGTAACGAGTACGAGGACGGCAACCCGCTCGAGTACCCGGCCGCGCTGCTCCAGCCGCCGGGCTCGCAGGGTTTGGGCGGAATCGGCCTCTCGGTCGGCGCCTCGACCCAACGAGGCACGCGCGCCTCGTTCTCCAATACCGGCTCGCACCTCTCGCTCGCCGCGCCGGGCGAGGAGGTCCTCGGCGCGCTGTCGTCCTTCTCGCAGCCTTCCTACTACCCGCGCTTCGCGCTCCCGGGCTCCGGCTCGGGCCTCTACGGCTACGCGAGTGGGACGTCGTTCGCGGCGCCGCAGGTGGCCGGCGCGGCCGCGCTCGTGTGGGCCGCCAAGCCGACCGCGACGGCGACCGAGGTGGCGCAGACCCTGAAGCAGACGGCCTCGAGCCGCGGGGCGTGGAACCCCGCCCTCGGCTACGGCGTGATCGACGTCGCGGCGGCCGTCGCCACGGCGCTCGGGACGGCCGCTCCGGACGAGCTTCCTACACTTCGCGCCCGCGCGGCTCTCAGGATGAAGCTCCTCGGCTCGAAGGGCACGGTTCGGATCTCGGCCCGGCTGAGGTCGCTCACGCCGGCCATCTCGCCCGCACGCCGGATCGTTCGGCTCCAGGCGAAGCACGAAGCCAGCTGGCGCACGATCGCGACGGCGCGAACAGACGCGTCGGGCCGCGCGCGCTGGGCCGTCTACGCGTGGGCCAACCGCCAGCTGCGCGTGCGCTACCTCGGTGCGCCCGACCTGACCGCTGCGAGCAGCCCGTTCGTGCGCCTTCCCGGGCGTCACGGGCCGGCCGCCCGGAAGCTCGCCGGCCAGGGCCACCACCGCTAGCTCAGCTGAACCGAGCCGTCCTCCCGCAGCGTCCAATGGGGGTTGTGGGCGACCTCCCACGGATGCCCGTCGGGGTCGATGAAGACGCCCGAGTAGCCACCCCAGAAGGTCGCTGCGCCCGGGCGTCCGATCGTCGCGCCGGCCGCTTCGGCCTCGGCGATCACCGCGTCGACCTCGGCGGGTGAGCCGACGTTGTGCGCGAGCGTGATCCCGCCCCAGCCGCCCGTGTCCTCGACGGCGCTGTCCTCCGCCAGCGACTCGCGGCTCCACAGCGCGACGATCAGGCCGCCGGCCTGAAAGAAGACGACGTCGTCGTCCGGGCCGGCACCCGTCTTCCAGCCGAGCGCCTCGTAGAACGCCCGCGCACGGCCAAGGTCCTCGACGCCGAGCGTGACGACGCTCAGGCGCTGGTCCATCTCAGCTTTCGACGCGCTCGATCTGCGCGCCGAGGGCGCGAAGCCGCTCGTCGATCCGCTCGTATCCGCGGTCGATCTCGCCGATGTTCCCGATCGTCGAGACGCCGTCGGCGCAGAGGCTCGCGATCAGCATCGCCATTCCGGCGCGGATGTCGGGGCTCGCCATGCGCTGCCCGTACAGCTTCGCCGGCCCCGTAACGACGGCACGGTGCGGATCGCAAAGGATGATCCGCGCGCCCATGCTCACGAGCTTGTCGACGAAGAACAGGCGGTTCTCGAACATCTTCTCGAAGATCAGGATCGTGCCCCGCGCCTGGGTCGCGACCGCGAGGGCGATC
>Ga0126306_10000092_pt1 | contig 28662 bp, 25 predicted proteins | sample Plot27_FD_92592 | JGI IMG/M metagenome (GOLD analysis project Ga0126306, IMG submission 92592) | Serpentine soil microbial communities from UC McLaughlin Reserve, CA, USA - Plot27 | ecosystem: Environmental > Terrestrial > Soil > Grasslands | place: USA: UC McLaughlin Reserve, Lake County... | reverse complement strand
GGGACGTGTCCGGGCCGGTACGCACGTGGCCGTCGTCGGGACCCGCTCCCTCGGAGCCGCTCGACCCGGAGGACGACGATCCGCCCGAGGACGAGCCGACGAGGGCGTCGACCAGCTCATCCTTGCGCATGTCGGACTGGCCCGCGACGCCCGCGTCCCGGGCCATGGCGTGCAGTTCGTCGACCTTCTTCGAGCGGAGCTCGGTCTCGCTGACGCCCGGCGTGTTCGGTGTCTGGTTACCTGGTTTCTCGGCCATGGCCGCGTGCTACCCCGCCATCGCCAGGCGTCACATGTCCGTGCGGCGAGACCCCTTCCGGCGGCCGCGGACGTCAGCCGGCGACCGTGATGTCGTGGGTGGCGGCCCACTGGGTGACGTCGCGTCGCTGGATGGCCGCCGCCATCAGCTCGGGGAACAGGTCGGGGGTGCAGGCGAAGGCGGGCGCGCCCAGTTCGGTGAGGGCGGCGGCGTTCCCGGCGTCGAAGGACGGCGCCCCGTCGTCGGACAGCGCCAGCAGCACCACCACCTGCACGCCGGCCGCCACCAGGTCGCCGACGCGCCGCAGCAGCTCGTCACGGACCCCGCCCTCGTGCAGGTCGCTGATCAGCACGAGGATCGTGTCGTCCGGCCGGGGCACCTGGCCGGCGCAGTAGCCGAGCGCGCCGGCGATGTCGGTCCCCCCACCGAGCTGGACGCCGAACAGCAACTCGACCGGGTCGTCGAGCGCGCCGGTGAGGTCGACGACCGACGTGTCGAACACGACGAGCCGGGTCCGCAGCGAGCGCATCGACGCCATCACGGCCCCGAACACCGAGCTGTAGACGACCGACGACGCCATCGACCCGGACTGGTCGACGCAGAGGATCACCTCGCGCAGGACCTGCGGCGCCTTGCGGCCGAGGCCGACGAGCCGCTCGGGGATCACGGTCCGCCGGTCCGGCTGGTAGTGACGCAGGTTGGCCTGGATCGTGCGGTGCCAGTCGATGTCGCCGTGGCGCGGCCGGCGCGTGCGGGCGGCGCGGTTGAGCGCACCGGCGATCGCCTGGCGGGTGGGCGGCTCCAGCCGGCGCTCCAGGTCGTCAGTGACCTGGCGGACCACGGCCCGGGCCGTCTCGCGCGAACGCTCGGGTATGGCCCGGTTGAGCGCCAGAAGCGTCCCGACCAGGTGGACGTCGGGCTGGACGGCGTCGAGCATCTCGGGTTCGAGCAGCAGCTCGCGCAGCCCGAGACGCACCATGGCGTCGCGCTGCATGACCTGCACCACGCTGGACGGGAAGTAGGTGCGGATGTCGCCGAGCCAGCGGGCCACCCTCGGCGACGAGCCGGCCAGGCCACCACGCCGGGCCCCGTCCCCGCCCCGGCCGGCGTCGCCGCCGTAGAGCTGCTCAAGTGTGCCGTCCCGGCCGATGTCGCCGCCGTCGAGGTCGACGCCGGTGCCGTCCGCCTCGTCACCGCCGAGGACCAGCCGCCACCGCCGCATCCGCTCGGCGGCGATCGCCGGGGTCGTCGCCCGCCGCCGCCCGGGGACGGCGTCGGCGTCGCCGGCCGCGCCGCCGCCCCGGCCCGGCGGGGCGGTCGGAGCGGTCGTCCGGTCGGGGTGGTCGTCAGGCACCGGTGGCCTTCGCGGTTGAGGCTCCCTCGTCGAGGCCGAGGAGGAGGCGCAGGACGGGCTGGACTCGGGCGGCGCGCTCGGCGTCGACGGTGGCCTCGGTGGCGGCCGGGACGGCGCCGGGGACGCCGGCGTCGAGGCGGCGGACGTGGGCGCCGATCATGCGCCGCTCCGGCGCCTCGTAGCCCGCGAAGGCCCGACGTAGCAGCGGCAGCAGGTCGTCGAACGCGTCGCCGGCAACCGACGTGAGCCAGCTGTCGATGGCCGCCAGCAGGGCGTGGTCGTGGAGGAGGAGCAGGGCCTCCCCCGCCAGGAAGCCCTCGAGGAACGCTGCGGACCGGGCCGGCTCGCCGGCGAGAGAGAGCGCCAGCGACAGGCGGCGGTTCGCCTCGCCGGCGTCGATCCGCCCCGCGTCGAGCAGCAGGCGGACGATCCGCCCGGCGACCAGGCCGTGGACGTCCCGGCGGTCGGCGACCGTCGCCAGGCTGTCGAGCCAGGCGGACCGCAGCCCGCCGTTCTCCAGCAGCGACAGCCCCCGCTGGACGTCGTCGATGCGGGCCCGCAGCAGCTCGGCCGCCTCGTCGTCGAGGGCGCCCGACGCCGCCGGCAGGCCGACGCACACCCGCCGGACCAGGCCGTCCAGCACCTCGGCCACCAGGGCGCCGTCGGCCCCGCGGACGTTCCCGTACCGGGCCACCCGGGCCAGGGGCTCGACCGCCGCCATCAGGCGCAGGGTGTCGTGCTGGAGCGCCACCCGCTCCTCCAGGGCGGCGACGACCGGGCGGAGCCCGTCAGGCAGGTCGGCCAGCAGGCAGCGTTCGACGAGGGAACACAGTTGGGCGATGTCGGCGTCGGCCGCCCGGCGGGCCACCGTGTCGACGGCGGCGTCCACCACCGTGGTCCCGGCCACGGACGCCTCGATCACGGCGATCGCCAGCTCGGGCGTCCACTCCAGCGCCCATGCCTCCTTGAACGTGCCGGCCGTGCGGCCCTCGTCGGCCGGCTCGGCCCAGTGGATACCGAGCAGCCGGAGGCGGTGGAACAGCCGGGACCGCTCGCGCCCGTTCGGGGTCCGCAGGTCGAGCGTGAGCGTCGTCACCGCCGACGAGGCCTTGAGGCGGAGCCGCTTCTGCTGAGCCGCCAGGTCGCGGGCGAGCGGGACCATCGGCGTCTCGTCCGGCACGTGGCCGAGGGCGTCGCCGACCAGGAGGCGGTCCTCGACCAGGGCCATCGGCACGGGCGAGCCGTGGCACAGCACGGCCTCGGTGGCGTCGCGCAGCTCGGACAGGCCCGGGATCGGCCGCCCCCGCAGCGCCGCCAGCCCGTCGGCCAGGCGGTGGGCCTCCACCACGGACGCCGGCGACACGTCGTGGTGCTCGTCGCGCAGGAGGCGGGCGGTGCGGACCAGCCAGCGGCCCACCGGCTCGTCCGGCGCCGTGAAGAGGTGGTGGTACCAGCCGGGCGAGGTGACCCCGGCTCCGTAGCCGGAGGCGTGGCCCAGCCGCCGGGACGTCCACGGGACCCAGGTGGCGGTCACCTTCGCCTTGGGCAGCCCCCGCAGGCGGGCGGCGTCGGACGTGGCGGTGGGCCAGCGGTCGGGCACCAGGGCCGGGGCGTGCCAGGCGCCGCACACCACCGCCACCCGCTGGCCGGCAAGGCTGCGCAGGACCTTGCGCATCGCCGCCTCGCGGGTGAGGTCGTCCTCCATGGCGCCGGTGAGGGCCCGGACCTCGGTCATGGCGTCGAGGACGGCGTCGAAGGCGTCGAGGCCGTGGTGGCGGTGCTCGACGGCATCCTCCCACCAGCGCTCGGGGTCGTCGAAGCCGGCGGCCTCGGCCAGCATCGCCAGCGGGTCGGCCCGCACCCGGGCGGCCCGCTCGGCCTCGGCGGCGGCCTCACCGTCCTCGTCGCGTTCGCCGTCCGGCGCCGGGCCGTCGTCGCCGGGGGCGGCGCCCTCTGCGCCGCCGTCGAGCGGGCCGTCCGCCGCCGGGCCAGCGGGCGGCGGGTCGTCCGGTGGTGGGCCGTCGACCGGAGGGTCGTCCGCCGGGCCGCCGCAGGCGGCGAGGACGTGGGTCGCCGGGAGGTCGGCGAAGCGGACCGGGCGGTCGTGGGCCAGCGCCCACCGCAGGGCCACCCACTCCGGCGAGAAGGCGGCCATCGGGTAGAAACCGGCCCGGCGCGGGTCGTCGGGGACGTAGGTGAGCAGGGCGACCGGCGGCTCCATGGCGGGCGAGGCGGCGAGCGGCGCCACCGCGTCGAGCTCGGGCGGCCCCTCGATGACCAGGATGTCGGGACCCAGCTCGTCGAGCGCGACGGCGACGGCCCGGGCCGAGCCCGGGCCGTGGTGGCGGACCCCGAGCACCCGGACGTCGGCCGGGCCGTTCCTGCTCAGCGCCGCCCCCTCAGCCCATCTCCCGGCAGGCCCGGTACAGGTCGCCCCAGCCCGAGCGCTCGCGCACGATCGCCTCCAGGTACTCGTCGAGCACCACGCGGTCGGCCACCGGGTCCTTGACCACCGCCCCGATCAGGCCCGCCGCCACGTCGGAGGCCCGCAGCGCCCCGTCGCCGAAGTGGGCGGCGAGCGCCAGGCCGCTGGTGACGACCGAGATGGCCTCCGCGGTGGACAGCGTGGAGGAGGGCGACTTCAGCTTGGTCCGCCCGTCGGCGGTCACCCCGGACCGGAGCTCGCGGAACACGGTCACCACCCGGCGGACCTCGTCGAGCGACTCCAGCTCGGCGGGCAGCCCGAGGGACGAGCCCAGGGCGGCGACCCGGCGGCGGACGATCTCGACCTCCTGCTCGGCGTCGTCCGGCAGCGGCAGGACGACCGTGTTGAAGCGCCGCTTGAGGGCCGCCGACAGTTCGTTGACGCCCTTGTCCCGGTCGTTGGCGGTGGCGACGACGTTGAACCCCGGGCGGGCCTGGACCTCGTCGTCCAGCTCGGGGATGGGCAGCACCTTCTCGGACAGGATCGTGATCAGGGCGTCCTGCACCTCCGAGGGGATGCGGGTCAGCTCTTCCACCCGGGCGATGGCCCCGCGCTCCATGGCCCGCAGGACCGGCCCCGCCACGAGCGCGTTGCGCGACGGGCCCTCGGCGAGCAGGCGGGCGTAGTCCCATCCGTAGCGGATCGCCGCCTCGTCGGTGCCCGCCGTGCCCTGGACGAGCAGCGTCGAGTCGCCCGAGATGGCGGCGGCCAGGTGCTCGCTCACCCACGTCTTGGCCGTGCCGGGGACGCCGAGCAGCAGCAGCGCCCGGTCGGTGGCCAGCGTGGCCACGGCGACCTCGACGATGCGGCGGCGGCCCAGGTACTTGGCGGACACCTCGCTGCCGTCGGGCAGCGTCCCGCCGAGGAGGTAGGTGGCGACGGCCCACGGCGAGAGACGCCACCGGGGTGGGCGGGGGCGGTCGTCGGCCTTCTCGAGGGCGGCCAGTTCGGCGGCGAACTCGTCCTCGGCGTGGGCGCGCAGGACGTCGACGGGGAAGGGCGTCGTCTCGGTCATGGGAGTTCCTCGGCGATCGTCGCGCGCAGGGTGAGCGCGTGGTGGAGACGACGGCCGTCGCGGCGGCCGGTGGCGTTGTCGCCCAGCCCGTTGAGCCAGGCCTCGACCTCGGGGGCCACCGCCGGGTCGAGGGCGGCGGCGAGGGTGGGCGCGGCCTGCAGGAGCGGGCCGGGGCGGTCGCCGGCGGCCCGTAGGCGGGCGACGACGAGGGAGGACAGGGCGGGCGACCAGGGACGGGGGCAGGCGTCGAGCAGGCCGACGAGGCGGCGGGCGTCGACGCGGGTGTCGGTGAGGAGCGGCGTCAGCGCCCGTTCGGCGGCCGGCGGGTCAAGGACGGCGAGCAGGCGGGGCTGGTCGAGCCGCCGGGGCAGGAGCGCCTCGACCCAGGCGGGGTCCCGCTGGCGTATGGCGGCCTGCGCCCACCCGACCAGCAGCTCGTCCGGGACGCCGGGCAGCTCGACGAGCGCCCGGGGCGGCAGGCCGAGGTGGTCGGCCCAGGCGCCGAGCGGCGTGGCGGTGACCAGTTGGACCAGCCACCAGGCCCGCCGGCCCCACCCGTACCGGCCGACCGCGCGGCTGCCGTGGTCGCTCACGCCGTCGCGCCGGGTGGCGGCGTCGGGCTCCTCGGGCAGGTCGACGACGAGGCGGGGCCGCAGCCTCCCCTCGACCCGGACGAGCGGCAGGGCGCGGGCGGCCATCCGCGCCGCCCGCCGGGAGGCCGGGAGGGCGTCGAGCGCGGCGGCGGCCGCCGCCCGGACGCCGGCCGCCCGGTCGTCGAGCGCCGCCTCCAGGAACGGCTCGTCGCCGTCCGACAGGCCGGCGTCGTGCAGGACCTGGACGAACGTGGCCCGGTCCGCGGCGGCCTCCGACACCCACGTCGACTCGACCAGCCCCCGCCCGGCCGCCGGGTCGGCCGCCCGCACCCGCCGCAGGACCTCCAGGCGCACGCTGCGCACCCCGGTGTCCCAGGCGTGCTGCTCCTCCCGCCACCGGTCGACGCCACCGCCTGCGCCGGTGTCGGCGCTCGGCCCCGCCGGCGAGCCGCCGGACGCCGGACCGGGCTCGGCACCGACGGGGCGCTCGGTCCCGGGGATGGCGGGCTCGGCGGACGCGGCGGGGGCGTGCTCGGGCTCGACGGCGACGGCGGCGTCGGCGGGCGGGGCGGCGGCGTACGCAGGCCCGGACTCGGTGGGTCCGGCGGTCGCGGGCGCCGGAGTCGGCTCGGGCTCCGTGGCGGTGGTGGTGGCGGTGAACTCGTGGACGGTCGCCCACGACCAAGCCGGGTTGAGGCCGGCCAGCCAGCGGCCGCGTTCGCCGGCGGCGCGGGCGGCGGCGTCGCGCAGCGCCGGGTTGCCGGACGCCCGGTCGAGCACGGGCGCCAGCAGCGGCGGCGGTACCCGCAGGCCCCGGCGGGCGCAGCGGGCCAGCCACTCCCCGACCAGCCCGTCCGGTCCGCCGGGGACCGACACGGCCCCGGACAGCAGCAGCTCGAGGACCTGCACGGCCGCGGCCGGCGCCACGGGTCGGTCGTCCTCCGGCGGCGGGGCCGCGCGCCCGGCGGCCCCGCCGAGCACGCCGGCCGGCGGCGCCGGCGGGACCCAGCCGGCCCGGCGGCCCCCGCCCAACAGGGTCGCGGCCGCCAGGACCTGGGCCTCGACTGGCTCGACCGCCTCGCCGTCCTCGACCGCCTCGGGATCCGGGAGGCCGGTCGCCGCCCGCACCGGGGGCGGCAGGTCACGCCGCCGCTCGGTCCCGACCAGCGCCACGGCGATCAGTTCGTCCCAGGCGGATTCGGGGGCGCGGCTCACAGCGGCACCAGCTCGTCGTCGACCGTGACCGTGGCCGGGTGGAGCGTGCCGTGCTCCAGCTCGCCCAACAGCGTCGTGCGGCCGCCGCCGGTGAGGGCGAGGAGCGGCCACGGGTCGAGATCGTCGGCGATCGGGAGGGCGGCGCCGGCGGCGTCGACGAACCAGGCCCGCCCGTCCACGAGCGTCGGTGCGCCCACGAGGGCGGCCGGCACGCGGTCGAGCCACGGGTTCCCGGCCAGCCAGGTCGCCCGGCGCTCGAGCAGGCCGGCGATGTCGGTGGCGTCGGGGACGAAGGCGGCCCCGGGCACGACCCGCTGGTCGCCGGTGAACAGGCCCCGGGGCGGCGCCCCGCCCGGGTAGCGGGCCACGGTGGCGTCGACGATCGTGCCGGTCACGCCCGCCACCTGCAGCGTCGCCCCGGCGGCGGCGAAGTCGAGCAGGAGGACGAGCTCGCCGGTCGACTCGGCGGCGAGCCAGGTGCGCTGGGATCGGATCCGGTCGTCGCCGCCCAGCCGGACCCCGAGGACGTGCCAGCGGTCGCGGACGCCGCCGGCCGCCATGACGTCGTCGCGCCGGCGGGCCACGCCGAGGAACGTGAGCAGGTCGGCCGCCACCGGCGTCGGCAGCGCCGCCCGGCGCCCCCACGCCCGCACGGCGGCGAACCAGCGGCCCAGCTCGGTGAGCAGCGGGGCGGCCCAGTCGCCCGGCCGGGCGACGAGCCCGGCCGCCCCGCGCACCCGGTCGGCCAGCCCTGGGACCTGGGCGTCGACGAGGCGGGCGGCGGCCTCGTCCCAGAACCGGTACGGCTGGCGGCGGGCCGCCCCCAGGCCCGACCGGACCAGGTCGGTCAGCCACACGTCGAACGAGGCCAGACCGGCGGTCATCGTCTCCTCCCGCCGGGCCGCCCGGGCCGCCGCCGCCTCGGCCGCCTCGGGGTCGGTCGAGGTTGCGCTGCCCGCCGCGCGGCGGGCCGCCTGCCCCGCCGCCCGGCCGGCCCGCTCGCCAGCCCACTCGCCGGCGAATGGCGCCGCCTCGGCGGCCTGCGCCACGTCGCCCTTGCCGGCGGCCCACAGCAGAAGGAGCGCCAGCCCGTGCTTGCACGGCACCTTGCGAGACGGGCAGGTGCACCGGAAGGCCGGCTCGGTCAGGTCGACGGTGACTTGGTAGGGCGCCTTGCCCGAGCCCTGGCACTTGCCCCACACCAGCGACTCGGTCGAGCCCGTCTCGGACCACGGGCCCGGCCGGGCGAGCCGGCGCGCCGCCGCCCGGGACGCCGGGTCGGGCGCCAGCCCCAGCACCCGGTCGACGGTCCAGCGCGGCATGCCGGGCAGGATGGCACAGGCCTGTGACGGTCCCACCCGAACCGGGCACGATCACCGCCGACCGCCGACCGCCGACCGCCGATCCGCCGATCGCCGCCGGGAAATTGCCGGCCCGGGTCAGTCCCGCACGTAGCGGCTGCGGACCACGGTCTCCGGCTGCTTCACCGTCTCGTACCGCACCCCGACGACGCCGGACCGGTACACCTTGCTCCACACGAGGGCCAGGTCCGCCGGGGCGTCGAGCCGACCGAACACCGCCAGGCCCCGGCCCACCGCCACGGGCTCCAGCTTGAACCAGTACTCGTCGACCAGCCCGAGCCGGACCACCTCGGCCACCGTGCTCGCCCCGCCGAAGATCGCGATGTCGCCACCCGGCTGCGCCTTCAGGTCGGCGACCTCCTCGGCGATCCCCCTCCGGGCCAGGCGGGCGGTCGGCATCCCCAGCTGCGGCGTCGAGCGGGAGAAGACGACGATGGGCGTCTCCACCATCCAGCGGGCGAAGGCGGCCATCTCCGGCGTGAGGCTCCCGTCGGCCGCCATCGCCGGCCACGCCCCCTCGAAGCTCTGGTAGGTGGCCCGCCCGGCCAGCATCGTGTCCGCCCGCTGCCGGATGTCGGTCGTGAAGTCGTGGTCCATCTCCTCGTCGTCGACCATCCAGCTCATGTCGCCCCCGGGGCCGCCCATGAACCCGTCCAGCGAGGTGTTGCAGGACAAGATCAGCTTGCGCACGTCGGCTCCTCGTCGCTCGCACCGCGGGCCGCCCCGTGCGGCCCGTCACCCTTCCGACACCCGGCCCTCCCGGGAATCGACAGCCCGCGGGTTCAGTGCAGCCCGGTGCGCCAGCGGCCCGGGGGGGAGCCGTGGTGGCCCCGGCAAGACCGGCGACCGCGGTCGGCCGGGTTCCGCCCACGGTCCGTGGGAAGCGGCGGGCATGGTGCGCAACGGACAGACCGCCCACGACGGCGCGGACGATCGCCGGGTCGTCGTCGTGCTCGGGGCCTCGAGCGGTATCGGGCGGGCGTGTGCCGTGCGCTTCGCCCGGAAGGGGGATCGGCTCGTCCTCGCCGCCCGGGCCGCCGACGGGCTGGCCACCGCCGCCGCCGAGTGCCGGGAGGCGGGGGCGGCGGCGGTCGAGGCCGTGCCCACCGACGTCATGGACGAGGAATCCGTGCAGGCCCTGGTCATGCACGCCACGGACGTGTTCGGGCGCCTCGACGTCGTGGTCCACAGCGCCAACGTCATGGCGTACGGCGCCTTCGAAGACCTGCCCACCCGGGTGTTCGAGCGGGTGGTCGACACGTCGGTCCACGGGACGGCGAACGTGGCCCGGGCGGCGCTGCCGGTCCTGCGCCGCCAGGAGCACGGGACGCTGATCCTGGTGACGTCCCTGCTCTCGTCCGTCCCCGTGCCCGGGATGGGCGCCTACATCGCCGGCAAGTGGGGCCAGGACGGCCTGGCCCGGGTCCTCCAGCTCGAGCTGCGGGCCGCCAGGGGCGTGAAGGTGTGCACGGTGGCGCCGGGGGCGGTCGACACCCCGATCTTCCGGCGGGCGGCGAACTTCGCCGGCTTCGTCGGGCGGCCGCCCCCGCCGGTCGTGTCGGCCGACCGGGTGGCGCGGGCGGTGGCCCGCTCGGCGGACCGCCCCCGCAAGCGCCGCTCGGTGGGCCCGGCGAACCCACTCGTGATCCTCGGCTACCGCCTGTTGCCGCCGCTCTACGACCGCCTCGTGGTGCCGCTGGCCCGGATCGGGACGCTGACGCGTGAGCCGATCCCACCGACGGACGGCAACGTCTTCACCCCCTCGCGGCACACCGGTGCCACACCCGCCGATCAGCTGCGGGACGCGTCCTGAGGCGAGACACACGTCGGGCGACCTGCCGATACGCGCTCCGATGCGCCCCGCACCGACTCGGTACAGTGCCGAGTCCATGGCGGCGACGACGAGCACGGGCGGGGCGGCCGCTGACCGCCTCCGCGACATCGAGGCCCTCACCGACGCCGGCCTCGCCCAGCTCGGCGTCGAGGACCTCCTCAGCGAGCTGCTCGACCGCACCCTCGCCGTGCTGGGCGCCGACACCGCCGCCGTGCTGCTCCTCGACGACTCGGGCAGCCAGCTGGTCGCCACCGCGGCCCGGGGCCTCGAGGAGGAGGTCTACCAGGGCGTCCGCATCCCGCTCGGGCGGGGGTTCGCCGGCCGCATCGCCGCCGAGCGGCGACCGGTCACCATCGACGACCTCGACAAGGCCGACGTCCTCAACCCGGTCCTGCGGGAGAAGGGCCTGCGCTCGCTGCTCGGCGTCCCGCTCCTGGTGGCCGGCGATCTGCTCGGCGTCCTCCACGTGGGCACGCTGACCCAGCGTCACTTCAGCGCGAGCGACGTCGACCTGCTGCGGGTCGTGGCCGAGCGGGTCGCCCTGGCGACGCGCGCCCAGCGCGCCGACGAGGACCGGAAGGCCGCCGCCGCCCTCCAGCGCAGGCTGCTGCCCGACCGCCTCCCCACCGTCGCCGGGCTCGAGAGCGCCCTGCGGTACAGCGCCGGTGGCCAGGGCGACGTGGGCGGCGACTGGTACGACATGTTCGTGCTGCCGTCGCGCTGGGTGTGCATCACGGTCGGCGACGTCGTCGGCCGGGGGCTGCACGCCGCGGTGATCATGAGCCGCATCCGGAGCTCGCTGCGCGCCTACGCCCTGACCTCGTCGCCCGACCCGGCCCACGTGCTCGAACGGGTCGACCGCAAGATCCAGCACTTCGAGCCCGGCGAGATGGCGACGGCGCTCGTGGCGATGATCGAGCCCTCGCTGGAGCGGATGCACGTGTCACTGGCCGGCCACCCGGCGCCGATCGTCGCCCACCCGGCCACGGAGCGCCCGGGCGGCGGCACCTACCTGCAGCTGCCCGTCGACCCGCCGCTCGGCGTGACCCAGTGGCGCCAGCGTCGCGCCACGCCGGTCGACCTCCACCCCGGCAGCGTCGTGGCGTTCTACACCGACGGCCTGGTCGAGCGGCGGCACGACTCGATGGTCGAGCGGCTCGCCCAGCTGTGCGACGCCGTGACGCCCGACGAACCCGAGCGCGTGTGCATCACCGTCATGGCCAGCCTGGTGGGCCAGGAGCGTCCGCTCGACGACGTGGCGCTCCTGGTGTTGCGGCGCACCGAGCTCGGCCCGGCCGAGCCGCTGGAGATGACCTACCCCGCCGTGGCCTCCGCCCTCGGCGACGTGCGGGCCGGGCTACGACGCTGGCTGGCCGAGGCGGGCGCCAGCCGCGCCGACACGATCGACGTGCTGCTGGCCGCGGGCGAGGCCACGAGCAACGTCGTCGAGCACGCCTACGGCCCGCAGGGCGGGGACATGACGGTCCGGGCGGAGCGGGACGAGCGCAGCGTCGTGATCACGGTGTCCGACCGGGGCGGGTGGCGCGAGCCGCGCGGCACCAACCGGGGACGAGGGAGCGGCCTCATCGCGGCCGCCAGCGACGACGTGCGGGTGGACCGGGGGCCGGACGGCACGACCGTGACGATCCGTCGCCGCCTCGGTCGGCCGCCGGAGGGCCGGGCATGACCACGGCGCACGTCGACACGACGACGGACGACGGCGGGCGGCGGCTGCGCCTCGCCGTCGTGGGTGAGGTCGACCTGTCCAACGCCGGCGCCGTCGAGGACGCCCTCGTCGCGGCCATCAGCAACGAGGCGACCGAGGTGTCGGTCGACCTCGGGGCGGTCGAGTACCTCGACAGCGCCGGGCTACGTCTCCTCTTCTCGCTGGTGAGCCGGCTCGCCGTCCTGCAGATCTCCCTCGAGCTGGTCGTGCCGTTCGACTCGCCGTCCCGCCGGGCCGTCGAGCTGTCGGGGCTGGCGGCCGTCGCCCGGCTGACGCCGGAGGCGTCGCCCCCGTTCTCATAGGCACGGCGGCGGGCAGGAAGGCGTGTCGCCCCGGCGCGCCGGGGAAGGACCCGCCCGCCATGAGCACCACCGCCTCCCTCCCCGACATCGTGCTCGGACCGACGGCCGGCGCCCCGCCCGGGGTCGACGACGGCGTCGGCGAGGTCACGTTCGTCGGCACCGCCACCGTCCTGCTCCGTGTCGGCGGGTTCACCCTGCTCACCGACCCGAACTTCCTCCACGCCGGCGACCACGCCTACCTCGGGCTGGGCCTGCGGTCGCGGCGGCTGACCGAGCCCGCATTGCAGCCGGCGGACCTGCCGCCGCTCGACCTGGTGGTCCTCTCCCACCACCACGGCGACCACTTCGACGACGTCGCCGCCCGCGAGCTCGACAAGGCCGTCCCGATCGTCACCGAGCCGCACAGCGCCCGGAAGCTCCGCTCGCAGGGCTTCACGCACCCGGTGGCGCTGCGGACGTGGGAGTCCCAGTCGTTCGTGCGGGACGACCACCGGCTGACCGTCACGGCGACGCCCGGCAAGCACGCCCCCCAGCCGCTGCAGTCGCTCCTCCCTCCGGTGATGGGCTCGGTGCTGGACCTGAGCACCGATGGGCGGCACCGCCTGCGCATCTACGTCACCGGCGACACGCTGATGCACGACCGGCTGGCCGACGTGCCCCACCGCTTCCCCGGCATCGACCTGTGCCTGCTCCACCTGGGCGGCACGCGGGTGGCCGGCGTCCTGCTCACCATGGACGCCGACCAGGGCGTCCGCCTGCTGCGCCTCGTGCGCCCGCGCACCACCGTGCCGATCCACTACGACGACTACACGGTCTTCCGCTCGCCGCTGGCGGACTTCCGCCGCGCCGTGTCGGAGGCGGCGGCCGGCGGGGACGGGGTGCCCACGGACGTCCACTACCTGGACCGGGGCGAGACCTACCGCTTCCCACTCCGGGAGGGGGCCGACACCGGACCGGACGGCGGGATCGGACCGGACGCCGGCTCGCGCCTCGGGGACGACGGGCCGCGCTCGGGGGACGCCACCGGCGGACCGACGTGATCGAGGCCGGCGGCGGGGCCTCCGCCGGGCTCACGTTCGGCGCCGACCACAGCGCCGGCTAGAGCGTCGGGTCGGTGGCGAGGGCGTCGGCGTCCGGGTCGGGTTCGGGGAGGATGCGCAGCTCGCCCGTGCGGTCGCGCAGCTCGGTCTCGACGTAGTCGTCGACGGCCTCCTCCGTCGTCACCTCCCGCTGCAGCGCCTCGGCCATGTACCAGCGATGCTCGAGGATCTCGTGGAACAGCTCCGCGGGGTCGAGCCGCTCCTGGAGGTCCGGCGGGACGCGGGCCAGCGCCGGCTCGAACGCCTCGGTGAGCCAGCGGTAGGCGGCGACGGCCTCGGGCATGTCGTGGCCGGTGGTCCGCTGGGCCCACGCCCGGAACTCCGCCATGTCGTTCAGCAGCCGCCGGGCCTGGTTCTCCTGGACCCGCAGGCCGGTCAGGGCGGCCAGCCGGCGGGCGTGGTGGCCCTCCTCCAGCACCCGGGCCACGACGCGCAGCTCCGGCCCGTCGGCCGTGCGGACCAGCTCGAACTCCTCGACGTCGAAGCCCATCTCGTTGAGCCGCCGCAGCCGGGCCTCGACCCGGTGCCGCTCGCCGGGGGCGACGACCTCCTCCCGCGTCAGCTCGGTCCACAGCTCGGTGTAGCGGCGGTCGAGGGCCTCGGCCGTCTCCAGCGGGTCGACGTCGGAGGGCAGGCGCCTGGCCGCTCCGAGGTCGAGCAGCTCGCCGGCCACGTTCTCGGTGGCGACGGTCAGGTCGTGGCCCCGCTGGCCGTCGGACAGCTGCGGCCGCCGCTCGCCCGTCTCGGCGTCGACCAGGTACGCGGCCAAGGCGCCGGCATCGCGGCGGAACAGGACGTTCGACAGCGAGCAGTCGCCCCAGAAGAACCCGTTGAGGTGCAGCCGCACCAGCAGGACGGCGAGGGCGTCGATGAGCCGGCTGCGCAGGTCCGGCACGCCGCGCCCGGTGAAGAGGGTGCGGTACGGGAGCGAGAAGTCGAGGTGGCGGGTGATGAGGACGGACGGCAGGGGACGCCCGTCCGCGTCGCTGCGGCCCCGGACGACGCCGACCGGCTCGACCGCGGGCAGGTTCTCCTCGGCCAGCCAGCCGAGGAGGCCGTACTCGCGCTCGGCCAGCGCGAGCGAGGTCTCCTTCAGGGCGTACGCCCGGCCCGCCTCCGAGACGAACCGGACCACGTGGCGCGAGATGCCGCGGGCGTAGTCCACCAGGCGGGGGTCGTCCCACTCGGCCAGCGGCCGGTCCCACGGGAAGTCGAGGAAGTCGGGGTGGCCGGTCCGGGCGACCAGGTGGAACAGCGGCGCGGCGGCGGGCCTCTCCACGCCCTGAACGGTACGGGAGCCGGCGCTAGCCGACACCCACCTCGTCGCCGACGGCCACCGTCCCGCCCCGCACGACGTCGCAGTACACGCCGAGGTGGTTCTCGTGCTCGGCCGCCATCGTCCGGTAGATGCCCAGGTCGCGCGCCAGGGCCGGCGCCGGCCCGGCGGCGGGTTGGGCGCGCAGCGGCACGGCGCAGCGGACGGTCCGCATGAGGACGTCGAGCGTGACGCCACGGCGATCGCTCCCGCCGTCGCCGCGGCCGTTTCCCATCGCCAGCGGGCCGCCGACCCAGGCGTCCTCGGGATAGTCGCCGGCGGCCGGGCCCGTGTCGACGAGCACGTTCGGGCGGAAGCGCCGGACCGCCCAGTCGCCCGCCGGGTGGGTGGCGGCCATCGTGGCCAGCGCCCCGGTCGTGAGGACGTGCACCCCGGTCAGGTCGCAGAACGACCCGAGCGGCGTCTCGATCGGCACCAGCTCGGCGTCGTCGTCGGGCGGGTCGAACGTCATCTCGTACGCCGTCGCGGCGTCGCCGGCGGCCGACCGCAGCTCGACCCGCCGCCCGAGCCAGTCGGACAGGGCGCCGTCGGCGAGGCCCCGGTCCTCGCTGTCGAGCACGGTCCCGTCGGGCAGCGTGATCGTCACGGCGTCCTGGTCCCGGGAGGCGGCCGACGCCTGCAGCAGCGCCGGCACGGTCTTGGCGGACAGCACCCGCCCCGACGCCCGGTCCACCACGCCCCAGGCCCGGTCGCCCGCCACCCCGCCGGCGGTCCCCGGCCCGGGCCCGACGAACACCAGCGTGTCGACGGCCTCGCCCTGCATCGACTTCACGGGGAACCGCCACAACCCCACGACGGTCCCCACGCCCGACCCCCCGACCCCCGACGCCTCCGTCATCCCGCCATCCTGCCCCGCCCGGGGTGGGGCCGACCGGGATCTTTCCCATCGGTGTCAACCCGGACGGTGGGGGCGGCGTCCGTACGTGTGGCGCCGCTCGGCGGACGGGCGGCGAGGACGGAAGGAAACGGGCCATGCGCTCGACACGCACGTTCGTCGCCTTGGCGGCGATCACACTGACGCTCGGCCTCGGGGCCGCGCCCTTGGCGGCCACCCCGGCGGCGAGCTCGGCCCCGGCCGGCAGCGCCCTCCGGGCGGCCCCCTACTGCGGGATCACGTGGGGCTCCCTGCCCGACGTGGACCCGGACTACACCGGGGCCCGCATCGTGAACCTCCGAGCCGGTCGCCACACCTGCTACGACCGGCTGGTCGTCGACCTCGGGCCCGGCCTGTCGCCCGGGTACGACGTCCGGTACGTGTCGCAGGTGACCCTGGACGGCTCGGGCGCGGCCCTGCCGCTGAGCGGCGGCGCGTTCCTGCAGGTGCTGGTCCGCGCCCCCGCCCATGACGACTACGGCCGGCCGACCTACTCGCCGGCCGACCGCTACCACGCCGTGAACGTCAGCGGGTTCACGACCTTCCGGCAGGTGGCCTGGGGTGCCACGTACGAGGGCCAGTCCACGATCGGGCTGGGCGTGCGGGCCCGGCTGCCGTTCCGGACGTTCGTGCTCCGCTCGGCCGACGGCGGCTCCCGCCTGGTCATCGACGTCGCCCACCGCTGGTAAGGCCAACGCCGGCGGCAACCGGGCGAGCCCGGACGGCGATCTGGAGCGCCGTCCGGGCCATCCGGTCGTGCGGGGCGCTCATGCGCCGTTGCCGCCTTTCACCACCGCGACCTGCCCGCCGAGGTCGATCACGCGTCCCTTCTCCACGGGCGTGCACCGTAGAGGGGGCGGCGACCTCGCTAGCGTCCCGGCATGGCCGGCACCGACGCCACGACGAAGGACGGCGACGGCGAGCGGGACGGGGTGAAGCTCACCAACCTCGACCAGCCGCTGTTCGACGGGGCCGCCGCCACCAAGCGCGACCTGGTCGAGTACCTCGACGCCGTGGCTGACCGGATCCTCCCCGTACTGGCCGACCGGCCGCTCTCGGTCGTCCGCGTGCACCGGGGCCAGGAGGCGTTCATGCAGAAGAACGTCCCCAAGTACACGCCCGACTGGGTGCGGACGACGTCGTACTGGGCGGAGACGTCGAAGCGCAACGTCCGCTACGCCCTGTGCAACGACCGTCGGACCCTGCTGTGGTTCGCCAACCAGCGAGCCGTCGAGTACCACCCGACGCTGGTCCCGGCGGAGCGCCTGGACCGGCCGACGCACATGGTCCTCGACCTGGACCCGCCGGAGGGCAGCGACTTCGGGGCCGTGGTGGCGGTCGCCCACCTCGTCCGGCAGGCGCTCGCCGACCTTGGGCTGGCCGGCGCCGTGAAGTCCAGCGGGGCGAAGGGGCTCCACGTGTTCGTGCCCATCGGCCCCGACGTCCCCACCGAGGACTCGGCCGCCGCCACCCGCGCCGTGGCCGCTCGCGCCGCGGCGCTGGGCCCGTCGATCGCCACCACGGCGTTCATCCGGGAGGACCGCGCCGGCAAGGTGTTCGTCGACCCCACCCGGGCCGGCGGGGCCACGGTGATCGCCGCCTACAGCCCGCGCGTCCGACCGGGGACGCCGGTCTCGTTCCCCCTGGCGTGGGACGACCTCGACGGGGTCGCCCCGTCCGACTTCACCGTGCACACCGCCGTCGAGCGCCTCGGCGACGCCGACCCGTGGGCCGAGCACATGCCGCCGACCCAGACGCTGCCGCCGGACCTGGTAGCGGAGGGCCACGCCATCCCCGTGGCCCGGGTCCAGGCCATGCACGAGGGCAAGCGCCGCCGACGCGCCCAGGCCCAGGCGGCCGCGGAGCCCGACGACGGCTGAGCGCCACCACCCAGCGCCGGCGCTGAGCGTGGGAGGGCGATGCCTCCGCCTTGTTTCACGTCGCGACGATGCGCCCCGCAAGCGATCATCCAGCGACGACAACGGAGGGACGGGCGTGGCCAACCAGGCGATGAGGGACCTGTGGGACGGCGAGAGCGGAGCAGCGTGGGTCCGCCTCGAGGAACGCTACGACGGGACGCTGGCACCGTGGGCCGAGCTGCTCGCCGACGTGGCGGCGATCGGGCCGGGCGAGGACGTCCTCGACGTCGGCTGCGGGTTCGGCACGACCTCGCTGGACGCCGCCGCCCGCACCGGCCCGTCCGGCGCCGTCCTCGGCGTCGACCTGTCGAGCGTCATGGTCGCCCGCGCCCGGGAGCGGGCGGCCGCCGCCGGGCTCGACCACCTGCGCTTCGCCGTGGCCGACGCGCAGACCGACGACGTGGGCGCCGACCACGACGTCGTGATCAGCCGGTTCGGGATCATGTTCTTCGACGACCCGGTCGCCGCGTTCGCTCACCTGGCCGCGTCGGTGCGGCCCGGCGGGCGGCTGGCCGTGCTGGCGTGGGCCGCGGCGGACCGGCAGGAGTGGGTGACCGTCCCGGCGGCGGCTGCCCTGGCGCACGTGCCGTTCCCCGATTTCGGCGCCCCGGGCGCCCCCGGCGCGTTCGCCCTTGCCGACGCCGATCGCACTGCCGGGATCCTGGCCGCGACGGGCTGGTCGGACGTGGCGATCGAGCCGCACACCCGCACCCAACGGCTGGGCGGCACGGACGCCCTCGAGCTGGCCATGGACTACGTCGTGTCGAGCGGCCCCGGCCGGGCGCTGCTCGCCGGCGCTCCCGACGACGCCGCCCGCGAGCGGGCGATCGCCGCCGTGCGGGAGGCCCTCGCGGCCCGGACCACCACCGACGGCATCCCGGTCGACGGCACGGCCTGGGCCGTCACGGCCCGGCGTCAGTAGATCGTCTGGCGGGCCCGCTCCGGGTAGCCGGCGTCGTATCCCGCCCCGTCGAACTCGCCGGCGGTGATGTACTCCATGATCTGGCCGACCGAGGGCAGTTCGGCGGGGTCGCGGTGGCGCGAGGCGTCCCAGAGGTGCGAGCGGATCAGGGCCTTGGGGCACTGCGTGTAGACGGCCGTCGTGCTGACCACGATGACCGTGGCCGGCAGCTTCCCGGCGATGGCGAAGCTCTCGCGCAGCGCCCGGTCGGTGGTGACCACGGCGGTGCCGTTGACCCGCAGCGTCACCCCGACCCCGGGGACGAGGAAAAGGAGGCCGATGCGGGGGTCGACGACCAGGTTGCGCAGGGTGTCGAGCCGGTTGTTGCCCCGCCGGTCGGGCATCATCAGCGTTCGCTCGTCGACCACGCGGACGAACCCGGCAGGGTCGCCCCGCGGCGAGCAGTCGAGCCCGTCCGGGCCGCACGAGGCCACGAGCACGAACGGCGACGCCTCCACGTAGCCGGCGTGGAGCGGCGTCAGGTGGTCCAGCTCCTTGGTGACGGCCGTGGGGACCGGTTCGCCGTACAGGGCGTCCAGTTCCTCGTGGCTCCGCACGATGTCCACGCCCGGAACCTACGCCCGGCCCGGCGCCCGCCCGCAGCGGGTTTCCGGGGCCGGGCGCCGGGCCGGACGCACCGGCCGCAGGCTCAGGCGGCCGACTTCTCCAGGACGTGGACGCCGCAGGCGGAGCCGAGGCCGATGACGTGGGCCAAGCCCACGGTGGCACCCTCGATCTGGCGGTCGCCCGCCTCGCCCCGGAGGTGGTGGCACACCTCCCAGATGTTTGCGATGCCGGTCGCCGCGATCGGGTGGCCCTTCGACTCCAGGCCACCGGACACGTTCACCGGCGTGCTGCCGTCCCGCCACGTGGCGCCCGACTCGAAGAACGGCACCGCCTCGCCCGGGGCGCACAGCATCAGGTTGTCGTAGTGGACGAGCTCGGCCGTGGCGAAGCAGTCGTGCAGCTCGACCAGGTCGAGGTCCTCCGGGCTCACCCCGGCCTGCTCGTAAGCCTGGGTGGCGGCGTTGCGCGTGAGCGTGTTGACGTCCGGGAGGACCTGGCAGGCCTCTTCCCACGGGTCGGTCGTCAGCACCGACGCCGACACCTTGACCGCCCGCCGGCGCTGCTCGGCCGACAGCGTGGCCAGCTTCTCGCCGCTCACGACCACCGCCGCGGCGGCCCCGTCGCAGTTGGCCGAGCACATCGGCCGGGTGTTCGGGTAGGCGATCATCACGTCGCCCATGATCTGCTCGAGCGACATCTTCTTCGTGTAGGCGGCCAGCGGGTTGAGCGTCGAGTGGGCGTGGTTCTTCTCGCTGATGCGGGCGAACAGCTCGAAGCTCGTGCCCCCGTAGCGGTGGCCGTACTCCATGCCGATCTGGGCGAACACGCCCGGCATGGTCTCGGTGCCGATGCGCCCGTCGATCGGGGCGACGGCGCCGTAGCGGCCGTCGGGCGCCCAGGTGTCGCCCTCCTTCTTGCGGGCCGCTCCGGCCAGCAGGCCGGCGCCCGCCAGCTTCTCGACGCCGACGGCCAGGCCGACCTCGGTCTCGCCCGCCTTGACGGCCATGATCGCCGTGCGCAGGGCGGTCGCCCCCGTGGCGCAGGCGTTGGCCACGTTGTAGACCGGGATGCCCGTCTGGCCGACCTGCTTCTGCAGCTGCTGGCCGATGCCCGCGCCCGCGTTCATGAGGTTGCCGGCGGCGAGGACGCCCACGTCCTTCATCGTCACCCCGGCGTCGGCCAGGGCGGCCATGGTGGCCTCGGACGCCAGGTCGACGGCGTCCTTGTCGAGGTGCTTGCCGAACTTGGTCATGTGGATCCCGAGGATCCAGACGTCGTCGGTCGCCATGGTCAGCTGCCCTCCTGCGGCTCGAACCCGAACCCGATCGCCTCGGTGCCGGTCGAGTCGGTGCCCACCGGTACCGTCGTGAGCCGGACCTTCATCCCCAACGACACGTGCTCCGGGTCCGGCGGCACGTTCACGAGGTTGCCGCGCACGCTTGTCCCGTCGCAGTCCACGACCGCCGCCACGAACGGCACCGGGATGCCCGGCGCCGCCATCGAGACGATCGTGAACGCCCGCACCTCGCCCTCTGTCGCCACCGTCACCGGCGCGAACGACGTGCCGGAACACGCCGCGCAGGCGTTGCGTCGGTCGAAGAACCGCGCCCCGCACGCCGTGCACTCCTGCGCCACCAGGTGCGGGTCGTCCCCCAGCACCAGGTAGTCCACCAACGGGACCCGTTCGCTCACGCCGTTCCCTTCCCTCCGGTCACGCCCTCCCGCATGGGTACTCTCGATTGACCGACCGGTCAAGGTGGGAGGCTGGGCGGGTGCTCAGCCATCGCGGCAGAGGCGACGACCGGCCCGCGCTTGACCTCAACGTGGCTCGAGGTGTGAGCCTGCGTGGCATGCGCACGACCGACACCGACACGACGGCGGCCGACCTCGCCGCCATCCACGCCGTCGTAGCGACGATCCAGCATGCCCAACAGACGGAGGACGTGGACGAGTTCGTGTCCCTGTTCCGCCCCGACGCCATCTGGACGACCGCGGCCGGCAGGCGCCTGTTCGGGCGGGAGGCGATCGCCGCCTTCACCGCCCGGGCCCTGCCGGGGGCGATGGCGGCGTCGACCGCCACGTACACCGTGGAGCACGTCCTCTTCATCCGGCCGGACGTGGCCGCGGTCAAGGTCCGCCAGCAGCCGGTGACCCTCGCCGGCGACCCGATCCCCGGCGAGCACGACGGCTCGCCGCTCTACGTGATGGCCAAGGAGGACGGCCGCTGGCTCCTCACGGCCTGCCAGAACACCGCCGTCACCGACGGGTGACGGCCCACTGGCCGGCCCGGCCCCGGTGGAGGGCGGCGTAGGCGCGGTCGCGCAGGACGTTGGCCTCGGCGTCGGTGAGCGTGCGGTCGAGGGGGCGGACCACGATGCGGGCCAGCACGTTCTTGTGCGACGCGTCCATCCCGAGGCGGGCCCGGGCCGCCGGCGGGACGTCGTCGTACCCGACCTCGGACAGGACCGTGACCGCCTCCAGGAGGTCGGCGTCGGGGCCGAGCGCCTCCCGCACCCGATCGCCCAGGTCTTCGGCGGCGTCGTCGGCCGGGATGGCGAGGGACAGGTCCCGCGTCACGGCCGGCAGGTGAGACACCGGCCGGTAGGGCGCCAGGTCGAGCATCTGCGCCGCCACGCGGGGGTCGGACGAGCGCAGCAGGCGGATGTCCCGCACGCCCGTGCGCAGCATCAGGAGGCGGTCGAGCCCGATCCCGAGCGCCAGGCCGGCCCAGCCGCCCGCCTCGCCGGGCCGTGCGCCGCCGGGTGCGTCCACGGGGAGCCCGGCCCCAGCCAGGACCTCTGGGTGGGCGAGGCCGCACTCCCCCACCTCGACCCACTCGTCGCCGTCGAGGACGTCAACCTGACGGCCGAGCAACGTGTACGGGTGGGTGCGGGCCGCCCACCGCCAGGTCCGGCGGGGCAGGAGGGCGTCGAGCAGCGCCCGCACCATGCCGGCGAGGTCGGCGATGCCGAGCGGGCGGCGGGCGATGCGCCAGAGGTCCAGCTGGTGGGGCGTGCCGGTGTGGAGGCGATCGATGGCGTCGCGGCGGTACGTGATGCCGGGACAGACGAGCAGCACGTCGTCCGGCCCGGCCTCCCCCTCGGCCGCCAGGCCCCGCAGCGCCGGCGGCACCAGGGCGCTCGTGTGGCTGCGCAGGACGTGGTCGTCGTCGACGTAGCGGGTGTAGCGGGCGTCGCGGGTGACGGCAGCGGGCGGGTAGCGGAGGCGGTCGTAGTTGTCGGCGAGGTCGACGACCCGGGGACCTCGACCGAGGCGCACCTCGACGGTCGGGCCCCAGGCGGCGGACAGGGCGGTCACAGCAGCGTCGACCACGAGTTGGATGGCGTGGGGGCCGGCGGCAGGGTCGGTGAGGTCGCGGACGGCGAGGTCATGCACGCGTTGGGCGGGCGTGAGATGGGTGGGCACGAAGCACTCCGGAGGTGAGCGGGACGGTCAGGTCGGTCGACCCTCGGCCCGCTCGCAAACCCGCCGGAGCCGGCGGGCGCCGCGGTTCAGCGCGCCACGCCCGTCCCCCGGCCCGTCGCGGGCCGAGGGCACCGAAATCGCATGCCCGGTCGCCTCGTCACGCCGCCACCCTCGCCCTCCCCCGCCTTGGGCGCAACCGCGTTTCGTCCCACCCGGCGATGAGTCGCCCGGCCCGCGGTCGTGCACGTGCAGACGGCACCGGCCCCCACCGACCCGGGAGCACCACCGTGGCGACCATCCTGGCCTCCGCCAGCAGCTCGCTCGATGGCGGAGCGGTGCCGGCGGCCGGCGTGACTAGGCCACGGGCGGCCGGGTAGCCCCGGACGATGGCGACGGACGAGACCTCGGACGACGAGGTCCTCCGGGCGCCCGACGGGCGGACGGAGGTCACGTTCACCGAGCTGTTCTTCGACCTCGTCTACGTCGTCGGCGTGACCCAGGTGACCGCCCGCCTGGCCGGCGACCTGAGCTGGCGCGGTGCGCTCGAGAGCCTGCTGTTCCTGCTCCCGCTGTGGTGGGCGTGGGTGTCGACCGCCTGGTTCACGAACTGGTTCGACCCCGACCGGCGGCCGGTCCGGATGGTCCTCGTGCTCATCATGCTGGCCAGCCTGGTCATGACCGCCGCCGTGCCCGAGGCGCTCGGGGACCGGGGCCTCTGGTTCGCCGGCGCCTACGTGTCCATCCAGGTCGGGCGGACGGCCTACGCCGTCGTCGCCCTGCGCCGGCGGGGCGACGAGGCCGACCGCGCCCGCCTGCTCGACCAGCAACGGGCGCTCACCTGGGCGTTGGGCTCGGCGGTGCTGTGGCTGGCAGGCGGCGTCGTCATGGGACCGGCCCGGGTGGTGCTGTGGGTCGCCGCCCTGATCGTCGACTACTCCGCCCCGGCCGTGGGTTTCCGGGTGCCCGGCCACGGCCGGTCGACCACCACCGACTGGGACATCGAGGGCCAGCACCTCGCCGAGCGCTGCCAGTTGTTCCTCATCGTGGCGTTCGGCGAGTCGATCCTGGCGACCGGCGCCACGTTCGCCGACGACGAGCCGACCGCCACGACCGTGGCGTCCCTCGCCGTGGCGTTCGGCGGGAACGTGGCGCTGTGGTGGGTGTACTTCGACTACCACGCCGAGCGGGCCGCCGACACGATCGCCCGCCACCACGACCCGGGCCGGCTGGGGCGCTCGGCCTACACCTACCTGCACGTGCCGATGGTGGCCGGCATCATCGTCACCGCGGTCGGCGACGAACTGGCGCTCAGCGACCCGACCGGGACCACGGCCCTCGTCACCGCCGCCACCGTCCTGGGCGGCCCGGCCCTCTTCGTGGCCGGTCACGCCCTGTTCAAGGCGGTGCTGTTCCACACCGTGTCCGTGCCGCGGTTGGTGGCCGTGGCGGCCCTCGGCCTGCTGGCACCGACGGCGACGGTCGTGGCGCCGCTCACCCTGTCCCTGCTCGCCACGCTGGTGGTCGGTGCGCTCGCCGCCTGGGACGTGTGGCGGCCGCCGGCGCTCGACCCGCCGTCCGTTTCCCCCGATCCGGGCGGGGAAGCGGCCGGCACCACGAGCAGCGACGGCGCCAGGAGCAAGCCATGAGGAACCCGTACCGGACCAGTGGACGTCTGCGGTTCGACGTGGCGTGCCAGGTGGTCCACGTCGAACGCGGGGCCTACTCGTCGATCGTCGACCTGGTGGCGCTCGAGCCGGCCCGGCTCGGCCACCTGCACATCCCCGCCGGCAGCCCGCTCTCCATCAGCTTCGGCTCCCGCAACGCCCTGGCCTGCGTCGACGTCCTGTCCGCCTGGGAGCGGAACGGCGTGGTGATCGAGCTGTCCTGCCGCGAGACCCGCCGCGGCGTCCGCTGCACGTTCGCCCTCGGGCCGTACCGCCTCACCCTCCGGGCCACGAACGGCGCCCGGCTCGCCGAGGCCGCCCGCTCGCCGGCCTGATCAGCGCGGCGGCACCTCGGGACCGGCGGGCCCGAGCAGGCGTTCCAGCGTGCGCGGGTCGCCGTCCCAGGCGGCCAGCAGCGTCGCCCGCGGGACCGCACGGGCGGCGTAGCGCAGCGCGAGCGCCACGACCACGACATCGTCGAGCGGCCCGATGACCGGGAGGAACTCCGGCACGAGGTCGATGGGCGAGAGCACCCACAGGCCGGCCAGCACCACCGCCACCTTGGCCCGGCGCGGCACCGAGGGGTCCTTGCGCAGCCGCCGCACCAGCCGCAGGCAGTGGGGCAGGAACCCGGCCAGCTCGCGCAGCGTCCCCGGGGGCAGCCGGGCCGCCAGCACGACGAGCACGACCCAGCTCGCCAGCAGGCATCCCGCCCCCACCAGGCACCACGCCCACCAGGCCATCCCCCGATCCAACTCCATCGGCCACCGCCACGCACATCCCGCTCCGCGGGGGCTGGGCCGGCGGCGGGGCGGCGGCTACGACGGGTGGAAGCCCGTGAGCCTCGCCGGCCCGGCGCGTCCCGGCGTGGGGGGTCGGGGGGCGTCGTCCACCAGGAGGTGGGGCTCCTGGATCATGAGGGCGAGGCGCTCTCCCCAGCGGCACGAGGTCGGCGGGCCGGGGGCCTGGAGGGAGCGGACGGCATCGGCCAGCGGCCCGGTGCCGGGCTCGACCGTCACCATGGCCGGGTCGACCTCCGCCGGTGGCACCTCCATCCGGAACCGGACCCGGCGGGGTCGGTCGCCGACACAGGTGTACGCCTCGGCGTCGCCGGTGCCGGGCGGTGGCACGGCTGCAACGGGCGCCAGGGCCGGGCGGGGCAGCGTGACCGTGAGGGCGTGCTCGCGGCCGACGGCCACCCGGACGGCGACCGTGTCCGGCAGCACCGCCATCACGATCGAGCCCAGCGCGCCGGACACGCCCAGCGCCCAATACATGGCCTGGTCGTAGAAGGCGGTGTTGGTGACGCTCTGGCACAGGAGGGGCCGGGCGGGCGCCCGATCCGGGGCGCCGGGGCCATCGAGCCCGCCGAGGAGGGGCCGGGCCGGGACCGAGAGCGATACGTGGGCCGACGCCCCCCAGGCGGCGCGCCGGTAGTCGGCCAGCATCAGCGTCACCGGGACGGTACCGTCGCACCCCGGTTCGACCGCGAACCGGTCGCCCACGCCCAGGGCCTCGGCGACGTCGGGAGGCGCGTCGTACGCGACGAGCGCCACGGCGGCGTCCTGCACCTCGGCGGGGAAGGTGATCGGACGAGCGTCGATCAGCCCCCAGACGGTCCTCTTCTGCATGTCGGCCTCGGGCGGGGCGTCGACCGCGAGCACGATCGACCCACCGGTCGGGTGGGGGTCGGCTGTGGTCTCAACCGCGCGTCCAGCATGCCGCGTCGCAGCCGGTCACGACAGGCCGTCGTCCCCATCGCTCGGAACGTGCGCACACTCAGCGGGCGCGGCGCCGCGGCGTGCGAGGGTCCGCCATGGCCTCGGGGGCGAGGAGATCGTCGAGCTGGGCGTGGTCGAGCCAGCCGCGCTCGAGCACGAGGTCGGTGACGGCCCGCCCCGTCGCCAGGGCCTCCGTGGCGATGGCGACCGAGCGCTCGTAGCCGAGCACCGGGTTGAGGGCGGTGACCACGCCGATCGAGCGCTCGACGTAGCTCCGGCAGACCTCGCGGTCGGCCTCGATGCCGACGATGCAGCGGGCCGTGAGGGTGATGCAGGCGTTCTTCAGGATCATCAGCCCGTGCATCAGGTCGTAGGCGATGATCGGCTCGGCCATGTTGAGCTCGAGCTGGCCCGACTCGGCCGCCATCGTGATCGTGGCGTCGTAGCCGACGAGCTGGAAGCACACCTGGCTCACGACCTCTGGCATCACCGGGTTGACCTTGCCCGGCATGATCGACGACCCCGGCTGCACGGCCGGCAGGCGGATCTCGGCCAGCCCGGCGCGCGGCCCGCTCGACAGCAGCCGCAGGTCGTTGCACACCTTCGACACCTGGACGGCCGCCCGCTTCAGGGCGCCGGACAGGCCGAGGAACTCGCCGGCGTCCTGCGTGGCCTCGACGAGGTCGGCGGCCAAGCGGACCGGCACCCCGCTGTCCGCGGCCAGGTGCGCCGTGGCGGACTCGGCGTAGCCCGGCGGGGCGTTGATGCCGGTGCCGATGGCGGTGGCGCCGAGGTTGACGTGGAGCAAGCCGGCCACGGCCCCCTCCAGCGCCCCCATCGCCTCGCCCACCATGGTCGCCCACGCCGCGAACTCCTGCCCCAGGGTCATGGGCACGGCGTCCTGCATCTGGGTGCGGCCCATCTTCACGACGTCGGCGAACTCGCGCCCCTTGGCAGCGAGGGCGTCGCGCAGCTCGCCCAGGGCGGCGACCGTGTCGCGCGACGCCAGGACCAGCCCGAGCTTGACCGCGGTCGGGTAGGCGTCGTTGGTGGACTGCGACCGGTTGACGTCGTCGTTCGGGTGCAGGCGGGCGTAGTCGCCTCGCTCGTGGCCGAGGATCTCGAGGCCGCGGTTGGCGATGACCTCGTTGACGTTCATGTTCGTCGAGGTGCCGGCGCCACCCTGGATCATGTCGACGACGAAGTGCTCCCGCAGGCCGCCCGCGGCGATCTCGTCGCAGGCGGCGACGATGGCGTCGCGCCGGTCGGCCGGCAGGTCGCCCACCTCGCCGTTGGCCAGCGCCGCCGCCTTCTTGACCATGGCGAACGCCTGCACCAGGTGCCAGAACTGGCGCAGGGGGACGCCCGAGATGGCGAAGTTCTCGGTCGCCCGCAGCGTCTGGACGCCCCAGTAGGCGCCCGCCGGGACCTCCCGCTCCCCCAGCATGTCGTGCTCGCGGCGCACGCCGCGGCGCTCACCCGCCACGCCGGCGCCGACGAGGCGGTCGTCGAGGAGCCGCAGCCGCTCGCCGAGGGCCCGGGCCACCCGGGCGACGACGCGGTAGTAGGCGTCGGGCCGCTCGTCGCGCAGCGCCTCGACGGCCGACCGCGGCACGGCCAGGACCGTGGCCCCGGTCCGGGTGCGGGCGCTGTCGAGGTGGGCGCCGTCGTCGAAAAGCAGCCCGGCGCCCACCACCTCGCCGGGACCGACGGCGGCCATCACCCGTTCCTCGCCGTGCAGCCCCCGCACCAGCTCGACCGTGCCGGCCGTGACGAACCCCAGCCACCGGCGCGGCGTGGACTCGTGGAACAGCCAGGCGCCGGGCGGGAAGACCTGCTCGGCGCCCTCCGCGGTGAGGGCGGCCAGGTCGGCGGGCTCGGCGCCGGTGGCCTCCGCCACCACCGCCAGGGCGTCGGTCGGGCTCGGGAGGCTCGGGTCGCGCACGGTCGCCATCGCCCCCATGCTGCCCCGGGGGTGCGACCGGCAGACGTGAGGCGGTGCGAGTGCGGCGCGGAGCCTCTAGCGTGTCCGCCGGCGGGTCGGCAGGACGGCGGAGGCTGGGAGTCCGTGCGATCGACGACCGGGGAACGGCACCATGCGCTGCCCGCGCCCCGGCGCGCCCCCGGTCCGATGCCGGCCGACGACACGACGCCGGCCGTCGACCCTGCGCCGGAGGACACCGGGGGCGCGCCCCTCCCCGGCACGTCCGACACCGACACCGGCACCGACGTCGACACGGCCGAGCGGCCGGCCGTCGCGGTCCCGCCCAGGGCGGCCCCCGCCGCGGACGGCGACGGCGGGGCCCCCGGCGACGGAACCACCCCGCCCGTCCCGGGCCGGCGCCGGCGGCGGGTGCTGGTCGTCGCCCTGGTGCTGATCCTGGCCGCACTGGCGGTCTCCCCGCTCTCGCCCGTGTCCCCGTTCGGCGGTGAGGGCGACGAGCACGCGCGGGTCCCCCTCCCCGACCGGTCCGTCCGGGTGACGACCACCACGACGCCGTCGGTCACCGGGCCGAAGCTGCCGGAGGCCGAGCCGGCCCCGCCGACCCCGCTGACCACCCTCCCGCCCGATCCCGGCGCGGCGCCGACCCCCGCGCCGGGCGACCCGGCGACCCCGGGCGCCCCCGCCCCGCCGACGGTCCCCACGCCCGGGCCGATCGAGGGGGCCGGCTACGCGCTCGCCTACCACGACGAGTTCGCGGGCGCCGCCCCGGACCCGGCGGTGTGGCACACGGCGCCTTTCGGCGGGGCCCTCCCGCCCACGATCCGCGACGGGCACCTGACCATCACCAGCACCGCGGCCAACGACTACATGTGGGGCCACGTGGCGTCCACCGGCCCGCGGACCGAGGCCGAGCCGAGCTACCGCAACCCGCGGGCGTGGCAGGAGGGCTACTTCGAAGCCCGCCTCCGCTACAGCGACAACTCCTGGTCATGGCCGGCGTTCTGGCTG
>Ga0126306_10000091_pt1 | contig 28788 bp, 34 predicted proteins | sample Plot27_FD_92592 | JGI IMG/M metagenome (GOLD analysis project Ga0126306, IMG submission 92592) | Serpentine soil microbial communities from UC McLaughlin Reserve, CA, USA - Plot27 | ecosystem: Environmental > Terrestrial > Soil > Grasslands | place: USA: UC McLaughlin Reserve, Lake County... | reverse complement strand
GGCTCTCGATCATCGACATGCCGCCCGACAGCACGGACTATCCCGAGCACGATCACTCGACCGAGGGGATCGGCCCCCCGCCCGAGCAGCTGGGCCAGGAGGAGGTCTACATCGCGCTGCGCGCGTCGGGCGAGATCGAGGTGGACGGGAACCGGTATCCGCTGGACTCGGAGCACATCATCCGCGTGGGACCGAGCGCGAAGCGGAAGCCGCTGCCGGGGCCGGAGGGAATGCGGCTGCTCGTCATCGGCGGCGTCCCGGGGGAGGCATACGACCCGGGGCCCACGCCCTGAGCGACCACAAGCAAAAGGAGAACCCTTAGCCCGACGCTGGTACTGCAACAGCTTGCGCGAGTGGTGACGCTTCTTCGCGGCTAAAACTGCCGCGGGCCACTTCTGCTTTCGCGTGGAAGCAGCAGTGATGCGCCGGCCCTCCCCCGCCCCCAGCTCGAGCCCTGCCTCGTACAGGCGATCGAGAAGAGCTGCTGACGCCTGATGAGTCCCTCAGCCGGTCCGTGCTCCACCCAATGATCCGCGTCCCTGTGGTCAAACCCAAGGGATGTCCCAAGCGAGCGCCGTGCCGATCACCACGCTGGTGGCCATTCCAAGTAGCAGCGCCGTGTAGGCCATCGCGATCGAGATCGCGCCGTGGGGGTTCACCGAGGGATTGAGGGACCGAGCGAAGAGGACGAGGGCCGGTAGCAGGGCACAGCTACCGATGACGACCGCGATTCGAGCATTCACGAGAACCCCGAGGGGCACCGCCACTACTCCGAGGTTCCAAAGGACAACTTCCATCCGAACCAGGCGGCCACTCAGCGGTCTGCCCGCCCGGCGATAGAGGGAGTCTTGTCCCGCCGCCAGCAGAGTCTGGGCCAGGAAGCCGACCAAGAACAGGTACGCGACAAGCCAGATTCCGTGGTCGAAGGGTGTCGCTGCCCGGACGACCGCGGCGACTGCGGCCCCGGCCAGTGAGAGTGACGCCAAGACGCGGAAGGGTCTGACTGTGAATGCCGCCGGCATGCTTCGACCCGGCTAGGCCCGCTGCCGGTAGTAGTCGGCGTTGATCTCGATGTAGCGCTGCCATTCCTCCGGCACCTGCTCTTCCGGGGTGATCGCATCGACCGGGCAGACCTCCACGCAGGAGTTGTCCTTGGTCCCGATGCAGGGCTCGTTGATCATGTAGGCCATCGCTCTAGGAGTCCCGTTCGGCGGTTGCCAGTGCCGTCGCCATTCCGCTCAGCTGTTCAGGGCTGAGAGTGGCCTCGATCGCAGGGAAGAGCTCGCCCTCCTCGAATCGGACATGGTCGGCGAGCAGTTCTCCCAACACGCGCTGCGCCTGCACCGAGGCCGCTCCCCCTTGCAGCTGCAGGGCCCGAAGGCGAATCTCGGCGTGCTCGTGAAGGACTCGAGCGACGCCTGGATCCTCAGCCCCACCGGCGCTTGCGAAGCCTGGCAGCAGTACCTCCTCCTCGACGCGGAAGTGGAGCTGCCCGTGGCGCCAGAACTCAAGGAAGGCAGATCGCACCGCGATCGCATCCTCGTCGTCCACATGCTTCAGCCGGTGGGCGACCACAAGTGCTTGGTGGTGATCGCGCGAGAGGCTCTGAAGATCGGGGTGGCGTTTCATGTCACTGACTCCTGAAGATGAGGGATGTGAGCAACTCGCCCGCCGGAGGCGCTTGGCGCGCCGCCGGCGGGCTGTGGGCCGGTCCGTCTCAGGCGCGGAAGACGAAGCCGGGCGGGTCGTACCTGCTCGCCAGTCTGGCCAGTGTCAGGGCACCGAGCATGAGACCGAAGTCCCGGAGCGCGATGTCGTAGTAGCCGGACAGGGTCAGCAGGTTGATGATGATCCCCGCCAGCCAGGCAGCGACCAGATAGGCCCCGTATCGAGGCTTGGCGAGGACAGCTATGCCGGCCACGATCTCGACCACGCCGACGATGTGCATGGCGTCAGTCGCGTTGCCGGGAACGATGTCGTTGATCCAGGGCGCCAGGTAGGCCTCCCAATTGACGAAGACATCGAAGAACTTGTCCAAGCCGAACAGGATCGGAAGAGCCGCGAACCCGATTCGCAGCAGCAGGAACGCCTGATACGCCGGATCGTCCTTGACGCGGTCCACCACCGAGCGCACGCCGATGGCGGGTGCTCGGCCGGTGAGGGTGGCTGTTGACACGTTGACCTCCTTGATCGATGGCTGATCTCTTCTGTGTCACTGCCTTCCTTGGCGCCGAGAGATCGCCATCTCTTACGTCTGGACGTCGCCCTCCGTCGTCGGCGCTAGGCGCGAAGGGGCGCCGACGCGTCAGGCGCCGCGCGGGGAAGCCGCGGAGCCGGTCTCGGTTTCGACGAAGGCTCGCAGGCTGCGATGGTCCTCGGCACAAGCTGAACACCCCTCGAGGTGCTCGCGCATGCCCGGGATGGCGGCGTCGGCGTCGGCCTCCCGCAGCTCCAGCTCGACGTAGCGATCGAGCTCGGAGAAGCATTCCTCGCAACTCAGCTCGGGCCCCTGTGGTCCGAGCAGCCTGCTGAGCAGGCTGTCTTGGCTTGGGTTGCGGTCTTCGCGCATCGGAGAGCTCGCCGGGACTCCGACGCTACCAGCGGCGCTGTGGGGCGCCCTTAATATGACTTCCTTTCGAGGGGCGCGAGTATGCGCGCGGCGAGCCTCGGCGGACACCCTCGTTCGACCAGCTCGATCAGGGCGTGTAGGTCCATCGCACGATCCGCGGCCACCGACGCCGCCAGCGGGGCGTCGAACCCGGCGCGCACGAGCTGTTCCATTCGCCAGTTGGTCAGCTCGCCGCGGGGAGTCGAATCCGTACCCCGAGCGGATGGTCCACCTGTCGCTCTCGTCCACATGCTCGATTGGCGTCCCGGGGCGAGCGATTCTTACCTCAGGCTCCGACGAGCGCCGGCGGACCATCGTCGTGCGTGACCATCGAGGATGGCACCTGGGCCCAGTCGGAGGCGAGCGCAGCCAGGTGAGCGCGACTGCCCTCGTAGCCGCGGCTGATCAGCTCATCCGCGTGTGAGAAGTCGATCGGCGTGATCGGCTGCGGACATGGCGGCGGCAGAACGATCAGCTCGGCGCTGTCGCGCAGGGCTTCGACCTCGACGAGGAGCCGGCGCATGACCAGCAGGCTCATCGCGTGCAGAAGCACTGCCACCGCCCCGCGCGGCGGGTCGGGCAGGTCGCAGGCGCTCGCGGTCGGCAGCACGTAGATCCGCTCGGCGCCAAGCTCGATCGCGTCGGCGATCGGCGCGTTGTTGGACACTCCGCCGTCGATCAGCTTGCGCCCCTCCCACTCGACCGGCGCGAAGACGCCCGGGATCGCGGCGCTGGCCAGTAGCGCCCCCTGCGCATCCCCGCGCGACAGGCGGAGCTCTCGTCCGCTCAGGAGATCTGTGGCGATCACGTGGAATGGGATCGGCGCGTCCTCGAGCTGGCTGAACTCGATGTTGTCCTCGACCAGTCCGCGCAGGCCCTGGTCGGAGATGAGGTGATCGCGGGCGCCGAAGAACCCCAGGAAGCCGGTCACCGGGTTGAGCGGGAAGACCTGCCCGCGGCCGAGGTCGCGCCAGACCCCTGCCAGCTCTTCGGCCGTCCCTGGGATCGGTGGACGGGAGGCGATGAAGGCTCCGTTGAGCGCACCGACCGAGGTCGCGACGATCAGGTCAGGAGTCACCGCGCGCTCGTAGAGCGTGCGAATCATCCCGACCTGGATCGCGCCGAGGCTTGCGCCACCGGAGAGAACGAAGGCCGTCTTGGGCAGATCGCTCATGGTCCATTGGCGTCGCTCCAGGGAGTCCTCTTACGCGGCCGCCGAGCTTCGGCCAGGTAAGAAGCGGGTCCCGGGGCGACGCGGAGCAAGTGAGGGCCACCAAAGGCTCAACAGCTTGATCCAGGAGGAAGAATGGCCACCACCCCAAAGACGTTTGTCATCGTCGGCGCCGGCCTGGCCGGAGCCAAGGCGGCGGAGGCTCTGCGCCATGAGGGCTTCGAGGGCCGGCTGGTCCTGATCGGCGATGAGCCCGAGCGCCCTTACGAGCGCCCCCCGCTCTCGAAGGACTACCTGCGTGGTGAGACCGCCGAAAGGCCATACGTCCACGCCGAGAGCTTCTATTCCGAGAACGAGATCGAGCTGTGGACCTCGACCCGTGTCAGCGGCATCAACGCGAATCTGCGGGAGCTCTGGCTGGAGGGGGACCAGCGCCTGAGCTATGACCGCGTTCTGGTGGCCACCGGCGCCGTGCCGCGCCGTCTGGACGTGCCGGGCGCAGAGCTCGACGGCATTCACTACCTGCGCACCCTCGCCGACTCGGAGCGGATCGGCGAACGGATCGAACACGGTCAGCGCCTCGTGGTGGTGGGATCCGGGTGGATCGGCGCCGAGGTCGCCGCTTCGGCTCGCCAGAAGGGCTGCGAGGTGACGATGATCGAGATGGGCTCGCTTCCGTTGGAGCGGGTCCTCGGCCCCGAGCTCGGGCAGATCTATGTCGACCTTCACCGGGGTCACGACGTCGAGTTCCTGCCGGAGACGACGGTTGATCGCTTCGAGGGCCACCGCTCGGTGGAACGCGTGGTGACCCATGACGGCTCGTTGATCGAGACCGACTTCGTGGTCGTCGGTATCGGGGTCGCGCCTCGCGCCGGCCTGGTCGAGACGGCGGGCGTCCGGGTCGACAACGGCGTCCTCGTCGACGAGCACCTCGAGGCGAGCGTGCCGGGGGTATTCGCCGCCGGCGACGTCGCCAACGCCCGCCATCCGTTCTACGGTCGCCACCTTCGGGTCGAGCATTGGGCCAATGCGCTCAAGCAAGGGCCGGTCGCGGCCAGGGCGATGCTCGGAAAGCCCGCCAGCTACGACGAGATCCCCTACTTCTTCTCTGACCAGTACGAGGCCGGCATGGAGTACAGCGGCTATGCCACCGACTGGGACGAGGTCGTCTTCCGGGGCGAGGTCGCCGCGCACGAGTTTGTTGCCTTTTGGCTCAAGGATCGGCGGCTGGTCGCCGGGCTGAACATGAACGTCTGGGACGCCAGCGAGCCGATCCGCGAGCTCATCCGCTCGCGTCGAGCCCTCCATCCTCGCGACCTCGTCGACCCCACGGTCCCGCTTTCGGAGCTCGTCGAAGCCGAGCCCGCCATGGCGGAGACAGATGCCTTGAGCGCCTGGGCATCCGAGGGGGGCGCGCTATGAGCAAGCTGCAACGGCTTCGGGGAGCAGGCATGTGTGTCTGGCTCGACGACCTCTCGCGCGAGCTGCTGGAGAGCGGCGAGTTCAGGCGGTTGATCCAGGGATTCGCCGTCACCGGAGCCACCTCGAATCCGACGATCTTCGCCAAGGCGATCACGGGCTCCGATCGCTACGACGACCAGCTGCAAACTTTGCTCGCATCCGGCACCCGAGATCGGCAGGAGATCTTCTTCGCGCTCGCCCTGGAGGACGTTCGTCGTGCGGCCGACCTCCTCCACCCCATCTATCAAGTCAGTGAGGGATGGGACGGCTACGTCTCGTTCGAGTGCACCCCCGACCTCGCCGACGACGCCCAATCCACGGTCGAACAGGCGGTCGTGGTTTGGGATCGACTGGACCGGCCAAATGTGATGATCAAGGTCGCCGCGACCGATGCCGGGATCGAGGCCATCGAGGAGCTGACGGCGCGCGGCGTGAACGTGAACGTGACGCTGCTGTTCTCGTTGTCGCGTTACGAGCAGGCAATCGGTGCCTATCTCGACGGCCTGGAGCGGCGGGCGGCGTCGGGCCAGCCCATTGCCGGCATCACCTCGGTGGCTTCGTTCTTCGTCTCGCGTGTCGACGCAGCAGTTGATCCGCAGCTGGCGCCGGGCTCGGCCCTGCGCGGACGGATCGCGATCGCAAACGCCCAGCGAGCCTACGCCCGCTACCTGGCAACGTTTGGAACGTCACGGTGGAGGCGACTCGAGGCGCTGGGAGCCCGGCCGCAGCGGCCGCTTTGGGCCAGCGTCGCGACCAAGGACGATTCCTACTCGGACGTTCGCTACGTCCAAGAGCTGGTCGCCCCCCACGTCATCAGCACGATGCCGCTGAAGACGCTGCGTGCGTTTGGCAGCCACGGGGACATCGGCAGCTCGCTCGGTAGCGACGCCCGCGTCGCCGAGGGCCTCATCCACCAGCTCGCCGCGGTCGGGATCGACTTCGTCTCCCTCACGGATGCGCTCGAACGCCAGGGTGTCGAGGCCTTTCGCGACTCCTATCGCCAGCTCCTGAGCTCGATCGAGGAGCGGATCGCGTCGTTGAGCGCGGAGGTTCCTGGCGAGCTCGTCGCTCAGCGGGTCGGGCCGTGAGCGCCGGCCAGCCTCTTGTCTCGGATAAGTCCGAGCGACACCTCCACGCTCTGCCGGGCCGAGCGGCGGTGGACCTCGACGCCGCTGAATCCGCTGCTCATAGCCTCCTGACGGCGCTCGGCGCCGATCTCGACGCCCCGGGGCTTCGGGACACGCCACGGCGGATCGCCTACGCATACGCCGAGCTCCTGACCCCGATGCCCTTCAACGCAACCACGTTCCCGAACGACGAGGGCTACGACGAGCTCGTGGTGGTGCGAGACATTCCGTTCCAGTCGCTGTGCATGCACCACATGCTCCCGTTCCACGGGACCGCCCACGTCGCCTATCTGCCCGGCGATCGAATCGTCGGACTGTCCAAGCTCGGTCGCGTTGTTGACCTCTTCGCCCGCGACCTCCAGGTCCAGGAGCGGCTGACGACGCAGGTAGCCGACTGGCTCGACGCCGAGTTGTCGCCCCGAGGGGTCGGCGTAATCATCGAAGCCGAACACCTCTGCATGTCCTTGCGTGGAGCGCAGAAAGCCGGCTCACGTACCGTCACCTCGGCCCTGCGGGGCTCGATCAAGGACGATCCGAGAACTCGACAAGAGTTCCTGAGCCTGCTGCACGGCCGTGCTGGATAGGTACCGCCCCTCCCCCCTCCCCCGGCTTTCACCTTCACGCCCCGGCCCGCGCGTAGGATGAGGCAGATGGCACGGCGGTTGCTGATCGCGGCGGGTGAAGCTGCGTCGCATCCCGGGCAGCTTCCGTTCGGTGTGCGCGAGCTGATCGACGCTGCCGAAGAGATCCTGGTGGTAACGCCAACGCTGCCCAGCCGCTTTGAGTGGCTGTCCTCGGCCACCGACCGGGCCAGGGCGCAGGCCGACGAGCGTCTCAGGGTCGTCTTGGGCCAGCTCGCGGAGCTGGGCAGCGAGGCCGTCGGCGGGGTAGGTGCCGACGATCCCCTGCTCGCATTTGAGGACGCCATCCGCGACTTCGCGCCCGACCACGTCCTGATCGCGCTTCGCGCCGGGGATGGCGCCGGGTGGCAGGAGCGCGGCCTACTTGGTCAGCTCGGGGAGCGCTTTGGTCTACCGATGACGGTCTTCTCGCTCCCGAGCGAGTAAGCGTCCATCCAGCTCGTCGTTAGAAGGCCAGGGGCGCTCCATCTGCGAGTTCGCGCCGGAGCTTCCGCCGGGCGTCATGGAGCGTCTTATAGAGGGCGCCTCGTGTGGTGCCGAGCCGCTCGGCTAGGACGTCTGCCGGCACCTCGTTGAGCGCCAGCGCAGAGAAAACCTCGCGCTGGTGCGGAGTCAGCGTCTCTTCGATCGCGTCCCGCAGCGCGCCGAGCAGCTCGGTTTGCTCCAGGTCCTCGTGCACCGTGTTGCTGTGGTCGGCGAAGCGGTCCCAGCTGTCGGGCTCGAGCAGAACCTCGCGGCCCTGCCAAGCCCGCCGGCGCAGCTTGACGCCGGCTTCGAGCAGCGCGAACTTGTAGGCCCAGGTGGTGAAGCGGCTCTCACCACGAAAATCGTCGAGCTTGGCGAGCACGGCCATCAGCGCGTCGTTGGCCGCCTGCATGGCGATGTCGTCAAGCTCCTCGCCGCGCACGTATGAGAGAGCTGCCCGGCGCCGGTTCAGTTCAAAGCGCGCAGCGCGCAACAGCAGGGCGTGCAGCTCGGCGACCGCCCGCACCCGGGCGGCGCCCTGGCCCCGGAGCGCCGAGAGCCACTCCCGCGACTCGTCGCTGGCTGAGGTCTCGGGGCGCTCGAGCATCTGTTGGGCAGGCATGAGCTTGCCCCACTCAGCCTCGACCGGAAGACTCGACCGCAAGGATTCTCAGCGATCGGCTTCTGCCGTTGGGAAGCTCGACTTCGACCTCGTCTCCAGGAGAGCGCGTTGTCAGCGCGCGGCCGACGGGAGAGCTGGCCGACACGTCATCGGCCCGGAGCTCCTCGTAGTCGCCGGTCAGCCGATGCTCGTGAACCGCGCCGGAGGCGAGATCCTCAACCTGGACCGTGGTGCCGATTGCAACGGCCCCGTTTCGGGGTGAATCGGAGACCACCGTTGCGGAGTCCAGCAGCCCCTCGAGGCGCGCGATCCTGGATCTGAGGACCGCCTCCTCTTCGAGGGTCTGAAGGTAGTCGTCGTTGCCGGCGATCTCACCAAAGGTCCGTGCCTGGCTCAGGCGAGCGGCGAACTCGACGCTCAACTGGTGATGCAGGCGCCCCAAGGTGGCACGCAGGGCGCGCGCTCCCTCGCGGGTGAGGACCGCTGGCGCGCGTGGCGCCGACGAATCGACGCTCGACGCATTCAGCCAACCGGGGCCTGGGGCGATATCGGGTCCTAGTGACTGCATGCCTCACAGCATGGATCCACGGGGGTCCGATGTCTGTGGGGCCTTTCACCCATTTGGGTCGGCGGGCCACAAGGCACGACTGAGTGCCAGATACATAGTTGTGCCCATGTCCGTACCGACACGTGGGTGCGAGGATCGGCGCATGAGTCTGATCCGGCAACGCGATCTTGAGCGCCGACCGCGCTGCGTCGATATTCAGCGAAGCGCGAGGCGAACGGCAAGCCCTCTCTCTGGACGGTCCCTACAACTTCGCGACGCCGCGCAAGAGCTCGAGCGCGCGACCGGGAACCGGGACGAAGTGCTGGCCGGCGGCGGAGCCGTGACCGCGATCGAGCAGATGGGCCCGGCCCTCGAGGCGGTCGCCAACGCGAATCTCTCGCTTAGCCTCCTGGTGCGTGAACTCGTGGGCCCGGAGCCTCGAGTCCGCTCTCAGGACGATACGGCTGAGCCTTCTGAGCCCATCGGTGGCGACGAGGCCGAGCAGGCGACCCGCCTTTTGTTCGGCGCGAGTCAGAACATCCGGATCGCCGCTGAGGCATCGAAGCTTGCGGCTGCGGCGGTTCGCTCGGTGTCTCCGTCGTCCGGATAACGACGGATCGAGCGCAGCGATCACGGTTCCACAAGCCCGCGCCTGATCGCGTAGCGGGTCAGCTCGACCCGGTTGCGCATCCCAAGTTTCTCGAGGACGTTCGCTCGGTGACGGTCGACGGTCTTGTGGCTGATGATCAGGGCCTCGGCGATCTCCTCGCTGGTTAGGCCCTCCGCGATCAGCTTCACCACATCCAGCTCGCGCGGGGTGAGCGGATCCTTGGGCTCTTCCTCACCGGCGGCCGCTCGCTCGAGGTAGTCCCGAACCAGGGCTGAGGCGGCCGCCGGATAGATAAAGGGCTGTCCACGCATGGCCGCTCGGCAGGCTTCGATCAGATCCCGATTGGCCGCCGACTTCAACACGTAGCCTGATGCCCCCGCCTTGAGCGCCTCGAAGAAGTACTGCTCGTTGTCATGGACGGAGAGCATCAGGACGCGGAGCTCGGGACGCTGCTTGGCCAGCTCCCGTGCGACCGCCAGGCCACCCATCCGCGGCATCGTGACGTCGAGCACGGCCAGGTGGACTTCCTCGCTGATCGCCAAACGCAAGGCCTCGACGCCGTCGCTTGCCTCGGCGACGACCGAGAGGTCGGGCACCGTCTCGAGAATCAGCTTTAGCCCATTGCGAACCAGGAGGTGATCGTCGGCCAGCAGGATGCGTGTCGTCAGCGGAATCGGCATTACCACTCAACCGATCCCACCGGTAGCGAGAGGCGGACCGTGGTGCCGCCCCGGGGCTCCGACTCGATTCGCAGGCTGGCGCCGACGAGCATGGCACGTTCGCGCATCCCCCCGATCCCACTGCCCGCCGGCGACCCGGCGGGCATCCCGCGGCCGTCGTCGCTGACGCTGAGAATGAGCACGCCTTCGTTGCTCTCGAGCGCGATGCGTGCCGTTGTGGCCTCGGCGTGACGAACGACGTTCCACAGGGACTCCTGGGCCACCCGGTAGATGACGAGCTCCTGCTCGGGACTCAGCGAGGGCAGCTCCTCGCTGAGTTGGCGCTCGAAGCGGGGGGCGTTGGTCTGGCGGCCGATCCTCGATGTCATGGCGATCAGCGCATTGACAAGGCCCAAATCGTCGAGCGCTTCGGGCCGCAGCTTGCGAGCGATCCTGCGGATGTCGTCGAGGCTTCCCTGGATGAGCTCCGCCACCTCGCCAAGGCGGACTGCCGTTGGCGGGTCCGCTGCCGCAGCCAGCTGTTCGACCCGCAGGGCCACCGCGGTCAAGGACTGGCCGATCTCATCGTGAAGCTCCTGCGCGGTCCGCAGACGTTCGGCCTCCTGGGCGCCGAGAGCGGTGCGGGCACTCTGGCGGCGCTCGTTCGCAAGCCGCTCCAACATGTCGTTGAAGGTCTCGACGAAGGTGGTGATCTCAGAGCTCTGGCTCGTCGTCTCGATTCGCCGCTGCTGGGGCTGTCTTAGGTCGACCTCGTGCATCTGGTCTGCCACGCGCCGCAAAGGGGCAAGCACGCGGCGGATCACGACCAGCTGGATCGCCAGCATCGCCAGCAGCCCTGCGAAGAGGATCAACGCCTGGCCGAGCTGGATCGGTGCGCTGACCTCAACTGGCGTGACCAACAACAGGACGAAGATGAGCGCCAACACCGCCGCGCTTGCCAGGAACGTTCGTGCCGCAAGCGAGCCGCTAATAGAGCGCATTCGTGCCCTCATCAAAGACAAGAAAGCACGCCCTCGCTTCAGGTGACGCGTCGTACCGTCCGGCCGTGGCGCTGAGCCGAGCCACGGAATGAAGCGACGGCGCCCGGAAGAGGTCAGGCGTTGTCGCCTGACTCGGGCTCGGGGCGAAGGCCGACGTCGCGCTTGCGACGATCGCCGACGGTGGGTTCGAGACGCCGACATGAACGGCCGAAGAGCGCACTAGCGATCACAGCTTGCCGCGAACCGCCGTAGCCGAGGCGCCGTGCGACGTCGTTTTGGAGGGTCAGGCTCATGGCCAGATCCTGGCGTGTGGCGGGCCGCCCGGCAATGGGTGGATCTGTGTATCTGTGGCGCGCCAGCTCGGAGTCGCGATGGCGAGCGAAACGATTGGCCCGCCTCTGAAGATGGGTGCTTTCGCCCATAGCCGAACCGAGCCAAAGAGAGGATGGTCGGTGGCATGTCCAGTTCAACCGAAAGGAGCTGATCATGCCCTCCGGATATGTCATGCCGTACTCGGTCCCGTCGCGTTCGCGACCCCACCGACGCCACCGGGCCAGCCTCGCACTCAGAGCGCGGGTCTGGTTCAAGAACGTCGAGCTCGACGCCGCGCTGGCGGGCGGGGATGACCCGACCCGGACGCCGGAGCTCGCATTGCGAGCAGGGCAGCTTGCCGACCCCAACAGGCGAGCCAAGCTCGCGACGGCGATCGAGCATCTTGTCGCCATCACCGACCGGAACAGGGCGGCGATCGCAACCCCGCTAGCGCCATTCAGGCCCTGGCAGGTCAAGACCAACCGCTCGCTGCTGCTCGACCTCGCCGAGCGCCTACGAGGTCAAGGCCCGCACCCCCTGCAGGGCGTCGCGATGACCTCGCTGTTGCTCGAAGACGGCACGGGGCCGCTCTCCTTCGACGACCGGTCAGTCACGCTGGAGCGCGCCGTCCGGGCCTGCTTGGCGGCCCTTGCTGCCTAGCCGAGGCGGCGATGGGGATTCACACCCATTGTCCCCCGGACGACTCGGGCGGATCATTGAGTCATGGCCCAGTTCGCAATCCGCTGTCTTCCTCGCGTTCCCGTGGCGGGCGAGGAACTCGAGCGCTGGCTCGAACGGGAGCTCGAGGAACTTCGCCACGACATACCGCAGGGCACCATCCGGCTTTCGCGCCTGACCGAGCCACTCCCGACGACTGAAGTCGGCATCGGATGGCTGGTCGAGTTTGACCTGCCAGAGCGCCAATTCGAGCTCGGCCGGGGCCGGCTGGCGTCCGTGCTCAGGGACCTGCGGCTGCTCGGCTTCCAGCCGACCGTGCTGGCTCCGCCGGACGCGCACGGGTTCCAGACCAGCGGGCCGAGCGCGCGGCAAGGTGTTAGCTCACCGGGCATTGGGACCGCTCATCTAGGCTGAACCGGTGCGCAGCGCGGGCTACGCACCCCTTCGTGACTACGCCGCGATCGGCGACGGGCGGACCGTGGCGCTCGTTGCCTCTGACGGCTCGATCGACTGGCTGTGTTTGCCGGACATCGACGCGGCGACCGTGTTCGCCGCCGTTCTCGACGCCACGCGCGGCGGCAGCTTTCGACTCGCTCCTACAGGTCGATTCACGACCGAGCGTCGCTACCTGCCCGAGACCAACGTCTTGGAGACGACTTTCGTCGCCGAAGAGGGCGTGGTTCGCCTGACCGACGCGATGCTCTTGCCCGGCGATGGCTTGGCGCCGGCTCGCGAGCTCGCCCGACGCGTGGAGGGACTGTCTGGGCGAGTGCCGATGCGCTGGCGGGCGGAGCCCCGCTTCGTGTACGGGAGTCGGACCCCGCGTCTGGGCCGCCGGGGCGTGACACCGGTCGCGACCGACGGCCATCAGGCCATCGCCCTGTCCTCCTGGGCCGCCGGCGAGCCCACCGTCGACGACAGCTCGATCAGCGGTGACTTCATCTCGCGGCAAGGCGAAACGGCGCTACTTGTCCTCAGCGGTGCCGACCAGGAGCCACTCGTCCTTCCGCGCCGAGCCGACGTCGAATCACGTTTGGAGGCGACGGTCGCCTTCTGGCGTGACTGGGCGGCGGAGCGAGCCCACGAGGGGCCATGGCGGGATGCCGTGACTCGGAGCGCCCTGGCGCTGAAGCTGCTCATCCACGCACCCTCTGGCGCGATCGCCGCGGCCCCCACGGCGTCGCTTCCCGAGCAGATCGGCGGCGAGCGCAATTGGGACTACCGCTTCTGCTGGGTTCGTGACTCGGCGTTCACGCTCGAGGCGTTGATGCAGCTGGGCTGCCCGAGCGAAGCGGACGCGTTCTTTTGGTGGCTGCTCCACGCCTCGCAGCTGACCCACCCGCGCCTGCGGGTCCTCTACCGCCTCGACGGCGGCGCCAGGGCGCCGGAGACCGAGCTCGCGTTGTCCGGATATTGCGACTCCAAGCCCGTGCGGGTGGGGAACGGGGCCGTCGACCAGAGCCAGCTCGACGTCTACGGTGATCTCCTGCAGACCGCGTGGCTCTATGGCCGCGCCGCCAACGGGCTCGATCGGGAGACCGGCCGCCGGCTGGCCGAGACCGCGGACCTCGTCTGTGAGCTCTGGCGCCAGCCCGACTGCGGCATCTGGGAGGTCCGCAGCGAGCCTCGTCACTTCACCCACTCCAAGATGATGTGCTGGGTTGCGCTCGACCGGGCGGTGCGAATGGCCGACGCGGATTGGCTCCCTCCAAGCCACACCGCGAGATGGAAGGCGGAGGCAGCCCGGATTCGCGACTTCGTCGAGACCCGCTGCTGGTCGGACGAGCTCGGTGCCTACGTTCGCTCGACGGACAGCCGCGAGCTTGACGCCAGCGTGCTCTTGGGGGCGTTGATGGACTACCGCGGCGCCCACGACCCCCAGATGATCGCGACGATCGATGCCCTGCGGCGGGAACTGGGCCGCGGCTCGTTGCTTTATCGCTACAGCGGCGAGGACGGCCTGCGCGGCGGCGAGGGTGCCTTCCTGTGCTGCTCGTTCTTCTTGGTCGATGCCCTCGCACGCGCCGGGCGCGTCGACGAAGCCGCGGAGATGATGGAGGAGCTGATCGGTTTGGCCAACGACGTCGGCCTGTACGCTGAGCAGATCGATTCCGAGACCAAGGACTTCCTCGGCAACATGCCGCAGGGCCTGGTCCATCTCAGCTTGATCAACGCAGCGGTCTCGCTGGGCAAGGCGGATGGCGCATGAGCGCCTGGGGCGCCGTCGCTGGCGGCTTCGTCGGCACCGTGGTCTTGACCACGGCGATGCGAGCGGCCAGCGAGCTCGGCCTGACACGAATGGACCTGCCGTTCCTGCTCGGCACCGCCTTGACGGCCGACCGCACCCGTGCCAAGGCCGTGGGTTTCGTCCTCCACTTTGTTGTCGGTCAGTTCTTCGCCTTTGTCTATTTCGGCATCTTCGTCGCCATCGGCGACGGCGGCTGGGCGCTCGGGGCCCTGTTCGGTCTCCTGCACGGGCTGTTCGCCGGCAGCGCATTGGTCAGCGTGCTGCTCCCGGTCATCCACCCGCACATGGGAACACCGGTCAGCTCCGCGGCCGACAGGCCCCTTCTCGAGCCACCCGGGTTCATGATGATCAACTACGGCCAAGGGACGCCGCTGGTGACGCTCCTCGCTCACGTCGCCTACGGCGCGATCGTCGGCGGCTTCATCTCCCTGGCCAGCTGAAGACGCGTAAGACCGGGGGCCGGAGCGGCGCTTACATAGTCGAGCCACGCTGCGGCGGATGCAAGGCCGTTGCGCGGTGCGTCTCCGACCTATCGATCACAAGGAGGCCGATATGGCCACCGACGGCCCACTGCTCATCTGCTACGACGGATCCGAGGACGCCAAGGACGCCATCAGGAGCGCCGGGCGCTTGCTCGCCAAACGGCATGCGCTGGTGCTGACGGTTTGGGAGCCAGCGGCTTCCCCGGGCGGCTTCGCCTGGTTGGGTGACGGCTCGAGCATCGTCAATTTCGCCGAGGTCGACCGCGCTGCCGCCGAGCATGGCGGCCGCGTCGCCAGTGAGGGCGTCCGCATCGCGCTGGAGGAGGGCCTCGGCGCAGAGCCGATCACCATCAAGGGCACCAGGGCCGTCTGGAAGACGATCCTCGATACCGCCGACAACGAAGACGCGGCGGCGATCGTGATGGGCTGTCGAGGGCTGACAGGCGTCCGCTCGCTGCTGCTGGGAAGCGTTTCCAGCGCCGTCATCCATCACGCGGAGAGGCCCACACTGGTCGTCCACCGTCCCAGCGAGCGAGACATTCGCACCCACGGCCGCGCCCTCGAGACATCTGGCAGCCGGGGGGAGTGAGCGGCGATGGCCACTGACGTGCGTGCCAAGCGGATCTATGACCCAGTCGACGGTGAGGATGGCTACCGGGTGCTCATCGACCACGTCTGGCCGCGCGGCATATCACACGAACGCGCCCACCTCGACGAGTGGGCACGCGAGCTGGCTCCGAGCGACAAGCTGCGCAAGTGGTTCGACCATGTCCCGGCCCGGTTTGGCGAGTTTCGGGTGCGCTACCGCGACGAGCTCGCCGGACAATCTGAACGCCTGGACCAGCTTCGCGAGCGCTCCGCAAAGGGTCGGGTGACGATCCTCTACGCCGCCCGGGACCGCGAGCACAACAACGCCGTGGTCCTCACCGAGCTTCTGCGCGGTGGCTGATCACCCGGCAGGTCATGCGATGGTTGGTCGCGACCACCCCTCCCCCACCAGCCCGCTCCAGATCGAGCCGCTGGAGCCGTTTCGGCTCGAGCTCACGGCCTGGGCGCTGCGCCGGCGCCCGCACAACGCGATCGACCTCTGGGACGGATCGACCTATCGGCGCGTGGTGTCGATCGACGACGGCCCGGTCGCTCTCTCGGTGACTCAGGACGGGACCCAGGAGCACCCGCGCCTGTCGGCTCACATCGGTGGCGGGCACATCGACCAGCCTGACGAGCGGCCCATGCGGCGTGCATTGAACCGGCTTCTCGGACTCGACGTCGATCTCTCAGCATTCGCCGCGATGGCCACCTCGGACCCGTGGCTCGGCCCGCTCGCCGCGCGCATGCGGGGGCTCAAGCCGCCGCGGTTCCCCACTGTGTTCGAGGCGCTGGTCAACGGCGTCGCCTGCCAGCAGCTCTCGCTCGACGTCGGGATCCACCTGCTCAATCGCCTCACGGCCGCACGAGGACGGCCGGTGTCCGAGGACCCCGACGGCATGCGCGGCTTCCCGGGCCCCGAGGAGCTCGCCTCCACCGAGCCAGAGGAGATCCAACGCCTCGGCTTCAGCCACGCCAAGGCCCGCGCGATCGTCGAGGCGGCCCAAGCGATCGCCGCGGGCGAACTCGACCTGGAGGGTCTGGGGCAGCTCGAGGATGCCGCGGCGATCGAACATCTCATCAGGCTTCAGGGGATCGGTCGCTGGACCGCCGAATACGTGCTGCTACGTGGCCTGGGCCGGCTGAATGTCTTTCCCGGCGACGACGTCGGCGCACACAACAAGCTCAGGCGCCTCTTCGACATCGACACCGCCCTCGACTACGACACCGTGAAATGGCTGGTCGGGCGCTGGCATCCATATGCCGGAGTCGTCTACTTCCACCTCCTCTTGGACTCGCTGTCGGAGTCCGGCGTCGTAGAACCAACCCAAGTTGCGACGCGAATCGGTAAGGACACGACCCCAAGTGGCGCTACCTAGTCATGGACATTCACCGACTTCTGATGGTCGCCGACTCCGCGGTCGCCGACACCGACGAGCTGCCGCCTCCGGTGCGGGCCCTGCTCGCAGAGGCGGATGAGGTCTACGTGGTCACCCCCAGCCTTCCCGGGCGTCTCGCCTGGCTGGCAGACGACGTCGATCAGCCTCGCCATCGCGCCGACGAGCGCCTCGACACGGTGCTGCGGCACATGCGCGAGGTCGGGGCCCAGGTCAGGGGCAGGATCGGCGATGACACGATGCTGGTCGCCTTCGACGACGCCGTCGCGGACTTTCAGCCGGATCACATTCTGATCGGGCTGCTCAGCGCGGACCACGCCAACTGGCAGGAGCGAGGGCTGATCGAACACGTCCGGGAGCGCTTCGGGCTGCCGTTGACCGCCTACGTGATCGATCCCGGCGGCCACGTGGTCGGCTCCGAAGTGGCGATCGCCGAATAGCCCTCACCTCGGCTCAGGGGCCTCCGCGGGCACGGAGCATGCGGAACCGTAAGACCGCCACCTCTGCCCGCGCTAAGGAAGGTGCGGCCACAAACACCGATCTGCGCCCCGGCCGTGGCCGCCGAAAGGGGCCGGACGACCGAAGGAGGTCGAGACGATGCTCTGTTATCCCTGCGCCGAGAATGGTGTCGAACGTCAGGCGGTCGCGCTCTGCACGAGCTGCTCGGCCGGGCTCTGCCAGGAGCACCTGGGCGAAACTGCGACGCAGCTCGCCTCGGACAACCCCTTCGCCGGCTGCAGCCACGGCACTTGGGCGGCCGCCCCAGGCCGGCCCCGAGCGACTCGCGAAGGGGTCATGGCTTCGCCGAGCGCTCCGCCGAGACCACACCTCGCGGCCCGCCCGCCCTCGCCGAGCTCGCGAGCGGGCGACCGTCGACCGGCTTCGCGACGAGCTGGCTCGCGAGGCCGGCTCGCGCGTCCCGAGGAGACGAGGTGAGCGACGATGATCGATTTCTCACTCACCGACGAGCAGAAGGCCCTGCGCGAGCTGGCGCACGACTTCGCCGAGAAGGAGATCCGCCCGGTCGCCTGGGAGTACGACCGCGATAGCACCTGGCCACAGGCGATCGTCGAAAAGGCCTGGGAGGTGGGGCTCATGAACCCCCAGATCCCGGCCGAGTACGGAGGGGCCGGCGCGTCTTCGATCGACGGCGTTCTGATCGAGGAGGAGCTCGGCTGGGGCTGCTCGGGGATCGGCACCTCGATCTCCTGCAACGGACTGGCATCGGCGCCTGTCCTCCTGGGCGGCTCGGAGCAGGTCAAGAAGACCTACCTGGGCATGCTGACCGAGGCGCCGAAGCTGGCCTCGTTCTGCCTTACCGAGCCGGGTGCAGGCTCCGATGTCTCCGGCATGCGCACTCGCGCGGTCAAGCGCGGTGACAAGTACGTCATCAACGGCTCCAAGACGTTCATCACCAATGGCGGCTACGCCGACTGGTACACGGTCTACGCGAAGACGGACCCGGAGGCCGGCCATCGCGGCATCTCGGCGTTCGTGGTCCCCCGCGACGCGGGCGTCGTCGTCGATAAGCACGAGGACAAGATGGGCCAGCGCGCCTCGAACACCGCGACGATCACCTTCAACGACGTCGAGGTCCCGGCCGCGAACCTGCTCGGCGAGGAGAACCATGGCTTCAAGCTGGCGATGATGACGCTCGATCACACCCGTCCGGGTGTCGCCGCGATGGCGGTCGGCATTGCCCGCGCGGCGTTCGAGTTCGCCGTCGAATACTCGAAGGAGCGGGTGCAGTTCGGCGTACCGATTGCGATGCATCAGGCGATCCAGTTCCTGATCGCCGACATGGCGACGAAGGTCCACGTCGCGCGCCTGGCGAGCTGGGACTCGGCCGTTCTCCTCGACCAGGGCAAGCGCAACACGCTCGAGTCCTCGCACGCCAAGCGCTTCGCCGCCGATACGGCGATGGAGGTCACGACCGACGCCGTTCAGGTCTACGGCGGGTACGGCTTCATCAAGGACTACCCGGTCGAGAAGCTGATGCGCGACGCGAAGATCATGCAGCTCTACGAGGGGACCTCTCAGATCCAGCGCCTGGTGATCGCCCGCGAGACCCTGCTCCCGCGTCCTGTCGAGAGGCCCCTCGCCGTCGCGGCATGACCTTTGCGGCATCCGACCCGGCATAGGATCGTCCTCGAGGGCGACGGCCGAAGCATTCGGTAGGAAGGCGCGGTTGCTGTGACGGCGATGGCATCGATCTTCACCCTGGCCCTGGCGCCGGTCCACCAGGACTACCTGCTCGAGGCCCGCCAGATGCAGGCGTTGTCGTTCGCCGTGCATATCCCCCTGGTCTGCTTCGGGGTCGCCTTTCCGGCGATGCTGATGTTCGTCGAGTGGCTCTACCTGCGCACCGGCGACGAGCTCTATCGCGTCCTCGCCAAACGCTGGACGAAGATCATGGTCGCCCTGTTCGCGGTCGGGGTGATCACCGGCACGATCCTGAGCTTTGAGATGGGCCTCCTGTGGCCGAACTTCATGGCCACGTTCGGTTCCGTGTTCGGCCTGGGCTTCGCGGTCGAGGGATTCTCGTTCTTCATCGAGGCGATCTTCATCGGCATCTACGTCTATGGCTGGGACCGGTTATCTCCGCGGGCTCACTTCGCCAGCGGCATCCCGATCGTGATCTCGGGCTTCACCGGATCGCTGATGGTGATCTCCGTCAACGCCTGGATGAACCATCCCACCGGCTTTCGCCTCAGCGGCGGCGAGGCCGTCGACGTCCATCCGGTCGCGGCGCTGTTCGGCAACAGCTATCTGTGGCACGAAATGATCCACATGTACGTGGCGGCCTACATCGTCGTCGGCTTTTTGGTCGCGGGCGCCTACGCCTTCGGGCGGCTCCGCGGCCGCTGGGGACGCTACGAGCGCACCGCGCTGGCCATTCCACTGACCATTGCGGCGCTGGCCGCACCGGTGCAGGTACTGATCGGCGACTGGAACGGACGCGAGGTCGCCGACGCCCAGCCAACCAAGCTCGCCGCGATCGAGGGATTGCCCGATACGAGTAGGGGGGCGCCATTGCACCTGCTCGGTTGGTACACCGACGACCAGGTCAAGTACGGCGTCGCGATCCCCAAGCTGCTCTCGCTCTTGGCCTTCCACGACCCCAATGCCACCGTCCAAGGGCTAGACGCGGTGCCGGAAAACGATCGGCCACCGGTCAACGTCGTCCGGGTCGCCTTCCAGACCATGGTCGGGATCGGGACGCTGCTCGCGATGATCGGGGCGGTCTTCCTGCTCGTGCGCGTGCGCCGTAAACGCCTGCCTCGATCGACGTGGTTTTACCGGGCGCTGGTGATCGCTGGGCCGCTGTCGGTGGTTGCCTTGATCTGCGGCTGGGTGACGACAGAGGTCGGGCGCCAGCCATGGGTGGTCTATGACGTCATGCGCACCTCCGAGGCCGTCACCGGCGCCGGCGGCATTCCGGTCGGCTACGCGACTCTCGCCCTTGTCTACCTCGGTGTGGGCATCGGGGTCGCCTGGATCCTGCGCCGCCTCGCCCGAGCCCCATTGGAGCTGCCTCCGACAACACTCGAGCCTCCAGCAGGCGGCTGACCGTGCACCTCTACGACCTCCCCCTCCTCTTCTCCCTGATCGGGCTCGTCCTCTACACGGTGCTCGCCGGTGCCGACTTCGGGGCCGGTCTGTGGCAGCTCTTTTCCGGAAAGGGTTCACGGGGCGTCCGAATCCGCGACCACGCACACAATTCGATGGCGGCGGTCTGGGAGGCCAACCACGTCTGGCTGATCTTCGTTCTCACCGTGGTCTGGACGGCATACCCCGAAGCCTTCGGCGCGATCGCCTCCACCCTGTCCATTCCGCTGTTCATCGCAGCGGTCGGGATCATCTTCCGCGGTGCCGCGTACGCGCTGCGGGCCGGTAGTTCGACCGCGCGCGAGTCGCGCACGATCGACACGGTCACCGCGGTGGCGTCGATCATCACGCCGTTCGCCCTCGGTGCCGCGGTCGGCGGAATCGCCTCGGGGCGGGTTCCGGTTGGGAACGCGGCCGGCGATCTCGTCACCAGCTGGCTCAACCCGACCTCGATCCTGATCGGAGTCCTTGCCGTCGTCACCGCCGCTTACCTGGCCGCCGTCTACCTCGCCGCCGACGCGGTCAGGCTCGGCAAGTCCGACCTCGCTCGAGCCTTTCGGGTTCGTGCCCTGGGTACCGGCGTCGTCGCCGGAGCGATCGCGCTCGGCGGCCTCGCCGTCCTGCATGCCGACGTACCGTCGCTCTATCACGGCCTCGTCAGCGGCGACGGGCTGGTGGCGCTGGTGGTCTCGATCCTCGCCGGAGTGGCCACCCTGGGACTCGTCTGGGTGGGCCGCTACGAGCCGGCGCGCTACAGCGCCGCCGCGGCCGTGGCGGCGATCATCGCCGGCTGGGCCCTCGCTCAAAGACCGACTTTCCTGCCGGGACTGACGATCCAGCAGGCAGCCGCACCTGACGACACCCTGATCGCGATCGTTGTCGCCGTAGTGGTCGGTGCGGCAATCCTATTTCCGTCCCTGGGCCTCCTGTTCAGGCTGGTGCTCGGTGGTCGGCTCGATTACGCCGAGTCGACGCCCACCTCGACGAGACCGAGAAGGGCGGTTCTCTCCGCCTCCGCGCCCGGCCTTCTGGCTAGATCCGCCGGCGCCTGCTTTATCGCCGGGCTCGGGTTTCTCACTGCCGCCGACGCCGGATGGGCACACGCCATCGGCATCGCCTCGCTGTTCGCTTTCATCGTCCTTGGTTTTCTCGCCGTTGCGCCGTCGGAGCTCGCCAGCGCGGGGACCGAGGATGGGGAGCCGATCCAGTGAGTCTGAGGGCCCGACCACGCCTGCGCTAGCCGTGGGGCTCGGCGAGCTCCTGCTCGTGGTGGCCGTCTGCCTTCGCATTCGTCTCCCAGATCCAGACGGCCGGGGAGTCGCTGGCAGGGAAGGAGTTCTCGCTCATCTCATCGACGCTCAAGCCACCCCGGTTGGGAGCGCCGCGATCGGAGCTGCTACTTGAACCGCATGCGGGGTCGGTGGTCATCGCTGCTCTTCGACGCGTCGAGGGGGCCAGCTTCGAAGGCCGGGAGGGGTCAGGATCGTCGGCTCGAGACCAAGGAGGCGCAGATCCGTGACCATCGCCGCAAGGCATTGCCAGTCGAGCAGCGACTCCTCCTGGCGGAGCTCGAACTCGAGCAGCCAGCCCGCACCGGCGCGAACGGTCACCAGCGCCGGGGCAAGGCGCGAGGCGCGGACCGTACCGTCCGTCATCAGGATCGGCGAGGAGGCGTGCTTTTGCCCGAGCCACTGCTCGAACCGCACTGCGGACTCGGGGTCCTGGGCGCGACAACGGATAGCCAGCTCGGTCACGCCTCCATGGTCGAGCGAACGCGTGTCCCGGACAATGGGCGCGGCCACCGATCGGCGGCTCCGGCGATGCTGGACGCTGCGCTTCGCCGGGGTCGGCGCTGATGTCCGGGCCTCAGGCATCGCCGCCGCCGGTCACGGCGTGCTCGGGCACCCCCGCACCTCGGGGGCAGACGACGACCGGGCAGCTCGCGTGACGGATCACGTACTGCGACACGCCGCCTAGCAGTGCCGCCCGCACAGGGCCGTAGCCACGAGACCCCATGACCAAGAGGTCGGCGTTCTTCGTGGTGCGCGCGAGCGTCCTCGCCGGGTCGCCGGTCATCACGAGGCCTCGGGCGCTGCGGCCTACGAGGGCCTCGCGCTGCTGGCGCTCGAGGTCGCTTCGCAGCGCCTGGTTCGCCGACTCGCGAGAAAACAGACCGCCGACGCCGACGTCGCCAAAGGCGGTCGGGTAATGCGCCGAATACACCGTCAAGTCAGCGTCGCTTAGGCGGGTGAGCTCCTCGGCCCAGTTCAACGCCAGTCTCGACTCCGGCGAGCCGTCGAAGGCACAGACCACCCTCGCGAGAAGCCGCTCGCGGCGCGAGTAACCCGCGGGGGCGACCGCGACCGGGACGGTTGCGCCCGAGAGGAGGAGCTCGCTGACGCTTCCCGGCCGAAAGCGGCCGAGCCCGGTGCGACGCGAGGGGCCGACGACGATCGTCTGAGCGGCTTCGCTCTCGGCGATTCGTTGGAGCCCGGCTGCGGGTGAGGCGTCGGGAATCGCGCGCATCTCGCGCGCATGGCGCTCGCCGACGATCTCCTTGACCTGGTAGAAGCTGGCGGTGAAGGCAGTGCGGACGAGTGCGCGGTAGCCGTCGTCACCGACGATCTTCTCGAGGGGGCCGTACCCATGAGCGTGGACGAGCAGCAGATCGCCGCCCGTGCGCTCGGCAAGCGTGGCAGCGAGCGCCAACGCATCCTTTGATCGTTTGCGGCCATCGACGCCGACGACGATCGGCCCAGGGCGGCGCTCGGTATTCCGAGCTCGGGGCTCCTCGGTCGCCCGGCGTCGCTCGAAGGTGTGCTCGCGCCGCGGCTTGAGCCGCGGGGCCGAGCTTCGGTCTCTGGTGTGAATGGCGGAATCGATCATGTCTCCATGATCGGGCCAGCGCGGGGGGTCCGGGAATGGGTGAGGACCCCCATTTGCGAAAGCGACTGACGCGAGAGGCAGGCACTCCCAGGCGATCTCGGATGAGGAAGCCTCCCGCGGTCGATAGCACCTGGCGACCCGATCGCGCAGACGCAGATGTCGTGATCCCAGCCCCAACCGAGTGTCGTTTGGATATCCCTTCTGCCTCGGGCCGTTAGCCACCACCGCTTGGTCCCTGTCGCCGGTCCCGCTGGGCATCGGCGCTTACTGCCAAGCAAAACCCGTGCAGCGCATCCGCGAACTCGACACTGCCGAGCGGCGCGTCTTCGACCGCCACAGTCTTCGCGCGCGGGAAAGCGGCTACCGCGTCATCGAATCCCTCCTGCGTGCTGCCAAGGCATCCGACATGCCTGGCGAACAGGAGCGGACAGTCGAGCTGGGCGATCAACTCCCAGATGTCCGCGTCCTCGCGGGTAATCGTCTCCCATCCGGCGACCAATAGGTCGCGCGGGAAGCGCTCGATCATCCGCTCGGCCAGGTCCTCGCTGATCGAACCGCCAGTTGCCTGCGCGATGCCGTGGCGGATGAACGCCTCGTGGTCGGTGCGAATCAGCTCCGTCAGCGCCTCGTAGACCGCAGCGTTGACCGGGGCACGCTCACCCTCCCTTCGATGCGAGAGCTTCGCGTGACCCAGGGCGACGCCGAGAACCGCCTCGGGCCGCGCTAGCGCCAGCTCCAACGCGCTCGGTATCCCCCAGCTGTCGGTCGCGATGAAGTAACGCTCCCAGTCGCGGCGATCGAGCTCTTCCAGGCCTCGGTCGACGATCACCTGACGATCGAGCCGTTCGGCGCGAGGCTCCTCCCCCACCCCCGGAGGGTCGTAGGACGCGACCTCGGCCCACTCCTCGAGCTGTGGCCTGATTCCGCTCCACTCGAGCTCGGTGAATTCGGGAACGAGCAGAAGCCGCGGTCGCTGCTCTAGAGGCTCGGCCATGGTGCGACGGCTAATCCGCCTGGACCTCGAATCGCAGCGTCTCGACGAATTGGTCTCGGAGTGCGAACAGGTCATCGACGGTCTCGGCGGCGCAGATGATCCGGACCATCCCCCCCAGGAGCCCGAGCAGGGAGCTCGCTCGATCGCCCTCGTGAACGCCGACCATCACCCTGCGCACTCCCGGCATCTGCTTGACCTCGTCGAGTCCGACCACCCGCTTCACGGCGCCCTCACCCGGTGGCGGATGTCGGTTGAACATGCCGCCGATGCCGTCGAATGTGGCGCTCTTGATCGGCTCGATGCCGAGTGCGATCTTCGCGATCTCGCGGAACAGGGCCACATCCGTGATCTCCGAGAATATGTATGGGATCGAGCCTCCGAGGCGACCGTTGATCTCGATCACCCAGGGACCGGACGGGGTCATCATCAGCTCGATGTGGAGGGGACCGTTGGTGGCTCCAGCGGCCTCCGCTGCGCCCCGCGCGGTCGCGATCATCTGCTCCCTACGATCGGCCGGGAGGCTCGACGGCAACAACAGACCGGTCTCGCGAAACGGCGGCAGGAGCGGGGTTCGATCGGAAATCGCCAGCGGAAAGAACTCGCCTCCGAACATCAGCGCCTCGACACTTCCGTAGCCCGCGAAGCGCTCGTCGCCGTGCCAGTTCTCGCTGGCGATCACCTCCTCCAGATCGAACCTGGGCTCGACACCGCGGAGCAGCTCGGTCTGTGAGTAGCGCTCGCGCGCCATCGCGTAGTGCTCCGCGAGCTCCTCGGGCGAGTCGATCCTGAAGATGAGCATCGACCCGGCGCCGAACGCCGGTTTCAGAACGGCTGGCGTTCCCACCGCCTCGAGAGCCGGGGTCAGGTCCTCCGGGCGTGTGATCGCGGCGTGATGGGGCGTCGGCAGGCCGTGGCGCTGCAGGGCTTCACGCTGCTCGTACTTGTCGGTCATGATCCGCGCGGCGCTCAACGGGTGGTGATGCTCGATCCCGAGACGCTCGGCCAGCTCGGCGGTTTGCCGCAGCAATGGCTCGCTGACGGTGAAGATCCCGTCGATCCGGTGGTCGGCGGCGCAATCGAGTGCCGCCGGAATGATCTCCTCCGGCCCACCGGCCTCGATGTAGTCGCCACTGGCCTCTACGGCCCGCACCTCCGCCGCCGGATCGATGTCGATGAACGCCGTCTCGGTGTGCTCGTAGACGACCGCCAGCTCGGCCAGGTCGGAGATCAACGGGCAGAGAAGGGCCGCCGGTGGGCCGCCGAACCCCTTGATCACCATCAGCCGCCGGGAATCTCCGTTCACGACGCGAGCCTAACTCGCCCTCCCCACTGACCTGCGCCGCCGGCGCGAATACGATCGGCAGGTGACGGCGACCCGACGCCCGTGGATGGTGCTGGCCTCGGCGAGCGTGGTCAACGCGCTGATCTGGATGCCGGTATCGGCCCTCGCGATCGCTCTGCCGGCGATCCACGACGAGCTGGGGAGCTCGTTCACCGAGCTCCAGTGGATGATCACCGGCTACACGCTCGCGGTGGCGGCACTGCTCGTCGTCATGGGACGTATCGGCGACCTCTTCGGGCGCCGGCGGCTGTTCTTGATCGGCTGCGCGGTGTTCTCCCTGGGGGCCTTGGTCGCCGCGCTGGCGCAGAGCACCACCTGGCTGATCGCGGCCATGCCCGTGGTGGGCGTTGGCGCCGCGATCGCCGGCCCGACCTCGCTCGCGTTGGTCGTGGATGCCTTCCCGACCGGCAGGCAGGGCTGGGCGATCGGCATCTGGGGCGCCGCGTCCGGACTCGGCTCCGCGATCGGACCGGCGGTGGGAGGCCTACTGACACAGGGCATCGACTGGCGAGCGGTCCTGTGGATCAACGTCCCCATCGTCTTGGTGGCGCTCGCGGTGGCCGCGGCGACGGCCCGCGAGTCTCGTGAGCCAGCCGATGAAGCCCGGATCGACGCGCCCGGGGCGATGACCCTGGCGGGGGCGATGACCGCGGGGATCCTGGCCCTGATGCAGGGCGCGACGTGGGGCTGGGGATCGCCGGGGGTCGTGGCGCTGCTCGCCGCCGCGCTCGTCTTGGGCACGGCGTTCGTCGTCCTCGACCTGAGGGTTCGCGCGCCCCTCGTCCCGCTGCGCGAATTCGCGCAGCGCTCCTTCGTCGGCTCGAGCGTGGTGCTGCTGATTGGAAACATCGTGCTCGCGAGCCTGCTGTTCATCCTGCCGCTGTACCTGCAGAACATCGTTGAGCGGTCCGCGCTCTCCGCCGGTCTCGTGCTCCTGCCCGCAACCGCGACGCTGATGCTGCTGTCCCCCGTGAGCGGCGTGATCACGGACCGCATCGGCCCACGGGTGCCGATGATGGCGGGGATCGTTGCCACCGCGGTGGGCGTCTATCTCCTGTCCGATCTCCACGCGGGGTCGAGCCCGGCCGCACTGATTCCCGGCCTGCTCGTGATCGGCGTCGGCTTCGGATTGGAGATCACCCCGGTCAACGTCGCCGCCCTGCAATCAGTGCCCACCGCCAGACGGGGCACGGCATCCGGCGTCCTGATCGCCCTAGGCATGCTGGGATCGACGCTCGGGATCGCCGCGTTCGGCGCAGCGTTCGGCGCGCTCGGGCGCGATCGGCTTCCCGACCAGCTCGCGCGCGCCCACGTCACGGTCTCCTCGGACGAGGTCGAGACGCTCGACACCGTCCTGACGGGCGCCGACAGCGCCGAACATGCTCTCGAGGGCTACTCGCGGGCGAGGGCCGAGCGCATCGACCGCGCCGTCGAGACGACATTCGTGTCGGCGCTCGACGACGTGCTGAAGGTGGAGGCGGCGGTGGCCCTTCTGGCGCTTGGCGGGGCCGCCGTGATACCGCGCCGTCGCCGGCAGGCGCCTTCGCGTCCTGCGGCGACGAGCGCGCCTGCCCGCGGACCGTGAACCGGACCGACGAAGCGCTGGACATCGCGGTCGTTGGCGCGGGAACGGCTGGGCTCTACTGTGCCTGGCGAGCCGTCACGGGCACTATGCGAGAAGGCTCGGCGCCGGTCGCGGCCCCGCGGGTCGGTCTCTTCGAGGGGTCGAGCCGATTGGGAGGGCGCCTCTACACGGTCGTCCCGGAGGGCGCGCGGACCCTGCGCGGCGAGCTGGGAGGCATCGCGTTGATGAGCGGCCATCCGCTGCTGATGGGCTTGGTCGATCACCTCGGTCTGGCTCACGAGCCACTGTCAGGGGGCGATCCGAACAACCTCTTCTATCTCCGAGGCCACCGGTTTACCGCCGGGGATTGGAGCAAGCCCGAAATCGTCCCCTACAACCTGTCCGCGGAGGAGCGCGGGCGCACCCCCGAGCAGCTCCTCGCCGGCGCGATCCACGCGATCGTGCCCGATGCGGCCAGGCTCGACCCCCGCTCCTGGGACGAGGTCAAACGCTCGCTCAGCTTCGGCGGGCGGCCGCTCAGGGACATGGGGCTCTGGAACCTGGTGCGCGGCCTGGTGAGCCCGGAGGCCTTCCGGCTGATGTCAGACGCGGGGAGCTTTCGCCCCCAGTTCGAGAACTGGAACGCAGCCGAGGCGCTCCCGGACCTCTGCGCCGATTGGCCGGAAGGGAGCCGTTATGAGCGCCTGCGCGACGGCTACGAGGCGCTCGCAACGGCTCTCGCGGCGGGAGTGCGGGCGGGCGGCGGCGTGATCGAGGTGGGCCACCGCCTGCGCGTCATCGAGCGGACCGAGGGTGGCGAGGGGGGCACCGCTCGCCCTCACATTCGAGACCGGTGACGGCCGCCCGACCAAGATCCTCGCCAAGCGGGTCGTGCTCGCCATGCCCCAATCGGCCCTCGCGAAATTGGCTCCCCACACGCCGCTCGCCGACGACACCCGGTTCGTGGACGATCTCTCCACGGTGTACGCGATCCCGCTGTTTCATCTCCTGCTCGCTTACGAGCGTCCCTGGTGGGAGGAGCTCGGCATCGAGTTCGGCCGGTCGGCCACCGATCTGCCGATTCAGGCTTGCTTTTACTTCGGTACCGACCCGCCCACGCCTGGCTCACGCGACCCGAATCGGCGCTCGCTGGCGATGATCGGGTACAGCTCAGCCGAGACGATCAGCTTCTGGGACGGCTACCTGCGTCCGCTCCGCGATGCTGGCGACCCCGTGCCGCGCGAGCCGCCGGCGGCGATGGCCCGCGAGGTCACGCGCCAGCTCTCGATGTTGCATGGAATCGCCGTTCCCGAGCCCTACTGGGCGCGACTGATCGACTGGCGCGGCGAGCCGTTCGGCGGGGCGTCGCACCGATGGGCCGTGGGAGCGCGCTCCTGGGAGGTAATCCCGCGCATGCGGGAACCGCTTCCGGGCCTCGGCCTTCATGTCTGTGGCGAGGCTTGGTCCGATTGCCAGGGCTGGGTCGAGGGAGGGCTGCGTTCCTCCGAGCGCGTCTTTCAGGACAAGCTCGGGATGAGACCGCCGGAGTGGCTGGCGGCCGATCCATACCTCGGCCCCTGACCATGATCTTCTGCTGATCTAGCTCCTACGCGAGATCACGCCCGCGGTCTCGAACGGGGTCGTCTACATGCTGGCTGTTGGTCTCGACCTTGCGCGCCACCACGCGCTCGACGATGCCCAACTTCGAGCGCTCGAGCAGCTCGATCTGAAAGCCCGCGGGTCGTAGGTAGTCGAGCGGCTCGCGCACGAGATGGT
>Ga0126306_10000090_pt1 | contig 29105 bp, 28 predicted proteins | sample Plot27_FD_92592 | JGI IMG/M metagenome (GOLD analysis project Ga0126306, IMG submission 92592) | Serpentine soil microbial communities from UC McLaughlin Reserve, CA, USA - Plot27 | ecosystem: Environmental > Terrestrial > Soil > Grasslands | place: USA: UC McLaughlin Reserve, Lake County... | reverse complement strand
CGGCTTTGATCCCGTACCCGGCCTCCTTCATCGCCGCCGCCGCCTCATAAACGCTCCCGTTGTCGGTCGCCCGGCGGTTCTCCAGCGACAGATCGAAGCGTTTGAACTCCAGATCCAGGCCCGTCACGTCCGGATCCAGCACCCGCAGCGACTCCTCCAAGAGCTCCTGGCCGGTCTGGTCGCCCTCCATTACCACGATGGTCTTACGGTCCACTCTAGTCGCACCTCTGGTCGATATCGGTAATCTTTCCGACCTAGTATACGATCCCGCGAGCCCCCGATGGCCACGAGGCTATCCTCGCGCGTGGCGCCTGAAGATCTCCGTAGCTACCTCGAGGTACTTGCCGACCGCGGCACGCTCTTCGTCCGTGAGCTCGGCGGTCTTCTCCAACAGCTCGGCAGCGACGGGGACGAGGTGGCGTCCGGCTTCCTCGAGTCCCTGGGGCACCGGAAGCACCACCGAGCTGCGCCGGTCCGTGGGGTTGGGACGGCGTTCCACATGGCCGGTCCGCTCAAGCCGGTCCACGAGCGCGGTGATCGCGCCCGAACTCAGGCTCAGCCGCCGACCCAACTCCGTGGGGGTGAGCCCCCCGTGCGAGTGCCGCAAGTGCTCCAGTGCCGCCATCTCCGAGAGGCCTAGCCCCGTCCGCCGCGCCATCGCGGCCGCGAACGCCAAAACCTCGCCTACCTCTATCTGTAGGAGGTGTACTATCTCTTCGCTCAAATACCTTGACGATCTTTTATCTTGAGAACCAGGATGGTTAACCACAAAGACAGCCTACCACGATACTACGGCGAGCTAGAGTAACAGAGCACGACCAGAGCTGCTCGTTCCCTTCCTCGCGCTCGCGTTTTCGACGCCCCGACCTACGACGGCTGGGTCGCTGCCGTCGACCTCGTGTCGTTCGGGCTCGCATTCTCCGCCGTGCGCGCGGATCCTCTGCACCCGGGGGCGGCGGGATCTCCCTACGTGAACAGGTCGATGAGCTGGAGGTTCTCGAACTCGGTGGCGAGCGTGGGGGAGAGCTGGGCCCGGTCCTGCGCCTCGCCCAACGTCCTCGCCACCTCGAGGAACGCGGCGACGGGACCGCTGGTTGGCGCGTCCCTCCGTTTGAGGGCGACGATGGAGCGGCTCATCCCGGGGTTCTCTTTGACGGAGATCAGGGCGAGGTTCCCCACCGAGACGCTCCTGACTATCGCCGTCCGCGGCAGAAACGCCACCCCAAGCCTGTGCTCGACCATCCTCTTGGCAGCCTCGATGTTGTCCACCTCGAGCGTCCTGAGCTCCCTGAGGCCCGCGTTTCTGAACAAAGCCTGCGTCTGCTCGTAGTAGCTTGAGCTGTTGTCGAAGAGGATGAGCTGCTCGCCCCCGATCTCCGCCAAGTCCGCCACCCCCTTCGCCGTGAAGCGGTGACCGGGATCCACGACCAGCACCATCTCGTCCTCATACAGCCGTAAACTCTCAACCTCCGGATGCCGCATCGCCCGCGTAAGCCCCAGCTGCACCTCCTCCCTCAACACCATCTCCAGAATGTCTTCCGAGTGCCCCGTCCGCACCGAGACCGACACCCGCGGATACGCGGCCGTGAACCGCTCCAACAGCCCCGGCAGCGCGTAGGTCCCGACCCCGGGCGACGCCCCGAGCACCAGACGCCCGCCCGTAGCTCCGCGCAGCTCCTCCAGACGCCGCCTGCCCTCCTCGAAGCTACCCACCGAGCGCTCGGCGTAAGGCATGAACTCCTTCCCCGCCTCCGTGAGCCGCATCCCCCGGCTCGTCCTCACGAAGAGCTGGTCTCCAACCTTCTCCTCCAGGGCCTTCAAACGCGCCGTCAACGTGGGCTGCGTCAAGAACATCTCCTCCGCCGCCCGGCTCAGGTTCCCGAGCCGCGCCACCGCTAGGAAACACTCCAACTGCCCGTAGAGCATCGTCGCCCCCAAACATCCTGATATAGGTCTCGCCTATGGAACTAATACAAGCAAACAATTGGACCGATGGCAAGGGCGTCTGTACCCTGATCTCACGCGGATAGGAAAGGAGGGGTCAATGACTCCCGTTCAATACAGAGACCCGGAGACCGAGGAGATCCTGGAGCGCCGCTACGAGGAGTCCGTTCCGAAGATCGGGGCTCAGGTGCAGATCGGCTTCGGGCACTACCAGGTGCTTTTCCGCTGGCAGTGCGTGCCGACCTCTTGCATCGTCTACGTGCGGCGGGTCCCGCGGGAGGTTCACAGCGTCGCGGCCTAGGGCGCGATGTCTCTCTCACTCTCCGAGCGTCGGCGGCGGTGGCTTGCTAGAGTGATTCTGCTTTAGCTTGCTTTAGAAGTCGCCTGAGAGAGGAGACCCATGGACACGGAGAGTGAGCAACGCTACGAAGAAGGGGTCGAGTTCAGGGCCTCCATCCCGGAGGAGTACGCCGACATCCTGACGCCCGAGGCCGTCTCGTTCGTTGCCAAGTTGAGCCGGGAGTTCGGCAGGCGGGTCGAGGAGATTCTGGAGAAGAGGAAGGAGTTCCAGGAGAGGATCGACGCCGGCGAGATGCCGGACTTTTTGCCCGAGACGAGGGAGATCCGGGAGGGCGACTGGAGGGTCGCGCCGGTGCCGGACGATCTCCAGGACAGGCGGGTGGAGATCACGGGCCCGCCGGACCGGAAGATGCTGATCAACGCCCTCAATGCCGGCGCCAGCACCTACATGACCGACTTCGAGGACGCGAATTGTCCGACGTGGCACAACATGCTCGAGAGCCAGACCAACCTCCGCGACGCCGTAAACCAGACCATCTCCTTCGACGACCCCGAGACCGGCAAGCACTACGAGGTGGGCGATAACCCGGCCGTCCTGATCGCGCGCCCGCGCGGTTGGCACCTCACCGAGAAGCACATGCTGGTCGACGGGAAGCCAGTCCCAGGCAGTCTCTTCGACTTCGGCCTGTACTTCTTCCACAACGCCCAGAACCTCATCGACCGGGGCTCGGGGCCGTACTTCTATCTGCCCAAGATGGAGCACCACCCGGAGGCGAGGCTCTGGAACGACGTCTTCGATCTGGCCCAGGACGAGCTCGGCATACCGCGGGGCACCATCAAGGCGACGGCCCTCCTGGAGACGTTCCCGGCGGCGTTTGAGATGGAGGAGATCCTCTACGAGCTAAGGGAGCACTCCGCGGGCCTCAACGCCGGGCGGTGGGACTACATCTTCTCCTACATAAAGACCTTCCGTAACAGGGAGGGCTTCGTCCTACCCGACCGGGCGATGGTCACCATGACCGTCCCCTTCATGCGGGCCTACACGCAGCTCCTGATAAAGACCTGCCACCGCCGGGGCGCTCACGCCATCGGCGGGATGGCGGCCCAGATTCCGATCAGGGACGACCCGGAGGCGAACGAGCAGGCCTTCGCGAAGGTCCGGGAGGACAAGAAGCGCGAGGCGAACGACGGCAACGACGGGACCTGGGTGGCGCACCCCGCGCTGGTCCCCGTCGCCAAGGAGGTCTTCGATGCGGTAATGCCCCAGCCGAACCAGCTGGACAAGCTGCGCGAGGACGTCGACGTCACGGCCGCGGGCCTCTACGAGCCCTTTAAGGGCGAGATCACCGAGGCTGGTCTGCGCAACAACGTCAGCGTCGGCATCCAGTACCTCGGGGCGTGGTTGGCGGGCCGCGGCGCCGTCCCGGTGTTCAACCTCATGGAGGACGCCGCGACCGCGGAGATCTCGCGCACCCAGGTGTGGCAGTGGATCCACCATGACGAAGGCATCCTCGACGACGGCACCGAGGTCACCGAGGACCTCTTCCGCAGGATACTCTCCGAAGAGCTCGAGAAGATCCCCAACATCGTGGACCCAGCGCGCACCAAGAACGATCGCTTCGATGAGGCCGCACAGCTCTTCGACCGTATCTCCACCGACGACGACTTCGTCGAGTTCCTGACCCTCCCTGGCTACGAGTACCTGGACTAGATCGGGGCGGGTATACCCGAGCACACCAACACCCAGACCGGCGGCGCGGCCCACAAGCCGCCGGTCCCCATCCTCTCCGCCAGGACAGACCCGCGCGTGCACCATTTGACACGATCGGAGAAGGTGTACACAATGGTCGAGTGCAAACTGCACGTATGTTTGCAAAGCACTTAAGTGACTAGCGAACTGTGGTAGGGAAGGAGACGGCGATGTTGAACGGGAAGGGCGCTGATACGGAGGAGATAGCGCGGGGCTGGGAGTCCGAGCGCTGGGATGGGATCACGCGGCCGTACACGGCCGACGACGTGGCGCGGTTGCGGGGATCGGTCAGGATCGAGCACACCCTGGCGCGCCTTGGGGCCGAGAGGCTCTGGGAGCTGATGCGCACGAGGGATTACGTGGCGTCGCTCGGCGCCTTGACGGGCAACCAGGCGGTGCAGCAGGTCAAGGCTGGGCTCGAGGCCATCTATCTTTCCGGCTGGCAGGTCGCGGCCGACGCCAACCTGGCGGGCCAGATGTACCCGGACCAGAGCCTGTACCCGGCCAACAGCGGGCCGCAGTTGGTTAAGGCCATCAACCAGGCGTTGCAGAGGGCGGACCAGATCCACCACGCCGAGGGCCAGAACGGCGTCCACTGGTTCGCGCCGATCGTCGCCGATTGCGAGGCCGGTTTCGGGGGCGCGCTGAACGTCTTCGAGATCACCAAGGCCATGATCGAGGCTGGTGCGGCGGGCGTCCACTTCGAGGACCAGCTCTCGTCGGAGAAGAAGTGCGGCCACATGGGCGGCAAGGTCCTCTTACCGACGGCTCAGGGCATAAGGAACCTCGTCTCCGCGCGGCTCGCGGCCGACGTTCTGGGGGTGCCCACCGTCATCGTCGCGCGCACCGACGCCGACGCGGCGAGGCTCATAACCTCCGACGTCGACCCGGCAGACGCGCCCTTCCTCACCGGGGAGCGGACCGCCGAAGGTTTCTACCGTGTCAAGGCGGGGCTGGATTATGCTATAGCCCGCGGCCTCGCCTACGCGCCCTACGCCGACGTGGTGTGGTGCGAGACCTCCGAGCCGAACATCGAGGAGGCTAAAGAGTTTGCGGAGGCGATCCACGAGGAGTTCCCCGGAAAGCTCCTGGCGTACAACTGCTCGCCCTCGTTCAACTGGAAGGCGAAGCTCGGGGACGAGGACATCGCCACCTTCCAGGACCAGCTCGGCGCGATGGGCTACAAGTACCAGTTCGTCACCCTCGCCGGCTTCCACGCCCTCAACTACTCGATGTTCGACCTCGCCCGCGACTACGGGGAGCGGGGCATGGCCGCCTACACTGAGCTGCAGGAGGCCGAGTTCGCAGCCGAGAGATACGGCTACACCGCGACCAAGCACCAGCGCGAGGTCGGAGCCGGCTACTTCGACGAGGTGGCTCAGGTCGTCGCCGGCGGGACCGCCTCGACCACGGCCCTCGCCGGCTCCACCGAGGACGACCAGTTCGTTAAGTAGTCTTCAGGTAGCAGGTATGGGGGCTGGAGGTGCGGTCCCTTTCTCGTAGGCGCGGAAAGGGTGGCGGTCGTAGGCGCGGAAAGGGTGGCGGATGAAAGAGAGCGACGTACACGGCAAGATCGGTGAAGAGAGAGGGCGTCTGCTGCCCGGCGCGCCGCCCGCTGTAGGGCGAGACGGAGGCCGAAACGCCACCGAGTCGGCAAAGCGCAATGCGGACGACGAATGGCTGGCGTTCGCCACCGAGGACCCGGCATTCTTCATCAAGCCCTCCGACGCCGTGTAAGCTGCGTCGTTTTGTGTGTTGAGGTGGAGGAGCCGGGAAGCCGGTCCCTCCACGGCGGTCGAGAGCCATTCGCCGGGTCTCGTGTCGATCAGAGTGTGCGTATCAAGGAGCGCTCTCGAACCGCAGGTAGCTGATGCCTCTCAGGTCGAGGAAGTAGCCACGCGGGTTCTGCGCTACGCGTATGAGGGCGTTGTCGCAGCGGGCGCAGCGCACGACCGTGCCGATCTCGCTGACGTACGCCATCGCCTCGCCCACGTGTGCGACGGTGCCGCACTGGTCGCAGGCGCCCTCTGCGGTGGTCGCCTCGAAGGTAAAGACCTCACCCAGTAAACCACCGACGGCGTTCCCGTCCAACCTGCGTTCGTCCATCGTCATCCTCCAGTCGGTCCGAAGCGTTCGGTCTTTACGCGCCCCGCGTCGTGCCCGAGGCCTACGAGCGCCGTCGCCACCGACTCGACGAGCGGCGTCGGGCCGCAGACGAAGGTGCGCGGTGCCTCGTCGGGGGAGGGCGCGACCTCCGCGATCATCTCCCCGTCGATGCGGCGGTCGTAGCCTGTCCAGCCAGGGGGTTGGGAGCGGGTGAGCGTGTGGACGACTTCGAGGGAGCTGTCCGAGGCGGTGAGGCGGTCGAGCTCGTCTGCGAAGATCGTCTCCTCGCGCGAGCGTGAGGAGTAGAGGAGGCGGCAAGTAGCGTCGCTTCCTGCGGCCGTGCGGTGCCGGATCATGGCCATGAGCGGCGCGACGCCCGAGCCCCCGGCAACGAGGAACAGCGGGCCGCCGTCCTTTGCTTCCCAGGCGAACCAGCCCCCGATCGGCCCGCGCAGCTCCAGCCCGTCCCCGGTCCGCAGTTCGTCGGTCAGGTACGGGGAGACCTCGCCGTCGTCGAGCCGCTCGACGATGAGTTCGAGCCTCTTCTCCTCGGGCGCGGACGCGATAGAGTAGCTGCGCTGGGCCTGGTAGCCGTCCTCGGCGGTAAGGCGGATATCCACGTGCTGGCCCGCCGTGTGTCCCTCCCAGCCGGGTACTTCCAGAAAGAGGCTCTTGGTGCGCGGCGTGGCTGGCCGCGTCTCGACGACCTCGCCGATGCGCCAACTCAGCCTTCCTGGAAGCCGCCGGACCTCTCCGGCCACCTCAGTCTCCCCAGTAACGTTGCTCGCGCCACGGGTCACCGTAGTTGTGGTAGCCGAGCGACTCCCAGAAGCCCGGCTCGTCGTGGGTCAAGAGCCTGAGGCCCCTGACCCACTTGGCGCTCTTCCAGAAGTAGAGGTGCGGCACGAGCAGGCGCGCCGGACCGCCGTGCTCGGGCTCGAGCGGGGCGCCCTCATAGGAGTGGGCGATCCAGGCGCGGCCTCCCGCCACGTCCTCCAGCGGCAAATTGGTGGTGTAGCCGCCGTCGCAGAACGCCGTGACGTACTCCGCAGCTGTCTCCACCCCTTCGAGTAGCGTGTCAACCGAGACGCCCTCCCACCTAGTATCAAGCTTCGACCACTTGGTGACGCAGTGGATGTCGCGGGTGATCTCCTCGGAGGGAAGAGCCCGGAACTCGTCCCACGTCCATCTCTTCGGCTCGTCCACCTCGCCGCCGACCGAGAAGTCCCACTCCTCGAGTGGCGTGCGGGGCGTGGGGCCTGCCGAGAGGACAGGGAAGCCATCGACCAGGTACTGGCCCGGCGGGAGACGGTCGTCGCCCTCCGTCTGCCTGCGGCGGCCCCGAAAGCCGCGCGAGAAGAAACCTTCGCTCACGCCTCAACCTCCTGGTATCGGGCTTTCGTAGGAAGCTGAATTCTGCCCCCGGCCGCTCGCAGGGTCAAACTTTGCGGGGGATAATGGGAGAATGGGTCTCGGAGACGGGCGAGAACGCTTGCTGCCGGACGGCGTGCCCCGCTACGTCTGATGCTACGACGCCGGCGGCGTGACCGCCGAACGCTACACCGCCATTTTTGCGGGCTTTCTCTCCCTCAAGAAGCCCGGCGAATACCAGTATCTGACCATAAGAGGGAGTGCGCGCGGGATCGGGGACGGCGGCACGCTGCGTCGCGGACGGCCTCCCGGCGAGCGGCTGAGGCGAGAGATCCCGTTCCGGGACCTGCCCGTCGGCTGCCGGCGCGTGGTCCTCGACGCTTACCGGGAACTCCGGGGGCTGTAGCGTTACCGTATCGGGCGTCGGGGGAATATAGGCGGAGGGACCCACGACGCGGGAGGCCGCTATGGACTTCAACCCCGACGACGCTCAACGGTACCTGGAAGGCATCGATTTCCCGGCGAGCAAAGAAGAGGTCGTCAACGCAGCTGAGCAGAATGGCGCCCCGGACACCATGACCCGGATGCTTGAGGGCCTGAGCAGACCCGAGTTCTCCGGTCCGGAGGAGCTCATGGAAGACCTGCGGGCTTTCCCGCAATCGAACTAACCGGCGGGTCTGACCCGGCGAGGAAGGACGAGGGACGGTTATGAGCGATGAGAAGTCGCTCGTTCTTCCGAGGAGGAACGACGACCCGGATTTTGGGAGGGGTTCGATCTTCTTCGTTGGGACGGCGACGGTCGTGATCCGGTATGCGGGCTTCACGATCCTGACCGACCCGAACTTCTTGCACGCCGGGGATCACGTGCACCTTGGGTACGGCTTGACCTCGCGGCGCGTGACCAACCCCGCCGTGGAGATCGAAGACCTCCCCCCGCTCGACTTCGTCCTGCTCTCGCACCTGCACGGGGACCACTTCGACCGCGTCGCGGAGCGCAAGCTAAACAAGGCCACCCCGATCGTCTCGACAAGCCACGCCGTCTCCTACCTCCAGAGGATAGGATTCACCGCCGTGCACGCGCTCCGTACCTGGGAGACCTTACCAGTCACCAAAGGCGAGGCGCGCCTGGGCGTCACGGCAATGCCGGGCACCCACGCGCCCGGTCCACTGGCGAAGGTGCTCCCCCCCGTGATGGGCAGCATGATCGAGTTCGGGGCGGCCGAGGGCGAGACCCGCCTGCGCCTCTACATCAGCGGGGACACCTTGATCCACGATCGCCTCAGGGAGATACCCCGCCGCTACCCCGAGATAGACCTCGCCCTTTTGCACTTGGGAGGGACGAAGGTGCTAGGCGTCCTGGTCACCATGGACGCCAGGCGGGGCGTCGAGGCGATCCGGATAATCGAGCCCCGCACCGCGATCCCGATCCACTACAACGACTACACCGTCTTCAAGTCGCCGCTCGAAGACTTCAAGCGAACCGTCGCCGAGGCTGGTCTGCAAGACCGCGTCCACTACCTGAGCCACGGCGACACCTACGAGTTCGAGGTACCCACTGGCCGGTAACGCCTGGTGTCCTACGGGACCGGGTGTCGCATCCAAACGTTCGGGTCGTCGCAGCGGCCGGTATCGTTTTCGCGGTCGATCTGCGCGGGCTGCAGCGCGCCGGGGATTATGTATTCTCCGCTCTCCGGGAAGCGCATGCCTGTCCATTCTTCCCATTCGGCGACCGTGCCGGTGACCGTGATTGCCTCCGAAGCGACCTTCATAAACTCCGCGCCAAGACGCCAGTGCACGCGCAGCCACGGGTCGAACGGCGCGCCGTCGTCTCGCTTCCACCGGACGTACCTCTCGAACGGGGTAAGTGGGTAGAGGCTCTTCAAGGTTGGGCGGACCGGAGCGACCAGGGAGTGCATGCCGTGCCCGGCGGCGAGGGATCGCATGGCGCGCAGGACCTCCGCGCTCAGGCCCCGCCCTTGTTCATCCGGCGTAACGATGGCGGCCAGCGCCGAGAGCGTGTTCGGCTTGCGTCCCAGCCGCCGGTCCTCCAGCGCCCGGCCGAGTACCCCATTCAGCTTTAGCGGCAGATCCTCCGAGGTGCCGTCCCAGACAAAAGGAGCGGTGTGGCCGATGGCGATCACCGCGTCTTCGGGACCGGCGAACGCGATCTGAAACCTGGCGAACTCATCGAAGAGAGATCCCCAGTGCAGCGTGTCGGCGTGGAGTAGGAACTTTGGCCACGCTCCCTCGCTCATGAGCCCGAACCGGTCCGCCAGGTCCGGCCTCTGTTCCAGGCTCGCTGCCTCAAACGACGTTCCATCCTTCATTCTCGACCTTCCGCGAGCACCTTCTTCAGGAAAAAGAGCGAGTGTCCCGCCGGGTGGTCGGGTATCTCCCCGACGATCTCGTACCCGAGCTTCTCGTAGAAGGGTTGGGCCTGGAAGCTGTGCGTGCTGAGGTGTACGCCCCGGCATCCTTGGGTCCTCGCTTCCTCTTCGGCGGCTTCGAGGAGTTGCCTGCCGTACCCCCGGCCCCGCAGCGGCTCCGCTACCCAGAGGAACGTGAGGTCCAACCATCCCCCCCAGATGTCGCCGAGAGCTCCGCCGAGGATCGCGCCACGCTCGTCCCGGAGGAAGATGGCAAGCGGACTGTAGTAAGCGTCTTGCGTCACCGCCACGTTGTACAGGGCGAGGGCCTCGCGGATAAAGGTTGTGTCTTGCTCGCCGGCGTGCGGCTCGGAGACGATCCTGAGGTTCTGCATCGTCGGGTCAGGCTACGCGGGTACGTCGAGCACTATCTTCCCCATACCCGCACTCTCTTCCATGCGCTCCATCGCGGCCGCCACCTCTTGGAGCGGGAAGCTTTCGTTGATGGTCGGGCGCAGGCCGTGCTCGGCGTAGTGGTCGAGCATGGCCCCGAACTCTTCGTTGGTCCCCATCGCGGTGCCGAGAACGGTGAGGTGCTTCAAAAAGATCCGGGGCATCACCACCGTAACCTTCGGCCCCGCCGTCGCCCCGTAGGTGACGATGCGGCTGCCGGGCTTGGCCAGCGAGACCATCGCGTCGAAGGCCTCGCCGCCGACGTGGTCCACCGAGAGGTCCACGCCCCCGGTCATGCTTTTCAACTCTCTGGACCAGTCCTCGGAGTTGTAGTTGACGCCGCCCTCCGCGCCGAGCTCCTTGGCCTTCTCGATCTTCTCGTCGCTCCCCGAGGTGACGAAGACGTGCGCTCCCAGGCCCACGGCAAGCTGCACCACGAAAGTCGCCACCCCGCTCCCGATGCCCGGTACGACGATCGTCTCGCCCTCCTTGACCCCGCCGCGGGTGACGAGCGCCCGGTAGGCGGTCAGGGCGCCGAGGGGTATCGCCGCAGCCTCCTCGTGCGAGAGGTGCGAGGGTTTCGGGAAGACGTTCTCCGCAGGGACCTTGACGAGCTGGGCGAAGGTGCCGTCGTCAGGGAGTCCGAGGATTCGGTACTCCTTGCCAGGCTTTTGGGGGTCGTCGCCCCAGTAGAGCGCGGGGTTGACGACCACCTCGGTCCCCTCGTCGGGGCCCGCGGCTCCATCCCCGCGGGCAACGACTTCGCCGGAGCCGTCCGAGCCCAGGATAATGGGGAGTGCCTCAGGCTTCGCGCCAGGGTACTGGCCCCGGGTCACGAAGACGTCGCGGCGGTTGAGGGCCGCGGCGCGAAGCCTCACGACCGTCTCGCCCGAGCCCGGCTCGGGGCCGGGGGCGTCCTCGAAGCTCAAACTGTCGGGGCCGCCGAGCTCGTGCAGTACCATGGCTTTCATCGTTCCTCCCTCCGGTCGGAAGCTGACGTGCCGACAAGCTTTTCTACGCGAAGGCGTTCAGGCCGGTGATCTCGCGCCCCACTATGAGCGCCTGCACGGTGTCTGTGCCCTCGTAGGTGTAGACGGCCTCGATGTCGGCGGTGTGCCTCGCGACGTGGTACTCGAGGAGGATGCCGTTGCCGCCGAGGATGTCGCGGGCGTCGGAGCAGACCTGCCGCGCCTTTTTGGCGTTGTTCATCTTCGCCAGGGAGGCCATGCCGCCGGTCATCTTGCCTTCCTGTAGAAGCTGCGAGAGGCGGAGGCACATCAGCTGCATGTTGGTGATCTCGGCCCGCATGTTGGCAAGCTTGCTCTGGATGAGCTGGAAGTTGGCTATCGGCTTGCCGAACTGCACCCTCTCTTTGGCGTAGGTGAGCGCCGCCTCGTAGCTCGCTATGGCGTGCCCGATGGCCTCCCACGCTACGCCGTAGCGCGTCGCTGTGAGGACCTTGGCCGTGTCCTTGAAGGTGTGGGCCCCTGCGAGGCGGTTTTCGGCAGGGATCCTCACGCCGTCGAGCCTTATGTCAGCCTGCCAGACGCAGCGCTTGGAGGTCTTGCCCTTTATGACCTCGGCCGAGTATCCGGGCACATCCTTCTCGACGAGGAAGCCCCCGACGTTGCCCTCGTCGTCGCGTGCCCAGATCACGATGACGTCGGCGAATGAGGCGTTGCCGATCCAACGCTTCGCGCCTTCTATGACGTATTCGTCGCCCTCTCGCCTGGCTCTCGTCTCGAGCATCACCGCGTCGGAGCCGTGGTTGGGCTCGGTGAGGCCGAAGGCCCCGATCTTCTCGCACCGCGCCATCGCGGGTAGCCACCGCCCCTTCTGTTCCTCGCTACCGAGCATGGCGATGGTGCCCATCGCGAGGCCCGAGTGTACCCCGTAGAAGGTGTTGAGACTCCCGTCGCCTCGCGCCAGCTCGACGGCCACGAGTCCCGAGGCGACCTCGCTCATCCCGGGGCAGCCGAAGCCCTCTATGGTGCCGCCGGCGATGTTCAGCTCGGCGATCTTGGGGATCAGCTCGAAGGGGAACTCGGCCCTCTCCCAGTAGTCGTTTATCACCGGGATGACCTCCCGGTCGGCGAAGGCGCGGACCCGGTCCCGGATATCGCGTTCCTCCTCCGTCAAGAGCTCGTCGATGAGATAGTAGTCGGTCCCCAGAGACCGGGCAACGTCGGTCAGCAACGCCCTCCTCCTTCTCTACGCCCTGCAAACTCTAGCACCTCTCTACGCCGCCCGTACCGGAGTGCTATCTTGAATGCGGTTGGTGATGGACCTTGCGAGACGGGGGAGGAGAGGTGACGGTAGCATGACGCATCGGATACGCCGGGTGGCGGTGCTCGGCGCGGGGACTATGGGCGCCGCGATAGCCGCTCACTGCGCCAACGCGGGCCTCCAGGTGGACCTGCTGGACATCGCCCCGGACGACCCGGACACGGACAACAACGATATCGTCCGGGCGGGCTTCGACCGGATGAAGAACGCCCGGCCTGCCGCCCTCATGAGCCAACGGGCGACCCAACGGATGCGTCTGGGCAACTTCGAGGACGACTTCGATCAGGTCGCCGAAGCGGACTGGGTTCTCGAAGCCATCCTCGAGAGGCTCGAGCCCAAGAGGGAGCTCATGCATCGGGTGGAGGGCATTGCCAAGGAAGGGACGATCGTCTCCTCCAACACCTCGGGCATACCGCTGCACCAGATCGCCGAGGGCCGGTCCGAGGGATTCAAGAGCCGCTTTCTCGGCACGCACTTCTTCAACCCGCCGCGCTACCTGAAGCTGCTCGAGATCATCCCTACCGAGGACACCGACCCCGAGATCGTCGAGTTCGTGCGGAACTTCGGGGAGCGGGTGTTGGGCAAGGGCGGCGTGATAGCCAAGGACACGCCGAACTTTATAGGGAACAGGCTCGGGAGCTTCACGGGGATGCAGTCGGTGACCTACGCCCTGGAGAACGACTACGGGGTAGAGGAGGTGGACGCCATTACGGGGCCCCTGATCGGGCACCCCAAGACGGCCACCTTCCGCCTCAACGACCAGGTCGGCCTCGACATCGCCGTCGGCGTAGCCGAGAACCTGGTCGAGGCCACCCCCGAAGACGAGTCGCGCGAGGACATCAAGCCCCACCCCAAGCTCAAGGAGATGCTTGAGAAGAACCTCCTCGGCAACAAGACGGGTGCCGGCTTCTACAAGCGCACCAAACGCGACGGCGAGGCCGTCTTCGAAGTGTTGGATCTCGAGACCTTCGAGCACCACCCGCCGGAGAACCCGGAGATCCCCGTAGCTGGAGAGGCGCAGGAGCAGGGCGACCTGGGCTCGCGGCTGCGCTTTCTGGTGGAGAAGGCCGACGAGGACCGCCACGCCCGCTTTATCCGGGACACGCTGTTACCCTACCTGGCCTACGCCTCTCGGCGGGTCCCCGAGATCTCCGACACCCTGGAGGACGTGGACCACGCGATGGAGTGGGGCTTCGTGCACCAGACCGGTCCGTTCAGGACCTGGGACCTGCTCGGCGTAAGGGAGACCGTCGAGAGGATGGAGGCCATGGAGATCGAGGTCGCCCCGTGGGTGATAGAGATGCTCGAGGCCGGGAACGAGAGCTTCTACAAGCGGGAGAACGGCCGGAACCTCGCTTTCGGCCCGGTCGAGGGTAGATACGAGCCGGTCCGTGAGGACCCGATGGTTATCTCGTTGGACCGGTTACGGGACGATGGCAAAGATCTCGCCCGCAACGACTCGGCGAGCATCCTGGATCTGGGAGACGGCGTCCTCTGCCTCGAGTTCCACTCGCGGGGCAACTCCATGGACGCGGCCGTCGTCGAGATGGGCTACCGGGCGCTGGAGGCGTTGGAGCGCGACGACGTGGTCGGGCTTGTCGTCGGCAACGAGGGCCGCAACTTCTGCGTCGGAGCGAACATAGGCGAGATCGTTCAAGCCGCGCAGAACGGCATGCTCGACCAGGTCGGCGAACGCGTGGAAGCTTTCCAGCGACTGCTTATGGGGTTCCGCTTCACCCCCAAGCCCGTTGTTGCCGCGCCGCACGGCCAGACGCTCGGAGGTGGGCTGGAGGTCTGCCTGCACGCGGACCGCGTCGTCGCGGCCGGGGAGACGTACATGGGTCTCGTCGAGGCGGGGGTGGGCCTGATCCCGGCGGGCGGCGGCACCAAGGAGCTGGCGCGCAGGCTGGTATCCAGGCCGCTCGGCATAACCCCTGACGCGACGCCGCTGCCGTTCGTGCAGAAGGCGTTCGAGACCATAGCGATGGCCAGGACCTCCTCCAGCGCTGTGGAGGCGCAGGAGATGGGCTTCCTCGACGAGGATGACCGGGTAGTGATGAACACCGACCACCTCCTCTCCGCCGCCCGGCGCGAGGTCCTCGACCTGGCCGACGGCTACACGCCACCCGAGCGCGCCAACAACGTCTACGCCGCCGGTAAGACCGCGCGGGCCGCGCTCGAGGTCCAGGTAAAGACCTTGCAGTGGGGCGGCTACGCGAGCAAATACGATGGCGTCGTCGCCGGCCACGCCGCCCGCGTCCTGACCGGCGGGGACCTCTCCCTCCCCCAGTGGGTTACCGAGGAATACCTGCTCGGTCTGGAGAGAAAGGCGTTCCTCGACCTCCTCAGAAACGAGGAGACCCAGGAGCGGATCGCGCACATGCTCGAGACCGGAAAACCGCTGAGGAATTAGCATCTCAAGCTGAGGTATTGATCAGCTTGCGACCGAAGGGAGCAAAACGATGAAAGAAGCCGTTATTGTCTCGGGGGCGCGGACCGCGGTTGGCCGGGCGCCGAGGGGGACGTTGCGGGCTACCCACCCGGTGGACATGGCGGCCGCCGCGATCTCGGAGGCCCTGGATCGCGCCGACGAGCTGGACAGGGGCGAGATCGAAGACGTGATCGTGGGCTGCGCGATGCCGGAGGGGACGCAAGGCTACAACGTTGCCCGTCTCTCGTCGATGCGGGCCGGCCTCCCAGAGATGGTCCCGGCGCAGACGGTGAACCGCTTCTGCTCGTCGGGGTTGCAGACCATTGCGATGGCCGCCGAGCGGATCATGAGCGGCTTCGCGACGACCGTCGTCGCGGGCGGGACGGAGCACATGTCTTCCACCCTGGAGATGCCGGACTTCTCTCCGAACCCGAAGCTGGTCGAGACCAACCCCGCCGTGTACATGGGGATGGGCTTGACCGCCGAGCAGGTCGCAAGAGAGTTCGACGTCTCGCGCGAAGACCAGGACGAGTTCGCGCTGCGCAGCCACACTTTGGCCAAGAAGGCCGTCGAGGGCGGCGTCTTCGACGAGGAGATCGTGCCGCTCGACGTAGAGTTCGACTGGGTGGACGAAGGCGGCGAGGTCCGCCACGCGGAGACCACCTTCAGGCGCGACGAGGGACCGCGCGACACGTCTATGGAGAAGCTCGCCAAGCTGCCTACTGTCTTCCAGGCGGGTGGCACGGTAACGGCCGGGAACTCCTCGCAGAGGAGCGACGGCGCCGCGGCGGTCGTGGTGATGGAGCGCGAGGAGGCCCAGAGGCGCGGCCTCGTGCCGCTCGCCCGCTTCGTCGGGTTCGCCGTCGGCGGGGTGAGGCCGGAGGTCATGGGGATCGGCCCGACGGTCGCCATCCCGAAGGTCTTGGAGCTCACCGGGCTCTCGCTGGGCGACCTGGACCTCGTCGAGTTCAACGAGGCGTTCGCGGCGCAGGCGCTCGCCGTGATCCGGGAGGTCGGATTGGACCTAGAGAAGACCAACGTGAACGGCGGCGCGATCGCGCTCGGTCACCCCATGGGGGCGACGGGGACCAAATTGACCATACACCTCATCCGTGAGATGAAGCGCCGCGGCTCCCGCTACGGCATGGTCACCATGTGTATCGGCGGCGGAATGGGGGCCGCTGGCATCTTCGAGAACCTCCAGAACTAGAGAGGCGCGCCTAACGGGCGTGCCGCGCTCTCAACCCACCAAGACGAAGATGCCGATGACGAGCACGACGGCGCCACGACGATGGAGGCGATACCTCTGACGCCGAGCCACAGGCCGGTCTTGCCGAGGCTCTGGCCAAGCGCCTCCTCACAGCGGTGGCTGACGACGAAGCGCTGCCCTTCGCCATCAGGCGGTGGAGCCCCGATCCTGCTATCTTCCCGCACCGTTCCCAGCACGTAGACCGGCGCGTCCACGGGCAAGATTCTCTCGGTGTACCGGTATCCTAAAGTGCGCTCGCCGCTGCCCAGGTTGATGGTGGCGCCGCTCAGGGAGATCGAAGGCCCGTTCCCACCCGAAGCGGTTGACTACCTGCCTGGCGTCCATCTCCGCCCCTTCGGCGCTCACGGCCACCGCGCCGGACGCGTCCTCGACGGTAGAAGGGGACTACGCGAGCAGGAGGGTCAGCAACCCCAGGTACAGGAGCGCGGCGAGCGTCACGGCGAGGCCGAAGCCCCAGTTCCGCTTGGGTCCGATCTCTAGCGGGTGCAGCCCGGTCAGGCGCGCGAGCATCGTCACGGCGCTCGAGAAGGGCGTGAGCAGAAGGGCGGACTGGGCGCCGAGCAGGAGCGCCACGGCCCACAGCGTAGGCGCGGAGCCGCCGTCGAGCGGGAAGGCGGTGTTTATGAGCAGGATCATCGGGATTACGTGTATGCCGATAACGAACCCCACGCCTATCGTCAGCATGAGTGCCGGTGCGACGAGGACCGCGGGCAACGCGGACAGCAGGTTGCCGAGCGGCGCGAGCGCCCCGATCTGCTCGAGGGAGAGCACGAGGATGCTGGCCGACCCGAAGAGGGCAAACTCGGCGTGTGAGGCGAGGAGCGAACCGCGCGTCTCGCTGGCGAGCCGCCGCAACGGGGAGACTCGGCGCAGCAAGACCGCCGCCAGGACGGAGATCATCACGACGACCACGGCGACGGTTACCGCGATTGTGGCCGTCAGCGAGAGCCAGGAGAACAAGAGGTTGGCGAGCGCGACCGTCGCGACGAGCAGCACCGGGTAGAGAACAACCGCGGCGGCTTTGCGGTCCAGCGGCGTGTCCGGACCCGACAGATCCTCCGCCTCTCCCTTCTCGCGCTGCGCGAAAAGGGAGGTCGCGGCGAGGCCGAGCAACGCGAACGGAAGTGTTACCGCGAGTAGGTTCGGGTAAGAGACGCCGGTCAGCACGATCGTGGTAGCGGTGAAGACGTTGAGGTTGGTCCATAGCGGGGCGAAGGAGAACCCGCGCCCGGCCCAGGTGAGTGCTTCTACACGCGAGTTGGGAGCGGCGCGTCCGAGGATGACGTCTATGAGCACGAACGCCCCCACATCCAGCACCGCCCCGAGCACGTGGCCCATGATCCCCGACGCCGTCCCGACGCCCGCCCCTCTTCGCCTCAAAGCAGCGACAAGGGCCCGGATCTGGGCCTCGTAACGAGCCGCCCGGATCGGGTACCCCGCGACGCTGAGCACCAGCAGCACCGCGACCACGCCGTAGTAGTCCGGCAACCCCCCGACGAAGGCGTCTGCGTCGAACCGCCCCGTGGCGAACACCGCACCGAGCGCCACGAACGAGACCAGCGCGAGACCCTTGTGGAACGCGCTGGCCCATGGCACCGACAGCGCATAGAGGATGATACCCGTGGCCAGGAAGACGGCCGTAGCCACAAGTGACGGCGCGAGGTTCGACCAGGCATACGCCGCGAGGAACGCCGCCCCGAGCGCGGGCCGCAACCCGTCGAGCCGCGCCCGGGTCTTCCGAGATGAGCTCCGTCCTTCTGCGTTCTCTCTCACCCCCTAAGTTTGGCAAAAACGGACCTGCATCACCAACAATCCGCGGGTCTTTGCCGCTTGGGAAAGGGGGGCGTCTCCGTAGACTTAAGGGGTGGGTCTCCGACCGGTCGGAACGTCGGTTGAAGAAGGAGGTACGGATGGGAAAGAGGGAAAGCTACGAGCCGGGGACCTTCTGCTGGGTAGACCTCGCGACCACCGATCCGGCAGGCGCGAAGTCCTTCTACACCGAGCTGTTCGGTTGGGAGGCGGAGGACGTGCCGGCCGGGGAGGTGGGGATCTACACGGTACTCCGCTTGGGTGGCGACGAGGTCTGCGGCCTCTACGAGATGGACGCCGAGCGGCGCGAAGGGGGTATCCCGCCCCAGTGGCTCTCACACGTGAGCGTCGAGGACGCCTCCGCGATAGTCTCAAGGGCGCGCGAGCTGGGAGGCACGGTGTACGTCGAGGCTTTCGACGTGGGTGAACAGGGCAGGTTTGCGATCATCCAGGACCCGTCGGGCGCCGTGCTCGCGGCCTGGCAGACAGGGGCGGACATCGGCGCGCGGAGGGTCAACGACCCCGGCTGCATGACTTGGAATGAACTCCACACCCACGAGCCCGAGAGGATGGCGGCCTACTACACCGAGCTCTTCGGCTGGGAGATGGAGGCCCAGCGGGAGGACGGCAGGCTGGCCTACGTGGTCATCAAGAACGCCGGCAACTCGAACGGCGGCATCATGCCGATGACGCAGCAGCACGGCGACGCACCCTCCTTCTGGCTTACCTATTTCACGGTCCCGTCGGGCGAGGACGCCATCGCGCGGACGCGGGAACTCGGCGGGGAGGTCATGACCGGCCCGGTGGATATGCGGGCTGGCCGCATCCCGGTCCTGACCGACCCCCAAGGCGCGGCGTTCGCCGTCTTCGAGGGGGAGACGGACGACTAGCGGCACAAGACCGCGCCCGGGTTCTAGTGCAGCCGGCCCGCTTCGTGCGGGCCGGCGCCGTATCACCCTTCCCTGAGAGCGGATCTAAGGCGAGGGCAGCGGCATATAATCGGGGGACGTCGACCTGAGGGCTCTAAGAAGGGTTGCGCCTTGCCGAACCGCACCGCGAACGCGCTCCCCGTAGCGCTGGCTATGGTATTCATCGTGTCTAGCGCCGCCTGCGGCGCGGACGCGGGTGGCTCGTCGCCCGAACCCTCGACGCCGGAGGGCGAGACGCGGCAGACGACGCGGGCGGAGGGGGAGGCCCGAGACCAGGATCCGGCACCGGAAGATGCCCGGCGTAGATCCGCGAACGCCGCTGGTCCGGTCGAGGTGGAGAGGAGCGTTATAGCCACGAACCTCGAGGTGCCGTGGGGGTTCGCCTTCCTCCCGAACGGCGACGCCCTATTCACCGAGCGTGACTCCGGGCGGTTGCTGCGGATGGACTCTTCGGGGAACGTCCAGGAGGTGCAGACGCTCCCGACCCGGGGCTACGGCGAGGGCGGTAGCCTCGGCCTCGCCGTCTCTCCGGACTACGAGCGCGACGGCTACGTCTACGCGTACTACACGACCGAGGAGGACAACCGGGTGGTGCGTCTCCGGCTCGGCGAGGAGCCCGAGCCGATACTCACCGGCATCCCGTTTAACTCTTACCACGACGGCGGCAGGATCTCCTCCGGCCCCGACGGCATGCTCTACGTCGCCACGGGAGATGCGGGCGATCCGTCGAACTCCCAGGACCGGAGCTCCCTGGGCGGCAAGATCCTGCGCCTCAAGCCCGACGGGGGCGTCCCCGTGGACAATCCCTTTCCGAACAGCCCCGTCTACTCCTACGGCCACCGCAACGTCGAGGGCCTCGCCTGGGACGAAAGGGACCAACTCTACGCCTCCGAGTTCGGCCAGGACGCCTTTGATGAGGTCAACCGCATCGAGCCCGGTGAGAACTACGGCTGGCCCGAGGTCGAGGGCGAGGGCGGCGAGGACCTGGGGTACGTAGACCCCATAACTACCTGGCCCACCAGCGAGGCGTCGCCGAGCGGGGCAGCGATATTGAAGAACGGCGCGATCCCGCAGTGGGAGGGCGACCTCTTCGTGGCGGCTCTCAGGGGCCAGAGGCTCTGGAGGCTAGAGCTCGGCCCGGACGGCGGGGTAACGGGCAGGGAAGAGCTACTCAAGGACGAGGTAGGACGGATCAGGAACGTCGTTCAGGCTCCCGACGGCTCGCTCTGGGTCACCACCTCCAACCACGACGGCTACGGGAGCCCCGTCAGCGACGAGGATGACCGGATAATCCGCCTTGCGCCCGCGGGCGGGTAGGACGCGGGGTCAGGTGCCCGCCGGCTCCACGGTCGCGGACATCGAGCCCTTGCAGCGCGGGATGAGGTGGTCGGGGCCGAAGGCCTGGATCTGATCCCGCTTCAGCTCGGCCTCCTCCAGGTGTGTGGTGGCGACGACGACCCGTCCAGTGGTGTCGACCTCCACCGCCATCTTGTAGCCCCTCTCTGGCGGGTGCCCGAAGATCTTCTTGAGCATCAGGATCACGTACTCGAAGCTGTGGTCGTCGTCGTCGAGCAGGACTACGTTGTACGGCGGCAACCCTTCGGTCTTCTGCTCCGTCTTCTCCTGGGGCCGCGCGATGGTGCTCGTCGGCTACCTGCCCTTCCACTCCGGCTTGCGCTTCTCGAGAAAGGCGCACATGCCCTCCTGGGCGTCGGCGAAGGAGGCGTTGAAGGACATGATCTCCTTGGTGTAGGCGTAAGCCTGCTCGACGGGCATCTCGAGTTGGCGGTAGAAAGCCCCTTTGCCGATCCCCACGACGAGCTGGCTGGCCTCGGCGATCTTGCCCGCCAGCCTCTGCGTCTCCGCGTCGAGTTCCTCCGCAGGCACGACCTTGTTGACCAGCCCCTCGGCGAGGGCCTCTTCGGCGGAGATGAAGTCGCCGGTGAGGAGCATCTCCATCGCCTTTTTCTGGCCTATAGCGCGGCTCAGGGCCACCATCGGGGTCGAGCAGAACAGCCCGATCTTCACGCCGGGGGTGGCGAAGCGCGCCTCCTCGGCGGCGACGATGAGGTCGCAGGTGGAGGCGAGCTGGCAGCCTGCGGCGGTGGCGACGCCGTGGACCCTGGCTATGACCGGCTGGGGTATGGCCTGGATCGTCTCCATCAGCTCGCAGCAGACGTCGAAGATGTGCCTGTAGGACTCGGGGTCGCGCCCGATCATCTCGGAGAGGTCATGACCGGCGCAGAACGCCGAACCGTTCCCGGCGAGGACGACGACGTGCGCCTCCCTGGCTTCGCCTATGGCCTTCAGGCAATCCGTTAGCTCCTGCATGTGGGCCAGAGACAAGGCGTTGCGTTTGTCGGGGCGGTTCATCGTGACGCGGGCTATTGCTCCGTCCACCTCGACGATGATGTGCTCATAGGTTCTTTTCTCCGCTTCGATCATAAGGCTATCCTCCTTCGTACTCACGCACTTCGACGAGCTCGGTGCGGCCGCCGATCTCTACGCTCCCGTCCGCCCGGGGCTCGGCGAGGATCAGGGACCCCTCGCCCTGCCGGATCTTGATCCTGCGCCCCAGCAGCGCGGCCAACCGCACGGCGTGGGCCCCCGTCGCCTCGTCCTCTTCGACGCCCACCCGCGGCGCGAACACCCGCACGCGTACGCGGCCGGCCCCTTCGTCCTCCCAGGCCCACACCCCAACGAGGTCGTGGCCCTCGGGTGGGCCCACGAGCGCCTCCACCTCCGCCGGGGACCCGAGTTCGACCTCCTCGAACGCCGGCGCCCACCCGGGCCGCCCGGTGATGAACGTAACCCCGCCCTCGAACCCGACCCGAACCTCGCCCGCCGGTGGACGTAAGACCGAGACCCCCAATCCCTCTTGCGCGAGTAGCCAGGCCGTGCCCACCAGCGGGTGACCGGCGAAAGGAAGCTCCGTCCCCGGCGTGAAGATGCGGAGTTCCCCGCGTTCGGGATCGTCTACGAACACCGTCTCGGAGAAGCCGAGGTCGGCCGCGACCGCCTGACGATCCCACTCCGGCACCTCGGCGCCTTCGAGAAACACGCCCAACGGGTTGCCGCCGGCGTCGCCTTCGCCGACGAAGACTTTCAGGACGTGTAGCTCTGGCACGCGCCTCCTTAGTGGACCCGCTTCTCCTGCTCGGCCCACTCCTTCTCGCGCAGTACGAACTTCTGGACCTTGCCGGTCGAGGTCTTAGGGAGGTCTGTGAACTCGACGGCGGCGGGGGCCTTGAAGCGGGCGATGTTCTCTTTGCAGAAGTCTATTATCTCCTGCTCGGTGGCCTCCTGCCCTTTTTTCAAGACCACGAAGGCCTTCGGGCGCTCGCCCCACTTCTCGTCGGGGACGGCGACCACTGCGGCCTCCATAACGGCAGGGTGCCGCGCGACGGCCTGCTCGACCTCGATCGTCGAGATGTTCTCGCCGCCGGAGACGATTATGTCCTTGCTCCGGTCCCGGATCTCGATATACCCGTCCGGGTGCCACACGGCCACGTCGCCGGAGTGGTACCAGCCGCCCTCGAACGCCTCCTCGGTCGCCTCCTCGTTCTCGAAGTAACCCTTGGCGACCATGTTGCCGTGCATGACGATCTCGCCCAGGGTGTCGCCGTCGCGCTCGACGTCGTTCATGTTCTCGTCCACGACCCGCACCAGGTCGGCGGTGACGTAGCCCTGGCCCTGGCGCGCCATGAGCCGCGCCCGCTCTTCGTCGTCCAGCTCCTCCCACTCCGGATGAATGCCGCTCGTCGTCATCGGGCCGTAGGTCTCCGTGAGGCCGTAGATGTGTAGGGGGCGAATGTTGAGCTCGGTGAGCTGGCCGAGCAGGGTGGGGGAGGGCGGGGCACCGGCGATGGCGGCGATGACCACGTTGCCCAGCTCGTGGGCGTCGTCGTCGTTGACGATCCCGATCTGGACGGTGGGGGCGGCACAGTAGTGGGTGATCCCCTCGGCCTCGAAGAGGTCCCACACTCTGGCCGGCTCGACCCTGCGCAAACACACGTGGGTCCCCGCTATCGCCGTGACCGCCCAGGGGAAGGTCCAGCCGTTGCAGTGGAACATGGGTAGCGTCCACAGGTACTTCGTCTCGTAGCCCATCCCCGTCTCGACGACGTTCCCCAGCGCGCTCAGGTACCCCCCGCGGTGGGTGTACATAACGCCCTTCGGGCGCCCGGTTGTCCCCGAGGTGTAGTTTATGGAGATCGTCTCCTCCTCGTCCTCGAGCAAGCTCGGTACCGGCTCCGGCGAGCCCCCAGCCAGGTATTCCTCGTACGGGTCGCCTTCCTCGCCTGTGTCCTCGATGCGTACCCGCTCGACGCCCTCGACGTCCTCGAGCAGGTGCTCCAGCTCGGCGTCTACGAAGATCAGCTTAGCCCCTGAGTGCTCGACTATGTAAGAGACCTCGTCTTTGCCGAGGCGGGTGTTTATCGCGACGAGCACCATCCCGGCCGCCGGGACGCCGAAGTGCGCCTCGAGCATCGGCGGGGTGTTCGGGCAGAGAAAGGCCACCCGGTCGCCCTTCTGCAGGCCCGCGTCGCGCAGGCGCGAGGCGAGGCGGTTCACCCTCTCTTCGAGATCCCGGTAAGAGTAGCGCCGGTCGCCGTAGACTACGGCGGGCTTATCCGGGAACATGTAGGCGCTGCGCCTGAGGAAATCTACCGGTGTAAGCTCGCTGCGGTACACCTTCTCGCCCACGTTCAGTGCTCCTTCCCTCTCTCCCATCGCACCTTAGATTACAACACAGATCTTTTCTCTGTTCCCGCCGTTCGCGCCTCTGAGTAGACGTGCCGCGAAGGCAGCGGAAGGAGCGAAAAATCTCTTGTAGTCCGCTAGTAGTCCGGGGCGCAGGGCCGTGCGCGAACCGGTGGACAGCCGTAGTATCTCGGGCATGTCCTTTCGCCTAGAACTGGGAGAATGATGCAGACCTACGACCGTCACCGCCTGGAGCGCCACGCCCGCCGCATCGAGGAGCTGAGGCTCTGGCGTAACGCCTACGAGAGCCCGGTGAAGGGCTGGCGCTTCTCGGCCGGGGACGAAGCAGGTGCTTCGGGTAAGACGTACGACATCGAGCCCGGCGACTTCTGGCCGGAGGTGGGCATCCCGGTACGGCTCTCGACCCGCACGAACGTACCCGAGGAGTGGGCCGGCCTTCCCGTGGAGCTAGAGCTCTGGCTCGGCGGCGAGGGGTTCGTCGAGATCTCGGTCCGAGATAACCGAACGGCGAGCGGTCTCAACCCGTTCCACCGCAGCTTCCTCGTGCAGGACGAGGCGCGGGGTGGGGAGGAGGTGGGGATCGAGGCCGAGGTCGTCTCGAAGGGCATGTTCGGCTCGAACATCTCCGAGCCGCGCCTGGAGCGGGCGTACCTGGTTGTCCCCGAGTCAGAGGCGCGGGCGCTAGAGCGTGACCTCACGGCCGTCTTCGAGGCGTGTGCCGACCTCGACGACCACGAGGTCGTGCCGCTTCTCCTCGACGCCCTCGACGCCGCGGTCGCCGCTCTCTCCACCGCCTGGCCGACCGCCACGGACGTGACCCTCACCCGCTACCTCGGAGGCTTCGTCAACCCTATCGGCGGCGTGGCGCAGAGCCTCCCGCCCCACTACGCCGAGAAGACCGTGGAGATTAACCGGCACCTCGGCGAGCCCTGGAGCCTGCCGCCCGCCCCCGGCCCCATGGGTCCGCTACCGGAGAAGGCGCGGGAGGCGGTGCGCGAGGCGCGGCGGGTGGTTGCTGGCCGTCTCGAGCGGATAAGGGAGGAGTACCCCCCCGTCGGACGGCTCGCTCTCACCGGCCACGCGCACCTGGATCTCGCGTGGCTCTGGCCCGTCGCCGAGACCCGGCGCAAGGCGCGGCGCACGTTCGCGAGCGTCCTGCAGCTCATGGACCGCTACGAGGACTTCAACTTCAACCAGTCCTCGGCCCAACTCTACAAGTGGATCGAGAGCGACGAACCGGGGCTGTTCGAGCGGGTCAAGGAGCGCGTCGCGGAGGGTAGGTGGGAGCCCGTGGGAGGTTCGTGGGTCGAGGCGGACTGCCAGATCCCCGGCGGCGAAGCCTTCGCGCGGCAACTGTTCTACGGCCAGCGGTACTTCGAGGAGAGGCTCGGTCGCCGGTGCACTGCCGCCTGGTTCCCCGACACCTTCGGTTACTCGCCCGGGATCCCGCAGCTCTTGCGCGGCGCCGGTCTCTCCGGCTTTTTCACCTACAAGCTCAACTGGAACGAGACGAACGACTTCCCGCACGACCTCTTCGTGTGGGAGGGCATAGACGGCAGCCGCGTCGTCGCCCACACCTTCGAGAACCCCGGAACAGACTACAACGGCGACGTCGCCCCGCTTGACCTGCACGGAACCTGGCGCAACTTCAAGGGCAAGCGCTACCACGGGGAGAGCCTGTTCTCCTTCGGTTGGGGCGACGGCGGGGGAGGCCCGAGCGAGAAGATGCTCGAGAACTACGCCCGCCTCAGGGACTTTCCCGCGATGCCGCGCCTCAGGATGGCCCGTGTGGACGACTTCTTCGCCGGGCTCCGGGAGGACGGGCTCCCCAGGTGGGTCGGCGAGCTCTACCTGGAGCTCCACCGCGGCACCCTCACCACCCAGGCCAAGGTCAAGAAGCTCAACCGCGAGGCAGAGCACCGCTTGCTCGAAGCCGAAGCGTTCGCGACGCTCGCCGCCCGGCGCGGAGCGGAGTACCCGGCGGAGGAGTTGGAGCGGCTCTGGAAGACGCTGCTCCTCAACCAGTTCCACGACATCCTGCCGGGGAGCTCTATCTCCGAGGTCTACGAAGACGCCCACCGCGAGCTCCAAGAGACGGTTGCCGCCGCCGGAGGGCTGCGGGATCTCGCCTTGAAAGCACTGGCCGGAGAAAGGGAAGACGTGAGTACCGCGGACGGCATGCTCCTGGCCAACGCCGCTTTGCACCCCAGGCCGCTTACAGCCGTCTTGCCGGTGGACGATGGCGTGGCGGTCGCCGACGCGAACGGCGAACTCCTCCCCGTGCAACCCACCGCTGATGGGCTCCTGGTCCACGCGCCGGACCGCAGGGTGCCAGGTCTAGGGTGGACGGCGTTGAGGCTGCTCGCAGAGGCGCCGGGGGCCGCAACGCCGGAGGTTTCCGGCGTCCGAGTCGAGGAGGCGGGCGAAGGACACGCTATCGAGAACGAGCTCCTGCGGGTCGAGATCGGCGCCGACGGGAGCCTCCACGGCGTCTACGATAAAGAGGCGGGACGCGAGGTCCTAAAGGGGCGGGGCAACCGGCTTGTCGCCCACGCCGACAAGCCGCCGAACTGGGACGCCTGGGACATACAAGCGGGCTACGAGGCCGAAGGGGAGGAGGTGCCCGCCGAGAGCGTGAGCGTGGTGGAGGCCGGACCTTTGCGCGCGGCGGTGCGCGTCGAGCGCCGATTTCGCGGGTCCCAGATCTCGCAGACCTACAAGCTGCTCTCCGGCTCGCGGCGCCTGGACGTCGATACGCGCGTGGAGTGGCACGAGCGGCAGGTGCTCTTGCGGGCGCTCTTCCCCTTGAACGTCCGCTACCACGAAGCGACCTTCGAGACGATGTACGGCGTCGTCAGGCGCCCGACCCACCGTAACACCTCCTGGGACGAGGTGCGCTTCGAGGTGGCGGCCCACCGCTTCGCCGACCTCTCCGAGCCGGGCTACGGGGTCGCCCTCCTGAACGACGGCAAGTACGGCCACAGCGCTAGGGACAACGTGCTCGGCATTAGCCTCCTCCGGAGCCCCCTCTACCCTGACCCGCTCGCCGACGAGGGCGAGCACCGCTTCACCTACAGCCTCTTTGCGCACCCCGGGGACTGGACCGAGGCCGGGGTAACGGCGGAAGCCTTCGCGCTCAACAGCCCGCTCGTCGTCGGAGAGGGTGGGGGTGAGCCCTCCGGGTACGGGCTCGTCGCGGTGGAGGGCGTGGAGCTCGCGCTCGGGAGCCTCAAGCGGGCGGAGGACGGGCGAGGTGTGATCCTGCGCCTCTACGAACCGCACGGCAAGCGCGGACCCGCTACCCTGCGCCTCGCTAAGGGCGTTGGGAGAGCCGAGAGGGTTGACTTGCTGGAAGTGCCAGAAGGGGGGGTAGAGGCCGAGGGAGGTCAGGTACGGTTCGAGGTGCGGCCGTTTGAGGTGCTCACGCTGCGCCTGCGGCCGGAGGCGGGGTAAGATGACCGCGGATCCTACGGGAAGGGGTAAAGGAATGGAGCATCGGCGGCTGGGGCGGCTGGGGCGGGAGAACTCGGTTCTCATCTTCGGCGGTGCCGCGCTCGCGGAGGTGGGCGAGGAGGAGGCCGACCGCGCGATCTCGCTCGCGCTCGAGGCCGGGGTGGACCACTTCGACACGGCGGCGGACTACGGCGACTCCGAGCTGCACTACGGCCGCTGGATGGCCGAGATCCGGGACGGCACCTTCCTCTCCACCAAGACCGGCGAGCGTGACAAAGGCGTCGCCAGGCGCCAGATTGAGGCCTCCCTCGAACGCCTCCGGGTGGACCGGGTGGACCTGATCCAACTCCACGCCGTCTGCGACCTCGAGGACCTCGACCGCGCCACCCGCGCCGGCGGCTCGCTGGAAGCCGCGCTCGAAGCGAGGGAGGAAGGGCTCGTCGGGGCCGTTGGGATCACCGGCCACGGCCACGAGGCCCCGGCCACGCACCTCGAGGCCCTACGCCGCTACCCGTTCGACACGGTCCTCACGCCGTGGAACTACGTCCTCTCGACAGACGAGGGGTGCGCCCGAGACTTCGAGGCGCTAGTCGAGGAGATGGGGCGCCAGGACGCAGGGCTCATGACGATAAAGACCGTCTCGCGGCGCAACTGGCCGGAGGGAAACCCCCTTGAGGGACAGCGGCGGGCGACGTGGTACGAGCCCTTCGAGGAGCAGGAGTACGTGAACGCGGCGGTCTCTTTCGTGCTCGCGCGCGAGGAGATCACGGGCATCGCCCTGGTCGGGGACGTGGGGCTCATCGGGACCATGATCGAGGCCGAGAAACGCCGGATGCCGCCCGAGGAGGCAGGAGAGGTGCTCTCGCGGGCGCCAGGCTACTCCTCGCCGTTTATCTCGGTCCCGTTCTAGCCAAAATCTACCTGGTGAACTCGATACGGGGGAGGCTGCTTTGCAGAGCGTGAGGTTCGGCAGGACGGACATGGAGATAACGCGCATAGGCTTCGGTAGCTGGGCCATAGGTGGGGGCGGATGGCGCGCCGCGTGGGGACCGCAGGACGACGACGAGGCGGTGGGGGCTATACGGCGCGCCGTCGAGCTCGGCATGAACTGGATCGATACCGCTGCCGTCTACGGCCTCGGCCACTCCGAGGAGCTCGTGGCCAGGGCCCTCAAGGGCGTTTCGGAGCGTCCTTACGTCTTCACCAAGTGCTCCCAGGTGTGGGACGAGAGTGGCAACATCTCCAACAACCTCAAGAGGGACTCCGTAAAGCGCGAGTGCGAGGAGAGCCTCAGTCGGTTGCAGGTGGAGGCCATAGACCTCTACCAGATCCACTGGCCAAGGCCGGACGAGGACATCGAGGAGGGCTGGGAGGCGATGGCCGAGCTCAAGGAGGAGGGCAAGGTCCGCCACATCGGGGTCTCGAACTTCGACGTCGAGCAGATGGAGCGCATACGGGAGATCGCCCCGGTCGAGACCCTGCAGCCGCCATACAACATGCTCAAGCGTGGCATCGAGGACGAGATACTCCCGTACTGCCAGGAGAACGACATCGGCGTGATCGCCTACTCGCCGATGAGGAGCGGGCTGCTCACCGGCAAGATGAGCCCCGAGCGCGTGGCCAATCTTCCCGCGGACGACTGGCGGCGCAACAGCTCGGACTTCCAGGAGCCGAGGCTCTCGAGGAACCTCGAGCTCGTGGGCCTGCTCGAGGAGATAGGCGTGGAACACGGGCGCTCCCCCGGGGAGGTAGCCATAGCCTGGACGCTGCGCCACCAGGCGGTGACGGCGGCCATCGTAGGGGGCCGGAGGCCCGACCAAGTAGACGGCATAATTGGTGCGGCAGAGCTTCGCCTGAGCGAGGACGAACTGGACAGGATCCAGTCCTTCCTCAACGAGAACTCCTAGGTTGT
>Ga0126306_10000088_pt1 | contig 29157 bp, 22 predicted proteins | sample Plot27_FD_92592 | JGI IMG/M metagenome (GOLD analysis project Ga0126306, IMG submission 92592) | Serpentine soil microbial communities from UC McLaughlin Reserve, CA, USA - Plot27 | ecosystem: Environmental > Terrestrial > Soil > Grasslands | place: USA: UC McLaughlin Reserve, Lake County... | reverse complement strand
TGCTGGCGGTTCTCGGAACGGTTCCCCTGCCCGCCGATCATGAGCTGCAGGTAGTCCACCACCACGAGCGCCAGCGGCGGGTCGCCCCTCGCCTTGAGCTGGCTTGAGAGCCGCCGGACTTTTGCCCGAATCTCCATTAGCGTGACGCCGGCGGTGTCGTCGATCCAGACCGGCGCCCGGCTTACCTCCGCCACCCCGCGCACTAGCTTGGGCCAGTCCTCGGCCTTGACGTTGCCGCTCCTCAGAGCCTGAGCCGGGATGCGCGTGATCTGCGAGATGAGCCGCTGGACGAGCTGCTCCTTGCTCATCTCCAGCGAGAAGATCGCCACCGGCATCCCCTTCTGCCCGGCGGCGTACCAGATGGCATTGAGAGCCAGGGCGGTTTTTCCCATCGCCGGCCGGGCGGCGAGGATTACCAGGTCGCTCTTGTGGAATCCCGTCGTCAGGCGGTCGAGGTCCTCAAAGCCGGTCTCGACGCCGGTGACCTCGCCCTCGGCCTCGTAGAGGCGTTGGATCATCTCGAGCGCGCCCGGCGCGAGCTCGGAGACGGGGGCCAGGTGCTCCCTCAAGGTCCGGTTGGAGACGCCGTAGATGAGCTGCTCCGCGGCGTCGAGCGCCTTGCTAACATCCTCCGGTTCTCCGAAGGCATCCTCAGTGATGCGGCTCCCGACGTCTATTATGTCCCTCAAGAGCGCTTTGCCACGAACTATGTCCGCGTACCTGGCGGCGTTGGCCGCCGTTGGCACGCTCTCGACGATCTGGAAGACGTAGGCCCGGCCGCCAACCTTATCGAACTCGCCGATGCTCCTGAGCTCGTTCGTCAAGGTGAGCTGGTCTATGGGTTCGCCACGCGCATACAGGCGCGTCATGGCGCCGTAGATGATCCGGTGCACCTCGGAGTAGAAGTCCTCCGCCGTAAGCCTCTCGGCGACCGCCGAGACAGCCGTCTCGGAGACCAGCATCGCGCCTATGACCGCCTTCTCGGCCTCCAGATCGTGCGGCGGCACGCGGGCACCCTCGGCGCCCGCCCTGACCTCCCTGATCCTCCCCCGTCTCTCCACCCCTCCAAGCATGAACTAAAAGGGACTTCATCTCAAGATGAAGCCCCCTATCTCTAAGCCTGTAGTTTAAGTTACAACTGCCCTAGAGCTTGGGCACCACGATTACTTTGACGCTCGCCTCGACGTCGCCGTGGACCTGGACGGGCACCTGGTGGGTGCCGAGGGCCTTTATGGGCTCGGGAAGCCGGATGCGGCGGCGGTCGAGGTGGACGCCGCGGGCATCCTCGATGGCGTCGGCGATATTGGCGGCGGTGACGGAGCCGAACAGCCGCTCGTCCTCGCCAGTGCGCGCCTCGATGGTGATGACGCTCTTGTTGAGCGTCTCGGCCACCTCGCTGGCCCGATCGGCCAGGCGTCGGTCGCGCTCCTCGGCCTCCTCCATCTGGCGGCGGGCCTCCTCCAGCTTGCCCGGGGTCGCCACCTCGGCGAGCCCGCGAGGCACGAGGAAGTTGCGCACGTAGCCCCGGCTCACCTCCACGATGTCGCCGCGCTGCCCGATCTTCTCGACATCCTGAGTCAGTATTACCTGCACCACATACTCCCTACCGTCCGACCACGTACGGCAAGAGCGCCATCTCGCGGGCGCGCTTGATCGCGCCCGCGGCCTCCCGCTGGTGCTGCGGACACAGAGCGGTGACCCTCCGAGCCCGGATCTTGCCGCGATCCGAGGTGAACCGCCTCAGCATGTTGTAGTCCTTGTAGTCCACGTAAGCGATGTGCTCTTTGCAGAACACACACGGCTTGTTCTTGGCCGGGCGCGCCCCGCGGTTAAAACCGCCCCTTCTCCTACCCACTCAAATCCTCCTGTTTCCTAAAGATCCTAGCTCGCGGCCTCGGCCGGCTCAGGCACCGGCCTGCGGGCATACGTCGGCGGGAGCTTCACGACCATGTGCCGCAGCACGTCGTCGGAGACGCGCAGGATGCGCTTGAGCTCCACCAGGGTACGCTCGCCGACGGTGAACTCCATGACGACGTAGTAACCGTCCGTCCGGTTGTCTATCTCGTAGGCTAGCTTCCTGCGGCCCCAGTGGTTGGTGTCCCTCGGCTCGCCGCCGGTACGCTCGATGATCGTGCGGAACCGCGAGATCGTGCTCTCAGCCTGCTCCTCGTCGAGCTCGGGGATTACTATGAGCATAGCTTCGTAAACGTCCAAGTTCGCCTCCTCTGGTCTCTTGCGGCTTCCCATCCGGCGAGACCGTCCCGGGAAGCAGGGGCTTATGAAGTTGCCACGATAGTTTACCAGCGCGACGTAGATGTTACAAACTTCTCTCCTCGTCGCCCCTTTCACCGTCCGGGGCGTGGGCGAGGATATACTTTGGCTCGTGCAGAACGGAGCTGGAATCACCGTCGAGACCGTGGGCTTGAGCAAGGTCTACGGCGAGGGCTCCACTACGGTACGGGCGCTCAGGGACGTCTCGCTCGAGTTCCTGGGCGGCGAATTCGCGGCGATCATGGGCCCTTCAGGGTCCGGGAAGAGCACGCTCTTGCACATCCTCGGCGCCCTGGACAAGCCGTCTTCGGGGCGGGTGATCGTGGGCGGCACCGACCTCTCGGGGCTCTCCGACCGGAAGCTGACGCTCTTGAGGCGGCAGCGGATGGGTTTCGTCTTCCAGTTCTTCAACCTCATCCCGACGCTCTCGGCGGAGGAGAACGTGCTGCTGCCCGCGCTCATCGCTGGCGAGAGGGCAGGCAAGTATTCGGAGAGGCTGGACGAGCTCCTTGAACTCGTCGGGCTGGCTGACCGGCGGACGCACCGGCCGGACGAGCTCTCGGGCGGCGAGCAGCAGCGGGTCGCGATAGCGAGGGCACTGATCCGGAACCCCGACATGATCCTCGCCGACGAGCCAACCGGCAACCTCGATTCCAAGACCGGTGCGGGGGTCTTGGATCTCCTCAGGCAGTCCGCCGCGCACTACGACCAGACCATCCTCATGGTCACCCACGACCCGCGGGCGGCCGCCTCCGCCGACCGCGTGGTCTTCCTCTCCGACGGCCGGGTGGTGGACGAAGCCCGCGACCCAGACCCGGACGGCATCCTCGAGCGTATAAAGAACCTGGAGTCGGCGGGATGACCAGCCCGGGTTACGTCTTCGAGCCGATGAACGACGAGCAAGCCCGCGCCGTCGCTGCCTGGCGTTACGAGACGCCCTACGACTTCTACGACATGGCGAACGACCCCGAGGGCTTGGAGGAACTGTTGGGCCCGCCGGAACGGCGCGAGGGTTACTACGCCGTGCTGTCGGATGACGAGCTGGTGGGGTTCTTCTGCTACGGCCCCGGAGGGCAGTTGCCGGGTTATGACTACCCAGACGACGGCTCCGTAGACGTTGGGCTGGGATTGAGACCAGACCTCACCGGCAAGGGGCTCGGGCTCGAATTCGTTCGAGCGGGCTTGGAGTTCGGGCGGCACCGCTTCTCCCCCGCAGGCTTCCGGCTCTTCGTCGCCACCTTCAACGAGCGCGCGATCCAGATCTACGAGCGCGCCGGCTTCCGACGGGTCGAGGTCTTCATGCACCACAAGGACGGTGCCGATTATCCCTTCTTGCTCATGACGCGAGAGGCATGAGGCTCAGGCGCTTCTCCGGCATCGGCATGCGCAACCTGCGGGCCCGGGCGCAGAGGACGCTGCTCACGGCGGTCGGTATCATACTCGGGGTCGGCATCGTCTTCGGGGTGATCACGCTCTCTGATACCATGGCTAGCACCTTCACGGACCTGTACTCCCGGGCGTTCGGCGCCGCCGACATCACCGTCACCGCTGCCGGCGGCAGCGGTACATTCGTCGAGGGGGTGGTCGAGGAGGTCCGCAGCTACGAGGGGGTCGAGTCCGTCGCCCCGCGCCTCTCTCTACCTGCGTCCTTGATCCTGGAAGGCAGGCAGGAGAACGGGCTGCCGGAGGTGCAGAGCATGCGCCTCTTCGGCATTGAGCCCGAGTCGGCGGCTCTCGCGACGGGCTTTGAGTTGGCTGAGGGAAGATTTCCCGAGGGCGGGAAGGAGATCACCCTCGACGGCAGCTCCGCGGAGGGCGCGGGGCTGGAGATCGGAGACAAGGTCATGCTCGGGACACCCCGGGGGCCGGAGAAGCTGGAGCTCGTCGGGGTCTTGCGGATACCGGGTGGCTCGTTCGGCGGGTTCGGGTTCGGCATGGCGCCGCTCCCGTACGCGCGGGAGGCCTTCGACGAGCCGGGTAGGATCTCCGGCATCGCCGTCGAGGCGGCGGACGGGACCCCGGTCTCCGCGCTGCGGGAGAGGCTGGACCGGGGGCTCGGAGAAGGCTTGCAGGCGGAGCGCTCCGAGACGCGCACCCGGGAGATAACGAGCCAGCTTCAAGGGTTCAGGATCTCGCTGCTCTTCTTCGCCGGGACCGCGCTCTTTGTCGGGGCTTTCCTCGTCTTCAACGCACTCTCGATGACCATCCTGGAGCGTACGCGGGAGCTGGGGATGCTCCGCGCTTTAGGCTCAACGCGCGCCATGATCGCGCGCTCCGTGATAGCCGAGGCGCTCTTCTTGGGCCTCTTCGGCTCGGTCCTCGGGGTGCTTTTCGGCTACGGTATGGCGAAGGGGCTCGTCTACCTGTTCGGAAGGGCCTTCCTCTTCCAGATAACCGAGCTCGCCCTCTCCCCCTTCGCGCTCGCCTCCGCACTCGTCGTCGGCGTCGCGGTCACGGCCATAGCCGCCCTCTACCCGGCTTTGCGCGCGGGCAGGGTGAGCCCGGTCGAGGCGATGCGCGCCCGCTCCGGCTCGACCGGCGAAGGGCGACGCTCGCGCGTTCTCTCGGTTCTCGCGCCGCTTTTGGGGCTCCTGCTCCTCGGCGTCGGGGCGCCCTGGATCTACTACCTCGCGAAGAACTTCTCGGCTAACCTCGACGGCCTCGTGTACGCCTCGGGAATAGCGGGGGTCATCGGGGCCTTCCTCGGCGTCTCGCTCGTGATCCCGGCGCTGGTACGCCCCCTGGCGGCCCTGTTTTCCCCCATCCTGCGGCTCCTGTTCGGCGTCGAGGGGAGGATGGCGGCGGCGAACGCGACGCGAAACAGGGGCCGCACCGCGCTCACCGCCTCTGCGCTCATGGTGGGCATCTCGCTCGTCGTGGCCTTCTCAGCTCTTGGAGGGAGCGTACTCGGCTCGATCCGGACCTACCTCGAGGGCTCTTTGGGCAGCGACTACGTGGTGCAGCCCCAGAGCCAGAACTCCGATGTCACCTTCTCCTCTGGTCTGCCGGAGAAGGTGGGGCGGGTGCCGGGCGTCGAGAATACCACGAGCCTTGTCTCCACCTTTTTGCGCGACGGAGAGGAGGTGAGCATCGTCTTCGGGGTGGACGAGAGCTACCCTGACATCTTCCGCGTAGAGTACACCGCCGGGGGACCGGACGCGTTCTCGAAGATCGCAGACGGCGGCGCCCTGGTAGGCAAGCAGCTCGCGGAGACGCGCAAGCTCGGTGTTGGGGACGACGTGGAGTTGCCCTCCCCGGAGGGGCCCAAGCAGTACAGGGTCGAAGGGGTTGTAGAGAACGACATCGTCGGCGGCGGGGCCGGCATATACCTCTCCAAGGAGACGCTCGCTCGCGACTTCAACGAGAGAAAGGGCGAGTTCCTCGCCATAAAGGCCAAGCCGGGCACGGACCGCGGCTCTCTGACCCGGGAGATCGAGGAAGTCTTAAAGGACTACCCGCAGTTCTCTTTATACTCGAACGCCGAGTGGAAGGAGCAGATAGAGGGAGACTTCAACCGCCAGTACGTCTTCTTCTACGCCATCATGGGCGTGTCGGTCGCCGTGTCGGCCTTCGGGGTGGTTAACACGCTCTCGATGAGCGTCTTCGAACGCACGCGGGAGATAGGCATTCTCAGGGCCGTGGGGACGACGCGGCTCCAGGTCGGCCGGCTCGTCATAGACGAGGGCATCGTCATAAGCCTCATCGGGTGCTTGGTAGGCGTCGCCGTCGGCTCGCTCCTCGGTTATCTCTTCGTCCAGGGCTCCGGAGCCGGGGGCTTCGAGGTCGACTTCTTCTACCCTAAACTCCCGGCGCTCGCCGCCCTCCTCTCCGGGCTCTTTATCGGGGTCTTCGCCGGCCTCCTCCCCGCCCGCTCCGCCGCCCGCAAGAGCATCGTCGAGGCCGTCCAGTACGAGTAAAGGAGTGGTGCAGGTCGGACGTGGCAGGCCGCCGCACTCGGTACTCGGGCATACTCGCCGCGGTGAGAAAGCAACCGCTCGTCTTAGAAACCCGCGACTGTGAGAAACGAACGTCCGGGACGAAGACGTTCGGTTCGGGAGTCGTCGTTCTCGCCTATCATCCAGCACGTTAGGAGGGTGAATGAGATGAATGGTCCAGGCGTGGGTGAAATTCAGCCGTTTACCTCCGGTAGCTTCTCGCTCTTATTCCGAACTTGATGCGTCTTCCCGTCCTCCCGCGTCGGCCTACTCGCTTGGGCGATTCCGGGACACCACGGCACGGTCGGCGTCCGAAGGTGCTACGGTTTAGCGGATCGCGCGGATTCAATGGAGAGACGCAACCCGAAACAGGACACCAGACCCGGCCCCATAGCGCCGCCGGGATGGCCGCTGGCCGCGGTGGTGCCGACGGGGGTCGGGGCCCTGTGGCTGTGGTGGGCGGCGCAAGGCGGCGTGTTGGGAGTGCTCGTGGGCGGGATGCCGGGGACGCTGCTACTCGCCACAGGGCTCTCGAACCTGCTGTGGGCGGGAGACGCGCGCATCTTCCACTTCATGTCCCTCGGGGCGCTCCTGGGGGTGCTGCTCTCCTTCCCCGCAGTACTGGTTTTCGGCCCGGCCGTCGCGGCGGCGCTTTTGGTGCTCTCGGCGGCGAGCTTCGTCGCTGCCGGGTACCTGGCGATCGGCCAAGAGCCTATCCCTGAAGGCGTGCCGGAGCCGCGGATCGGTCCCGGTATGGCGGCGAGGGCGGCTGAGGACGAGTTCTCGATGTGCACCATCGTGCTCACCACCTGGCCGCTCTCGGTCGGCAGCCGGGCAGCACGCATCGGCCGGGAGCTGGAAGAGGCGCTCGTTATCTTCGATGAGAAGGGATGGCTCGAAAACCCCACCGGCTACCACCGCGACCCGCCGCTGCTCGGGGAGGTGAACGGCGGGGATCGTTGCCACCCGGAGAACGGCTTCGAGCACCTCACCTTCGAGAGCTCCTACGAGCCGTGGGTGGGGGAGCCGGGCCGGGATAGGTGGCTGTCCTACGAGAGGAACCGCACGGCGCACGCCTGGGCGCTGAGGCACCCTGGGGAGCCCCGGCCGTGGCTGGTGTGCCTGCACGGGATCAGGATGGGATCCCCGCGCGCGGACGTTGCGTTCTTCCGCCCCGACTACCTGCACCGCGAGCTTGGGCTGAATTTGCTGCTCCCGGTCTTGCCGATTCACGGCCCGCGCCGGGTGGGGCCGGTGAGCGGCGACCGCATACTCTCGGGTGACGCGATGGACTCGCTACACGCCGCCTCCCAGGCTGTGTGGGACGCCCGGCGGTTAGTCCCATGGCTCCGCCACAACGAGGGCGCGCCGGCCGTCGGGGTGATTGGGCACTCTTTGGGCGGGTACGTGGCAGCGCTGCTCTCGTGCCTGGAGGACGGGCTCGACTGCGTAATCGTTGGCAATCCGGCCGTGGACCCGTCCCGGCTCTTCTGGCGCAACGCCCTGAGCTTGGCGACGCGCTACCTCAAGACCGCGGGGGTGACGGAGGAGAAGATGGGCGCGTTGCTGCATCCGATCTCCCCGCTCGCCCTGGAGCCGCTGGTGGGGCACGGAGGCCGGGCCATCTTCGCCGGCGTCGCCGACCGCGTCGTGCCCGCCGCCGAGGCCGAGACGCTGTGGCGACACTGGGAGGAACCGCGCATCGTCTGGTACCAGGGGACCCACCGCGACTTTCTCGGCACGACGGAGGGAAGGACGCTCGTCACCACAGCACTGCGCGACGCGCGCGTCACACCGCCCGAGCGGTGAAAGCCCGGACCGGTCGCCGCCTCGGAACCGGTCGGGTGTTGCGTCGTCCTCGGGTTCGGTACTATAGGGGTCGGCGATGAGCCACGAAGGGTAGGCGAAACAAGGGGGTAAGGGATGGGCGTTGGAAGGTCGACGTCGGGCGGGGAATACAACCTCTCCGACCCGGTAAACAGCTTCGTAGACGTGGTGCGCCGGGTGGTTTTGCAGCCGGTAGGGTTCTTCGCCGGGATGCCCAGGAGTGGGCCCCTGCTCAACCCGCTGCTCTTCGCCGTGATCTGCATCGAGATATCTGTGCTCTTGAGCGCGCTGCTCGTGCTGACGGGGGTGCAGCAGGACCCGGGCTTCAACCCCAACCCCCAGAACGCCCTGCCCTCGGTCTTCACGCGGGGTGCGGCGCTGCCGTCCATAGTATTGTCGCCCATACTCGGCGCTATCGGACTGTTTATCGCGGCCGCGATCCAGCAGCTGCTCGTAAGGTTCATCGTGGGAACCGCCAACTCGGGCTTCGGGGCCACCTTCAGGGTGGCGTCCTACACGCAGGTCACAAGCCTAGTAAACTGGATCCCCATCGTCGGTCCCCTGCTGTCGTTGTACGGCCTCTACCTCGCTATCGTGGGCATCCGCGAGGCCCACGGCACGACGACCGGCAAGGCCGCGCTGGTCATCCTCATCCCGTTCGCCGTGGTCCTGGTGGTGGCCTTGATCGTGCTGGTAGCGGTGGGGTTCGCGTTCCTTAACCAGAGGTAATCTGCAAGGCCTTGCGCATCGAGTAGCCGGGCCTCTGGAACCCGCGGCGCTCGTAGAAGCGCAACGTCCCCTCGCGCTCCCGCCCGCAGGCCAGCGCCACGTACCTGCACCCCTCCCTACGGGCGAGCTCCTCCACGTGATCCATGAGCGTCCCGCCGTACCCTCCCGACCTCGCGTTCTCCGTCGCGACAAGGTCGTAGACGTAGAGGTGACGCTCGTAGTACAGGTTGGTGAGCACCTGCACACCGGCCGCCGCGACGATCTCGCCTTCCGGCCCCCGCACCGCGAAGAGGCGGTAGCCGGCGGGAACCATCTCGGCGAGCAACCCGAGGTACCTCTGCTCGTCCAACTCCCCGTGCAGTTCCCCCATCACCGGAAACGCTTCCCTGAACTCCGCCTCTGAGCGCAGCTCCACCACCTCGGTCGGCAGTGGCGATCCTCCTTGTCGGTATCCCAAAACCAACTATACCGGCGGGCCCCGCGCCTCCCACCGGGGAACAGCTCTACCGGTGGCCTACTCCGGGGATACGTATGCGGCCGAGAACCTACGCGCTCGGGGCCGCGGGAGACAGGCCGCCCAGCCGGGAGAGCACCGCCCCGGCTTCGGAGACGACTTCCTCCAAGATCTCCGCCGCCCCCTGACCATCTTCAGTGAGCATCCTCAAGCCCTGTCCCGCCAGCAGGGGCGAGTAATCGCCGTCGTCGGCGGCCTGGGAGGCCCCGTAGATGTCGCCCGCGGCGGCTCTCTGCAAGGGCCAGGCCAGGGGCTCCGAGCCCGCGCTCAGATACTCCTCGACGAAGCGGTTGCGCAGTCCGCGCGCGGGCCGCCCGGTGAAGACACGGGTCACGACGGTATCCTCCTCCGTAGCCGCGAGTAGGCGCCTGCGGTACGCGGGGTGGGCGCCGCTCTCGCGGGCCAGCAGGAACCGGGTGCCCATCTGGGCGCCTACAGCCCCGAGAGCCAGCGCGGCGACGAGCCCGCGTCCGTCCGAGATCCCACCCGCCGCGACCACCGGAACCTCCACCGCATCCACGACCTGCGGTACCAGCGCCAGCGTCCCGACGAGCGGGGCTTCGCCGCCGGGTCCGAGCTCGACGACGGAGCGGTGACCCCCGGCCTCCGCGCCCTGGGCCACCACGATGTCCACCCCGCCCTCTGCCGCGCGAACCGCGTCCCCCACGGTGGTGACCATGGACATAACGAGCATGTCCTGCGCGTGCGCCCGCTCGACTAGCTCGCCGGCGTCCCCGAGCGCGACGCTCAGGACGGGCACCCGCTCCTCGAAGACGACCTCGAGCTGCTCCTCCAGCGACGGCGACGGCGACCCGAGCTCGGTCTCTCCGGGGGGTAACCCTAACCTCCCCCTGAACCCGTCGAGGAAACGCTGGGCGGCGGCCACGTCTCGGCTCCCCGGCCCCGGCGGGGCGAGGAGGAAGTTGACCCCGAAGGGTCCGGCAGCCTGTTCCCTGACCGCCCGGATCTCCGCCCGCAACCGCTCCGGTGACACACCCGCGCCGGCCAGAGAGCCGAACCCGCCCGCGTTCGAGACCGCCGAGACCAGCTCCGGCGTCGTCCATCCTCCTGCCATGGGGGCCTGGACGAGCGGGTAACGGACGCCGAGTAATTCGCACAAAAGGGTAGAAAGAGACGCCCGAGGAGATGTCGAGGCCACGAGAAACCTCCCGGTAGATGCCCGCCGGCACGTGGGAAAGGTACCGGGGCGCGGCTTTGCAACTATGCCAACTATACCCCCCGAACGATCAGGGGAGCGGCCGGCGGGTTATCTCTTTCACACGCACTGCAAGATCGCGCACTTTAAGTAGCGAGTTTCCGGGATCGTCAAGACCTCCGGGTGGTCGGCAGCCTGCCCGCGCCACTCCCGCAACCGCAGAGTCCTCCCGGCGTCCGCAGCCGCGGAGCGCAGCGTCTCTTCGAAGAGCTCCCGCGAGAGGTGGTAGGAGCACGAGCAGGTGATGAGGATGCCAGCGGGGTTCAGCAGCTTCATCGCCCGGAGGTTGATCTCCTTGTAGGCGCGCCGCGCCCGCGGCAACTCGCGCCTTGTCTTGGCGAAAGCCGGGGGATCGAGGATGACGGTGTCGTAGCGGGCCCCGGCGTCGGAGCGCGCGCGCAGCAAGTCGAAGGCCCTGGCCCGGGTGAAGGTTATGTTGTCGAGGCCGTTGAGCTTCGCGTTGGTGCGCGCCTCCTCGAGCGCCGGACCGCTCGAGTCCACCGCCTCGACCTCCCCGGCGGCGCGGGCCGCGTGCAGGGCGAAGCCTCCGGCGTAGGAGAAGACGTCGAGCACCCTCCCGGAAGCGTACCTCCCGGCGACGAGGTGATTCTCGCGCTGGTCCAGAAAGCCGCCGGTTTTCTGCCCCCGCCACAGGTTCGCCCCGTAGCGCACGGGACCTTCGCGGACGACGACCACCTCGGGAACCTCGCCGGAGAGGACGCGTACCCCGGTGTCGAGTCCCTCCCTCTTCCGCGCCGCCGAATCGCCGCGCAGGAGCACCCCGGCGGGCGCGAGCAGTTCGTCGAGAGCGATCAAGACCCAGCCGAGCCGCTTTTCGACGGCGGCAGAGCCCACCTGAAGAACGAGGTAGTCACCGTACCGGTCCACCATGAGGCCGGGGACGCCGTCGGCCTCGGCGTGGAGGACGCGGTAGGCGTCGCCATCTATCTTCAGGGAGTCGCGGAAGGCGAGAGCGTTTTCGATTCTGCTCCGGAACCAAGCCTCGTCTATGGGCTCGTCGCTGCGTTCCGCTACGCGGAGCATTATCTCGCTGTTCGGGTTGTAGAAGGCCTGGCCGAGGAAGTTAGCCTTGCGATCGAAGACGGAGACGATGACGCCCGGTTCGCCGCTGGCTTCGGCGACGTCGGAGCGGTAGATCCAGGGGTGCCCCGAGCGAGCGCGCGCGGCGCCCCGGCTCCCTAACATGGCTCTTTGCTCCGAGCTTCCCATCTTCCCTGTAAACCTCATTACCCTGCTTCTCAGTAAACCTCTGTTAGCATCTGCTCCGTACACTCAATATACCCTCGAGAGGTAGGCTGGCGTTGTGGAAGCGTCGCGAGTGAAGCGGATAGCGGTCGTGGGGGCGGGCATGGGCTCCCTGGCGGCAGCGATCCGGCTCGCGTCCCAAGGCTTCGAGGTCGAAGTATTCGAGAAGAACGACCAGCTCGGCGGCCGGGTGGGCCGACTCCAAGCGGACGGCTTCGCCTTCGACACGGGGCCCTCGCTCCTCCTGATGACGGACACCTACCGCGAGCTCTTCTCCTCCGCCGGGCGAGACCTCGACGACTACGTGAGGCTCATCCCCCTCGATGGGCAGTACCGCGTGACCTTCGGAGATGGAGACTCATTGACGGTCCGGCGGACGCTTCCCGAGCTTATCAAGGAACTCGAGCGCATCGAGCCGGGCGTCACCCCGCGCTTTTACCGCTTTCTCGCGGACGCCTGCCGGAAGTACCGCATCGGCCGCAGCGAGTTCGTCGAGCGGGACTTCGAGGGCGCCCGCGACTTCTTCGGCCTGCGCAACTTGAAGCTCTTGCTCAGGACGAGGGCGCTGAACAATTACTACCGCTCCGTCTCGAGGTTCTTCCACACGGAGAAGCTCCGGCAGGCGTTCAGCCTGCAGACTATGTATCTGGGCCTCTCGCCGTTCGAGGCGCCCGCCGTCTACTCCCTCCTCCCCTACACCGAGCTCGCCGAGGACGGCCTCTGGTTCCCCGAGGGGGGGATGTACTCCCTCATACAGGCCATGGAGCGCCTTGCGGCCGAGCTCGGCGTTACGTTCCACACTAACAGCCCGGTGGAGGAAGTCGTCGTCTCCAAGGGCAGGGCGCAGGGCGTACGGGTGAGCGGAGAGGAGATAGGGGCCGATGCCGTCCTCGTCGGCGCCGACCTCCCCTACGCCTACCGCGAACTATTGGGCGGTACGGCAGACGGGGACTTCAAGTTCCGCAAGCGCGAGAGGCTGGAGTACACGGCCTCGGCCTTCATGCTCTACCTCGGCGTAAACCGCAAGCTTGACCACCTACTCCACCACAATTTCTACCTCTCGGATCGTTACAGGGAGAACTTCGAAGCCATCTTCCGCGACCGCCGGCTGCCAGAAGATCCTTCCTTCTACGCCGTCGTTCCGTCGCGCACCGAGCCGCGCCTGGCGCCGGAGGGGATGGAGAGCCTCTTCGTCCTCGTCCCCGTCCCCCACCTCGGCCCGAACGTGGAGTGGGAGAGGGACGGTCCAGCGTTCAGGGAGAAGGTACACGACCTGCTCGAGAGGCGGTGCGGGGTAAAGAGGGATTGGGTAACCTTCGAGAGGATCAGGACGCCGCTGGACTGGAAGAGGGAGTACAACCTGGAGGAGGGGGCGGCCTTCGGCCTCGGACACGGCATCCTGCAGGTGGGGTACTTCCGGCCGCCGATGGTCTCGAAAGGCGTGGGGGGGCTGTACTTCGTCGGGGCGAGCACCCGTCCCGGGACGGGGGTTCCGCTGGTGACGATCGGGGCGCGGCTGGTCGCCGAGCGCATCGGGCGCGAGGTCTAGGGGGTGCGCCTTGACCCCGCGAGCGGTGCGAGGCTCGACGCCGGGCTCTCGCTCGCCGAGAGCTACGAGCTCTGCCGCCGGGCGCAGAGGGCCCACAGCAGGACCTACTACTTCTCCACCCGGCTCTTCCCGCCGGGGGTAAGGCCGCACGTCCACGCGCTCTACGCCTTCATGCGCTACGCGGACGAGATCGTGGATAACCCCGGCACCACATCCCTCGAAGAGCAGCTCTCGGCCCTCGAGGCGTTCGAGGAGGAGACGCTGGCAGCGGTGGCCGGCGAGAGGGGCCCCAACCCCGTGCTGCGCGCCTACGCCAACACCGTGCGCGTCCGGGGTATAGATCCCGAGGACATTGCCGCCTTCATGCAGAGCATGAAGATGGACACCCGCGTCTTCCGCTACCCGACCTACGAGGACCTGGAGCTCTACGTCCACGGCAGCGCGGCCGTCGTCGGCCTGATGATGTGCCGCGTCGTCGGGGTCGCGGACAAGAGGGCCGACGCGCACGCCGAGGCGTTGGGCACCGCCATGCAGCTCACCAACTTCCTGAGGGACATCGGAGAGGACTGGGTCCGGGGACGCGTCTACCTGCCGCTCGAGGACCTTGAGCGCTTCGGCTACGCCGAGGACGATCTGGGAAAGAGCATCGTGGACGAGCGGTTCGTCGAGCTCATGCGGTTCGAGATCGGGCGCACGCGGCGGTTATACGCGCTCGCAGACGAGGGGATCGTCTACATCCCGCGCGGGCGGCGCTACCCTGTGGTCGTCGCGCGCGAACTCTACGCGGCGATCCTGGACCGCATCGAGGTGCAGGGCTACGATGTCTTTTCGCGCCGGGCAGAGACCTCTCGGCCCGGCAAGCTAAAGGTCGCCGCCAGGTGCGCGGCGCATGACCCGGGGGAGATCCTGGCCGGCCGGCGCTTCGCCCGCAGGTCCAAAATTGCATTCGCGCCCCGCTCGTGATGTAATTGCTGCTCGAACACGCCGGGCGACCGGCGGCGCTCATCGAGAGCGGTGGAGGGACGGGCCCCGAGAAGCCGCGGCAACCGGCGAGGCGTATGAACCTCGTGGCAGGTGCCAACTCCCGCGGAGGAGACTCCGAGAGATGAGTCGAACAGCGACCAAGCCTCTCTCCGCCGCGCGGGCTCGAAGCTAGCGAAGCCAAGAACGGAGAGGGGCTATTCTTGAGCCTGAACTTCAGAGAACTGCTCGAAGACCGGGTACTCGTCGGGGACGGCGCGGTGGGCACGCTCCTCGGGGAGCGCGGCGTCGGCTTCGGCCACCCGTACGCCCGGGCGAACCTCTCGCACCCGGAGATGGTCGCCGGCATCCACGAAGAGTACCTGCGCGCCGGGGCCAGCGTTATCGAGACCAACACCTTCTCCGCCAACCGCTTCAAGCTCGAGACCCACGACCTCGAAGAGCGGGTGCGCGAGGTGAACGTCGCGGGCGCGCGCTTGGCATGCCAAGCCGTGAAGAACGCGGACGGCGAGGAAGCGTTGGTGCTGGGCGCGATTGGACCGCTCGGACGCCCGCTCGCCCCGGTCGGCCCCGTGAGAGAAGGGGAGGCGCGGGAGATCTTTCTGGAGCAGGCCGAGGCCCTGATCGAGGGCGGGGCCGACGCGCTCTTGCTCGAGACCTTCACAGACCTCGCGGAGCTGCGGCTCGCGTACGAGGCGGTACGTACCCTCGGGACACCGGTGCTCGCATACAAGACCTTCGTCGAGGACGGCGAGACGCTCGCGGAGGGGCTGCCCGAGCGGGCGGCGCGCGAGATCTCCTCCTGGGGCGTCGACCTCGCTGGCGCCAACTGCACCGTCGGCCCGCAGCGGATGGTGGAGATCGCGAGAGGGATGTCCGACGGGGCCGGCCCCGTCGCCGCCTTCCCTAACCCGGGCCTCCCCCAGCTCGTGGGGGGCCAGATCCGCTTCTCCCGGGATGTGGACCACTTCGCCGGGTACGGCGTGAAGCTCGCCGAGGCGGGGGCGCGCCTCATCGGCGGCTGCTGCGGCACCACCCCGGACCACGTCCGCGCCCTTACCCGAGCCCTCGAAGGATTCAACCCAAAGACGGGCCACGCTCACAGGCGGGCCGTCGTCGTTGAAGCTCGGGACCGAGGCGAGCTCTCCGGCGAGCCGGCGACCGGGTTCGCCGAGAAGCTGCGCACCGGGTTCGCCGTTACGGTGGAGGTTGACCTTCCACGCGGCAGCGACATCTCGCGGGTGATCGCCGCAGCCCGGAGCTTGAAGGAGCGTGGCGTGGACGCCATAGACATCTCGGACGGGGCCCGCGCCCGCCTGCGCATGCACCCGGTGGCCGCGGCCAGGATCGTGCAGGACGAGGCCGGAATAGAAACCGTCGCCCACATTTCCTGCCGCGACCGGAACCTCATAGGCTTGCAGGCTGATTTGCTCGGGGCCGCCGCCCTCGGCGTCAGGAACGTCCTCGCCGTCACGGGGGACCCGGCCCAGATCGGAGACTACCCCGAGGCCACGAGCGTCTTCGACACCGACTCGGTCGGCCTCGTGCACGCCCTCTCGCGCATGAACGCGGGCGAGGACCTGGCCGGCAACCCCATCGGAGAGCCGCCCGGGTTCCTTATCGGGGCGGCGTTCAACCCCACCGCGGAGGACCTTGAGGCGGAGGTGGAGAGGCTCAGGCGCAAGGTCGAGGCGGGCGCTCACGCGTTCTGGACCCAGCCAGTCTTCGAGATCGGGGCGCTCCACCGGGCGCTCGAGGAGATCGGGGAAGGGGAGGTCTGCCTCCTGCTCGGTCTGATGCCCCTCAGGAGCGTCCGCCAGGCCGAGTTCCTCCACCACGAGGTCCCCGGCATAGACATCCCGAAACACGTGAGGGAGAAGCTGGCGGGGCTCTCGCCCGAAGACGCCCCCAGGTACGGCGTCGAGGTGGCCCAGGGCATCCTGGCCGAGGCGAAGCCACTCGTCTGCGGCGCCTACATCATGCCACCGGCGAGCGCCCCGGATCTGGCCGGTGAGGTGTTGGAAGCTATCAGCTTGTCGGCCACTCAGCCGGTTAGCAAGAGAAGGGCTGACTAGCCAAAGTGCTGAAATGCTGAGCAGCTAGGAGTTTCATGGTCCTCGAACGAACCATCGACGAAGAGAGAAGCGCTCGGGTACGCAAGTTTCGTTCGCTGCTCAAGCAGCGCATCCTCGTGCTGGATTGCGCGATGGGGACCATGATCCAGGGCCACAGCCTCTCCGAGGAGGATTACCGGGGGGAACGCTTCGCGGATCATCCCCGAGACCTCAAGGGGAACAACGATCTGCTCTCCCTCACGCAGCCTGATGTGATCCGGGGCATCCACGAGGCGGTGCTCGAGGTCGGCGCGGATATCGTCGAGACCAACACGTTCAACGCGACCGCCATCTCGCAGGCTGATTACGGGACCGAAGACCTCGCCTACGAGCTGAACCGCAAGGCGGCCCGGCTGGCCCGCGAGGCGGCTGACGGCTTTACCGAACGCACGCCGGAGAAGCCGCGCTTCGTGGCGGGGGCCATCGGGCCGACCAGCCGTACGGCCTCCCTCTCCCCCGACGTGAACAACCCCGGTTTCCGGAACGTCACCTTCGACGAGCTAAAGGAAGCCTACAGGGAGGCGGCGAAGGGGCTCGTTGACGGCGGGGCGGACGTTCTGCTTGTCGAGACCATCTTCGACACCCTCAACGCCAAGGCTGCCATCTTCGGCATCAAGGAGCTTTTGGAAGAGGAAGGCGTCGAGGCCCCGATCATGGTCTCCGGTACCATCACCGACGCGAGCGGGCGCACGCTCTCGGGCCAGACGACGGAGGCGTTCTGGAACTCGGTGCGCCACGCCGAGCCGATAAGCGTCGGCCTGAACTGCGCGCTTGGCTCGAAGGAGCTCCGGCAGTACATAGAGGAGCTCTCCCGCGTGGCGGACGTCCCCGTGAGCGCCTACCCCAATGCCGGTCTCCCGAACGAGTTCGGCGAGTACGACGAGACGCCGGAGATGATGGCCGACGAGGTCGGCGAGTGGGCCAGGGAGGGCTGGCTGAACATCGTCGGCGGCTGCTGCGGCACCACCCCGGAGCATATAAAGGCCATAGCCGAGGCGGTCTCCGACTGCCCGCCGCGCGAGATACCAGAGATACCTCATCTCATGCGCCTCTCCGGCCTTGAGCCGTGCAACATCGGGCCCGACTCGCTTTTCGTGAACGTGGGGGAGCGGACCAACGTAACGGGCTCCAGGCGGTTCAAGGACCTCATTCTGTCGGACGAGTACGAGGCGGCGCTCGACGTCGCGCGGCAGCAGGTCAAGAACGGCGCCCAGGTCATAGACGTCAACATGGACGAGGGGATGCTCGACGGCGAGGAGGCGATGGCCCGCTTCCTCGACCTCGTCGCGAGCGAGCCCGACATCTCGCGCGTGCCCGTCATGATCGACTCCTCCAAGTGGTCCGTCATCGAGGAGGGCCTCAAGCGCGTGCAGGGCAAGCCGGTCGTTAACTCCATCAGCCTGAAAGAAGGCGAGGAGGAGTTCGTCCGGCGGGCCAGGCTCCTCAGGAGGTACGGGGCAGCCGTGATCGTGATGGCCTTCGACGAGGATGGCCAGGCCGACACGAAAGAGCGGAAGGTCGCCATCTGCGCCCGCGCCTACAAGACCCTCACCAAGAAGGTCGGCTTCCCGGCGGAGGACGTGATCTTCGACCCCAACGTCTTCGCCATCGCCACCGGCATGGAGGAGCACGACAACTACGGGGTGGACTTTATCGAGGCGGTACGTGAGATATCGAAGACGTTGCCGCACGCTAAGACGTCGGGCGGCATCTCCAACGTCTCGTTCTCGTTCCGGGGCAACGACGCGGTGCGGGAGGCGATCCACGCCGTCTTCCTCTACCACGCCATAAAAGCCGGCCTCACGATGGGCATCGTGAACGCGGGCCAGCTCGCCGTCTACGACGAGATAGACGAGGAACTGCGAGAGGCCGTCGAAGATGTGGTCCTGAACCGCTGTGGCGACGCGACCGAGCGGCTGCTGGCCCTCGCCGAGGAGTACCGTGGCAGGGGCGGCGCGACACGGGAAGACGAGACGCTCGAGTGGCGGGCGTGGCCCGTCGAGAGGCGCCTCGAGCACGCGCTCGTCAAGGGCATCACCGACTACGTCGAAGAGGACGCCGAGGAGGCGCGGCAAAAGTACGACCGGCCTATAGAGGTCATCGAGGGCCCGCTCATGGACGGGATGGATGTGGTCGGGGACCTCTTCGGGTCGGGCCGGATGTTCCTGCCGCAGGTGGTCAAGAGCGCGCGGGTGATGAAGCGGGCCGTCGCGTATTTGATCCCTTACATCGACGCGGAGAAGGGCGAGGGCCGAAAGCCCAAGGGCACGGTCGTCATGGCGACCGTAAAGGGTGACGTGCACGACATCGGCAAGAACATCGTCGGGGTGGTGTTGCAGTGCAACAACTTCGAGGTGGTGGACCTCGGGGTCATGGTGCCGAGCAGCATGATCCTCTCGGTCGCCAGGGAGAAAGGGGCGGACATGATCGGGCTTTCGGGTCTGATCACACCCTCACTCGACGAGATGGCGCACAACGCCAAAGAGATGCAGCGCGAGGGCTTCGCCATTCCCCTCCTTATCGGCGGGGCGACGACCTCCCAGACGCACACGGCGGTCAAGATCTCGCCTCTCTACGAGGGAGCCACTGTCCACGTGAAGGACGCCTCGCGCGCCGTCGGCGTGGTTCAGAACCTCATGAGCGAGAAGAATAGGGCGGACTACGCACGAAAGATCGCCACCGAGTACGAGGAGGTCCGCCGCAAGCACGCTGGTCGCCGCTCCGGCAGGGAGCTGGTTACTATCGAAAAAGCGCGGGCGAACCGCGCGAAGATAGAGTGGGAGGGCTACGTCCCCCCGAAGCCGAACCTTCTCGGCATAAAGTCGTTCTATGACTACCCACTCGGAGAGATCCGGCCTTACATAGACTGGACGCCCTTCTTCCACTCCTGGCAGATGAAGGCGAGCTACCCCAGGATCCTCTCAGATCCCGAACTCGGTCCAGAGGCCCGCAAGCTCTTCGAGGACGCTCAGGTTCTGCTGGACCGCATAGTCGCCGGGAGTTGGCTGCACGCCCGGGCTGTCGTCGGCTTCTTCCCCGCCAATGCCCTCCCGAATGACGATGTGGAGGTCTACGCCAACGAGTCGAGGCTGGAGGTGCTGACAACCCTCCATTTCCTGCGCCAGCAGAAGGCGAAGCTATCGGACCGCCCCAACCGCTCTCTGGCTGACTTCGTCGCCCCCAAAGAGACGGGTTTGGAGGACTACGTCGGGCTCTTCGCCGTGACGGCCGGGCTCGGCGCGGATGAGGTTGCGCGGCTTTTCGAGGAGAAGCACGACGACTACAACGCCATCATGGTCAAGGCGCTAGCGGACCGACTCGCTGAGGCGTTCGCCGAGCGCATGCACGAGCGCGTCCGCAAGGAGCTTTGGGGCTACGCGGCGGACGAGAAGCTGGGAAGCGAAGCCCTGATCCGGGAGGAATATCGCGGTATCCGGCCCGCTCCCGGTTACCCCGCCTGCCCGGAGCACACCGAGAAGCGCACGCTGTGGGAGCTACTGGAGGTCGAGAGGAACGCCGGCATCACGCTCACCGAGAGCTGCGCGATGTCACCGGGCGCGGCCGTCAGCGGCTACTACTTCTCCCACCCCGAATCCACGTACTTCGGCGTGGCCGAGATAGGCCGGGATCAGGTTTCGGACTATGCCGAGCGCAAAGGCTTGATGCTAGAAGAGGCCGAGAAGTGGCTCGCCCCCAACCTCGGCTACGATCCTGAGCGGTAAGGTCGGGAACGTAGCCACCGTACGATCCTTCTCGAAGCGCACTTCTTCAAAGCCCAAGCTGGAGACGAAGGCGCGGATGCTGTTTTCGGCGTTCTGCTCGGCCTGATCGAGTATATCCTCACCGCGGGCGACCTCTTCTACCCTCTCAACCGCCGCGGCTCGGGTCTGCTCGACGAGCTCGTCGTCCGGCCTGAGGTTTAGAGGGCCGAAGTACTACCGATCGTAGACGCCGGTTGCCTACTCGTCGAGGCTGACGGAGAGGATCTCGGGCTCCGGAAGCCGGATGGTCACCGTCTCCCCTCTCACCCTCCGAAGATTGCAAGGCTCCTTTCGCCCGAAGCCCGAGACCTGAAGCCTTGTCTACCCCTGTATGTTGGTGCCGCGCCAGCGGGTGTGCGCACCGAGGCCGTCGACCTCGGGGAAATCCTCGCCCTTGCTGAGCTGGACGCGTACCGGTGGGAGCATGGTTCCGCGATCACAGACGAAGGTGCCGGAGAAGGGCGCCTTGTCGCCGGGCCTGTAGGTGTGACCGTAGGGCCTGTAGCGGGCGAGTATGTCCTCCAGGGAGCCCATCACAGCGTCACCGCCCACGCCTGGTTAAAGCCGGGGGTCCTCAGCAGGGCTTCGAGGACCCCCCCGGGGACGGGCTCGTCCACGGTGACGGCCATAGCGGCGCGGGAGCCAGGCTCGCCGCGTCCAACCGCCATGTTTCCGATGTTGATGCCGTGCTCGCCGAGGACGGTGCCGAGCTTCCCGATCATACCGGGCACGTCCTCGTTGCGGATAAAGAGCATATGCTTCTCGGGCACGATATCCATGTCGAAGCCCATGATCTCGACGAGCCGGGGCTGCATCCTGGGGCCCACCAGCGTCCCGCTGACCACGTTCTCCCCGCGCTCGCCCTCGAGCCGGAGGGCGACGAGGCTCGTGTAGTCGGCGCTCTCGGAGACGCGCGAGGTCTCAACTTTGAGGCCCCGAGCTCGCGCGAGCGCAGGCGTGTTGACGAAGTTGAGGGGCTCGAAGACCATCGGCTCGAGCAAACCCTTCTGGGCCGAGACGTCGAGGAGACGGGTGTCGTAGTCGGCGATCTCGCCTTTGTACTCGATCCTGAGTACGTTCCCCGGACGATCCGTGAGCTGGTAGAGCAGGCTCCCCAAGGCCTCGCAGAGCCCCGAGAACTGCGCCACGAACTCGGCCCCCTCGCCGACCGGCACGGGCGCGTTTATGGCGTGCATCGGCACCGCGCCCTGGAGCGCGGTCGCGACCTGCTCGGCGGCGGTGATTCCGGCCCGGTCTTGCGCCTCAGCAGTGCTCGCCCCGAGGTGCGGCGTCACCACGACGTTGGGGAGCGTGAAGAGCGGCGAATCGGTCGTGGGCTCTTCCTGGAAGACGTCGAGCGCGGCCCCGGCGATGGTCCCCTCCTTGAGCGCGTTGTACAGGGCCATCTCATCCACGATACCGCCACGCGCTACGTTTATGAGGTAGGCGGTCGGCTTCATCTTCTCCAGAGCACCGGCATCCACCATGCTGGCGGTTTGCGGTGTGCGGGGGACGTGCAGCGAGACGAAGTCGGAGTTCTGGAAGACCTCGTCCAACGTCTCGGCGCGCTCCACGTTCATCGAGCGCATCCGGTCCTCGGAGACGTACGGGTCGTAGGCTAGCACCCGCATCCCCATCCCGGTGGCGCCCCGCGCGACGATGGCCCCGACGTGCCCGAGACCCACGAGCCCCAGCGTCTTCTCCGAGACCTCGACGCCCTTGAAGTTGCTCCGCTTCCACTCGCCTTCGCGCAGGGAGCTGTCCGCGGCCGGGATGCGCCGCGCCGCGGCGAGCATAAGGCCCAAAGTGTGCTCGGCGGCGGCGACGGTGTTGCTCTCTGGGGCGTTGGCGACGAGGACGCCGCGCTTGGTAGCCGCCTCTATGTCTATGTTGTCCACCCCGATGCCGGCACGGCCGATAGCCTTGAGGTTCTCCGCCCGCTCTATGACATCGGCCGTGACCTTCGTCGCGCTGCGGATTATGAGACCGTCGTACTCGTCTATCCGCTTGAGCAGCTCCTCGGGCGAGAGACCCAGGAGAACGTCGACCTCAAGATCTTCCTTCAGCAGCTCCACGCCAGCGTCGGCGAGCTTCTCGGTTATGAGGACCTTCAAGCGGCTACCCCACTCTTCGAGAAGACGCGCTGGGCGGCGCCGACTCCCTTGCCAAGCTCTACGGAATGTCCGAGGGACTCGAGCGCAAGCTCCGCGGCGGCGATCGTGGCGATAATGTCGTAGGCGTCGAAGTAACCGCAGTGGCCGATGCGGAAGATCTTACCCGTCATCTCGCCCTGCCCGCCCGCGACCTGGATCCCGTGCTCCCTGAAGAGCATCTTGACGAACTGCTTGCCGTCTACGCCTTCGGGCACCCAGGCCGCCGTCACCGCCGAGTTCAGGTCCTCGTCAGGCCCGAACAGGTTGAGGCCCATACCCTTGACCCCGGCGCGGGCGGCCCGGCCCAAGAGGAGGTGGCGCTCGAAGACGTTCTCGACGCCCTCCTCCAGGAGCTGCTGCAACGCGATGTCGAGCTGGATAATGAGGCTGACCGCGGGCGTCCAGGCCGTCTGGACCGGCTCCTTGGCGTAGGCCTTCTTGGCCGCCGTCCAGTCGAAGTAGTAGCGGGGCATCGTGGACGTCTCGTGCGCCCGCATCGCACGCTCGGAGACGCTAACGAACCCGAGGCCGGGGGGCGTCATGAGCGCCTTCTGGCTGCCAGCCACCACCACATCCACGCCCCACTCATCCGTCCGCAGGGGGCACGCTCCCAGCCCGGAGACGGCGTCGACGATCGAAATCACGTTCTTCGTAGCCCTGGCGAAACCCTCGATGTTGTTGACGGTGGCCGTCGAGGTCTCGGAGAGGACGCAGACGGCGGCCTTTATCTCGGGATCGTCGGCGAGAGCCTGGGCGACCTCTTGGTTGTCCGCCTTCGCGCCCCAGTCGTAGACGAGCTCGGTGACCTCGAGGCCGAAGGCCCTGCCCATCTTGACCCAGCGGTTGCCGAAGTTCCCGTTGTTCACCGCGAGCACCTTGTCGCCAGGTGAGAAGAGGTTCTGGATCGCCCCCTCGAACGCCCCCGTCCCGCTCGCGGCACATGTGAAGACGTCGTTCTCGGTCAGAAAGACTTTCTTCAGGTTTTCGTTCACCCGCGTGAACACCTCGCCGAACTCCGGCGTCCGGTGGTGGATGATCGGCAACGCCCCAGCCGCCGAGACCTCCGGCGGTATAGGCGTCGGGCCGGGCGACATAAGACGGTACTTGTGCATCATAGGTAAACGACGTTCCTCTCTCAGCGCGTGCAACTCGCGCCTATTCTATTCACTATAGCTCCATATGGCTACATGATGGCGCAGGCACTTTACAAAGTGTTGCTTTCTCGTCCGTGCGAGCGGTCGGCGCCGCTAGGTCTACCGGCCTTGCAAGACCTCTACGGGGTTGCCCGCGCGCAAGACGCCCTTCCCGTCGTGGACCAGGTTTTGTCCGAAGAGAACCTTGTTCCCTTCCCGCCGGAACGTCGCCAGCGTGCGCAGGGGCTCCTTGGTTTTGGTTGCGGTTCTCTGATCGACGGTGGTGATCGCGCACCGCGCGCACGGCTTGACCACGCGGAGGGTTATGGGACCGATGCGCACCATCTTCCAGTTGTCCTCGGCGAAGGGTTCGCAGCCCCTCAAGACCAGGTTCGGACGGAAGCGGTTCATCGGCACGGTCTGCTCCAACCGGGTGTTCAGCTCGGCGAGGGAGGCCTCGGAGATCAAGAGAAACGGGAAGGCGTCAGCGAGGCTGACCTGATCCCCCACCCTCCCGTAATCCGGGTCCACCGGACGCGGCGATCTGTCCGGCAGATAGACGAGCGTGCAGCGCACGCCCAGGAACTCTCCGAACCAGCGGTCCGCCTCGCCGCCGAGCGGCGAGACCTCCACGAGGTCGTCCCACAATTGTGCGAGGTGGAGCTCACCGTCCGGAGGCCGAAACGGCACCTCCAGGGAGGGCATACCGGGTGCGTCCACAATGAGGCCGTCCGGCGCGAACCGGACCCTGATCTGGGCCATGCGCGGAAGTTGGCGCTGCGACATAAATCGGCCGGTCTCGTCGACGAGCATCCAGCGACGGTCGTGGCGCAGGCCACGCTCGTCCACCCTCCACTCCTCTACGGCTACGCCGCCGCAGGACTTGATGGGGTACACGTAGAGACCACTCAAGCGGATCCCCGACCCGTCGGCGCGGGAGACCTCGAGGTTCGGCGAAGCGTCAGCCAAACCCAGCTCCCTCGAGCGCGGGCAGCGCCGAGCGGGCGTAGCGGGCGGCGTAGCTGGCGCCGGTTGGCCTGGGCAGTTCGTACGGCTTCCTGCCTTCGAGCTCGCCGGCCTTGACACCGGTGCGGATACGGCCCTCCAGCAGGTCCATCCGGAGGGAGTCGCCACTGCGGAGACGCCCGATGACGCTCTCTCTCGCGGCCTCGGGCGAGACGAGTGAGATCCAAGTTTCTCGCGTCTCCCTGGGGGGTAGCCCATCGGTCATCACCGGGATGCTCCCTTCGAGCCCGCTCTCGCGCAGGGCCTCGGCGAGGCGGTCCAGACGCGAGAGGCCCGGTGCCCCACGCGGCCCGCAACCGCCGACGACGAGCAGGGAGCCGGGGGCGATGGATCCCCCCTCCACCGCTCGGGCGGCTGAATCCTCGGAGTAGTGAACCCGGCACTCCCCGGTGATCTCCTCGTCCGAGGCGGTTACCCGGCACAGGGCCTCCGTCCCGCTCGCCCGGCCTCGGACGAAGATCAGCCGCGACTCGTCCGACGTTGGAGGTGCGGGCGGCGCTGACGGCAGCACTTCCCGGAGCCCGCCTTCGACGGTCCGGGTTTCGTGGAGCGTCTGGCCTAGGTGCGCGAGTAGGCCGGCCACGCCGTGCTCCTCGAACCAGGGAGAGCCCGGCTCCGCGAGTAGCGTTGTCTCCGGCACGAGGATCCGGAGCATCTGGTCGAACCCCAGGGAGCCCAACTCCCGGGCGATGGCCGCGAGGTGGACTATCGTCTGCGGCCCGGCGCCCAAGGAGTAGGCCGCTCGCAAGGCGTTGGCTAAAGAGAAGTCCTCCACCAGTTTCCGGGGGCGCGCTCCGTCGTTCTCGGCGACCTCGACGACGAGCTCCGCGGGGTCCGCAGTGAGTGGCGCGAGGCCGAGACCGGCGAGCGCGGCGAAGAGGCTGGCGTCCGGGGGAGGGTGCGCGACCGTCGGTAAGTTCAGCCGCAGCGAGGCGAGCACGAGCCCGGCGAGATCCTCAGGCTCCTCGTCGGCTACGAGCAGGGCGTCGAGGCGCTCGTGGGAGCAGGAGATGTGGGCGGCGTCCGCGACCCACTCGCGCGCGAGGGCGATGCCACCCTTTGGGCGCGCGGAGGGAAGGATCGGCGGCACCGGCTCTCCACCCATCTCGCGGATCCGGTCCGCGAGGTCCGAGACGTCGGTGCTGAGGACGCCGATGCGCGGCGCGGGCACGGGCCCTTAAGTATCCAGCTTCTGCAGGATGAGCTCGCGTACCCGCCCGCCGTCGGCATTACCGCGGGTCGCCCGCATGACCTGGCCGATGAGAAACCCGATCACCTTCTGGTCGCCAGCGCGTACGCGCTCGGCCTCGTCGGGGTTGGCGGAGATGACCTCGTCCACGACCCCGCCGAGCTCGTCGGAGCCAACGGCGGCGAGCCCCTCGCGCTCGACGACGGCGGAGGGAGACTCGCCGGTATCGACGACGCGGTCGAGGACGTCTTTGGCCGCAGAGCGGGAGATGGTGCCCTCTCCGAGGAGCCCGATCAGGTCCGCCATCCGCTCCGGCGTCACCTTCGACTCGGAGATCCCGACCCCCGTCTCGTTCAGCCGGCCGCGCAGTTCGACCGTGATCCAGTTGGCCGCCTGTTTGGGATCGACGCCGGGCGCGCCGGCCACGTTCTCGTAGAAACGGGCCAGGTCCCCGTCGGCGACGAGCACTCCGGCGTCGTAGTCGGAGAGGCCGTACTGCTCAATGAAGCGCGCACGTATCTGGTCCGGAAGCTCGGGGAGGCGGCCCCCTATCTCGCGGACCCAGGCCGCGGTGATCTCCAGCGGCAGGAGGTCTGGCTCGGGGAAGTAGCGGTAGTCGTGGGCGTACTCCTTGCTCCTGAGCTCATGCACCTCGTCGTCGTCCGGGTCGTAGTGCAGCGTCGTCTGCTCAACGCGTCCCCCCGACTCCAGGATCCAGCGCTGGCGCTCGAGCTCGCGCGCGAGCCCCCGCTCGACGAAGCGGAAGGAGTTCATGTTCTTGAGCTCGGTCTTGGTGCCTAAAGAACCGTCGGGGTTACGGATGCTGACGTTGGCGTCGCAGCGGAGCTGTCCCTTCTCCATGTCGGCCTCGGAGACGCCGATGGCCCGCAGGATGTTCTTGAGGTGGTTGGCCGTGGCACGGGCCGCCTCGGGCGAAGGGATGTCCGGCTCGGTGACGATCTCCATGAGGGGCGTCCCGCCCCGGTTGAAGTCCACGAGCGAGCCGACCGAGCCGTGCATCCTGCCCGACTCCCCGACGTGGACGTTCTTGGCCGCGTCCTCCTCGAGGTGGAGCCTGGTGATGCCGACCCTGACGGTCTCCCCGTCGCCAAGGGGCACGTCGAGGTAGCCACCGGTGCAGATCGGGGCGTCGTACTGGGAAATCTGGTACCCCTTGGGTAGGTCCGGGTAGAAGTAGTTCTTTCGGGCGAAGATAGCGCGCTCCGCGATGTCGCAGTTGAGCGCGAGCCCCGCCATCACGCCGAGCTCGATAGCCTTCTCGTTGGTGGCCGGCAACGCCCCCGGGTGCCCGAGGCAGACCGGGCACGTATGCGTGTTCGGCGGCTCGCCGTAGGTAACCCGGCAGCCGCAGAACATCTTGGTCGTGGTCGCCAGGTGGGCGTGAAACTCCAGCCCTATGACCGCCTGGTAGGTCCGCTTCTCCTGCATTTCCAAGTGATAAGCCCCTCGCGTCCGACGCCTTCCATAACTATTCTAGCATCGCTCTATGCCCCCGCCGGATGCTAGAATGTTTTGAAACTATTATGCCAATTATGGAGAGAGAAGACGCTATCCTCGCGGATGAGAGGCCGCACCTGATCGTGTTGCGCGGTCCGAGCCTTGGGGACTTCTTCGCGCTCGAAGGGGATGCCCTGGTATTGGGGAGCGACCCGTTCCGGGCGGACGTGGTGGTCCGGGACGTCGAGGTCTCGCCCAAGCACGCCTGGATCGTCCGCGAGCCCGTGCGCGGGAGCTATGTCCTCAGAGACCTCGGCGCCGGCGAGGACACCGCCGTCAACGGGGAGGCCCTGGCGGGCGAGCGCCCGCTCTCGGACGGAGACAGGATCTTCGTGGGCGACTCGGTGCTCGAGTATTCCCACGGCGACCCGGTGAGGGCGGATTTCCACGGCGCCCTGCACCGCCTGGTCAGCCGGGACTACCTGACCGGCCTCCTCGTCAAGAACCGCTTCGACGTGGAGTTCGAGCACTCCCTGGAGGCGGCGTCCTCCGCTCGGCAACCGTTGAGCGTTCTCATGGCCGACATAGACAACCTGAAGAAGGTCAACGACGCCCACGGCCACCTCCTCGGCGAGTACGTCGTCGGCGAGATCGGGCGCATCATCGGCGAGCTGCACGACGATGAGAGCCGCCAGGCCACTCGCTTCGGCGGGGACGAGTACCAGACCATCCTGCCCGGCCTCTCTAAGGAGGAGGCCCTCGAGGTCGCCGAGGAGATACGGCGCCGCGTCGAAGACCACGTCTTCGAGGAGAGGGGCGTGTCCGTCCACCTGACGCTCTCTTTAGGCGTCGCGGCCTACCCCGAAAACGGCGAGACGCGCGCCGCCCTCACCCGCGCCGCCGACGAGGCCCTCTACCGCGCCAAGCGAGCTGGCGGGAACTCCGTCTGCGAGTAGCCATAGATTTCAAGTGACAAGCTAGTATGCTTTTTCTAGCAGCTGCTCTATGGTGTGTAAGTCTCTCGCTTTAATCTTCGATAATCTGTTCCTGTTATGGAGACGAGTTTTACGCCTGCCTTCCCATAGGCAGTCAAAGGGTCTATGAACTTATCTGTCCTTTGGTAGCGCATCAATGCCTTGTTTTCATGAGGTGTAATGTAGTTAGATCTTCCGTATCTACTCAGATACAAATGGAGCAGTTCCTCTCGTAAGTTTGTGTCTGCGCTCAAGTATCTTGCAAATAGATCAGCTGCAGCAATCTTTCTTGGATATTCATGATCCGCTGTGAGCTTTGGGGCTTGATCTCCAGAGTTCGGATGATGACTGTTTATCGCCTCGACAGATACTTTTTTGGTCCAACATTCGTTGGGGACGAGCAGGTACCATAACGCGGCACCGATCATGGTTTCAATAAATCTTCAATAAATCGTTTCTGATCTTCGGTAGTAGTCACGCTACGGTAGATAGGAGCGACGCTTTCGACGATATCTGCCAGTATGTCACAACGTTCTTTAAGTTTGGCTTCGCGCTGTTGTGCTCTACTACTCATACTGAAAGCGTCATTAGTTCTACTAGACGGTAGGCTTGAGCTCGAAGCGGAAGTCGGCGAGCTCCTCGACGGCGCGGGCTGCCCGCAGCAGCATGCTTTCAGTGAAGACGTCGCCCATGAGCTGGATGCCGACCGGGAGACCCTCGGAGAGGCCGCCGGGGACGCTTATCGCGGGTATGCCCGCGAGGCTCGCCGGGACGGCGCAGATGTCCTGCAAGTACATCGCGAGCGGGTCGCCCGTCTTGGCGCCCAGCTCGAACGCCACCGAGGGCGAGGTCGGTGAGAGCAGGACGTCGTAGCGCGAGAAGGCGGCCCGGAAGTCCTCGATCAACTTCGTGCGCACCTTCTGGGCCTGGGCGTAGTAGGCGTCGTAGTAGCCGGAGGAGAGGGCGTAGGTGCCGAGCATGATCCTGCGCTTCGCCTCCGCCCCAAAGCCCGCCTCGCGCGTCCTGCGGTACATCTCGTGCACGCCGTCCGCGGCGACGCG
>Ga0126306_10000087_pt1 | contig 29233 bp, 30 predicted proteins | sample Plot27_FD_92592 | JGI IMG/M metagenome (GOLD analysis project Ga0126306, IMG submission 92592) | Serpentine soil microbial communities from UC McLaughlin Reserve, CA, USA - Plot27 | ecosystem: Environmental > Terrestrial > Soil > Grasslands | place: USA: UC McLaughlin Reserve, Lake County... | reverse complement strand
GAGGGGTTCTTCAAGTACTGACGACGGTTCGCATCGGGATGCCGAGGCGGCGCGCGACCCAAGGGATCGTCGAGCCCTGGACGAGGACCGAGAAGGCAACGACGACGAAGACGATGTCGTAGACACGCTCGGCGTCGTCGACGGCAGCGACGAGCGCGAATGCGGCGAGGAGGATCGGGACCGCGCCGCGTAAGCCGCCCCAGACGATGAAGAGCCGCTCGTTCTGGCGCATGCTCACCGGCACGAGCAGCGGATAGACGGCGAGCGGTCGGGCGATCAGCGCCAGGATCACCGCCAGAGCGAGACCCTCGAGGAGGCGCGTGCTCGAGAGCAGGTTCGTGATGTCCATCGTCAGACCGAGCGCCGCGAAGACCACGACCTCCGCCAGGCTCGCGAGCGAGGTGTGGAACCGCTCGATCTCGTCACGGCGCGGCACGTCGGCGTCGCCGAGGAGCACCCCGGCCACGAAGACGGCGATGAAGCCCGATCCGTGCGCCGTCGCGGCGATCCCGTAGATGACGCCCGCGACTGCGAGCGACCGGAGCGGATAGAGGCCCGGGTTCGGAAGCGAGATCCGCAGCAGCGGCAGCATCGCGGCGGTGCCGAGCAGACCCACGACCAGTCCGACGGCCATCTCGACGGTGAACTCCTCGACGACGACCCAGAACGATCCGCCGTCCTGCGTCGCGAGCTCGATCATCCCGATCATCAGTGCGATTCCGACGGGATCGTTGACGCCTGACTCGCCCTCGAGGATCGTGCCGGCACGGCCGCGGATCTCCTTGTTCCCCAGCACGGAGAACATGACCGCCGGATCCGTGGGCGCCAGCGCGGCGCCAAGGATCCCGGCGATCGTCCAGGTGAAGTCGAAGAGGTAGTGCGCCGCGACCGCGATGATCGCGGCCGTCACGAAGGTGCCGAAGATCCCCAGCGTGAAGATCGGCACGGCCGCGACCCGGAAGCGGCGCCAGCCGACCAACGTCCCACCGTTGAAGAGGATCACGATGAGAGCGACGACGCCGATCCGTTCGACCTCGAGGATCGAGAGGCTCCCCGCGAGCGGGGGGAACATGTCGGAGGCGACGGCCGCGAGCAGGAGGAAGATCACGGGCTCGGGAACCGGGAAGCGCTCGCCCAGCTTGATCAGGAGCAGGGCGAGCAGGAGCCCACCAGCCACGACGAGCACGATGGCGCCGAAGGCGGTGAGCTCGTCCACGAAACGAGCCTAAATGGGGGGTGGGGATAACGGTTTCCTTACAGATCGCTAAGCCGGGTCACATTCAGGGTGGCGATACTTCAGCCACATGCGTTCCGCGCGTCTCATCCTGCTTGCGGCTGCGGCCGTCTTCTCACTCGCGATCGCGGTGGCTGCGTCGGGTGCGCGGCCCGGGCCGGTCGAGGACGGGACGCTGTCCGTCCGCGACGGCCGTGCCAGCCTTCAGCTGCGGCTGAAGGGCGGCGTGATCGGCAGGCTGGGCCGCGGCAAGCTCACGGTCGTCGATGCACTCGGCGACACGAGCACGGTCGTCGTCCGGGGTGCCGAGAAGGTGAGCTCGCCGAACGACCGGATGACCGTCTACACCGGCAGGAACATCAGGTTCCGGATCGCCGACGAGAAGAGGTTCGTCGTCAGGATCAACGCGTCGAAGATCAACCTCTCCGCGGTCGGGCGCGGCGAGGGCTGGCTCGACGGGTGGGGAAATCGCGCTGCTGGGGTCTATTTCGACGGCTCGTACTCGCTCAACGGATCCGCGTACAAGTCGATCCCGGACGAGCGGGATCCCATCCAGCTTTCGGCGCTGCCTTCCGGCGGCTGAGCGGCGGGGACTATCCTGAGAGGCGCGATGGCATCGCCCGACGCGCAAACGGTGCTCGTCGTCGAGGACGAGGCGTCGATCGCCTCGTTCGTGGCGATGTACCTGCGCAACGCCGGGTACGACGTCAAAGTCGCTCCGACCGGCCGCGAGGCCCTCACCGTGGCCGAGTCCCAGTCGCCGGCGCTCATCGTCCTCGACCTGATGCTGCCGGACATCGACGGGATCGAAGTGTGCAGGCGACTGCGACACACGTCCGACGTTCCGATCCTGATGCTGACGGCGCGAGACGAGGACGTCGACAAGATCGTCGGGCTCGAGGTGGGCGCCGACGACTACCTGACGAAGCCTTTCAACCCTCGTGAGCTCGTCGCCCGCGTGAAGTCGATCCTCCGCCGCTCGGCGCCAGAGCGGAAGGAGGCGAAGACGACGCAGATCCGTCACGGGCAGTTGCTCGTCGACTCCGGCCGCCGCGAGGTACAGGTCGACGGAAACGATGTGCAGCTCGCGCCCAAGGAGTTCGACCTCCTCTGGGAGCTGCTCGACCACAACGGTCTCGTGCTCACGCGCGACCAGCTGCTGGAGCGCGTCTGGGGGTACACGTTCGCGGGCGACACGCGCACCGTCGACGTCCACATCCGGCAGCTCCGGCGCAAGCTCGGGGACGCGTCACCGATCGTCACCGTTTGGGGGGTCGGGTACAAGGCGGCGCCCGCGAAGGACGCCTCCAAGGACACGGTCACCGCCTGACCGAATAGGCAATGGACATGTTCCGGTCGCTGCGCTTCCGCCTTCCGGCGTTCTTCCTTGCTGGCGCGGTGCTCGCCGGATTGATCTCGACGCTGATCGCCCTCGGGCTCTTCCAGGACTACACGGAGGACCGGCTCGTCGCCGAGCTTCGCCGTGAGGCGCGCGGGCTGTCGTCGCTCTACGCCGAGCAGGCGATCCGGGCGCAGGACACTGACCGGCCGTACTACGTCTCACCCTCCCGGCTCGAGAAGGCGAGCGGGAGCAAGCTCTTCTACGTCGGCCTCAGGATCGTCTTTCCCGGAACCACGGGGCTGCAGACGCTCCCGTTCAAGACGGTCGCCTGGAAGGACGGCAAGCCGAAGGTGTTCGAGTTCACGCCGCCCAACGCAAGCCGCGAGTACCTGGCTGTCGCGCATCCGGTTCGAGTCGACGGCCGTGTCTACGGCGCACTGGTCGCCGCGAAACCGAAGGCCGAGCTACGCGAGCGGTGGACGACGCTGATCGAGCGGCTCACGCTCGCCGGCTTCTTCGGGATCGTCGTCGCCGGGGCGCTCGCCTGGTACCTGTCCCGTCGCATCACGGAGCCCGTCCAGAAGCTTTCGCAGGCAGCCGACAACATCGCCGGCGGCCTGTACGAGGTTCCCGAGATCAACGCGAGCGGTGAGATCGGCCAGCTCGCGGAGCGCTTCCGGGAGATGGCGGCGCGGCTCCAAGAGGCGGAGGAGCTCGAGCGGAACTTCCTGATGACGGTCTCCCATGAGCTCCGCACTCCGCTGACGGCGATTCGCGGCCATGTCGAGGCGCTCCGCGAGGGCGTCGCGCAGGACGAGGAGACGCGGGAGGAGTCGCTGAACGTGATCGCCCACGAGGCGGGGCGGCTCGAGCGGCTCGTCGGCGACGTCCTCGACCTGGCCAAGCTCGACACGCGGCGCTTCACGCTGCTGCACGAGGAGGTCGACATGGGCCAGCTGCTCGAGCAGGCGTACAACGCGTTCGCCGAGGAGGCGCGGCGGCGCGACATCGACTACCGGCACGACATCGCCGCGAGGCCGGTGATCGTGGCCGACGGCGACCGCGTGCTCCAGATCATCTCGAACCTGCTCTCGAACGCCTTCCGATGGACGCCCGACGGCGGCCGCGTCGAGCTCCAGCTGGGCGCGGAGAACGGCAGCGTCTCCGTTGCGGTCGAGGATTCGGGGCCCGGGATCACGCCGGAGGAGCAGGAGCGGATCTTCCGGCCGTTCTGGACAAGGGACGGCACGGGCACCGGCCTCGGGCTCGCAATCGCGCGCGAGCTCGCCGTCGCGCACGGCGGCCGGATCCGCCTCAAGTCGGCTCCGGGCGAGGGGGCGCGATTCGAGCTCGTGCTCCCGGTGACGCCACGGAATGACGGCGGCTGAGCCGGCCGCCTCGGGCGGCTTGCTGGCGGCGATGCGGCCGCGGCAGTGGACGAAGAACCTCCTTCTCTATGCCGGGATCGTCTTCGCCGCGGAGCTGCACGACCCGGAGCGCTGGGTGCAGGCGACGGCGGCGTTCGTCGCCTACTGCCTGGCCTCGAGCGCCGCCTACATCTTCAACGACGTGCGGGACGCCGAGCGAGACAGGCTCCATCCGCTCAAGCGCCACCGACCGATCGCGAGCGGGCGAGTTCGCCCCGAGCGGGCCCTGAACGTCGCAGGGATCCTGGCGACTCTTGCCGTCGCCGTCGTCGCACCGCTCGGCTGGGGCTCGCTCGCATACATGGCTGGCTTCGTCGCGCTCCAGGCGGCCTATAGCTTTGGCCTGAAGAACCTCCCGCTGATCGACGTGATGGCGATCGCGGGGCTCTTCGTGATCAGGGCGGCGGCCGGCGCCGAGGCCGTCGACGTCCGGATCTCGCCCTGGCTGATCGTCTGCACGGCGCTGCTGGCGCTCTTTCTCGCGCTGGTCAAGCGTCGCGGCGAGCTGGCGACGACTGGCTTGGGGGCCGCGCGGCCGGTGCTCTCCGGCTACTCGCTGGAGCTCGTGGACCAGCTGGTCACGATCGTCGCCGCCTGCACAATTGTCGCGTACTCGCTCTACACGTTCGAGGCGCGGGAGGGCAGCGCGATGATGGCGACGATCCCGTTCGTCGTCTACGGGCTGTTCCGGTACATCGAGCTGATGCACCGGGAGGATCTCGGCGAGGAGCCCGAGAACGTGCTGCTCACGGACGTGCCCATTCTCGTCACCATCGCCGCCTGGGCGATCACGTCGGCTGCGATCCTGGCGCTGATCTAGCCGGCGCGGCGTTCCTGGGCGTCTTCCAGGCGATAGACGATCGCGCCGTTCGTCTGCTGGACGGCGGTCTCGATCGTGGAGAGCCGCTCGTCGACGCTCCTCCAACCTGATGAGATCAGGTCGACGAGCAGCGCGAGGTCGTCGACGCGCGCGTGGCGCTCGGCCAGCGTGTCCGTCTCGATGCGCTCGAGCCGGCGGATCGTCTGGCTAGCGAGGCCGCGAACCTCGGCGAGTTGGCGTGCGACCGGCAGCGCCTGCGCGCGGAACCCATCCTGGACCGCCTCGCCGATCTGCTGCGGGAGCGACGACTCGAGCCGCGCGGCGAGCTCCCCGAGCTCGATCATCTGCGCCCGCGCCCGGTCGAGCGCGGCGTCGACGTCGGCCTGCTGCGTGCGAGCCTCGGCGGCTGCTTCGAGCCGCTCGCGAGCCCGCTCGACGGCCGCGTAGTCCACGGGGCGACTGTAGCGTTGGCCCCGGATGGACACCTCGGCGCTGGAGTACGAGCTCCCGCCGGAGCTGATCGCCCAGCGGCCGGCGGAACGGCGGGACGAATCGCGGCTCCTCGTCTACGAGCGGGCAAGCGGCGAGGTGCGGCATCGGCGGTTCTCCGAGCTTCCCGAAGAGCTGGCGCCGGACGAGTTCGTCGTCGTCAACGAGACGCGGGTGATCCCGGCGCGGCTGCGACTGGAGCGACCGGGCGGGCGAGAGGCGGAAGTGCTGCTGCTCGAGCGCGTCGGCGCGAACGGGCTCTGGGAGGCGCTGGCGCGCCCCTCGCGCAGGCTCAAGCCGGGGCAGCGGTTGGGCCCCGTCGAGCTGCTCGAGCCGCTCGGCGAAGGTCGCTGGCGGTTGCGGCTCGAGGGCGAACCGGCCGGGGAGGCGCCGCTCCCTCCCTACATCAGGGAGTCGCTTGCGGATCCAAGCCGGTACCAGACGGTCTACGCGAGAGAGGAGGGCTCGGCAGCCGCTCCGACGGCCGGCCTCCACTTCACGCGGGAGCTGCTCGAGCGACTCGACATCGAGCGCGTGACCCTGCACGTCGGCCTCGACACCTTCCGGCCGGTCGAGTCCGCCACGCTCGAGGAGCACGAGATCCACACGGAGCGCTACTCGGTCGAGCGGGCGGCCTGGGAACGAATCCGGACGGCGGAACGCGTGCTCGCGGTGGGCACGACGACGACGCGGGTCCTCGAGACGCTTGCAAGTAACAGTCTGTTACAAGCGGCCGACCCGGCGCGCAATCCCGCCCCGGGAGCCGAGACGCCGGGCGGCTCGGAGGCAAGTAACAGTCTGTTACAAGGTCGCACTGGCCTGTACATCACGCCTGGGTTCGAGTTCAAGCGGGTCGATTCGCTGCTGACGAACTTCCACCTGCCCCGCTCGACGCTCCTCGCCCTCGTCATGGCCTTCGCCGGCATCGAGGAGACGCGGCGCCTCTACGAGCTGGCGATCGCCGAGGGGTACCGGTTCTACTCCTTCGGCGACGCGATGCTGATCCGGTGAGCTTCAGCGTCACTGCGACGGACGGCGCCGCCCGCGCCGGCGTGCTCCGGACCGCGCACGGCGAGGTCCCGACGCCCGCCTTCATGCCCGTCGGGACGAAGGCGACCGTCAAGACGCTCCACCCGGACGAGGTGCGCGAGACGGGTGCCGCGATCCTCCTCGGCAACGCTTACCACCTGCACTTCCGCCCCGGCGACGAGCTGATCGCCGAGTCCGGCGGGCTGCACCGCTTCATGGGCTGGGACGGTGCGATCCTGACCGACTCCGGCGGCTATCAGGTCTTCTCGCTTCGCGACACCATTCTCGAAGCGGACGACGAGGGCGTCACGTTTCGCTCCGTCTACGACGGCTCGCCCGTTCGCTTCACGCCCGAGTCCGTCGCCCGGATCCAGGCCAACCTCGGCTCCGACGTCGCGATGTGCCTGGACGTCTGCCCGCCGGCAGGCGTCCCGCGCGAGGAGCTCGACGACGCCGTCCGCAAGACGACTCTCTGGGCCCGGCGCCAGCGCGAGGCGTCGCGTGCGCCCGGGCAGCTCGTCTTCGGGATCACGCAGGGCGCCTCCGACCCCGAGCTCCGCCGCCGTTCGCTCGAGGAGATCACGAGCCTCGACTTCGACGGCTACGCACTCGGTGGCCTCTCCGTCGGCGAGCCGCGCGACCTCACGCTCGAAGCCACCGCCTGGGCCGGGCCTCTGCTTCCGGAGGCCAAGCCGCGTTACTTCATGGGCATCGGCGACGCAGCTGGAATCCTGGAGGTGATCGAGCGCGGGATCGACATGTTCGACTGCGTCCTCCCGACCCGAACCGCGCGAACCGGCTCCGCTCTGACCTGGGAAGGACGCCTGAACATGCGAAACGCACGTTTCGCGCGCGACGATCGCCCGCTCGACCAGCAGTGCGCCTGCCCCGCTTGCGACCGCTTCTCCCGCGCCTACATCCGCCACCTCGTGAACCAGCAGGAGGTGCTCGGAATTCGCTTACTCACGCTTCACAATCTTCGGTTCGTCCTGGACGTCACAGCAGGAGCAAGGGACGCGATCGAGAACGGCCGGCTGGCATCCTTCAAGGCCGAGTCCCTGGAGCGACTGCACACATTGGCCACATGACTGGATCACTCTAGGACGCGTAGCGTTGGAGCCGTTGATCTTTCTCGTCGCGCTTGGCGCGGTCTTCTGGTTTCTCCTCGTCCGCCCGCAGAGGAAGCGGCAGGCTCACCACAGGTCGATGCTGGCCGATCTGTCGACGGGTGACGAGGTGATCACCGCCGGCGGCGTCTTCGCCAAGGTGCGCACGATCGCCGACGACCACCTCGTCGTCGAGATCGCGCCTGGTACGGAGGTCCGTCTCGCCAGGGAAGCGGTCGCGAACGTGGTTTCAAAGCGCGAGGAGCCCGCCGCTGACACCGAAAAAACGCAGCTAACCTAAGGGGTCGCGGTGGCTACCAGACGCGGAAATCTCACCCTGCTCGGCTTCGTCCTCGCGGCGCTCATCGGCGTCGCGCTCCTCGCGATCCCGCAGTCGCCGCTGCATCGCGAGATCAAGCTCGGCCTCGACCTCCAGGGAGGCGTCGAGATCGTCTTGAAGGCGGTCCCGCCGAAGGGCCAGGAGATCACCGACGAGAACATGGACCTCGCGATCGAGGTCATCCGGAACCGCGTCGACGCCCTCGGCGTCGCCGAGCCGGAGATCCGCCAGCAGGGCGCGGACCAGATCTCGATCCAGCTCCCGGGCGTCGACGACCCCGAGAAGGCGAGCGAGCTGATCGGCAAGACCGCGCAGCTTTGGCTCTTCGACGTGAACGAGAACACGCTCGATCCGACACGGGACGAGAACGGGTTCCCGGTTCCGTCCGCGAACCGGTTCCAGCTGCTGAAGGAGCTCCAGCCCCGGGTGAGGGAGGGGCAGAGCCCCGAGTTCTACCTCGTCGACCCGAAGGCGAAAAAGGTCATCTCCGGCCCCGAGCACTCCGAGGAGCGGATTCGCCAGTCGTATCGGACGCGCACGGGCAAAGCGATCCCGAAGGGCCTTCAGATCTGGGGAATCCCACCGAAGTCGATCATCCTCACCTGCGGCGTCGGCGAGCGCTACTGCCCGGGTGTCAACGAGGCTCCTCCCACGCGCAACTACTACTACCTCTTCCGCTTCGATCCGCAGAACAAGGAGAACCCCGTCCCGGAGATGACAGGCTCCGACCTGAAGCTCGACGGGACACGTAACGACTTCAGCCAGACCGACGGCGCGATCGTCCTCATGGAGTTCACGGACGACGGCGGCGACAAGTTCCACGACGTCACCCGCGACATCGCCCAGCGGGGACAGCTGCTCTCCGGCCAGGTCGGCAAGGACCGGGCGCTCCAGGGATTCGCGATCGTTCTCGACCGGGAGATCAAGTCGGCGCCGACGATCGACTGGGACCGGAACCCGGACGGCATCGCCGGCGGCTCGGCGGAGATCACGGGAATCGGTGACGTCAGCGAGGCGAAGGACCTCGCGCTCGTCCTTCGCAGCGGCGCGCTTCCGTACGAGTTCGAGCAGGTCGACTTCACCCGCGTCTCGGCGACGCTTGGAAAGGAGTCGCTCGACCAGGCGATCACGGCTTCCCTGATCGGCCTCGCGGTCGTCGCGCTCTTCCTGCTCCTCGTCTACCGCTTCCTCGGCGTCATCGCGATCCTCGGGCTCGCCCTGAACGCGGTCTTCCTCTACGCCGTCCTGGTGCTCTTCGAGGTCACGCTCACCCTGCCGGGCTTCGCGGGAATGATCCTTGCGATCGGGGTCGCGGCCGACGCGAACATCGTCATTTTCGAACGCATCAAGGAGGAGGCGGCTGCCCGCAAGTCGGTGCGTGCCGCCATTGCGGCGGGCTACAAGAAGGGCTTCGCGACGATCGTCGACGCGAACGTGGTCACGGCGATCACGGCGCTCGTACTGTTCGCGGTCGCGACGGGAGGCGTGCGCGGATTCGCGTTCATGCTGCTCCTCGGCACCGTCATCTCGATCTTCACGGCAGTCTTCGCAACCCGCGCCTTCCTCGGGATGCTCGCCGGCTTCCGCTGGTTCGACAACCCGAAGTTCATGGGAGCCGAGCAGCAGACGATGGCCCGCTGGCAGATGTTCGACGCGGTCGGCAAGCGACGGATCTGGTTCGCGATCGCGGGCGTCCTAATCGCCGCGTCGATCGGCTCCCTGATCTTCAACGGGCTGAACCTCGGGATCGACTTCCGCGGCGGCACGGAGATCGAGTTTGCGTCCGAGCAAGCCGTCGACCCGGCGGACGTGACCGCCAAGATGCGCGAGGTCGACCAGTCCGACGCGGTCGTACAGGGGCGCGGGGACGAGGCGGCGGGCGGAGGCTTCGAGGAGTTCACCATCCGGACCGAGCCGCTCGAGCCGGCAGGTGTGCGCGAGATCACCGGGGTGGTCACCGAGGAGTTCAACGGCGTGCAGCAAGGGGTTCGAAACGTCTCGGCGAGCTTCTCGGATCAGATCCTCCGCGGCGCGATCTACGCGATCCTGATCTCGTTCGTCCTGATCACGATCTACATCTCGCTCCGCTTCCAGTGGCGGTTCGCGGTGCCGATCCTGCGGACGATCGTCAACGACGGCCTGATCGCGCTGGGGATCTACTCGTTCTCGGGCCGGGAGGTGAGCGCGGCAACCGTGGCCGCATTCCTGACCATCATCGGCTACTCGATCTACGACACGATTATCATCTTCGACCGCGTGCGCGAGAACCTGCCGATCATGCGGCGGTCCTCGATCAAGACGATCATCAACACCTCTCTGTGGGAGACCGTCCGCCGGTCGCTGGCGACAACCATCATCACCCTGCTCCCGGTCGGAGCGCTGTACCTCTTCGGCGGCGAGGTGCTGCAGGACTTCTCGTTCGCGATCCTGATCGGCATCGGGATCAGCGCGTTCTCCACGATCTTCATCGCCGCGCCGTTCCTCGCCGTACTGCTCGAGCGCGCTCCGGAGTACAAGGGCCGCAAGGCTCTCGACGACGAGCCTGTGGAACGGCCTACGGAGCTCGAGCCCGAGCCGGTTCCCGTCGGTGCAGCCGACGGGGGAGACGGCAGTGGGGACGGAGAAGTCGCCGCACCTATTCCGGCCCCCGCCAAGGCGCCGGGCTCCGACGCGTCGAAGCGCGAGCGCCGACGGCAGCGCCGCCGCGCTCGCCCTCATGGCCGAGCCAGATAGCAACGGCGCGGCCCGGGACCTCCTCGAGCGCATCGCGCTCGCCGCTGTCGGCGCCGCCGCGCTGACGGCGGAGCGGGCGGACGCACTCGCCGACGAGCTCGCCGACCGTGGAATGGTGCGCCGCGACGAGGCGCGGGCGCTAATCGAGGAGGTTTCCGCGCGCTGGCGCGGAGACGCGACTCGCCTCGGCGAGAAGGCGGGGACGACGCTCGACCGGCTCTTCCGCGAGCTCGGCCTGGTAACGAAGGACGACGTGGAGGAGCTCGAGCTCCGGGTCGCGCAGCTCGAGCACCGCCTGCGGCTTCTGGAGGACCCCGCCGAAAGGGGTTCCACGCCGCCCGTGCAACACTGATTACGTGCCCCTTCAAGCGCTACACGCCGGCTTCTGGCCCGCGATCACGCGGCGCCAGAGCGCACTCTCCTCCTCACCAAGGCTCTCCAGCCTTGGCTCGTCGGAGTCCGCCCTCTGGCTTGGTGCTCGCGACCCAGAAGCGGGGCAGCACCACTTGAAGGGGCACTGATGGCTCAGGCGCCTCCGCGAAGCCTGGGGCGCATCTCCGAGATCGCCCAGGTCGCCGTCCGGCACGGGTTCGGCTACTTCTTCCACCGCAACAAGTTGGCCGACCTCGTCGGCGAGGACGGCCAGGTCGTCAGCGACGTCCCGTCCGAGCGCGGGCGGCACTTGCGGGAGATGCTCGACGAGCTCGGCCCGACCTTCGTCAAGTTCGGCCAGCTCCTCTCGATGCGGCCCGACGTCCTGCCGCCGGACATCATCTCGGAGCTCCGTGGCCTCCAGGACGACGTCACGCCGTTCTCCTATGAGGAGGCCTCGCAGGTGATCGAGGAGAGCCTCGGCCAGCCCGTCGAGCGGCTGTTCCTGGAGTTCGACCCCGTGCCGATGGCGGCCGCCTCGATCGGACAGGTGCACGGCGCGGTCCTGCCGAACGGCCGCCGCGTTGCCGTCAAGGTGCAGCGGCCGGGAGCGCCGCGGCAGATCGAGGCCGACCTCAACCTCATGTACCAGGCGGCGCGGCTCGCGAAGGAGCGAGTACGCGCGCTCGACTTCATCGACGCACGAGGGCTCGTCGACGAGTTCGCGCGCGCCATCCGGCAGGAGCTCGACTACCGCCTCGAGGCCCGCAACGCCGAGACGTTTCGCAAGAACTTCGCCGGACACCCGCACGTCAAGGTTCCGCGCGTCTACTGGAGCTACACGCGGCCGCGCGTGCTCACGCTGGAGCACATCGACGGGACGCAGCTGGCCGACGCCGACACCCTCGAGTACAGCGTTGAGGACCGGAGGAGGCTCGCCGAGGTGCTCGCCGACACGTGGATGACGATGATCTTCCGCCACGGCTTCTTCCACGGAGATCCCCACCCGGCGAACGTCCTCGTCCTCGCGCCCGACCAGATCGGCCTCGTCGACTTCGGGCTCGCGGGCCGTTTGACCGACGAGGACGTCTCCAAGGCAACGCGCCTGTTCATCGACGTGGCGAACGAGAACATCGAGGCGCTGCCGAAACGGCTCGGCGATCTCGGCGTCCGGTACCCGCTCGAGCGCGAGGAGGAGTTCGTCGCCGAGCTCCGCGAGCTCTTCTACCGCTACTACGGATCGACGCTCGAGGAGATCGACCCTCTCCAGGTCGTGCGTGAGGTCTTCGGGATGATCTATCGCATGAACCTGCGTCTCCCGACCAGGTTCGTCCTGCTCGACCGCGCGATCGCCACGCTCGGCTCGGTGACCGTCGAGCTCTCGCCGGACTTCAACGTCTTCGAGGTCGCCAAGCCGTATGCCCGCAGCCTGATGATCGGCCGCTACACGCCGGGACGCGTAGCCGCACGCGCGCGCCGCGAGGGCTGGAACCTCGCGCGCATGGCTGCCGAAGTCCCGTACCAGTTGCACGACACCCTCGAGCAGTTCCGTGACGGCCAGATCGAGGTCGGCTTCGTCCACAAGAACCTCGACGACCTCATAGACCGGATCGTCCTGACCATGAACCGGCTGGTCATCGCCCTGGTCGTGTCCGCCGGCCTTGTCGCGTCGAGCCTGCTCGGGATCTTCGCGACCGGAGGTCCCGAGATTCTCGGGATCAACGCGCTGTCCGTCGTCGGCTTTCTGGTCTCGGGGATCCTCGGGTTCTGGCTCCTCTGGGGCGTTCTCCGCTCAGGGCGTCTTTGACGCTTCCCTCTTTCGAGGGACGCGCGACACACGGAAAACAACAGATAGTGGGGCAATGCGGCCCGGGCTCCCCCTGCCCTCATCTCTGCACGGCTCGACAACGTTCTCGATCGCGCTGCTCGGCGGTGTCGTCGCCTATGTCGCGCTCTTGCTCGGCGACGTCGGCGGCAGCGGCTATGACGCCCTGCGGGACGTCTTCTCCTACAACGCTCTCCTCCTCGTAGCTGCCCTCTTCTGTCTCGCTCGGCCGGTGTTCCGGTCCGACGCGCGACTGCCCTGGACACTCGTCGGTCTCGGCCTGCTGGCGTGGGTCATCGGCGACCTCTACTACGAGCTCGCGTTTGCGAACGCCGACGAGGTGCCTTTCCCGTCGCTCGCCGATGGGTTCTACCTCTTGCTGTATCCGCTGATGTATGCGGGGCTGGCGCTGCTCCTCTACAGCCGGCTCCAGGACATCCGCACCGACCTCTGGGTCGACGGAGTCATCGCCGCCCTCGCGATCGCAGCAGTCGGCGCGGCACTCGTCTTCGACGTCATCGTCGAGACCACGGGCGGCGATTTCTGGACTGTCTGGACGAACATGGCCTACGTCATCGCGGACCTCGGGCTGATCGGCGTGGTGACCTTCGTCCTCGCCATCACCGGGTGGCATCTCGACCGCTCGTGGATCTTCGTCCTCGTGGGCTGCTTCGTCTTCAGCGTCGCGGACACGGCCTACCTCTACGCCACGGCCACCGAGACCTACCAGGAGGGCGCGCTCATGGACGCCGGCTGGCTCGCCGGCATCGCGTTGATCGCGGTCGCCGCCTGGCAGCCACGCCGTCCGGTCGTGGCTGTTCGCGTGGACGGGTTCTGGGCTTTCGCACTGCCGACGGTCTTCGGCGCAGTCGCGCTCGGCTTGCTCGTCTACGACCACTTCATGCCCGTCAACACGATCGCACTCGTCCTCTCCGGAGCCGCTGTGGCGGGGGTGATCGTCCGCATGGTCGTCACTTTCAGGCGCAACGCACATCTGCTCGAGACGAGTCGGCACGATGCGGAGACCGACGAGCTGACCGGGCTTGCGAACCGACGACTGCTGCTCCATGACCTCGAGAACCGGATCGAGGCCAGGGTGCCGACGCTTCTGCTCATGTTCGACCTTGACGGCTTCAAGTCGTACAACGACGCCTTCGGCCACGGGGCGGGGGACGCGCTCCTCCACCGGCTGGCGCTGAAGCTTGGCGTGGCCGCCGAGCCCTATGGGCGCGCGTACCGCATGGGGGGCGACGAGTTCTGCGTCATCGCCGACGGTGACAACCTCGACCGGGGTCGGATCATCTCAGCCGCGCTCAGTGCGCTTCGCGACGAGGGCGACGGTTTTCAGATCAGCTCGGCGTACGGCGCGGCGATGCTGCCGGCCGAGGCGGCTGAGCTCTCCGAGGCGCTTCGGATCGCGGACACGCGGCTGTACGGCAACAAGGACAGCCGCCGCGCGTCGGCCGGCAAACAGACGCGCGAGGTGCTCCTCAGCGTCCTCACAGAGCGGGACGCGGACCTGCGCGGCCACCTCTCCGCGGTCGCAAGGCTCGCCAGGGCTGTGGGCGAGGCGCTCGACCTGCCCGACGCCGAGCTCCACGATCTGACGCTGACGGCCGAGCTGCACGACGTCGGCAAGCTTGCGATCCCGGACTCGATCCTCTCGAAGGACGGGCCGCTCACGGAGGACGAATGGGTCTTCGTCCACCGCCACACCGTTGTCGGCGAGCGGATCCTCGCCTCCGCACCCGCACTCGCCCGGATGTCGCGGCTCGTTCCCTCGACCCACGAGCGGCTTGACGGCATGAGTTACCCCGACGGCCTGTCGGGCGAGGAGCAGATCCCACTCCTCGCGCGGATCGTCTCCGCCTGCGACGCGTTCTACGCAATGATCGAGGCGCGGCCCTACAGGCCCGCCCTGAGCGAGGAAAGCGCGATCGCCGAGCTCCGCCGTTGCAGCGGCACCCATTTCGATCCGGCGGTCGTCGAAGCGCTCATCGAGGTCCGCGGCCGGGCCTTTCAGCTCGTCGCTTAAGGAGGCCTAGCGGAACGACGGCTGTGCCGCAGGGCAGCGTTGCTCGCCCGAGGACCGCGTGCTCAGTCGCGCCCGTATCCCATCGATACGAACGCTCCCTGCGTCCTTGCCCCTCGGATCGACCACCGCACCCCTGCGGCGAGCGACGTTCCACCAGGCCCTCGAGGCCGAGGCCGCTTCCGTCGGCTCTGGATTCTTCGTCGCAAATCTGCGCCAAAGGACACCTGTCGCCCTCCGGAGGCCGTTGCTAGCGTCGCCGGTATGACCAGCGCGCTGCTTCTCGCAGAACCGGAATCAGCGACGCGGGGCTTCCTCGAGCGCCACTTGCGGAAGGACGGGTTCGAGGTGCTGGAAGCCGTCGACGGGGAGGCGCTCGCGCTTGTGGAGCTTTCGCGACCGGACCTCGTTCTCGCCTCGGACTCGCTCGCCCTGGAGCTGTGCCGGCGGGTCTCCGACGTTCCGGTGATCGTGCTCGGCCGGCCCGACTCGGACGCCGTGGACCGCGTGCGCGCGTTCGCAGGAGGGTGCGACGACTATCTCGCGCGCCCGTTCCACTACGAGGAGCTGCTGGCGCGGATCCGGGCGGTCCTCCGCCGTGTCACCCCGCCCGAGCGCGACTACATCGAGGTGGGGGAGCTTCGGATCGATCGCGCCGCGAGGCGCGTCCTCGTCGCCGGGATGCCGGTCGTCCTCGCGGCCAAGGAGTACGACCTCCTCGTCAAACTGGCCGGCGACCCGACACGCGTGTTCACCAAGGAGGAACTGCTGCGCGACGTCTGGGGCTTCCGCTCGCTCGGCCGGACCCGGACTTTGGACTCCCACGCGTCCCGCCTGCGGCGAAAGCTCTCCGCCGCAGGCGGTGACTTCGTCAGAAACGTGTGGGGCGTGGGCTACTCGCTGCTGAACGACTCGGTGTAGCGGCTGAGCACGAAATCCCAGCCGGGGCCGTAGTTCGCGCGGCCCTCGGGGTCGTCCCAGCCGCGGTGCTCGAGGTCGACCCGAGTCTTGGTGCCCTCAGGCGTGAACCGGATCTCGAGCTCGGTTGGGCCGCGCTCCGGGTTCACGCGCCAGCGCACGAGGAACCGCTCGTGCGGCTCCCAGGCGAGGACGTCTGCCCACTCGGCCTCCTCGCCCTCCTCGCTCCGTTCGTACACTCGGCCGCCGACGCGCTCGTCGAAGACGATCTCGGCGACCTTGTCCTCGAAGATCGTGTGGCTTCTCGGCCACCAGCTCGTCGCATGCCGCGTGAAGGTCTCGAACGCGGTTTCCTGCGAGGCCTCCACCATGATCGTCTTGTTGATGGCCGCAAGCGCCTCCGTCGTTGTCATCCCTTGCTCCTTTCCCTCCGTTCGGCCTCGGCCTTGAAGTCGCCGAGCGCCTGATCCCAGAAGCGGTCGAAGTAGCTCCGGACGGCCGCGACGCCGTCCAGGTCGACGCGGTAGACGCGTCGCGTTCCTTCCGCCCGCTCGCGGACGAGGCCTGCGTCCTTCAACACCCGCAAGTGCTGAGAGACGGCCGGTCGGCTGACTGGGAGCTCACCAGCCAGTTCTCCGACGGCCATCGGCCTCCGGGCGAGCCGCTCGAAGATCGTTCGCCGAGTCGGGTCGCCTAGGGCGTTCATCGCTATTTCGTAAGCTTCCACTTACCGTAAGCGTACGCTTACGAGAAGTGGATGTCAAGCCTTGGCGTTCCCGCCTCCAGGTCGAGGAGCTGCCGCTTCCGCTCGAGCCCTCCGCCGTAGCCGACCAGGCTTCCGTTCGAGCCGACCACGCGGTGGCAGGGAAGCACGATGGGGATCGGGTTTCGGTTCATGATCGTCCCGACCGCACGGGCTGCTCGGGGGTTGCCGGCCTCCACGGCGAGCGACTTGTAGGTCGTGACCTCGCCGTACGGCACCTTCGCGAGGCGCTCGAGGATGTCGCGCGAGAAGCCTTCGCGGCCGCGGAGGTCGAGCGGCAAGTCGAAGTCGCGGCGGCGGCCCTCGAAGTACTCGTCGAGCTCGCGCCGCACGGGGTCGAGCTCGCGCGGCGCGCGCAGGACGCGCACGCCGAACGTCCGAGCGAGCGTCTCGGTCTCCCGGTCCGGCTCGGGATCGAACGAGATCCGGCAGAGCCCGCGCTCGGTGATGGCGAGGAGGAGCGGCCCAATCTGTGTGTCGGCGACGTCGAACGAGACGTCGACGAGCCCCGCCTCCGTCGCGGCTTCCCTGAAACGGCGGTCGAGTGCCTTTGGAACGGCGGTCATTGAAGCCTCCTTCGCAGGCGCCGCACCCCGGAGGAAGCGGCCTGGCGGGCAGCCTCCTCGCTGGAGCCGAGTGCGGTGCCGATGTCCGAGTAGGACAGGTCGTAGCCGTAGCGGAGCACGACCGCGGCGCGCTCCTTCTCCGGGAGCTCGTCCGCGAGATGCTCGATCTGCGCGTAGGTGGGCCGATCGTCCGTCGTCTCGCCGTCGAGCTCGGCAGCCGGCTCGGGGCGGCGTTTTCGGCCCTCGTCGACGGCGACCCGAGTTGCGATCGTGAAGACCCAGGCGCGCAGGTAGCGGCCATGCCGCAGGCTGTCGTAGCCGCGGAGCGCCCGGAGGAACGTCTCCTGGAACGCGTCCTCGGCCCGCTGCCGCCCGAGCAGGCGCACGAGGTGTACGAAGACGGCGTCGCGGTTCTCCGCGTAGAAGCGCTCGAACGGCGGGACGGTCATCGCTTCCATCATCCTCTTCAACGTGGGGGTCGCGGAGGGTGTGAGATGCGCGGTCGTCGGCCACGTTGAGTGGATCGACTTCGTCCGCGTGGAGCGGGTGCCGAAGCCGGGAGAGATCGTGACCGCGCTCGACGGTTGGGGCGAGGCCGCAGGGGGTGGGGCGATGGCTGCCCGGGAGCTCCTGCGGCTGGGCGCCGAAACGACGTTCTTCACCGCTCTCGGCCGCGACGATCTCGGTGTGCGAGCCGAGCATGAGCTGCGCAGGCACGGCCTGACGCTCGAGCTGGTGTTCAGGGACGCACCGCAGCGGCGCGGCTTCACCTTTCTCGACGAAGAGGGCGAACGAACGATCACCGTGGTGGGGGAGAAGCTCGTTTCGCACGCTGACGATCCCCTTGGCTGGGAGGGCCTCGAGTCGACGGACGGCGTTTACTTTTGCGGCGGCGATCCTGGTGCGCTCCGGCTCGCGAGGCGAGCGCGGGTGGTCGTCGCCACCGCGCGGGAGCTGCCCACGCTCGCTGAGGCCGGTGTCGAGCTCGACGCGCTCGTCCACTCGAGCCGGGACTCGAGTGAGCGCTACCGGCCGGGCGATCTCGACCCGCCGCCGAGGCTCGTCGCGACCACCGAGGGCGCCGCCGGCGGCCGCTTCACTGCTGATGGGGAAGAGGGTCGCTGGGCCGCTGCGCCTCTTCCTGGCCCACTGGCCGACGTGTACGGCGCCGGCGACTCCTTCGCCGCCGGCCTGACCTTTGCCCTCGCGGAGGGCCGCACTCCGCAGGAGGCCGTCAAGCTCGCTGCAGCCTCGGGCTCGCGCGCGATGACGAGACACGGAGCCGCTCGCGGCGGCGATTCGCTCGTCTGACAGAGTTCGCCCATGCCCGAGGATCACTTCGGCGAGCGAGTTGCCGAGCGCTACGACGAGTCGTCCCCAGAGATGTTCGACGCTGAAGTCGTCGACCCGACCGTCGACTTTCTCGCCGATCTGGCCGGAGAGGGCGCGGCGCTCGAGCTCGGCATCGGCACCGGCCGTATCGCGCTGCCCCTCTCCCAGCGCGGCATCCCGTTGCACGGGATCGACCTCTCGGGGGCGATGGTGGCGAGGCTGCGAGCCAAGCCCGGCGGCGATGCCATCCCCGTGGCGATCGGCGACTTCGCGACGACCACCGTCGAGGGGACGTTCACCGTCGCCTACCTCGTCTTCAACACGATCAACAACCTGACGACGCAGGAGGAGCAGGTCGCGTGCTTCCAGAACGTCGCCGCGCACCTCGAGCCGGGCGGCTGTTTCGTGATCGAGGTGGGCATTCCACAGCTCCAACGGCTCCCGGCCGGCGAGACGGTGCGCCCGTTCGACGTCAGCCCCCACCATCTCGGATTCGACGAGTACGACATCGCCTCGCAAGGGTTGATCTCCCATCACTACTGGCTGGTGGGCGGCGTGTGGGAGGCCGGGTCGACCCCGTTTCGCTACGTGTGGCCGGCCGAGCTCGACCTGATGGCGCGGCTCGCCGGCATGAGACTGCGCGAGCGCTGGAGCGGCTGGAAGCGCGAGCCGTTCACCAGCGAGAGCAGAAAGCATGTCTCCGTCTGGGACAGAACCGCTTCGTGACCTGACCGGTGGTGACGATCGACGATGTGCGAGCGCTGACGGCCGGTCTGCCCAGGTCGTACGAAGCCTCGGTGCGGGGCCGGGTCAAGTTTCGTGTCGGTCGGATCGTCTACCTGGCCTTCTCGCGTGACCAGACGGTGATGGGCTTCGCCTTCCCCAAGGAAGAGCGTGATGCGCTGATCCAGACCTGGCCCGAGAAGTTCATGCAGCCCGATCCGGGCGACCTCCGTTACAACTGGGTGCACGTCCGCCTGGACGCGATCGAGGAGCAGGAGCTGCTCGAGCTCGTCTTCGACGCCTGGCGGATGGTGGTGCCGAAGCAGCTCGCCGCCGCGTCGGACGAAGACCTGCGGCTCGGCCGAGTCGCGGACCTGTCCTGAGGTTCGCTGCCTTCGGCTAATCGTGGAGGACCTCGGCCAGCCATCGCCGGGCTTCCAGGACGAGCACGGCGTTCGTCTCCAGCGTGTAGTACGAGAGCGCCATCAGCGACTGAGAGAGCGCCAGGCCGCGAGCGCGAGCCCAGGTCGCGTCATCGACCGCCAGTGCGGCGCGGAAGGTCTTGCGGGACTCGCGGGAGAGCATCTTCCAAGCGACCATGACGTCGTAGGCGGGGTCGCCGACTCCGAGACAGCCGAAGTCGATCACGGCACTGAGGCAGCCGTCCACGGCAAGCAGGTTCCGTGCGTCGAGGTCTCCGTGGATCCAGACAGGCTTGCGCTCCCATTCGGGCGAGCGGAGAGCTGCTTCCCAGACGACGCTCACCGCACGGTCGTCGATCGCGCTGCCCAGGGAAGCAAACGCCGACCGGGTCGCCTCGTCCCGCTCCGCCAACGGCGCGCCGCGAAATGCGTTGTGCTCTCCGGGCGGCGGCCCGTCCGCCGGATCGATCCGCTGCAACGCCGCAACGAACCGCGCCAGGTCGCTCGCTGCCCGGGACAGATCGGTCAGACGCGCCGGGACGGCGTTCTCGCCCCTCAGCCAGCTATAGACGGACCACGGGAGGGGAAAGCCGTCGCCGGGCGCTCCCTTCGCGAGTGGAACCGGGACAGGGAGCGGGAGCAACGGCGCGAGCTTCGGCAGCCACCGGCGCTCCTTCTCCAGGACGATGCTGTCCCGCGGCCGGCGAGGAAGCCGGACGACCATGTCGTCGCCGAGCCGGTAAAGCGCATTGTCCGTGCCCATGGGGAGCACCGGTTCGATCGGAAGGTCAGCCCAGTGAGGGAACTGCTGGGTGAGCAGCCGCTCGACCAGAGCCGCATCGGTGTCCAGCTCGTCGGGGTGCATTTTTCTGTGAGGCATTGACGAAGTGGGAGACAGTGGTCTAAAGTGGGGGAAAGTGGGAGATTGCTGATGGCCCGGACATGCTGCTCGGAGAGTACGAACACACCATCGACGACAAGAACCGGCTCACCCTTCCGGCCCGGTTCAGAGACGCGTTGTCCGAGGGCGTCGTCGTGACGCGCGGCATGGACGGCTGCCTGTACGCGTACCCGCGGGCCGACTGGCAGGAGCGGTTCCAGTCTCGCGTCGCGGGTCTCGATCCGCTCAGCAGCGAGGGCCGCAAGCTGCAGCGCCACTTCTTCTCCGGCGCGGCCGAGGCGGAGCTGGATAAGCAGGGAAGGATCATGATTCCAGGAGCCCTGCTCCGCTACGCCGGCCTCGAGCGGGAAGTCGTTGTCGCCGGGATCCACGATCACCTCGAGATCTGGGATCGGGAGACCTGGCGGCGGGAGCTCAACGAGGTCGAAGGGAGTGCGGAGCATGTTGCCGAGCGTCTTGCAGCCAAGCGCGACTGATCACGTCCCCGTCCTCGCCGAGGAGGTTCGGCGCCTGCTCGACGTGCAGCCCGGGAACACGGTGATCGACGCGACCTTCGGGGCAGGCGGGCACGCCGCCGTGCTCGCCGAGGACCTGAAGGGCGAGGGCAAGTACGTCGCCATCGACAGGGATCCCAACGTCAAGCCGTACTTCGAGTCGTTCCGGCGCCGCGCCGGCGTCAAGACAAGGTTCCTGGCCGGGGACTTCGCCGACGTCCTGGAGCGGTTCGCCGACAACGGCCGCGGCGCCGACGCGATCCTCTTCGACCTCGGCGTCTCGAGCATGCAGCTCGACCGGCCCGAGCGCGGATTCTCGTACGCGGCCGATGCGCCGCTGGACATGCGCATGGACCCGACCGCGGACGTTTCGGCCCGCGAGCTCGTGAACGAGGCGAGCGAGCGCGAGCTGACGGAGATCTTCCGCTCGTACGGCGAGGAGCGCTATGCGCGGCAGATCGCGAAGCGCATCGTTCGTGAGCGGCGCGAGCATCCGTTCGAGACGACGGGCGAGCTCGTGGAGACGATCAAGGCCGCGATCCCGACGCCCGCCCGGTTCGGCGACGGGCATCCGGCCCGGCGGGTCTTCCAGGCGCTCCGGATCGCCGTCAACGACGAGCTGGGCGCTCTCGAGGCCGCCCTGCCCGCAGCGCTCGAGATGCTCGCACCGGGCGGCCGGATCGCCGTCATCAGCTTCCACTCGCTCGAGGACCGGATCGTCAAGCGGTTCTTCCGGGCGGAGGCACACGGCTGCACCTGCCCGCCGGACTTCCCGGTCTGCGTCTGCGGGAAGGAACCGTCGCTTCGCGTACTCACCCGGAAGGCCGTCCGGCCGAGCGCCCAGGAGATCGCGACGAACCCGCGCGCTGCGTCGGCGCGGCTCCGCGGAGCCGTCAAGAGCTAATGGCCGTCGCCGTCGCACGCGCTCGCCCGGCAGCGCGGCGGAAGCGTCGCGCCAAGGCCCAGCGGCGGACCGCCGGCGGTGCCGTCTGGATCGTCCTCGTCGGCGTCCTCCTCGCGGGGGTCGTGGCACTCAACGTTGCGGTGCTGCGGCTCAACCTCCAGTTCGACCAGCTCGCCCGCGACCGCGACAAGCTTCGCGCCGAGTCCGCCGAGCTCGCGTCCGAGCTCGCAACGCGTTCCGCGTCGGCGCGCACGAGCAGCCTCGCGCGGAACCGCCTCGGCTACCTGCCGGCCGACCCGGCTACGACGACCTATCTGGATCTCGGCGGGCCGTGAACCGGCGGCTGCCGAACCGCCGGATCAGGCTCCTGCTGGTCCTCTTCACGCTCGCCTTTGCTGGCCTCTTCGGCCGGGCCGTCTGGCTCCAGGCCGTGCACGCACGCGGGCTCGACCGGATCGCACAGGGCCAGCGCCACGCGACCGTCGCGGTGCCGGCGCCTCGAGGCGCGATGCTCGACCGGAACGGCGTACAGCTGGCGATCGGCCGGCGCGCCACGACCGTCTACGCAAACCCGAAGCACGTCGCCAACCCGCAGGCAGCGGCGATCGCCGCCGGCAAGGCGCTCCATCTCGATCCGGACAAGCTCTACGGGCCGCTGGCCGACCAGTCGCGCGGCTTCGTCTACGTCGCCCGAAAGGCCGACCCGAAGCGCGCCCACGCGCTGCAGCGCAAGGGCATCCAGGGCCTGGGCTTCTACTCCGAGGAGCGGCGCGTGTATCCGCAGGGGTCAGTCGGCGCCCATGTCCTCGGGTACGCGGGCGTCGACAACAAGGGCCTATCCGGCCTCGAGCTGGCGCTGGACGGGACGCTTGCCGGGCGTCCAGGGCGCGAGACCGTCGTCCGCGATCCGTTCGGCCGCGCGCTCGACGTCCTGCAGGCGACGCCGGCCGTCGAGGGTCATGACGCCCGCCTGACGCTCGATGCGACGCTGCAGGCGAATGCGGAGTCAGTTCTCCGCTCGACGGTGCGTCGCTGGGGCGCGCTGGCCGCGACCGCCGTGGTGCTCGACCCGCACGGCGGCGAGGTGCTCGCGCTGGCGGTCGAGCCGGGCTTCGACGCCAACCGCTTCCCGCAGACCTCCCGTGAGGTGCAGCGGAACCGCGCCGTCACGGACACGTACGAGCCGGGATCGACGCTGAAGGTGGTAACCGTTGCGGGCGCCCTCTCCGACGGGCTCGTGGAGCCGTCGACGGCGTTCACGCTGAAGCCGAAGATCCAGGTCGCCGACCGCGTCATCCAGGAGGCCTACCGCAAGGAGACGGAGCGCCTGACGGTTGCAGAGATCGTCTCGCACTCCTCGAACGTGGGGACCATCACGCTCGCCCAGCTTCTCGGCCGGGAGCGGCTGACCAAGTGGCTCGGCCGGTTCGGGTTCGGGAAGAAGACCGGCATCGACTTTCCGGGCGAGACGCAGGGGATCCTCCCGAGCTACTGGTCGGGCTCGACGATCGGAACGCTGCCGATCGGCCATGGCATCGCCGTCACGCCCGTGCAGATGGCGACCGCCTACGCCGCGGTCGCGAACGGGGGCGTCTGGAAGCAGCCGCATCTGGTCCTGTCGAATCGCGTGAAGCAGCGGCGCGTCATCTCGCGCGCGGTCTCCGAGCAGTTGATGGCGATGATGCGCGACGTCGTTCTCGAGGGCACCGGCACGGAGGCGGCGGTCGAGGGCTATCAGGTGGCGGGGAAGACGGGGACCGCGGCCAAGCCGGACCCGCGTGGCGGCTACTCGACCTCCCGCTACGTCGCCTCGTTCGTCGGCGTGGTGCCTGCGAGTGACCCGCGGCTCGTGATCCTCGTCACCGTCGACGAGCCGAGCACGATCTGGGGCGGCACCGTCGCGGCGCCGGCGTTCCAGCAGATCGCGCGCTTTGCCCTTCAGTACCTCGAGATCCCGCCCGACGCCGCCTCCTGAGCTAGCCTCCAGCCGATCGATGGATCTCGAGCGGCTGATCAGCGCGCTCGGACCCCTGGAGGTCCGCGGGGGCGCTCCGACGGACATCACCGACCTCGCCTACGACACGCGCGCGGTTCGCCCGGGCGCGCTCTTCTTCTGCGCCCCCGGCGAGACGGTCGACCGTCACGACCTCGCCGGCGAGGCCGTCGAGCGCGGCGCGGTTGCGCTCGTCGTCGAGCGTCCACTCGACCTGGACGTCCCGCAGCTGCTCGTGGACTCGGCCCGGGACGCGATGCCGGTCACGGCCGACGAGTTCTTCGAGCGGCCCACCGAGGAATTGCTGCTCGCCGGCGTCACCGGCACGAACGGGAAGACGACCACCGCGTACCTGCTCCACTCGATCTTCGACGCGGCCGGCATGCGCCCCGGCCTGATCGGGACGATCGAGTCGCGGGTCGGGGGCGAGTCGCGGCCCGCCGTGCGGACGACGCCGGAGTCGATCGACCTCCAGCGCACGTTCCGGGAGATGCTGGACGCCGGCGACCGCAGCGCCGTGATGGAGGCGACCTCGCACGGCTCCGTCCTCGGCCGCCTCGATCGTGTCCGGTTCAAGGCGCTCGCATTCACGAACCTGACGCAGGACCACCTCGACTTCCACGGCACGATGGACGAGTACTACGAGGCGAAACGGAGGCTCTTCACCGAGCACGAGCCGGCGCCGGCCGCGGCGATCAACGTGGGCGACGAGTGGGGACGGCGCCTGGCTGAGGAGCTTCGCGAGCTGGACCGCGCGCCGCTCCTCACCTTTGGGCTCACCGACGAGGCCGAGGTCTGCGAACGGCCCACGAGCCCGCTTCAGGGCCGCTTCAACCATGAGAACACGCTTGCCGCCGTTGCCCTGGCACGCCTCGTCGGCGTGCCCGAGGCGGCCATCGAGCAGGGCTTGGCGGAGGCGCCGAGCGTCCCAGGGCGCTTCGAGTCGGTCGATGAGGGTCAGCCGTTCTCGGTGATCGTCGACTACGCGCACACGCCCGACTCGCTTGCGAACGTCCTTCGGACCGCGCGCGATCTGGCGACCGGTCGCCTCATCTGCGTGTTCGGCTGCGGCGGCGACAGGGACCGCGGCAAGCGGCCGGAGATGGGGCGGATCGCTGCGGAGCTCGCGGACGTGCCGATCGTGACCTCGGACAATCCACGGAGTGAGGCTCCGCTCGCGATCATCGACGAGATCCTCGCCGGGATGAGCCCCGAGCCGGAGGTCGAGCCCGACCGCCGAGCCGCGATCGCCAAGGCGGTCGGTCTCGCGCGCGAGGGCGATGTCGTCGTCATCGCCGGAAAGGGCCACGAACAGGGGCAGGAGTTCGCCGACCGCAAGCTGCCGTTCGACGACCGGGAGGTCGCCCGGGAGGCGCTTCGGCGGCTGGGGGCTCCGGCGTGATCCCGCTTCCGGTTCGAGAGCTCGAGGGGCTCGGTCGGCTCGAGCCGACGGCCGAGAAGGTCACCGGCGTCCAGATCGACTCCCGCCGGATCGGGCCGGGCGATCTCTTCGTCGCGGTGCGTGGCGGAGTCGCCTACCTCGAGGAGGCGCGCAAGGCCGGCGCCGCCGCAACGCTCGTCCCGGACGACGACTTCGTCGCCATGGCCGCGATCGGGCGCGCCGTGCGCGATCGCAGCAGCGCCGACGTGGTCGGGATCACGGGCTCGACGGGCAAGACCTCGACGAAGGACATCCTCGCCGCGCTCGTTCGCCCCCACCGGAAGACGGTCGCCGCCGAGGCCAGCTATAACGCCGAGCTCGGCGTCCCGCTCACGCTCGCCCGACTGGAGCCCGACACCGAGGTCCTGATCGCCGAGCTCGCGATGCGCGGCTTCGGCCAGATCCGCGACCTCTGCGAGATCGCGCGGCCGACGCTCGGCGCGATTACGGCGGTCGGCCCCGTCCACCTCGAGTTCGTCGGCGACGTGGCCGGCGTGGCGCGGGCGAAGGCCGAGCTGCTCGACGCACTCCCGCCCCGAGCGGCCGCCGTGGTCCCGGCCGACGCCCGCGAGCTCGAGCCGTACCTCCGCGAGGATCTGAAGACGATTCGGGTCGGCGAGGATGTCCAGCTCCGCTCGTGGACGCACGGCCACCTCGAGGCAGAGGTTCTAGGCGAGCCTGTCTCGCTGAAGCTCCCGTTCCGCGAGCGACACCAGGCCGAGAACGCGCTCGTCGCGCTGGCCGTCTACGCCGCGCTCGGGCTCCCGCCCGCCAAGGCCCACGAGGGTGCGAGCCGGATCGAGCTCTCGGGCCTCCGCGGCGAAGAGATCGCCCTCGCGAACGGCGGGGTCCTCATCAACGACTGCTGGAACGCCAACCCGGCGTCGATGCGGGCTGCCCTTGCCGAGCTCGCAAAGCGGAACGGCGGCAGGCGGATCGCCGTCCTCGGCGGCATGGCCGAGCTGGGTTCCGAGGGATCGCACTACCACCGCGAGATCGGCGAGCTCCTAGGTCCCCTCGACCACGTGATCGCCGTCGGTGAGCTCGCCCGCGCATACGGCACGGGCGACTGGGTTGCGGACGCCGATCAAGCAGCGAGACGGCTTGCGGAGCTGCTCGAACCGGGCGACGTCGTGCTCGTCAAGGGCTCGCGCTCGGTAGGCCTCGAGGCCGTCGCACAGAAACTGACCAACTAATGGAACGAGTCCTCGCCGCGGGCCTGCTCGCAATGCTCATCTCGATCGTCGCGGGACCGAAGTTCATCGACTTCCTCCGCCGCAACGAGATGGGCCAGCACATCCGCGAGGAAGGCCCGGAGGGCCACAGGATCAAGCAGGGGACGCCGACCATGGGCGGCCTGTTGCTCGTCTTCTCGGCGACCGTCGCCTTCCTGACGCTGAGCCAGTACACGACAGAGGGACTGGCCGTCTTCGGCGTGATGCTCGGTTGCGCCGCCGTCGGGTTTGCGGACGACTACACGAAGCTCCGCCACCGCCGCTCGCTCGGCCTCGCCGGCCGGTGGAAGCTCGTCCTCCTGGCGGCGATCACGGTCGGGCTCGCGCTCGCCGTCGAGGACGTGAACGCGCCGAGTGAGATCTACGTCCCGGTCGTCGACTGGCGCTTCGGCCTGTCGCTCGGCTTCTACCTCCTGCTCTTCCTGATCGTGGCCGGGGCGGCGAACGGCGCGAACCTGACCGACGGGATCGATGGCCTCGCTGCCGGGATCGGGATCATCGCGCTGCTCACCTTCACGGCGATGAACGTCGTCGCCTATACGCGGTCGGGGCAGTTCCAGGCCGAGCAAGATCTGGCCTCACTGGACATGGCGATCCTGGGTGCAGCGCTGATCGGAGGCGCGATCGGGTTCCTCTGGTACAACGCATTCCCCGCCGAGGTGATCATGGGCGACACCGGTTCCATGGCGATCGGCGGCGCGATCGGGGCGTTCGCGGTCATGAGTCGCAGCGAGCTGCTTCTGCTCCTCATCGGCGGGATCTTCGTGATCGAGGCGCTGTCGGTGATCCTCCAGGTCGCGTCTTTCAAGTACTGGGGGCGCCGGATCTTCCTCATGGCGCCGATCCACCACCACTTCGAGATGAAGGCCTGGTCGGAGACGAAGATCATGGTGCGCTTCTGGATCGTCGCCGCGATCCTGTGTGGCGCCGCCTTCGCGCTCTACTACCGCTACTTCCCGGCCTTCCGCCCCGACCTCGTCGGATGACCGCGCTCGTCGTCGGCCTGGCTCGCTCGGGCCGGGCGGCCGCATTGGCGCTCGCGCGGCAGGGCGACCGCGTCGTGGTCGTGGACCGCTCCCCGGAGGCCGATGCCGGGAGGCTCGTCGAGGCCGGCGTCGAAGTCCACCTCGGAACCGAGGAGACCACGTTGCTGGAGGGAGTCGACGTCCTGATCAAGAGCCCCGGGGTGCCGTCGGAGGCACCCCTCGTCACCGCCGCCCGCGAGCGCGGCATTCCGGTCTGGAGCGAGATCGAGCTCGGCGGCCGCCTGCTGTCGACGCCGATCCTCGGTGTGACCGGGACGAACGGGAAGACGACGACGACCGCCCTTCTCGGCGAGATGCTTGCCGCGCCCGTGGCGGGGAACATCGGCCGAGCGCTGACCGAGCTCGACGACGGGGGACGCTGGATCGTGTGTGAGCTCTCGAGTTTCCAGCTGGAGGACATTCACCAGTTCCGGCCGCAGATTGCAGTGCTCCTGAACCTCGAGCCCGACCACCTGGACCGGCACGGGACCTGGGAGGCGTATCGCGACGCGAAGCTCCGGATCTTCGAGAACCAGGGGCCCGACGACGTGGCGGTCGTCCCTCGAGGGTTCGGCGAGATCCCGGGCCGCGCTCGGCGTGTCGAGTTCTCCGCCGACGACGACCTTCCGGCCGAGCCGCGAATCCCTGGAGAGCACAACCGCGAGAATGCCGCCGCTGCCGTGGTCGCCGCCCGTGAGGCGGGAGCCGGCGAGGAGCAGATCGCCGACGCGCTGCATGAGTTTCCGGGCGTGCCGCATCGCCTCGAGGAGGTCGCGGAGATCGGCGGCGTGCGCTTCGTCAACGATTCCAAAGCGACCAACGCCGCGGCGGCACGCCGCGCGATCGCGTCGTTCGAGGAGCCATTGCACGTCATCCTCGGCGGGCTCGGCAAGCACGAGAGCTACGACGGGCTCGCGGTCGACCTGCGAGCTCGCGGCGCCCGGGCGTATCTGATCGGAGCAGCGGCGGGCGAGCTGGCGGCTGCGATCGACGACTACGAGCTCTGCGGCGACCTCCCCACCGCGGTGCACGCCGCGGCCGACGCCGCGAAGCCGGGCGAGGTCGTCCTGCTCTCGCCCGCCTGCGCCAGCTACGACCAGTTCGACGACTTCGAGCAGCGGGGTGACGAGTTCCGCCGCCTCGTTGAGGAGCTCCGGTGAGGTTCCTCACGACCCTGGGGCGGCGCTGGCAAGGGAGGCAAGCCCGAGCCGCGCCGGACAGTGCAAAGAGGCACGGACAAGCGGGTCGGGCGAAGCATCCCGCAGCCAGCGTGGTCAGCCTTCGGTGGAGCCCGGCTCCGCCGGGCGGGAGCCGAAGGCGGCCAGGCTCGTGAGGAAGGGTCAGTTCGAGGGGCAGCTCCTGCTGCTGATCACCCTCGCGCTCGTCGCGTTCGGGCTCGTGATGGTCTTCAGCGCCACCTCCGGACAGGCGACGCTCGGGAACGGGGACGCCTCGTACTACCTGCGCAAGCAGGGTCTCTATGCGCTCGTCGGCGTCGTCCTGCTGGTGCTCCTTCGCCGGACGAGTTACCGAAGCCTGCGGCCGCTCGCGCCCACGCTGCTCGTCGGCAGCCTCGGCCTGCTCCTCGCCGTGCTCGCGATCGGGACGACCGTCAACGGCGCCAAGCGCTGGCTCCAGTTCGGCCCGGCGGTCTTCCAGCCGTCCGAGCTCGCAAAGCTCGCACTCGTCATCTGGCTCGCCGCCTACCTATCCCGGCACCCGGCGCCCCGGACGCTCGGCGAGCTCTTCAAGCCCATCGGGCTCGTC
>Ga0126306_10000086_pt1 | contig 29363 bp, 25 predicted proteins | sample Plot27_FD_92592 | JGI IMG/M metagenome (GOLD analysis project Ga0126306, IMG submission 92592) | Serpentine soil microbial communities from UC McLaughlin Reserve, CA, USA - Plot27 | ecosystem: Environmental > Terrestrial > Soil > Grasslands | place: USA: UC McLaughlin Reserve, Lake County... | reverse complement strand
CGTGCGCGTATGCGTGGGCCAGCCAGAAGACGACGGTCGTGACCGCCAGTAGCACCGCGACGCGTGTGGTGTCCTGCGGATACGCCTTTCCCCCGGCGACAAGTACGGAGAGAACGACGATCGTGCCATAGACGAACCCGCCCAGTCGCTCGGCTATCTCGGCGCGGCTAAACATCGAAAACCCCGTGGATGACGAGCGTGATCCCGCCGGCGATCAGGCCCGCGGCGAGCAGGCGCGCTGCCCAGCGGAGCGCGCGAGCGCGGCCGCCATCGGCCGCCTCGGCGGCCACCAGGCCCACGAGCGCGGCGATGCCGATGGCCATGGCGAGGACGCTCGGCAGCAGGCCACGGTCCGCTCCGGCGCTCAGGGCGAGGATGAGCAGGGCGGGGCGGGCGACCAGCGGGACGGCGATGGGCCCGAGCGCGGGCGGGCGGCGGAACAGATCGGCAATGCCCGCGACCACCGCGACGATCCCTGCCCCGGTTCGGAACGACGGGTCGCTCACGTCCAGGAGGTCGAGGAGGGGCGGTCCCAGGGCCGAGGCGGCCACGACCAGGAGTGCGCCCACCGCGCCACCGAGGAGCGCGAGTTTCACCGCGCCGCGTTCGGCGCTCGGGACCGCGAAGGCCGCCCGGACCGGGTTCAGGGCCAGGAGGAGGATCAGCGCCCACAGCCAGACGGCGGGCGTCTCGACGTCCGCGCCGTCCGAGCCTCCGCCCGCGCGGACGATCGCCTGGGTACGCAGCAGCGCGGCGAGCGCGTGCTGCTGGTCGTCCATGCGGGTGACGCCGTCGCGGAACCAGGCGCCCTCCACGCGGCTCGGGTTCTTCGCGCCCGCGGCCTCGTTCGCGTCGGACTGGGCGTCGACCGCGAGGCCGGCCATGCAGGTGGCCCGCTCCGCGATCGGCCCGCGCAGGTCGGCCAGGCGCGGGTCCGCGAGCGCCGTGTGCCACAGACCCGTCAGTCCCTCGCCCATCACGCCGTAGCCGCCTCCGCGCGGCTCGTGCGGTCCGCGCACGACCGCGCCCCACGGCCCGAGGCGCTGGCTGATCCAGCGCGTTTCGGTGCCGAACAGCTCCGCCTGGCCGCGGGCGTAGTCCACCTCGTCGCCGGTGAGCGGAGGGCGCCGCCGCTCCGGGAACCGCACCGTGGCGGCCAGCCCGTATGCCGCCCAGTGGTCCTCGATCGGCCACCGGTGGCCCTCCACGTCGTCGCGCTTCGCCGCGAGGTACGCGCCGATCCGGTCCGCGACCTCGCCCCATCCCTCGCCCGGGAAGGTCAGGTGGAGGCGGGCGAGCGCCCAGTAGGCCTCGCCCGTGTAGTACTTCGAGTACTCGCCCGGCACGGGCCGGTCGCGGATCGGGTCGTACGAGGCGAGCACCGCGCCGGATGGCTCGGTCTGCGCCACGAGGAAGCGACCGAGCCGGCGCATCAGCCGGTCGTAACGCCGCTCGCCGGTCGCCTCGCGCCGGATGTCGAGGCCGGCCAGGAAGAGCGCGGCCGCGCCGGTGGAGATGTCGCCCCCCAGGAAGACCGTGGTCCAGTCGTCCCGGGTGGTCAGTCTGTCGAGCGTCCAGGCGGTGCCGCGGTCGGCGCTGTCGCGCGCGCGCGGCAGCCCGGCTGCCGCCGCCTGGTAGAGGCCCATCACCGCGCCGGCGTGACGCACGACGTTGTACTCCGGCTTCGCCCTGTCCGTGTCCGCGTCGTAGTCGTACAACCAGCTCCCGTCGGCGTGCTGGTTGCGGGCGAACCAGTCCACGGCCCCCTGCGCCGAGGCGCGCAGTTGGGCGGTGGTGACGGTGGGGCAGCGCTCGGGCGGGGCGGCAATCCCGAACACGAAGACGAGGCCCAGCGCCAGCGTCGCGCCGGCGCGCACGACCCGGGTGAGCGGGCTCATGCGGCTCGCGCCCGCCGGACGGCCGGCAGCAGCAGGGTGGGCAGCGCGAACCAGGCCGTCAGCGGAAGCCGGCTGAGCGCGAACGCCACCGCGGGCCGGCCGCGGATCGTGGTGCCGTCCCTGTCCACCACCTCGGGGGTCGACCCCGGGGCGGCCGGCTCAACGCGGAAGCGCGCGAGCCAGTCGAGCGCGCCGACAACACGCGCGAGCGGTGCACGCGGGTCGATGCGCAGGACCCGGTCGCGCGTGGACGGCACCGCCCAGATCAGGAGCACGGCGATCCCGAGGAACGAGAACACCTGCACCGACGCGGACGCCTCGATCGTCAGGTGGAAGATCGCCGCCACCCAGACAGCTGCGTAGCGAGTGCGCCGCGACCACAGACCGAGCGCGATGAACAGCTCGGTGAGCACTATCACCTTGGCCGCCCCGGTGTGGAAGTCGCGGTCGGTGAGGACCGACAGGGCCCAGTCCGGCAGCGGGTGGAGGTCCGCGCGGTCGTGCAGCACGCGCTGCCACGTGACGGTCCCGCCGAACCAGTCGGGGTCGAGCAGCTTGCTGAGCCCGGACGCCCCGTACACCGCCGCGCACTCGAACCGCAGCAGCCACAGCGGCCACGCCGGGCCGGCCTGCGCAGCGGGCGCCACCGCGAGGATGCCGAGCACGATCACGAGGTACGCGCGGTTGTTGTGGAAGTGGGTGGTGGAGAGGAAGACGTTGTAGGCCACCACCGCGAACGTGGTGACGGTCGCGACACGCGTGAGTGCCGCCAGCCGCATGAGTGCGCCGGCCGACATGGCCACGGCGGCGACCGCGCCGAGCCACAGCACGCCGATGTAGGCGCCCTCCGGCAGCTCCGGGTACCAGGAGGCGTACGGCTCGTGGAACACGTCCTGGTACGTGCGTCCGTGGAGCGAGTCGGACAGGAACGGCGCCAGGTGGAGCAGCACGATGGGGCCCACCAGCACGCGCAGCAGCGAGAGCGCGCGTAGGCTCACCTCGCGGCCGAGCAGCTCGTCGAGGCGCGCCAAGACGCCCGCGCCCCGGAGCGGAGCGGTTGCCGCGGGTGCGCTCACCGCGACATCTCCCTCACGGGGCTGCGGAAGACCTCCACGCGCGGCGGGTCGTCGTTGTGCCACGCCGTGACGCGCGCCTCGAGGTACCGGGTCGCGTGGTCGCGCGGGGTGTTCGCCGCCACCCAGTCGAGCGCCGCGCGGAGGAACGCCAGCTGGTTGTCGAGCCCCGCGTCGGCGTGGTGACGGAAGCTGGGGTGACTGAGGCCGCGCTCGGTCACGAGCTCGTCCCAGCTGTATCCGTCCCACGGGATCTCGACAGGAACGCGTCGCTCGTCGGCCGTTACGCGCACCACGTCGGCGCGCCACGTGCTCGACTCCGGAAACATCTGGAACGCGAACTCCTTGTGGTCCGCCGAATAGCCCCGGGCGATGAACCCGAGCTGAAGCAGCACCACGCCGAGCACGATCACGCGCCGGCCGATGACCCTCACCCTCGGCACCACGCGCTTTAGGAGCTACGCGCCGGCCGTCCGGACACGGCCCACGCGCGCGCCTCGAGCTCGAACGGCTCCTCGCCCACCCCGAGCCGCCGGCGAAGCGCCTCGCGCAGTGCGGCGCGCGCATCGGCGTCGAGCGCGGTGCAGAAGGCGCCTGAGGGTGCGATGCCTTGGACGAACGGCGACCAGAGATCCTCGAACGAGGAGTAGCTGGCGCGCACGACGAGCGACCCGGATTGCACGTTCTCGAGGCCGGCCGATTGCCACAGCCCCTCCAGCTCGGGCTGAGAGCACCACCGCATGACCACGCCCTCGTCGGCGGCCGCGCCCCGCTCGGGTTCGACCTCGCGAGCGGCATCCCAGAACGCGCGGAGGAGGGTCATCTCGCCGGCGTAGTCCCAGACACACGAGGCGACGACGCCACCGGTGCGCGCGACGCGCGCCATCTCACGAACGCCGCGCTCAGCGTCCTGCATGAAATTGACCACGAGCTGCGACAGGACGGCGTCGAACTCGCCGTCGCCGAACGGCAGCGATTCCGCACTTGCGCGCTCGACCCGCGCGCCGGGCAGCCGCGCGCGGCACGCCTCCACGAACGGCTCCGACGGCTCGGCGGCGGCCACGCGACCCTCACCGAGCCGGCGGGCGAGCTCGGCTGCGAGCGCACCCGGCCCCGAGCCGACGTCGAGCGCGGTGTTCCCGGACTCGACGCCGGCGAAGTCCGTGAGCGCCGCCGCCAGCGTGGGGGCGTACCGTCCGATGTGGCGGTCGTACGCCTCCGCGGACGCGTGAAAGGTCTCAGCGCCGGGCATCGCGTCGCAGCCTACTCGCACACCGACCCCCCGTTTGGGCCGTGAGCGCGGACGGGTACCCCAGTCCCGTGCGGGCGATCGCCGTCCTCCTCGCCGCCTGCGTGGTCGCGCTCTCCGCCACGGGGACCGCGCGCGCGGACGGTGGCGTGTACGTCGCGCTCGGTGACTCGTACACGTCGGGGCCGCTGATCCCGAACCAATACGGCGAGCCGATCGACTGCGCGCGCTCGGACCACAACTATCCGTCGCTCGTGGCCCAGGCGTTCACGGTCACCACGTTCGTCGACGTGAGCTGCGGCAGCGCCCAAGACGAAGCACATGACGGAGCCGCAGACGGACCTGCCGCTCGGCGGCACCAACCCGCCGCAGTTCAACGCGCTGCGGCCGGACGCGACGCTCGTTAGCGTCGGCATCGGCGGCAACGACGCCGGGCTCGTCGGCGTGGCCGAGAAGTGCGCCCAGCTCGGCGCCACCAACCCGACCGGGCACGCCTGCCGCGACTACTGGGCGCCCGGCGGCAACGACCAGGTCGCGGCCAAGATCGAGGAGACCAAGCCGAAGATCGCGGCGGTGCTCCAGGGCATCCACCAGCGCTCACCGGGGGCGCGCGTGGCGATCGTCGGCTATCCGGACCCGCTGCCGAAGAACGGCGACAGCTGCTGGCCGATGGTGCCGCTCAGCCCGGACGACATCAAGTACATCGACGAGCTCCTGATCCGCATCAACGCGATGATCAGGGAGCAGGCCGGGCTGAACGGCGCCGAGTACATCGACACGTACGCGGACAGCACGGGCCACGACGTCTGCAAGCTTCCGCCGGACCGCTGGTTCGAGGGGCTCGTGCCCACCGAGCCGGCGTACCCGCTGCACCCGGACGCCAAGGGAGAGGCGAGCATGGCGCGCTCGGCGATCGCCCAGCTCGGCGGCAACCCCGCTGTCGTCCCCACCGGAGGCGCCGGCCAGGAGGTCGAGGGGCGCCGCGGCGCCCAGTGTCTCGCCGCCCACCCGCGCGTCGGGCGACGGGGCGTGGGCCGGGTGCGCCTCGGGCTCACCCGGCGCGGGCTCGCGAGGCGCGTCAGGGTCGCGCCCGCGCGCAGGTCGCGGCTCGCGTGGATCTGGTGCACGAGGGGTGGAACCGGCCGGGTCGCGGCCGTGTTCTCGAAGCGCTCGTCCCGCGCGCGCGTCGAGATGATCATCACGACGGCGCCCGCGAAGGCGTTCCGGCAGAGCTACCCCCATCGCCAGTCGCTGGGACCGGGACTGTTCCGAAGCTCGCCACGGAGCAACCGGCTCCTCTACAAGCGCCGCGGACGAGTGCTGTTCGTCGCGGTCATGCGGACGGGCCTGTTCCGGCTGCCTAAACGTCTAGGCCGCGATTTCAGGCTGGCGCTCGGCTAGCGGGCAGGGCTATGCTCGCCCGGCCCCATGGGACTCGCACTCCCCAGGCCGGTGGCCGTACTCGCCTGCACGGTCGCACTCGCCTCCGCGGTCGCACTGGTCGCTCTCGGGGCCGGTACCGCGCTCGCTGCCAAGCAGCAGACCGCGCGGTCCGCGCTCAAGTCTCTCGTGACGCACACCAGCCGGCTGCCCGCTGCGTCTGCTCCGGCCGCGAAGCGCAAGGCGCTCGTGCGCCTGGCCCGGCACGCCCGCCGTTCGGCGAAGCGCCGGCCGTGCGCCGCGGTCCGCGACCTGGCCCGCTTCCGTCGCGTCGTTCGCGGCATTCGAGTGAAGACGGGCAGCCGGAAGCTCCGCCGCGCCGGCCAGCGACTGGGCGCGCTGGGGCCGGCGTCGCTCACGGCCAGCAGGCTGCTGCTCGGGAGCAGGCGAACGCGCCGCTGCGGCGGTGGACTTAGCGCGACAACCCGCGACGCGCCCAAGGTCCGGGTCGTCGCTTCCGATTCCAGACGGCTGAGGGTCCGAGTCACCCTGCCGGAGCTCCATTTCGCCGCGCGCCAGGCCGGGGGCAAGACGTGGACCAAGCTCGGCCTCCGCAGCTCGGACGCTCCGGGGCCGCCGGGCACTCCGGCGATCCCGGTCGTGAGCGACTTCCTCGCGGTGCCGGATGGCGCGCACATGCGGCTGAAGACGAACGACGTCGACACGGTGGTCGTGGATGGGGTCGACGTGTTCCCGGCACAACCCGACCCGGTCGACGACGTCACCGCGCCCCCCGACTTCCACGCCCCTCCTTTCGCCTCGGCGCCGTTCCAGCTGAACCGCCGCGCCTACAGCCGCGACCGCGCCTACCCGGCGAAGTCTGTCGACGCCGACTCCCTCGGCCGCATGCGCGACCTCAACCTCGGCGCCCTTCAGATCGCCGCGGCGCAGTACAACCCGGATTCCAAGAGGCTCGCGATCGTCAAGTCGGTGGACGTCACGATCACCTTCACCGGCGGTTCCCACCGCTTCAGCGACGAGCTGTCGAGCCCGTGGGAGCAGGGCCAGCGCCGTCTCGCCGGCGGCCTCTTGAACAGCGACGCCATCAGCATCTCCCCTGACCGCTTCTTCCCGTGGCGCTGCGGCGAGGAGATGATGGTCATCACCAATCCCGCGACGCTCGCGGAGGCGAACACGTTCGCGACGGCGCGCAACGCAGCCGGAATCCGGACGCGCGTCTTCCAGACGGGCACTGGCCCCGGCTTCGTCGGGACGACTCCGACAGACATCCAGACGTTCATCCGCAGCCACGTGGACGACACCGGGTGCATCCGCCCGGGGTACGTCGCGATTCTGGGCGATGACGAGCTCGTTCCGACGTTCCCGGGCATCGGCGGAATCGAGTCCGACCTCGAGTACTCGCTCGCGAACGGCTCGGACGAGATGCCCGACATCGCGGTGGGGAGAATCACCGGGGACACTCCGGCCCAGGTCGGCACCGCGATCGACAAGATCATCGCCTACGAGAACTCACCGCCCGACGGGGAATGGCTCCGCCGCGCGACGATCGCCGCGGAGTTTCAGGACGACGAGGCGCCGGACGAGAACGAGGACCGCACCTTCATCCTCTTCGCCGAGGTGCTGCGGAACGGGCTGCGGGCGCCGTTCGTCCGTACCGACCGGGTCTACGCCACCTACCCGATAGGCGCGGTCGACCCGCACGGGTTCCGGACGGGCGAACCGCTGCCGGCGGAGCTCAGGAAGCCGGAATTCGCCTGGGACGGCGACACGGCCGACATCGCGGCCGACTGGAACGAGGGCCGCTTCATGATGGTGCACCGCGACCACGGCTGGCCCGAGGGATGGGACAACCCACGTTTCTCCAGCGATGACGTCGCCGCCGTGACGAACGGCGCCGAGCTGCCGGTCGTGCTGAGCATCAACTGCTCGAGCGGCGCGTTCCAGGACAGTGACAACTCCTTCGTCGGCGCGGCGCTCGCGAACCCGCACGGCGGCGCCGTCGGTGCATTCGGCGACACGGAGGTCTCGCCGACCGATCACAACACGCAGATCGCCTGGGGCTTTGCCGACGCTTTGATCCCGCGAGTTCTCCCCAGCGAGGGCCCGGCGACTCGTCAGCGCGCCGGGGACGCTCTCATCCACGGAAAGGCCCGACTCGCCGGCATCTGGCCGCCCTCGGGCCCCGGCATCGCCGGCGGCGACGGCGGTACGCGCGCCGAGCTCTATCTGTGGCACTGGTTCGGCGACCCGACGATGCAGATGTGGGGGGGCGAGCCGCCCGAGATCCCGGATCCGAGCCGCTTCGACGCCGAGTTCGTGCGCGAGATCGGGCCGCTGCCACCCGACCCGCCGCCGTACTGGGTCTCGGTGAGCCTGCCGGCCGAGTTCACCGGCCAGGTGTTCAGCGTCCTCCGCAACGGCGAGGTGATCGGCAAGGCAATCGCGGACGGCGGCAGGGCAAACATCCCGGCGACGCTCGCGGACGGCTCGGACTCGCCGGGCCAGCTACAGGTCGCGTTCGAGGCGGACGGGTCGCCGCCGGCGACGCTCGACGTCAGGAACGAGCCGCCGCGGCGAGCGACGTCCATTACGCAGGCGTGCTCCGGAGGCAACCTGGCAAAGGACCCGATCGTCGTGGACGGCAGCCTGTCGGGCGCGCCCACCGGCTCGCTTGTGACGGTGACCTACCAGCACGAGCAGGGGCGCACCGAGACCGTGCAGGACACGACCGACGCTCAGGGGAACTTCAACACCTCGCTGGTGACCAACCAGGCGGGCAAATGGACGATGACGGCGCGCTACGCCGGAACCGACGAATACGAACCCTCGGAGGGCACACCGTGCGAGATCGCGCCCGGCTGACGACACTCGTCGCCGCCATTCTCCTGCTGACGCTCGCCGCCGGCGGCGGTGAGGCGTTCGCCGCGAAGAAGCCCACCGCGAAGTCGGCCCTCAAGACGCTCGTCAAGCAGACCGGCAGGCTGCCCGCGTCCGCGGCTCCGGCGGCGAAGCGGCGCACGCTGAAGCGCCTCGCGGTGCACGCGCGCCGGTCGGCGCGCCGGAAGCCGTGCGCCTCGGTGCACGACCTGAACGTCTACCGGCGCGTCCTGGGCAGCGTGAAGGTGAAGAAGAAGCGCGGTCGCGCGACGCGGCGGCTCCTGGTGCTTGGCCCGGCTTCGCTCGACGCCAGCCGGCTGCTGCTCGCGAGCAGGAAGACGAAGCGCTGCGGCGGCGGCTCGAAGGCGCGCCCGGGCGACCACCCGAAGGTGAGGGTGGTCGGGAGCGACGGCCGCAGGCTCCGCGTCCGGGTCCAGATGCCCGAGGTGGGCTTCTCGCCCGCTCAGGGCGGCGGCAAGACATGGACCGAGCTCTCGTTGCCGAACAGCGACTCGCCGAGCAAGCCCGGCACCCCCGGGATCCCGTTCGTGAGCGACGTGCTGGCCGTGCCAGACGGGGCCAAGATGGCCGTGAAGGTCAACGACGTCGACAAGATCGGGATGGACGAGGTGGACGTCTTCCCCGCCCAGCCCGACCCTGTGGACGACGACACCCCGGCGCCCAACTTCGATGCCGGCCCGTTCGCCGATGCGCCGTTCCAGTTCAACAGGAACGCCTATTCGGGCAACGATCCGATTCCCGCGAAGCCCGCCGACACGGACTCGCTCGGCCAGTTCCGCGACCTGGGCGTCGGCGCGCTCCAACTCCCGGCCGTCCAGTACAACCCGGACAAGAAGAAGCTGTCGCTGATCACGTCGATCGACGTGACCGTCAGCTTCAGGGGCGGCCCACACACGTTCAGCGACCTGCTGGGCGACCCGTGGGAGGAGTGGCAGCGCAAGCTCGCAGCGACCTTCCTGAACAGGAACGTGCTCCGGGGCAGGATCTTCGAGATCCTGCGGCGTTGCGGCGAGCAGATGATGGTCATCACCAACCCCTCGACGCTCGCCGCCGCGAACTCGTTCGCGTCGGCCCGGAGCGCCGCGGGCATCCGGACGCGTGTCTTCCAGACCGGCACCGGCACCGGCTTCATCGGCACCACCGCCACCGAGATCCAGACCGCGATCCGCGCCGAGCTCGCGCCGTTCAACTTCCTCTGCATCCGCCCGAGCTACGTGACGATCATGGGCGACGACGACCTGGTGCCGACCTTCCCGGGCATCAAGGGCATCCCGTCCGATCTCCAGTACTCGATGAAGGACGACGTCGACGAGCTGCCGGACCTCGCCGTCGGGCGAATCATCGGGAACGACCAGACGGCCGTGCAGACTGCGGTCGACAAGATCGTCACCTACGAGAACTCGCCGCCGCTCGGGGCCTGGAGGCGCCAGGCCACGATCGCCGCCCAGTTCCAGGACGACGACAACAACGGCCAGGAGAACCGCACCTTCATCCAGTTCGCCGAGACTGTGCGCAACGGGCTGGTCGGACACGGCGAGACCGTCGACCGGATCTATGGCGAGCACCCGGGCAACAACCCGCAGAAGTTCAACGACGGCACCGACCTGCCCGCCGACCTGAAGAAGCCGACGTTCGCGTGGAACGGGACGGGCGCCGACGTGAGCACCGCCTGGAACGCCGGCCGCTTCCTGATGATCCACCGCGACCACGGCTATTCGGACGGCTGGGGCACGCCCGGATTCCACACCGCGGACGTGCAGGCGCTCACCAACGGCAACGTCCTGCCGGTCCTCCTCAGCATCAACTGCTCGAGCGGGGCCTACGACTACGACGAGACCTCGTTCGCCGGCGAATCGCTGGTTAAGGCGAACGGCGGCTCGGTCGGCATCTTCGGCGACACGCGCGACTCGCCGACCTGGCACAACACCCAGATCGCCTGGGGCTTCGCGGACGGGCTGCTCCCGTTCATCCTCCCGAGCGAGGGGCCGGCCACGCGTCAGCGCACGGGCAACGCGCTGATCAACGGCAAGCTGCGCCTCGCCGGGCTCGCGCCGCCGGCCACCGATGGCAGCACCCGCAACGAGCTCTACCTCTGGCACTACTTCGGCGATCCGACCATGCAGATGTGGGGCGCGGGCAGCCCGTTCGTGCTCGACCCGACCAGGTTCACGGCCGTCTTCGCGACGGTCGTCGAGAACCCGCCGCCAGGCGACCCGCCACCGTACTGGGTGATCGTGACCGTCCCGCCCGGCCTGAACGGCGAGACCCTGAGCCTGCTGCGCAACGGCGTCGTGGTCGGAAAGGCGACCGTCACGGGCGACACGGTCAGGATCCCCGCCTCGCTCGCCAGTGACACGTCCGGCAAGCTCCAGGTCTCGCTCGAGCCCGACGGGTCGCCGCCGGTGACGATCGACGTCAAGGGCCAGCCGACGTCGCTCACCCAGCAGTGCCCGGGGGAGCCCGTCGGCGCATACGGGAACAGCGCGCCGTTCACCGTCTCCGGCCACCTCGACCCCGCCCTTGCGGGCGCGACGATCAAGGTCAAGTACACGACGGCCAGCTCAGCCTCGTTCGAGCGCACCGTCACGACGGACGCGAACGGCAACTGGAGCGACACCATCGTGGCCAACGACGAGGCGTTCGGCGAGTACGGGACCTGGAGGGTCCAGGCTCGCTTCGAGGGTGACGCGGGGCACAATCCGTCGACGGCGCCGGAGTGCACGGTCGTCGTCTTCAACGACGGCTAGGTCACAGCTCTTTCACTCGACGGGCACAGGTCGTTCACCGGCTCCGGGCTGACCTGACGGAGACTTGGGACCCGTGGCTGGGACGCGGCGGGAGTTCATCGGCATGGGAGTCGGTGCCGCCGCCGTGGTCGGGCTCGGGGCGGCTTTCTGGGACGACGTGTTCGGCGCCGCCCGCTCCGCGGCAAGCAGCCCGCGCACCGGCTACGGGCCGCGCCGCGCGGCCAATGAGCACGGCCTCAGGCTCCCCGAGGGCTTTCAGTCGAAACTGATCGCCCGAGGGGACGAGGCGGTGCCCGGCACGGGCTACCGCTGGCACCTCGCCTCCGACGGCATGGCCACCTTCCCGGCCGGCGACGGCGGCTGGGTGCTGGTGTCGAACTCCGAGACGCTCGTGGGCGGCGCGTCCGCGGTGCGCTTCGATCCCGCCGGCCGGGCCGAGCGGGCCTACCGCATCCTCGAGAGCACCTCGCAGAACTGCTCGGGCGGCGGAACGCCGTGGGGCACGTGGCTCTCCTGCGAGGAGCTGCAGGGCGGCTTCGTGTGGGAGTGCGATCCGGCCGGCGAGCGCCGGGCGGTGCGGCATCCGGCGATGGGGTGCTTCAAGCACGAGGCCGCGGCGGTGGATCCGCGCGGAGAGCGCATCTACCTGACCGAGGATCTGATGGACGGCGGCCTGTACCGGTTCACGCCCACGCGCTGGCACGACCTGAGCGACGGCCTGCTCGAGGTCGCGACCCTCGCGCGCGGCGGCCGCGTGACCTGGATCGAAGTGCCCGATCCGTCGGCGCGCCGCGTGGACACGCGCAAACAGGTGCGCGGGAGCTCGCGCTTCAAGCGGGCCGAGGGAATCTGGCACGACGACGGGATCGTCTACATCGCGACCACGGGCGACAGCCGCGTGTACGCGTACCACACCGAGCGCGGGCGGATCGAGGTGATCTACGACGCGCTCGGCAAGGGCTACGCGCCTCTGATGCGCGTCGATCAGCTCACCGCGAACCGCGCCGGCGAGGTGTTCGTGTGCGAGGACATCGCCACCGAGGAGATCGACATCGGGCTGATCGACCGCAGGGGCCGGGTGTCGAAGTTCCTCTCGGCGACGGGGCCGATCCACGCCGGGTCCGAGCTGACCGGCGTCACGTTCGACCCGTCGGGCAGTCGGATCTACTTCTCGTCACAGCGGGCGTACGGAAAGAACGACGGTCTACCGGGACCGGGCGCCATCTTCGAGGTGTCCGGGCCCTTCAGGGGGGCACGGGCTTAGATGACTCGCTTTCTTCCCGGCGCGGCGGCCTTTGTCGTCGCGCTCCTCGTCGCGCTGCTCGGGCTGTACGCGAACGCCGACACCCCTGCCCGACCGGCGCGACGGGTCGGCCGAGCCGGGGACCGTGAAGCTGCGCCTGCTCGGCGTGAACGACTTCCACGGGCACCTCGAGGGCCCGCGGCCGGGACTCGGCGGCGCAGCCTGGCTCAGGGCGCACCTCGACCGCGCGACGCTGCCCCGGGCGCACGATCCGCGTGCACGCGGGCGACATGATCGGCGCCACGCCGCTGATCTCGAGCTGGTTCCACGACGAGCCCACGATGGAGGTGGGGAACGAGCTCGGCTTCGACGTGGGAACGCTCGGCAACCACGAGTTCGACGAGGGCGGCGACGAGCTGATCCGCATGCTCCGGGGCGGGCAGCGCGCCGGCCCGCGAGCGTACCGGCGCGACTCGGACGGGCGGCTCGTGAACACGTCCTCGCCGGGCTATCCGGGAGCGCGGTACCCGTACATCGCCGCGAACACGGTGGACCGCGAGCACGAGCTCGGGCTGCCGCCCTACCTCGTGATCCGGCGCGCGGGGGTGAGTGTCGGCTTCATCGGCGTGACCACGCCGTCGACGCCGAAGTTCCTCGTTGGCAGGTACGCCCGCCGCTTCCGCTTCACCGACATCTCGGACGCCGTGAACCGCTCGGTCGAGGTGCTGAGGGCGCAGGGCGTCCGCGCCATCGTCGTGCTGGCGCACGCGGGTGGTCCGACGCAGGACGAGTCGAGCGCGCCCGACTTCGCCGGCGAGATCGTCGACGAGGCGCGCCAGATGAGCTCCGAGGTGGACGTCGTGATCGCGGGCCACAGCCATTCCCGGCTCGACATCCGCGTGCCGAACCCGGACGGGTCCGGCGACAAGCTGATCGTGGAGGCGCTCTCGTACGGCATCGCGTTCGACCTCGTGGACCTCACCATCGACCGGACGACGGGCGACGTGGTGGCCAAGTCGGGCGACGTGCCCGAGACGCCGCACGACATAGCCGGCGATCCGCGCCTGGCGGCCCTGGTCGAGCAGTACCGGCGGCGCGTGGCACCGGTGGCGATGAGGGTGGTGGGCGACACGGAGACGTCGCTCACGCGCGCCGGGGGAGAGCTCGGCCGGCTCACGGCTGCCGCCGAGCGCGAGTACGCGAGAGCGGACGCGGCGGTGGTGGATGCCGGGGCGCTCCGCGCCGACATCGACCCGGGGCCGATCACCTATGCCGACGTCGCGGAGGCGCTCGCCTACGGCCATCCGGTCATGCGTGCGCGGATCACCGGTCGCGAGCTCAGTGCGCTCGTGGCACGGGCCGGCTACTTCTCCGGACCCGCGGACATCGACCCGAACAGGACGTACACCGTCGCGGCGAGCGAGATGACGATGGACCGCGGGCGCGCGCTCGGCAGCGAGGCCGACGCACTGGCCTGGTACCTCGAGCGCTGAGGCCGGCCGATGTGGCGATACTGCTCGCGTGCCGGAGCGGCCCGACACCGATGTGGCGATCGTCGGTGCGGGCGTGGTCGGCTGCGCGATCGCCCGTGAGCTGTGCAGGTTCGACCTGCGCGTGACGCTGCTGGAGGCCGGGCCCGACGTGGGAGCCGGGACCAGCAAGGCCAACACGGCGCTCCTCCACACGGGGTTCGACGCGAAGCCCGGCACGCTCGAGGCGCGGCTCGTGGCGCGCGGCTACGAGCTGCTGAGCGAGTACGCCCCGCGGGTGGGCATCCCGGTCGAGCGCACCGGCGCGCTGCTCGTGGCGTGGACCGAGGAGCAGGCGGCGGAGTTCCCGGCGATTCTCGACGCGGCGCGCGCCAACGGCAGCATCGATCTCCGCACGGTCGGCCCGGACGAGCTCTACAGCCGCGAGCCGCACCTGGGGCCCGGTGCTAATGGAGCGATCGAGGTGGCGCGGGAGGGACTCGTGTGCCCGTTCACCACGCCGCTCGCCTACGCCACCGAGGCTGTGCTGTCGGGGTGCGATCTGCGCCGCTCGACCCCGGTCGAGTCCGTGTCGAGAGCCGAGGGCGGCGGCTTCACTCTGACGCTCCCGGGCGGCGAGCTGAGCACGCGCTGGCTCGTGAACGCGGCCGGGTTGCGCTCCGACGAGATCGACCGGATGCTCGGGCACGACGGCTTCACGGTCACCCCCCGGCGCGGCGAGCTGATCGTGTTCGACAAGCTGGCCCGCCCGCTCGTCCGGCACATCGTGCTCGCCGTCCCGACGAAGATCACGAAGGGCGTGCTGATCGCCCCCACGGTGTTCGGCAACGTCATGCTCGGCCCCACCGCCGAGGACGTGGACCGCAAGGATGACACCGCTTCGAGCCGGTCGGGACTCGACTACCTGATGGGGGAGGGCGGCCGGATCATGCCCGAGCTGCTCCAGCACGAGGTCACCGCCGTCTACGCTGGGCTGCGCGCCGCGACCGAGCACGCGGACTACCAGGTCGCGATGCACACGCCCGAGGGCTACGCGTGCGTCGGCGGGATCAGGTCCACGGGCCTGTCGGCGTCGATGGCGATCGCGGAGCACGTGCGCGAGCAGCTCGGCGAGGCCGGGCTGCGGCTCGAGCCGAAGCCGGGCGGCCCGCCCGAGTTCCGGATGCCGAACATCGGCGAGGCCGGCGCCCGCGCGCACCAGCGCGACGACCTGATCGCGAGCGACTCCGAGTACGGCCGGATCGTCTGCTTCTGCGAGCGCGTCACGAGCGGCGAGATCCGCGACGCGCTGGCCGCGACAGTGCCCGCCGTGGACCTCGACGGCCTGCGGCGCCGCACCCGGGCGCACATGGGCCGCTGCCAGGGGTTCTTCTGCGGCGCGGAGCTGGCCGCTCGGCTGGACCGAGAGGCGCGGTGACGGTCGTCGTCCTCGGCGGAGGCCCCGCGGGGCTCGCGGCCGCGGTCGAGCTGTGCCGGCTGGCCACCCGCGACGTGATCGTGGTGGAGCGCGAGGTCGACGCCGGAGGGATCCCGCGGCACGCGCAGCACCAGGGCTTCGGGATCCGCGACCTCCGCCGCCCGCTCTCAGGTCCCGCTTACGCGCGCCGCTACGCGTCGATCGCCGCGGGGGCCGGCGCCGACATCCGCACGGGCACGATGGTCACCTCCTGGTCACCGGGCGGACCGCTCGAGCTCACCGGGCCGGGCGGCCGCGAGACGATCGACCCGGACGCGCTCATCCTCGCGACCGGGTGCCGCGAGCGGCCGCGCTCGGCGCGGCTCGTGCCGGGGTCGCGGCCCGAGGGCGTGATGACGACGGGCACGCTCCAGCAGCTCGTGTACCTGAAGGAGCTGACTGTGGGCGAGCGCGCGCTGATCGTGGGCGCCGAGCACGTGAGCTTCTCCGCGCTCGTGACGCTCGGCCACGGCGGCGCGACGGCGGTCGGGATGACCACGGAGCTCCCGCGCCACCAGACGCTGGGGCTGTTCCGAGCGGGCGCCGCACTGCGCTGGCGCACCCCGCTCTGGACCCGCACCGCGGTGTCAGCGATCCACGGACGCCCGCGCGTCGAGGAGGTGGAGCTCACGGACCTCGACAGCGGCGCCACGCGCACCGTCGAGTGCGACACGGTGGTGTTCACGGCCGACTGGATCCCGGACCACGAGCTGGCCGTCATTGGCGGGCTCGACATGGATCCGGGCACCCGCGGGCCGGCGGTGGACGCCGCGCTGCGGACGTCGCGCGAGGGCGTGTTCGCCGCGGGCAACCTGCTGCACGCAGCCGAGCCGGCGGACGTGGCGGCGCTGAGCGGCCGGCACGCGGCGGCAACGGCGGCGGCGCACGTGAGGGGAAGCGCCTGGCCGGAGCACCGCATCGCGATCGAGTGCGAGCCGCCGCTCAGGTGGATCAGTCCGAACGTGCTGAGCGGCGAGCCATCCTCCCCACCGAGAGGATCCTTCGCCCTCCGGTCCACCGAATTCGCGTCACGGCCTCGAGTTCAGGTGACCCAGGACGATCGAACCATCTGGGATGGCCGGATATCCAAGCTTGTGCCCGGCCGCTCGGCACGCCTGGCCGCGGGGTGGACCGCGGCGGTGGATGCCGCCGGGGGGCCGGTGCGCGTGCGAGTGGTCCATCGCGGGTAAGGGAGCGCGCATGGAGCACGAGGAGCAGGCCGACCGCATGGAGGAGGACGCCGACCGGCTCGAGCAGCACTCGGACCAGCTCGGCGAGCGGATCGAGAACGTTCGCGACGACTGGGAGCGCAAGGAGCAGGACGTCTCCGTGCCGGGCGCGCAGCCCGACCCGGACGAGGAGGAGGAGGAGTCGCTCCCCGGCGTCGATGCCGACGAGGAGATAGTCAGCGAGGAGGGAGGGCCGTGATGGAGACGCCCGATCAGTCGGACCAGCTGCCCGAGGAGGGCCAGGCCGCCGCGACGCCCGAGGACAACGCGAACGAGCACGGGACCGACACCCCCGGCGTGCCGGGCGAGGAGGAGACCGGCACCGGCAACCCGGACGCGGCGGGCTCCGAGGAGTAGCACCCCCTACCCTCGGAGCAGTGGATCTGTTCCGAGGGCCGATCAAGGCCGGGCTCGCGGCGCTGTTCGCAGTCGGTCTGCTGCTGCTGTTTCTCAACCCGCCGTCGCTCAACGGCGCGGAGGGCATGGCGATCATGTTCGGCGGCGCGATCGTCCTGTTCCTGGGAGTGGCGTGGGCCACCGTCGCGCTCGCGGGCAGCGACTCGATGCCCGAGCACGAGTTCGAGCGGCTCGTGGCGCGCAGCGAGGAGCTCGCCCTGAACCCCGGCCTGATCGCGACGACGGACGAGTTCGACCTGCTCGTGGCTGATGCGATCGATGCTCTGCCCGAGGACTTCCAGCGGCTCCTCGACACGACCCCCGTGGTGGTCTCACAGCACGGCGCCGAGAACCGCGCCTACGGTCACTACTTCGGCGACACGGTCGCACGCGACGACTACCCCGACCGGATCGTCGTCTACCAGGACACGCTCGAGCGCGACTTCGGCCACGACCCGGAGCTGCTGCGCGCCCAGGTGGAGCGGACACTCCGCCACGAGCTCGCCCATCACCTGGGCTGGCGCGAGCGCGGCGTGCGCGACCTGGGCCTCTAATCGTCATCTCATCTGGCCCCGGGCATCATGCGCGCATGGATAGCAGGCTGAAGAAGCTCATTCTCGCCGGCGCCGCCGTGGTGGCGCTCGCGCTCGGAGGGACCGCGATTGCGGGCAGCGTTGGGAGCGACGACCGCGGCGGGACAGGCGACGACGGTCCCGGCACACCGGTGAAGGGCGCGGCCCTCGAGCGGGCAAGCCGGATCGCGCTCGACCGCGTCGGGAGCGGTCGTGTGACCGGCAGCGAGCTGCAGGACGAAGAGGGCTACTACGAGATCGAGGTGACCCGCGACGACGGCAGCCAGGTCGACGTGCACCTGGACAGCAGGTTCAACGTCCTGAACGCGCGCGGCGACGGCGAGTAGCGACTGCGGACGCCGGTCACGGCGACCGTGCGAACTGCAAGATATGGGTAGGCCAAACGCTCCCGACTTTGACTCGGGCCGCGGCTGTACGAGCAGGCGCGCGCCGGCTAGCGCCCGAGGGCGCGAAGGAAGTCGCGGGCGCTGCCGGGCAAGCCGCCGAGAGGCTCCCGAACCGCCTTGAGCCCGGCACGCAGCTCCTCGTCGCCTGCTTCCACCGGCAACATCGAATCCTGAAGGTCCGCGAGGGTGCGATCGGCCACACCGACCGCCTCGACAGCGCGGGCGATGAAGCTGGCCGCGCCCTGAGAGGCCAGGCCCGTCGGTTGCGGCTCGAACGTGGCTGCGGCGAACCCGTGGCGGGCGGCGAACTCGGTGTGCGTGCGCTTCGCGCGCCCGTATGCCATTTGCACGGGCCGGAAGCACTTCGCTTCGAGCCGGTCGCCGTTGTACTCGTCCAGCCCCTCGTAGGCGTCGGCGAGGCACGCGCTGGCGAACCCGAGCTCGTTTGCCGCCTGCGCGAGGGTGTCGAGCAGCTCCTGCCTTGCCTCCGAGGTCGTGTACGCCATCGAGCTGGTCAGACACCCACAGATGTCAGCGGTCGTCTCCGGTCAGTATGTCGCCGGGGCGGGCTGGCTCGTTTGCCGCCGCCCGCTTCCGCGCGTCCTTCTTGGCCTTCTTCTCCAGCCGACGCTCGAGAAGCCTGCGTTCACGGTTGAGCTTTGCCATCGTGGTCTTTCGCTTGCTGGTTGAGGCCATGCATGTCCTCCCGAGTCTGCGGGGTTTCGCGCGCGTCGGAGCCGCGCAAGGGCGAGCCGACGGAGGGCCCGCGCACGAGCCCTCCGTTGGCCATCGAAGCGCGTGGCTTAGAGCACCTGGACGTTCGCGGCCGCCGGGCCCTTGGTGCCCTGCTCGGCGTCGTAGCTCACCTTCGCGCCGTCGGCCAGCGACTTGAAGCCGCTGCCCTGGATCGCGTTGTGATGCACGAACAGGTCCTTGCCGGGCTCATCTGGTGTGATGAACCCGTAGCCCTTGTCGTCGCTGAACCACTTTACGGTTCCTGTTGCCATCTTGCCCCCTCCGGGGTATGTGCACTGCGTGACGCGGAGGGTGCTCGAAGGCAACGACTGCGGAAACGCGGGGCACTGCTTCGGTCGAACGGATGTCCGACCCGTAGGACGAGGGTAGCGCGGCCGCCGCCCGCCGACCTGGGCGGCTGCACGCGACCGCCCATATTTCAACACTGGCGATCGTCAGCGAGCGCGAGCAGGCCGGCGGCCAATCCGCCCGACTCACCACTGATCGGGCGCTCCTGCTTCGCCCGGGAAGCGGAGGAGATGCTCGAGATGTCGCCGTCGAGCAGGAAGCGGAGAGGGTGGGATTCGAACCCACGAGGCAGTTTGACCCGCCCACACGATTTCCAGTCGTGCACCTTAAGCCGCTCGGTCACCTCTCCTGAGCGGGCTTGAGCCTAGCCTGCGGGCGTGGCTAGGCCGCGTCGCGCAGCTGCACGTGCGGGGTGACCCGCGGGAAGGCCACGATCGTCGACATGCTCACCTCGGAGAACGCCAGCGGCTGCAGGGTGCAGCCGCAGCCCTCACAGACCATGTCGTCGAAGTCGGCGAGCTCGCCCCAGGCCTCGAACTCCTCGCCGCAGGCCTCGTCGCTGCAGATCAGGACGGCGTAGAGCATGCGGGCCATGCTGGGAGGCCCCTCGGACGGAATGCAGCTATGCGCCCTCGGAGGCGGGCACGATCAGCCGGATGTGGCGGCGGGCCAGCATCAGCACGGGCGTGTCCCAGTCGCGGCCCGAGCCGTCGAGCGCCACCAGCTGGGCGTCGAGGATCGTGAAGAACTCCTGGTCGCGCCGGTTCACGTGGTCGGACACGCGACTGCGGTACCCCTCGCGCGGAAGGGTCATGTTTCCCTCCACGCGGTAGCGATCCGTTTCCACTACGACCTTTTCCAGGCGGTTCTCCACGGGCGCGGAATCTAGCGGCCGGGTATCCAGGTGTCCTTGGCGCCGCCGCCCTGGCCGCTGTTCACGACCATCGAGCCGCGCTCGAGGGCCACGCGGCTGGACGCCGCCGGCAGCACGCGCACCCCGTCATCCGACAGGAGCCCGTAGGGCCGCAGGTCCACGTGCCGCGGCTCGAGCCGCCCGTCGATCACCGTCGGGTGCACCGACAGCTGGACCAGCTCCTGCCCGATCCAGCCGCCCGGCTCGGCGGCGATCCGCGCCCGCACGCGCTCGCGCGTCTCCTCGTCCGCGTCGCGCCAGATCACGACGCCCTCGCCGCCCATCTCCCCGCGCGGCTTCACGACGAGGTCCTCCAGCTCGTCGTCCGGCCCGATCGCCCGGGAGGGAACCGAGGGCAGGAGCGGCTCCTCACCCAGGTAGAGCCGGACGAGGTCGTCCACGCGCCCGCCGATGAGCTTGTCGTCGGCCACGCCCGAGCCCGGCGCGTTCACCACCGCAACGTTCCCGGCCGCCACCGGCTCGAGCAGCGCCTCGCCGATCGCGGTCCGCGTGCCGTCGTCGCCGGTGAAGCGGTCCTCGTCCGTGCGGAGGTAGACCACGTCGACCGCGCGCGGGCGTCCGTCGAGCCACGCCACCACGCGGCCGCCGCGGTGCTCCAGGTCGTCGAGCGTGACAACGGGCGCGCACAGCTCGCGCGCGAGCCGCTCGTGCTCCCAGAACGCGGGTGCATCGGGCCCCTCCGAGAGGATCACCATCCGTGGCTCGTCCGCGCCGGCCGGCGCGGCGGCCTGAAGCGCCAAGGCCAGCTCCCCGTAAACGAGCGAGAGATCCGGCTGAGGCGCGTCCACCTCGAGGAGGTCGCCGAGCGTCTCCCGCCATGCCACCGCGTACGCGACACCGGACGGCATGCGGAGCTGATCCTCGATCACCCGGAAGCGGCCGTCCTCGCACCGGATCACGTCGAGGCCGGCGAACGCGACCCAGCGCCGCGGCGCGGCCCCGCGCATCGCGGGCTCGTAGAGGGGCGACGACTCCACCTCCTCGCGCGTGACCACGCCCTCCTCGAACACACGTCCCTCGCCATACACGTCGCCGGCGAACGCCTCCAGCGCGCGCAGCCGCTGTCCGATGCCGGCCTGGAGCTCGGACCATTCGGGCTCGGTGAGGATGCGCGGCACCGGGTCGAACCGGGCCACCTCACCGCCGCCGAACGTCACCCCGCGCGCGTCCAGCCGGCGCAGCGCCTCGTCCCGCAGCGCGCCGGGATCGCCGACGGCGTCGAGGAGCTCCGCGTAATGGTGCCGCGGCGCACCGGCGTCGTCGTATGCCTCGTCGTACGGTTGAGGGTCGTCGGCGCGGCTCACCCGGAGCCGCGTACCCGCTCGGCGCCCGGGTCGAACAGCGGCTCCTCGGTTACCTCGCCGCCCACCCACTCGCCGAAGATGTCGAGCTCCACCGCCGTACCGGGCTCGGCGTGCTCCGGCGGCAGGTACGCGTAGGCCACGGAGCGCTCGATCGTGTAGCCGTAGCCGCCGCTCGTGACTCGCCCGAGGATCTCACCGCCCACCCGCACCGGCTCGTTCCCGAGCGCTACCGAGCGCGGGTCCTCGAGCACGATGCACGCGAGCCGCTTGCGCGGATCGCCCTCGCCTAGTGCCGCCCGGCCGACGAACTCCTTGTCGAGCTTCACCGCGAAATCCAGCCCGGCCTCGTACGGCGTCTCGTCCGGCGTGATGTCGGCGCCCCAGACCCGATAGCCCTTCTCCACCCGCAGCGAGTCGATCGCGCGGTACCCGCCCGCGACGAGCCCGTGCGACTCGCCGGCCTCCCAGAGCAGCCGCCACAGGCCAATCCCGTACTCGGTCGGGCAGTACAGCTCCCAGCCGAGCTCGCCCACGTACGTGACGCGCAGCGCGCGCACCGGCACGTTGCCGACGGTCAGCTCGCGCACGGTCATGTACGGGAACGACTCGTCGTCCAGCGGGTGGGGGGTGAGCGGCTGGAAGATGTCGCGAGCGCGCGGTCCCCACAGCCCGAAGCAGGCCCAGTCGGGCGTCACGTCACGCACCGCCGCCGAGCCGTCATCTGGCAGGTGGCGGGCGATCCAGTGGCGGTCGTGGTTCCCGAACGCGGTGCCGGTGACGATCGAGAAGCGGTCCTCCGCCAGCCGCGTGACCGTGAAGTCGCACTCGATGCCGCCGCGCGAGTTCAGCATCTGCGTGTAGGTCACGCGTCCCACCTCGCGCGCCACCCGGTTGTCGCACAGCCGCTCGAGCAGCTCCGCCGCCCCCGGCCCGGCCGCCTCGAGCTTCGCGAACGACGACTCGTCGAAGATCGCCGCGGCCTCGCGGCAGGCGAGGTGCTCCGCCCCGATCGCGGGCGACCAGTGCTTGCCCGCCCAGCCGCGCGGGCGGAGCGACTCGTCGCCCCGCTCCGCGTTCGACTCGTACCAGTTCACGCGCTCCCAACCGGACTTCTCGCCAAACGCGGCGCCGTGCTCGCGGTGCCAGTCGTACGCGGGCGACACGCGCAGCGGCCGGCCCGCCTGGCGCTCCTCGAACGGGTAGTGGATGTCGTAGTAGGTCTCGTAGGTCTCGAGCACCCGCTTGAGCGTGTACGAGGGCGAGCGGTACTGCGCCCCGAAGCGGCGCACGTCCATCTGCCACAGGTCCATGGATGGCTCGCCGCCCACGATCCACTCCGCCATCGCCCTGCCCACGCCGCCCGCGCCCGCCAGCCCGTGCGCGCAGAAGCCACCCGCCACGAACAGTCCCGGCACCTCCGTCTCGCCAAGGCAGAACTCGTTGTCCGGGGTGAACCCCTCGGGGCCGTTGATCATGCGTGTGACCTTCACGTCCTCCATCTGCGGCACGCGCCTGCGCGAGTTCTCCACGATCTCCTCGAAGCGGTCCCAGTCGTCCTCGAGCAGGCGTCCGTTGAAGTCGGGCGGGATCTGCTCGAACCCCAGTCCGTCCGCCGGCTGGAAGGCGGGTGTCGCGGGCCGCTCGTAGCCGCCCATGACGAGCCCGCCGCCCTCCTCGCGGAAGTAGATGAGGAGATCGGGGTCGCGCAGCGTGGGCAGCGGGTTCGCCGGGTCCCGCTCGCGGAACGGCTGCGTGACGATGTACTCGTGCGACATCGGCACGACCGGGATGCGCACGCCGGCCAGCCGGCCGAGCTCCCCTGAGAACATGCCGCCCGCGATCACGATCACCTCGGCGTCGATGTCGCCCCGCTCGGTGCGCACGCGCCCCTGCTCGATGCCGGTCACGCGCGTACTCGTGAAGATGCGCGTGCCGCCCTCGCGCGCCCCCTCCGCCAGCGCGAACGTGAGCTGCGATGGGTCGAGGTAGCCGTCGGTGGGGAGCCACGCCGCGCCGAGCACGCCGTCGGTCGACATCAGCGGGAACAGCTCGCGCGCCTCCTCGGCCGAGATCAGCTCGAGTGGGAGGCCGAAGGTCTTCGCCCAGCCGGCCTGGCGGCGCAGCTCCTCCATGCGCTCCTCGCTGGACGCGAGCCGGATCCCGCCGCACTCGACCCAGCCGCACGCCTCGCCGAGCTTTCGGTACAGCTCGACCGAGTACATCATCATCCGGGTCAGGTTCACCGACGAGCGCAGCTGCCCGACCAGGCCCGCGGAGTGGAACGTCGAGCCGGAGGTGAGCTGGTTGCGGTCGAGCACGACCACGTCCTCCCAGCCGAGCTCGGCGAGGTGGTACGCGATCGACGTGCCTCCCACGCCCCCGCCGACGATCACGCACCGCGCGGCGCCGGGGAGCTCCCTGAGCACGGCCACTACGCCCGGGCCGCCTCGATCCAGCCCTCGAAGCGCGGATCCTGCCGCGCCTTCTCCAGGCGGTCGAAGTGCTTCTTCGTGTACCCCGCGTAGTCGAAGTCGAGCTCTGAGACGCCCCGCTGCACGACCCCCCACATCGCCTCGCGGAAGTCGGACATGAAGCGGAACAGCTTCAGCGTCGCGCGCAGGCGCTCATCGGGCGGCTCGCCGAAGTAGGCCTCCAGGAGCTGCGTCTCCTGGTCGTCGTCGAGCTCGTTGTTCACAGCGAAGTTGCCGAGGTCGAACCAGCGGTCGCCCATGCCGGCGTACTCCCAGTCGATCAGCTGGATCCGGTCGCCGTCCAGCAGGAAGTTCGCCGTGAGCAGGTCGTTGTGCGCCGGCACCCGCTCGTGCGTCGGCTGGTCCTGGACCACGTTCTCGATCCGGTGCGCGGCCTCGAGCGCGTCGTCGTACCCCTCGGGCGGCTCCGAGTTGTGCTCGCGGCCGGTCTCCGCGTACTCCTCGACCAGCCGAAAGGAGTCGAAGTCGGTCGGCAGGTCCGTGCCCGAGTCGTGGAACTTGCGCAGGTCGCGGGCCACCTCCGCGAGCAGCTCGGGCTTGCGCAGCTCGTCGGCGGCCATCTCGCGCCCGTCGACGAACAGCGTGACGAGGCAGGACGGCTCCTCGAACATCGCGGCCACGCCGGGAGCCATTCCCAGCTTCGCCGCGGCCTTGTTCGCGATGCACTCCGCGGTGCGGTCGATTCCGAGTATCGCCGTGCGCTTGCCGGGGAGCCGCACGACGTAGTCGGTGCCGCCGAAGTTCACGCGGAAGTTCCGGTTGGTGATCCCGCCCTCGAGCTGGACAACGCTGCCCTGGCGGGGACCGAGCAGGGCGGTCACCCGCGCGACCACCTCGGTGAGCTCGGGAATGGTGATCTCCTCGTGCATGCGCGCACACTACGCCTGCGTCGTGTCACATGCGAGGCTCTGGTCCCCGGATGTCGGACGGCCAGCTCATCCTCGTCGCGGCGGCGCTGCTCGCTGCGGGAATCGCGGCATCTCTCATTGCCTCGCGCGTCCGCCTACCCGGCCTGTTGCTGTTCCTCGGCCTCGGGATGGTGATCGGCACCGACGGGCTCGGCTGGATCGATTTCAACGACTACGAGCTGGCCCGCACGATCGGCGTGGTCGCCCTCGCGCTGATCCTGTTCGAGGGCGGCCTGACGGCCGGCCTGGAGGAGATCCGGCCGGTGCTGAGGCCGTCGCTGTCGCTCGCGATCCTCGGCACGCTCGGCACGTGCGTCCTGTGCGGATTCGCCGCGGCGTGGCTGTTCGACCTGCCGACGCTGGAGGGGATGCTGCTCGGGGCGATCATCTCGTCCACGGACGGCGCGGCGATCTTCGCGCTGCTCCGCGAGTCGACCCTCCGCCGCCCGCTGGCCCGCACGCTCGAGGGCGAGGCCGGCTTCAACGATCCGGTCGCCGTGCTGCTCGTGATCGGGTTCATCGACTGGATCCAGCTGCCGGACTACGGCGTCGTGGACATGCTCGGGCTGTTCGCGCGCGAGATGGGAATCGGCGCGGTGGTGGGCATCGGGGTGGGCTGGGCGGCGGTCTGGGCGCTCCGCCGGACCCGGCTCGCAAGCCCGGGCCTGTACCCGGTCGCGACGCTCTCGGCCGCGGGCCTCGCCTTCGGCGGAGCGGCGACCCTGCACGGGTCGGGGTTCCTTGCGGCATACCTCGCGGGCCTGATGCTCGGCTCGGGCCGCATCCCGGCCAAGTCGACGGTCACCGTCTTCCACGAGGGGCTCGCCTGGGTCGCGCAGATCGCGATGTTCCTCGCACTCGGCCTCCTCGTGTTCCCGAGTCAGCTCGACGACGTCTGGCTCGAGGGCACGGCGCTCGCGCTGATCCTCGTGTTCGTCGCGCGGCCGCTCCCGGCCATCCTCGCCACCGCCTTCGAGCGCTTCTCCGTCGGCGAGCGCGTGGTGCTCGGGTGGGCCGGCCTGCGCGGCGCCGTGCCGGTCGTGCTCGCGACCTTCCCGGTGATCGAGAACGTCCCGCAGAGCCGGATGTTCTTCAACATCGTCTTCTTCGCCGTGGTGGTCTCGACGCTGCTGCAGGGCTCGACCGTCGAGTGGCTGGCGCGCAGGCTCGGCGTGACGACGAGCGAGCCCGCGCTGCCACGGCCGCTCGTCGAGACGGGCACGGTGCGACGGCTGGGTGCCGAGATCGTCGAGTACCCGGTGGGACCGGACGACGCGATCGTCGGGCAGCTCGTGCGCGAGCTCGGCCTGCCGCGCGACGCGCTTCTGAGCGTGATCGTCCGCGGCGACGAGGCGCTGCTGCCGCGCGGCTCCACCCGCATCGAGGCCGCGGACCGGCTGCACGTGATGGTGCGCGAGGAGGTCGCCGAGGAGATGGACGACCTGCTCGAGCGCTGGCGCGTCGGTCCCGTCGGGGTGCCACCGCAGCGGCGGCCGATGCTTCGGTCGGGGAGCGCGGTGTTCAGCACGCGCACCTGGACCGAGGACGACGGCGACGCCGGCTTCCCTCGCGAGGTGGAGGGCGTGCCGGTGGCCGAGCAGATTCGCACCCGCAGGGACCAGCGCGGGGCGCTCGTGCAGCTCGTGGACGGCCGCTTCGCGTGCACCGGGCCGCACCTCGCGCTCGGCGGCCCGCTCCAGCTCCAGCGCTACGCGCGCCGGCGCCTGACGGCCGAGGACGACGCGGCCGCGCGCGCCTGGTGGCAGGAGGTGATCGGCGCGCTGGCCCGCTGATTTCGGTGGATTCACCCATTGCTCTCTTGCTTTCCGTCCTGAACCTGGCATACAGTCGCCACGCCGGGCTCCCCAATCAGGAGGACATGCGCATGGCGGATCAGGCTCTGGACCGGGACGAACAGAGACTTGCCGAGCTGGGGTACAAGCAGGAGCTCGACCGCGGCTGGTCGCGGTTCTCGAACTTCGCGATCTCCTTCACGATCATCTCCGTCCTCGCCGGGTGCTTCACGACGTATCCGCAGGCGTGGAACCTCGGCGGCCCTGTCGCGATCTCGTGGGGCTGGCCGATCGTCGTCCTGCTCATCCTCCCCATCGCGTTCAGCATGGCCGAGGTGGCCGCCGCCTATCCGACGGCGGGCGGCCCCTATTGGTGGGCGAATGACCTCGGCGGCCCGATCTGGTCCTGGTTCACCGGCTGGTTCAACCTGCTCGGGCTGGTCGCCATCGTCGCGACCGTCGATTGGTTCTGCGCCCAGTTCTTCACGTTCGTCTTCAACCTCTGGGGCCTCGACTTCATCCTGAACTTCGCCGACGCGGTCTCACTCGGCGAGATCTTCATCGTGTTCATGGTGATCCTCTTCCTCCACGCGATGATCAACATCTTCTCGTCGCACCTGGTCGCGCTGTTCAACAACATCTCGGTGTTCTGGCACTGCGTCGGCGTGCTGGTGATCATCGGGATCCTGATCATCGTCCCCGACCGCCATCAGAGTGCCGACTTCGTCTTCACCGAGCGGATCAACAACTCGGGGTTCGGGTTCGGGATGTACTGGTGGTACATCCTGCCCACCGGCCTGCTCCTGACCATGTACACGGTCACCGGCTACGACGCTTCGGCGCACGTGGCGGAGGAGACCCACGACGCCGAGGTATCGGCGGCCAAGGGCGTGTGGCAGTCGGTCGCCCTGTCCGGGCTGATCGGCTGGTTCGTTCTGCTCGCCATCACGTTCGCGGCCTCCGATGTCGGGGCCGTGAACGACGGCGGCGGCACCTCGCTCGCGATCTTCCAGAGCGCGATGTCCGAGGGCTGGGCCGAGGTCGTGATCCTGATCTCGGCGATCGGGCAGTTCTTCTGCGGCATGGCTTGCGTCACCAGCTGCTCGCGGACGTTCTTCGCACTGTCGCGCGACCGGGTCACGCCGGGACACCGGCTGTGGGCGAGCGTGAACGGAAAGCGGGGCGTGCCCGTGGCGGCGGTGATCGGGTCCTGCGTGCTCGCGGGAATCATCAGCCTGCCCGCGCTGGGCGGCAACGCCGCCGGCGTGCCGGTCGCGTTCTTCGCGGTCGTCTCGATCGGCGTGATCGGGCTGTACCTGGCGTACGTCATCCCGACCTACCTGCGCTGGCGGCAAGCTGACCGCTTCACGCCGAGCCCGGCTTGGAACCTCGGCGAGAAGTGGAGGTGGCTCAACCCGATGGCGGTGGCCTGGGTGATCATCACCTCGATCTACTTCTGCCTGCCCTTCTACGGGCCGGCGGCGGTCTGGTGGGACGATCAGTTCGACTGGAACGCGGCGAACTTCACGCCGCTTGTGCTCGGGGTGCTGATCATTGCCATCACCATCGCGTGGTTCGCGGGGATGAACAAGCGCTACAAGGGCCCGATTCGGACGATCGAGTTCGACGAGGGCATGGGCATCACCGAGGAGAAGCCGACGGACGCCGAGGAGCCGCCGGCCGCCACGCCGCCTCCCGCGCCCGCCTAGCCCGGGAGCTCAGCCGCAGCGAGCACGAACGCCTTCCAGCGTTCGTGCTGGCGCGTGCGCCAGTCGTCGTCCCGCTGCGGCTCGACCGAGCGGTCGATAGGCAGCAGCTCGGCCGCCTCCGCGAGCGAGGCGATCACCCCGGCGCCGACGGCGCCCAGCGCCGCCGCGCCCAGCACGGTGGCGTCCGCGCCCGCGGCGTCAACGCGGACGCCGATCGAGTCGGCCTGGAGCTGAAGCAGCAGCGGCTCATTCGTGAGGCCGCCGTCCACGCGCAGCGAGTCCACCTCGGCGCTCTCGCGCATCGCGGCGACGACGTCGGCCACCCGCCACGCGATGCCCTCGAAGGCCGCGCGCGCCACGTTCGCGCGGGTAGTGCCGCCGTGCATGCCCGCGATCACGGCGCGCGCGTCGGGCTTCCACCAGGGAGCGCCCACGCCCGCGAGGCCGGGTAGGACGCGGGCGCCGCCGTTTCCGTCGGCGCCGCGTGCCAGCTCGGCCAGCGCGGCGGGGCCGTCCGCCATCCCGAGCTCCCGGCACATCCACTCCAGCATGGCGCCGGCGGCGAACACGCCGCCGTCGATCGCGTACTCCATGCGGCCGTCGATCCTCCACGCGACGGTGGGCAGCAGCCCGCCCGACGGTCGCGGCACCTCGTTGCCCACGTGGCCGAGCACGAAGACGCCGGTGCCGTAGGTGGCCTTCACGCGGCCCGGCACCACGCAGCCGGCTCCCGCCAGCGCGGCCTGCTGGTCCACCACCTGCCCGCACAGCCGCAGCTCGGTGGGCCAGGAGTCGTGCCTGAGGACGCCCAGGTCGCCGGCCGTGTCGCGCACCTCCGGCAGCACGTCGACCGGGACGCCGAACAGCTCGCACAGCCGCTCGTCGAAGCCGGGCGTGCCGAGCCGGTGGAGCTGCGTTCGCGACGCGGTCGAGTTGTCGGTGGCGAAGCCGGCGCCGAGCCGGTCGCACAGGAAGGAGTCGACCGTTCCCATCCGCAGCGTGCCGGCGTCGCGCGCCCGCTGGACCGCCTCCTCGTTCTCGAGCAGCCAGGCGAGCTTCGCGGCGGAGAAGTAGGGGTCGAACGGCAGCCCGCTGAGCGACTGGATCTCCTCCTCGTGCT